>Ga0153921_1000430_pt1 | contig 23166 bp, 15 predicted proteins | sample TSNJ005MetaG_FD_104691 | JGI IMG/M metagenome (GOLD analysis project Ga0153921, IMG submission 104691) | Attine ant fungus gardens microbial communities from New Jersey, USA - TSNJ005 MetaG | ecosystem: Host-associated > Fungi > Mycelium > Unclassified | place: USA: New Jersey, Brendon T. Byrne... | reverse complement strand
CTCACGCTCATCGAGCTGGCGATCGCCTTCGTCATCCGCCATCCCGGCGTCACGTCCGCGATCGTCGGGCCGCGCACGATGGAGCAGCTGGAGTCGTACCTCCCGGCCGCGGACGTGGTGCTGACGGCGGACGTGCTCGACCGCATCGACGAGCTCGTCGCGCCCGGGACGACCCTCAACCCCGACGACAACAGCTACGGTGCGGTGGAGCTGCAACCCTCCGCGCGGCGCCGCCCCTAGCGGAGCCCGTCAGCCGGTGACGACGGCCGTGCCCTGACCGCTCGCGACCAGGACGCGGCCGGACTCGGCCTCGGAGAACACCTCGCACCGCACGACGGCCTGGCGTCTCGTCGTGCCGACGACGGTCGCGACAGCCGTGAGGTCACCCGTCGCGGGCCGGAGGTAGGAGATCGTGATGCCGGAGGTCAGGATGCCCGGGCCGAGGCGCGTGCCGGCGGCGAAGGTGACGGCGTTGTCGATCGCGTAGGCGATCACGCCCCCGTGGACGAAACCGAACTGCTGACGGAGCTGCTCCCGGAACGGCACCCGCACCTCGGCGACCCCCGGATCGAACCGCACCAGCTCCGCGCCGATCAGCGCGCTGAAATCCTGCGCGTCGAAGGCGGCGCGCGCCGTCGCGACCGCCTCCTCCCACTGCCCGTCGTCATCGCTCATGCGCCCATCCCACACCATCGGGTCGGGAGGCGGCCAGGCCGGAGCGGTCAGGCGTCTTCGGGCCGATCTCGGCGGCGCTGCTGGTGATGTGGCCGCCGCGGGTCACCGGGGGCGTGCCCTCCGCGGACACGCCCTCGTCCTGACCGCGCGGCGCCCGGCCCGGCTCGAGCCTTGCCGGGCCCCGCGCGGAGGGCGAGGATGGCGGCATGCCGCTCAGCGATTTCCCGGTACGCGCGTCCATCGCGGTCTCCGACATCGATCGGGCCGTCGCCTTCTACGAGGGCGCGCTCGGCCTGCCCCTGGAGCAGGCCGGCCCCAGCGCGTCGATCGCCGACGGGTCGCGCATCTACCGTTCGGGCGGCGACGTCGCACTGAACGTCTTCCAGTCCGTCACCGCCGGCTCCTCCGAGGCCACGATGGCGACCTGGTACGTCGACGACCTCGACGCGATCGTCGACGAACTCGCATCCGCCGGCGTCCGCTTCGCCCGCTACGACGGCCTCGTCCACGACGCCCGCGGCATCACCGAGCGAGCCGGCGGCGGCCGCATCGCCTGGTTTCGCGACCCGGACGGGAACACCTTCGCGATCGAGTCGGATCGGTGAGCCGGCGCCCAGCGGGCGTCCTGACCCCGAGGATCTGAGCGACGCCCTCGCTCGGACGGAAGAATGGGATGTGATCGGGGGGATCGCCATGCAGACTCGCGCCACAGGCAGCGTTCCGGCGGCCCTCGCGCGCATCCACGCGCGTCTTTCCAGGGGGGAAACCATGAACGGACACAGGAGCAGACGCGCCCTCGCGGCCGGGCTGACGTTGGCGCTCGGTGCAGCGATCGTCAGTGCCGCGCCCGCCTCGGCCGAGGGCAGCAACTGGTGGTACGACTACTACTCCGTGGGAGAGGTACACGCCGACGGCTGGACCGGCAAGGGCGTCACGATCGCCGTGATGGACGACGGCATCAACCCGGCGACGCCCGCCCTCCAGGGCACCGACCTCACCGTGGACCCCGATGGGCTGTGCGAGGGCGACGACGGCAAGCCGCGTCCGGGTGCGGGCACCGAGATGTCCCGCTACTGGCACGGCACCAACGTGACCTCCTACATCATCGGCAACGGCACCGGCCCCAACCAGGTCCAGGGGATCGCGCCGGACGCGAAGGTGCTGTTCTACGCCGACGCCGGAGAGGACGAGAAGGTCTGCAGTCGCGCGGCGGATTGGTCCTCGCAGGTGTACGAGGCGGTGGACGCAGGGGCCGACATCATCACCACCTCGGTGGGCTGGGCGTCGCTCACACCGGATGGGCTCTCCGCCGTGGCGTACGCGCTGGCGAAGGGGGTCATCTTCCTCGCCGCGCAGCCGAACAGCCAGCTGAGCATCTACGAGTATCCCGCCAAGCTCAACGGCGTGGTCCAGGTGAGCGCGTACAACGCGGCGGGTCAGATCGAGTCGGACGAGGACCTCGCCGATGAGCGCGCGATCCACGCCGACACCACCGTCGTCGCACCCGGCGAAGGCCTGCTGAGCATCGGCAACGAGGAGACCGGGAACTGGGACGAATCCGTGGAGATGGCGGGCACCTCCTTCGCCACCCCGATGGTGGCGGCCGCGCTGGCGGACGTGTGGCAGAAATACCCGAAGGCGACCTCGAACCAGCTCATCCAGTCGCTGATCCACAACACCACGCTGGAGGATCACCCGCTGCTGCGGGACACCGAGAGCGGGTACGGCTACGGCCCGATGTCGCTGCGCCACATGCTGCGGGTCGACCCCACCCAGTACCCCGATGTGAACCCGCTGTTCGACAAGGACTACGCCAAACCGACGTCGGCGGAGGTGGACGCGATCACGGCGAAGATCGCTGCGGGCGAGGACGCGCATCCCAAGAAGTGGTCCTCCTTCGACGAGTACTCCGAGAGCGGGGCGACCACCCCCTCCCTGCTCGGCGCACTGTCCGGCATCCCGCTCTGGCTGGTGATCGGAGCCGGCGTCCTCGCGCTCATCGTCCTCGCGGGAATCGTGCTCACCATCGTGCTCATCGCCCGACGGAACAAACCAGGAAGCGGCGCGACCCCGTAGGCGGAGGTCGTCCTACTCCGTCGCGAAGTCGAGCTTGGCGTCGGCGACGGCGATGACGGACCACGTGCCGCCGTCGGCGTCGGTGAGCTCGTAGGCGGGCAGGACGAGCACGCTGCCGTCCGGCTGCCACTGGCTGGCGAGGCCGAGGCGGGCCTTGACGATGTGGACCTCGTTCACCGGCCACGACGGCGAGACCCCGGGAGAGGGGAGGGCCGGCGGCTGCGTGGGGGTCTCCGCGGGCGTCGGAGTCGTGGCCTGCTCATCGGCGCGGAGCGCGAGCGGCATGGCGGTCTGCTGGGCGCCGAAGCGCGGGTCGGAGAGACGCTCGAACGCCTTCTGCGCGCTCACGACGGGATACTCGCCCACGCTGACGATCGGCGCCAGCGAGCCGGACGCGCTGAAGACGCCGTCCGCCGTGAGCTGGACGGTCCAGGGCTGGTCGATGCGCTGGCCGTCCATGACGGGCCACGCCTGGGCCGTCATCGCGTGGACGCCGCTCGAAGGGTCGGAGGTGTACTCGAAGGCATCCGGATCGCGTCCCGCCGAGGAGATGATCGCGCGCAGCTCCGACACGGCAGCGTCTGCTGACGGAACCGCGGGAGGCGCACCGCACGCATGGGGGGAGTCGCCATCACAGACCATGGGGTCGATTGTCGAGTCGTAGTAGTAGAAGCTGAGGGTCCCGTCCAGGCCGACGGTGAGGGAGGGCGCGGTGCCGTCCTGGGGGCCGGCCTGCCAGCTGCCGTCCTTCAGGGCGGGGGCCGCGTCGATCCCGAGCGCCTTCGCGAGGGCGCCGACCGTCGTGGCGTCGGAGGCGGCGCGCGCGTCGAAACCGTACGCCCGCGCGGTTCCCGTCGAGGTGGAGAGGCCGGAGGCCGTGAAGCTGTTGCGCCCGTAGCCGGAGCGGTAGACCTGATCGGAGGCCCCGGGAGCCGCGATCTTCTGCCCGGCGGTGGGGCTCCCGACCGCACTGCGCCCTTCCGCCGTCTGCGCGCCGCCGCCTTGGAGCGAGATCGGCGCCGCCGCTCCTCCTGCGACGCTCGAGGCGGTCGTGCCCGCACCGATCGCGAACCCGGCGCCGCCGAAGACGACCACGGACGCCGCGACCGCCGCGATGGGCAGCCAGAGGCGGCGTCGCCGCGCTCGCGCCGAGGCGATCTCCGCGACCGGCGCGTGCTGATCCGCCGATTCGTGCCCGGCCCTGCCCGTCGTGCTGCCCGTCGCCTCGGCGACGACCCGCGCGGCGAACCCGGCCGGCGCCTCCACGTCCGCGGCCGGGTCGGCGGCGCGCAGCCGGGCCAGTGGGTCGAGCTCGTTGTCGTCGGTCATGTCCATCACCCTCCGTGGGAACGCTTCATCAACGTCTATGTCCGGCCCGCCGGGGACCTTGCACGACGGTCAGAACGAGAGCCGTTCGCCCCAGGCCTCGCGCAGCCGCTTGCGGGCGCGCGACAGGGCGGCATCCGCCCCCGATCGCGAGATGCCGAGGGCGGTGGCGAGCTCCTCGCCGCTTAGCCCCTCCCACGCGTGCAGCAGCAGGATCTCCCGGTCGCGCTCGCCGACGCTCGCCAGGGCTCCGCGCAGCTCGGCATCGAACAGCGCGCTGAGTTCGGGGTCGTCGGCCACCCGGGTCGTGCCCGCCTCCGGCACCTCGCCCACCGGGAGGTCCACCGTCTTGCGGCGGTGGTTGGCGAGGGTGAACCCGGCGGTGCGGTACAGCCACGGCAGCACCGCCTCGTCGGGCACGTCGGCGCGGCGCCGCCACGCCGTCGTGAAGACGTCGGCCGCGAGGTCCTCCGCGTCCTGCCGGGGCGCGCGGCGGGCGAAATACCGCACGAGCGCCGTCGAGTGCTCCTCGACCACCGCGGTGAACCAGGCGACGTCGTGCGCGGGGGTGCGCGGGAGGTCGGCGTCGGCCATCCCGTCCCCCTCGGTCGTCTCGGCGTCGGTCCCGGTGTCGGCTGCGGTTCTGGCGATCCTCACACCCTGGCTGTGTCGAGTATCCCGTGGATCTTGCAGGCGCGGTCGCTCGTGACCGCCTGACGCCCGAACGCACGAACGGCCGGGGACGCGATGTCCCCGGCCGTTCTGTCGTGCACGCTCAGTCGAAGTCCTCGACCCCGAGGGCCAGCGCCTGCTCGCGGCGCTTGCGCATCGACGGCGCGATGAGCGCGGCGACGATCGCGAGCACGGCGACGCCGGCGCAGACCCAGAAGCCGATGGTGAAGGCGTCGTCCGACGGCAGGCCCTGCGGCGAGCTGTTCGACGAGATGATCGCGGCGATCACGGCGGTGCCGATCGAGCTGCCGATGGTCCGGGCGATGGTGTTGACGCTCATCGCCTCGCCGGTCTGGCCGGCGGGCACGCTCTCGATGATGGCGTTCGACATCGACGCGAAGGCCAGGCCGATGCCGGCACCGGTGAGCACGCCGGAGGCGACGACCTGCCAGAGCTCGCCGTGCGAGATCGCCGGCAGCACGAACGCGGCGGTCACCAGGATGCCGCCCGCGATCATCGGCGGCTTCGGCCCGACCTTGCGGACCAGGATGCCGGCGACCGGCCCGAAGATGACCATCATGATGACGGTCGGCAGCAGGAACAGCCCGGCCGACGAGACGCTCTCGCCGAAGCCGTAGCCCGTCAGCTTCGGCAGCTGGAGGAGGGTGGGCACGAGCACGAACGTGCCGAACATCGCGAAGCCGAAGATCAGGGCGACGGCGTTGGCCGTCCACACGCCGCGGACCTTGAACAGGCGCATGTCGATGAGGGGCTCCTTGACGCGCAGCTCCACGAGGACGAACACGATCAGCGCGACGGCGCCGACGATCAGCAGGGTGATCGTGCCGGCCGCATCCCAGCCCCACTCCTCGCCCTTGCTGATGGCCAGGAGGAGCGAGACGAGCGACACCGAGAGGATGAGCGCGCCCACCACGTCGAGGCGTCCGGGCTTGCGGACCGGGGACTCCGGCATTCCGAAGATCACGCCGAGCAGGGCGATGGCGATCAGGATGCCCGGAAGCCAGAACAGCCACGGCCAGGACAGGTTCTCGATGATCGGGCCGGCGGCCACGATGCCGATGCCCGCGCCGACGCCGAAGATGGCGGAGAGCAGACCGATGGTCACGCTGACCCGGTCGTGCGGGAGCTCGTCGCGCACGATGCCGATCGACAGGGGCATGACCGCGCCGGCCGCACCCTGGAGCGCCCGGGCGACGATCAGCACGCCGAGGTTCGGGGCGATCGCCGCCAGCACCGCGCCGACCAGGGCGAGCGCGAGCACGACGATCAGGATGCGGCGCTTGCCGACCATGTCGCCGAGCCGGCCGAGGATCGGGGTCAGGACGGAGGCCGAGAGCAGGTAGGCCGTGATGATCCAGCTGGCGTCGCTGGTCGTGGCGTGCAGGTCCTTGCCCATGGTCGAGAGCGCGGGCGCGACCAGGGACTGCAGGACGGAGAAGGCCAGGCCGCCGAGGGCCAGGTAGACGACGATGAGGGTGGTCCTGCGCTTCGCAGGGGAGGCGGCGACCGCCGGGACGGAGCCCGTCGCGGGCTCGTCGATGGTGTGGGACATGACTCTCCGGGATCGATGTAAACACTTGCTGACTTATGAAGGATAGCCAGTGCATGCATTAAGTCAATGCGCGTTTACATGACTCGCAGCGAACGGTAACGTGGAGGAGACGGAAGGACGTCATGGCACCCGTATCTGCAGCGCGAGACATCGGCGACGAGAAGGTCGTCGAGACCTCGGCCGCCCGTGCCCGCGACGCTGCGAACACCCAGTCGCTGCTGCTGGCCGCGGCTCGGCGCCGGTTCGCGCTCGACGGCTACTCCGCGACCACCGTGCGGGAGATCGCCGCGGACGCCGGAGTGAACGTCGCGCTGATCAACCGCTACTTCGTCTCGAAGGAGGGGCTGTTCGAGGCGTGCCTGACGCGCGCCGTCGAGGGGCTCGAACGGCTCGACCCGGGTGAGGCGCCGCTCGAGATCCTCGTCCACGACATCGTCGCGCAGGTGAGCGAGCCCCTCAGCAGCGAGAACTCGCTGCGGCTGCTCCTGCTGCTGCGGTCGTCGGGGGATCCCGTCACCGAGCGCATCCGGCGCGAGACCTTCCGGCGCTTCGCGGAGCGGATGGCCACCGCGGCCGGCTGGCGTGCCGACGATGACGGCACGACGGACGTCATGCTCCGGGCCGAGATCGCCATGGCGGCCACCTTCGGCATCGTGCTGCTGCGCGCCACCTCGGGCCTCGAGCCCCTGACGTCCGCGGGCGCGGACGACCTCAGGGAGCCCCTCGCGGATGTCCTCGGCGCCCTCCTGACGCGGTAGCGCTCGCCCCTTTCGGGGTACAGAACGGTCCCCCAGGAGGCGGACTGTCCCCAACAATGGGGTGATCGATCCACTACAGGTGTGATCGAAATTCCGCTAGGAAAGACGTGAGGGATTTCTCACCGGACCCGACCGGCGAGCCGCTACCCGAACGACACCCGTCGATCTACCCGGACGACGTGGTCGATGCGGACTGGGATCCTTCGTCCTGCCTGGGGGACCCGTTTTGCTTACCCGAATCCGCGCTATTTTCGTGCGCCCGCGCGGCCGTCACTCCGCCGCCCGACTCGCTCTGCGGACGCCCGTCAGCGTCGCCGCCGCGCTCGCCCTGGTGCTCCTCGGCTCCTCCGTCATCGGTGTGCAGGCGGCCAACGCCGACGACCTCGGCTCCGGCGTCCTGAACCTGTCGAAGACGACGACGGTCACGGATGTCGCCCCCGGCCAGCAGTTCGTCTACACCCTCAACTTCGGCTGCTCGTCGACGACGACCGGTTGCGTCGACGCCACGATCACCGACCCGCTGCCGGCCCCGCTGACCGTGGTCGGCACCCCGACCGTCGTCGGCGGCAGCGGCACGGTCTCCGTCGACAACGGCACCATGAAGGTCGTCTTCGGCGACGTCGTCCCCAACACCACCCCGGCGAGCACGGGACTCGCCGCCGGTGCGACGGGCACGGTCCAGCTCGTCGTCAAGGTGCCGGACGACATCGCGAAGTCGTTCGACGGCCAGACCCTCACGAACACCGCGAGCTTCACCGCGAAGAACGCGGCGACGGTGCAGGCCTCCGCCCCCGTGGTCGTGCACGTCCCCGACGTCCTCGCCGCGACCGCCGCCAAGACCTGGAAGCCGGCGTCCACGCAGTACAACGCGGGTGAGCAGTCCACCGCCACGCTGAAGGCGGCCAGCGCATCGAACATCGCCGCGAGCGCCCTGACCATCGCCGAACCGGGCGACCCGTCGGTCGCGGGCGGCGTCTTCGACTTCTACGACTTCGCCGGATTCGGCGCCGTGACGTTCCCCGCCGGCGCGGACCAGGTGCAGGTCATCGCGATCACCGCCGGCCAGGACGGCGGCCCCGGCGCCGAGGTCGCCGGGCCGATCGGGACGACGCCGACCCTCCCCTCCAGTGTCGACCCGGGCGACGTGATCGGGCTCAAGCTCGTCTTCAGCTCGTCGCAGGGCGCCACCATCACGCCGGGTGCGAGCGGCTCCGCCGACGTCGTGTTCGCCCAGCGAGCCACGAACCGGCGGACGGACGCGACCCTCGTCGCGGGCGGCACCCGCGTCAACTCGATCACCGCCTCCGTCACCACCCCCAAGGGCGACGCCACCTCCAACCCGGCCACGGCCGCGCAGGAGATCGCGCCGCTGACCGTGAGCGTCTCCGCCGACAAGAGCTTCAGCGTGCAGCAGCTGCCGGCGGGCCAGTCCACCACGGCGACCCTGACCGCGACGAACACCTCCACCGGCCCGCTGACCACCCTGTCGGTGCGCGAGCCCGGCACCGGCACGTTCTTCTCCGACAAGATCTCGTTCGCGGGCTTCACCTCCGGGGCCGCGTGGCCGGACGGCGCTACCGGCGCCACCGTCTCGTGGTCGGTCAACACCGGCAGCGCCCCGGCCGACTCGACGTTCACCGCCGCCTCCGGCCTCCCCACGACCCCGACGCTCGCGCCGGGGCAGTACATCACCGCGTTCCAGGTGACGTACACCGGGACCATCGCCACGGGCGCCTCGGCGAAGCTGCCGTTCGGCGTCGGCACGACCACGAACGCGGGACCCGTGGGCTCCGGCTTCGTCACGTACCCCAACGCCGCGACCGTGACCGGCACGAACGCCGCCGGCAGCGACGACGACACCGCGACGGCCGACCTCCAGGTCTACTTCCCCGAGGTCATGCTGTCGCTCGCCAAGACGATCACGCCGCAGACGGTCATCCCGGGCGGCGCGAGCCTCGTCCAGCTGTCGGCGCAGACGCCGACCGGCACCAGCTCGGTGCGCCCGAACACGATCGTGGTGACCGAGCCGCAGGACACCGCGGCCGCGCCGTACTGGAACGCGTTCGACGCGACGGCCGTCGCGCCCACCTCGGTTCCCGCCGGCTCGAAGCTCACCATCGAGTACACGACCGACGGCATCACCTGGAAGACGCTCGACACCGTGGACGCGACCTCGGGCGCGAAGACGTACTCGGCCGTCCTCGACGACGTGCTGCCCAGCGGCACCACCCACTCCGACGTGCGCGGGCTGCGCTTCACCTTCACCGACCCGGCCGGCTTCGGCCAGGCCACCAACGTGAAGCCGGGCATCGTCTTCGTCGCCCGCGGCGCGCTCCGCGACGGCAGCGGCCCGACCAACCCGGGCACCTACCCGGCACTGACCGCGTACGAGAACTGCTCCGTCAGCTCCGCGAGCGGCAGCGTCAACGGCGGCACCACGATCACGAGCCGTCCCGCCACCTCCTGCGCCACCGCGAACGTGCAGGCCACCGACGGCGGCCCCGGCCCGCTGATGGCGAGCAAGGCGTGGGACGGCACCAAGGTGCTGCAGGCGCAGTCCGGCGTCACCACGGGCGTCACCCTCGGCTGGGGCACCCAGACCACCGGCATCCGCTCGATGGTCGTGCAGGACCCGGCGACCCCCTCGCCGCTGACCGGCAGCGTCTTCCAGGCGTTCGACCTGACGCGCATCGACGCGATCACGCCGACCTCGACCGGAGGCGCCACCTTCGACCCGCTGATCCGCTACGACAAGGTCTCGAAGGTCGAGCTGTTCGACGGCACCACCTGGAACGACATCACGTCCAAGGCGTGCACCACCGCGAACGCCTGCGACGGGACCTTCCCGGGCTACACGCTGAGCACCGCCGAGCGGGGCTCCACCCAGGGCGTGCGGCTGACGTTCATCGAGAGCCCGAACCGTGCCGCGACGATCGCCGCGACCGGCGACCCGATGGCGCCGACCGTGGGCAGCGGCGTCGCGAGCGCCTCCGCCGGCGCCTTCCCGGGCGCCGACGCGAACGCGCGCACCATCCACCTCGACCTGAAGCTGCGCAACGCCGTGCGCGGAAGCACCCCGACCGACTGGGTGACCGGCACGCGCACGTACAACATGGCCGGCTCGGCGGGCGCGGTCGACAACACCGTCCTCGTCCGCGGCATCCCCGCCACCGGCGACCCGTTCGAGCGGACCGCGGACGACCACGTCACGATCATCGACCCGACCTTCACCACCAAGGTGACGAAGACCGCGAACCCGACGTCGCTCGTGATCCCGCAGCCGGACGTGCCCGCGGCCTCCTACCCGACCACGGTCTACACGACCACGATCGCCAACACCTCCACCAGCAGCACCTGGCAGCTGCGGATCAGCGACCCGGTCGACTGCACCAACGCGGCGACCACCGCGCCGTGCGACTTCGGAACGTACGACGCGGCCGCCAACCCGCTGGACAAGCTGAACCTGACCAAGATCGCCGTCGACCTCAGCTCGGCCGCCGGCGTGCAGACCTCGCTCAGCGTGGTCTCGCTGCTGCACCGCACCGCGGACGGGTCGCTCTCGACCACGACGCACACGATCGCGCAGGCCACCGCGCTGACCGCCTCCCAGCTCGCCGACGTCGTCGGCGTCAGCGTGCTGCTCCGCGGCACGAACGCGCAGGGGACCGACGGCACCGGCGCCACCATCGCGTCGGGTCAGAAGGCCACCGTCACCCTGACCACGCAGCTGCGGCCGACCAGCCGCGCGGCGGGCGCCGCGCCCACCGCAGGCACCTTCGTCAACACCGTGTACGGCGCACTGCACGACGACGTCTACCCGGCGGTGCAGGCGACGGACACGCAGAGCGCCTCCGTCACGCTGGCCAACGGCAACCTCCAGGTCGCCACGGCCAAGACCTTCACGCCGACCAGCACGCTGCAGGCCAGCCCGACGAACCCGATCCAGGTGAACCTGCGGGCCCGCGCCACGGGGACGCTCGCGCCGAAGATCCTCGTCATCGAGGACTCCGCGCCCACCTTCTGGAACGCCTTCACCCTCACGGGCTTCGCCATCCCGAACGTGCCGACCGGCGCCGACCGGGTGACGATCGACGCGCAGACCGGTCAGGGCGCGTCCGCGACCTGGACCTCCGGCACCGCGACGACGATCGCGACCGCGTCGCTGCCCTCGGGCGTCGCGGCCGCCGACGTGACCGGCCTCCGCTTCACGTTCACGAAGGCGGACGGCACCAGCTTCACCGCCTCGAACAACGCGGACAACGTGCGGCTCAGCGTGAGCCTGCGCTCCCAGCTGCGCGACGGCTCCGGCCCGGTCGCCTCGACCGCGGTCTCCACGCCGATGCCGGGTGAGTCCGCTGCGGGCACCATCACGAACACGGTGTCCGCCGACGCCTCCTACAACGACGTGAAGGCCACGCGCGCCACGGCGACCGCCACCTTCACGGTCAACCCCGGCACCGCCGCCATCGCGGTGGAGAAGACGAGCCCCGGTCAGGCGGCCTCCGGCAAGGAGGTCAACTGGACCCTGCGGTTCAAGAACACCGGTACCGGCTACCTGCCCAACCCGGTCGTGACGGACACCCTCCCGGGCGACGGCTCGCTGCTCTTCGTGCCGACCAACGTGCCGGTGTACGGCACCTCGACCGGCGGCACGCTGCCGACCGACGCGACCAAGGTGTCCCGTGCGTACGACCAGACGGCGGGGACCATCCGCTTCACCTGGCCGGCCGGATCGCAGCTGGCCCCGGGTGAGACCTACAGCATCACCATCTCGCTGCAGATCAAGCCGGGCCTGCCACCCGCGACGGTCGCGACCAACCGGTTCGGCGTGAGCACCGACCGCGCCCTCACGGCCGGCGCCTGCACCGCGCTCAACCCGGGCAACGGCCGCCCCGTCAGCTTCGCGGCGAACACGTGCTCCACGTCCAACGTCGTCACCACGCTGTCGCAGGGCTCCTTCACCGCCTCGAAGGGCGTCCGCTCCGACAGCGGAGCCGCGCAGAACATCAACAACCCGGCCCTGCCCTGCACCTCCGACGCGGACGGCTACTACCGCTACCCGTGCGCGGCCGTCAGCGCCATCGGCGACACCGACCACTGGAAGCTCGAGATGGTGAACGGCGGGAACGTCGCCGCCAAGAGCCTCACGGCCGTCGACGTCTTCCCGTACCCGGGCGACGTCGGCGTGGTCGACCCGTCGCAGCGCGGCTCGGTCTACACGCCGCGGTTCAACGGCGACGTCGCCTTCCAGACGTCGGGCGGCCAGGACGGCAGCCGGATGGACTGGTACGTCACCACCTCCGCGAACCCCTGCACCAAGGAGATCACCCCGGGCGCCGGCTCGTGCCCCGCGGGATCGTGGCTGCCCTCCAGCGTGGTCGGCACGACCGTCGACGCCGGTGCGGTCACCGCGATCAAGATGGTCTTCGACTTCAGCGGCGCCCCCGGAGCGGTGCTGCCGGCCGGCGGCTCGCTCAAGGTGACCTACTCGACGACCAACGTCCCGACGACGAAGGCCGGGGACGACCGCGCACCGGTCACGGCGCCGGTGACCGGCGTGCGCGCCTGGAACTCCTTCGGCTTCTACCCGACCTACGTGTCGGGATCGCAGCCGGCGGGACCGCAGGAGCCGATCAAGTCCGGCGTCATCCTCACCGGCGGCCCGCTGCAGATCACGAAGACGATCACGGGAGACGCGGCCCAGTACGCGCCGACCAGTTTCGTCGCCGACGTGGTGTGCACGATCGAGGGCGTGAAGGTCGACCTCGGCAGCGCCTCCTCGGTCACGCTGAGCAAGGCCGGCGGCTACACGGCCCGCATCGACGGCATCCCGGTCGGCGCGTCCTGCGCGGTCACCGAGCACGGCGCCGACGGCTCGTATGGCGAGTCCAGCCGCACGGTCACCCCGTCGAGCGTGATCATCGCGACCGCGGCCGACGCGACCGCCGCGGTCCCGGCCGGCCAGAGCGTCGCGATCGCGAACGACTACGCGGTCACGCAGCTCACCGTCACGAAGCACGTCGACACCGCGGCGACCGCCGGATCGTTCGGGCCGTTCGGGATGACGCTGGTCTGCACCAGCGCCCTCGGCACGCGGATCCCGCTCGCCGCGGCCGACGCGGCCTTCACGCTCGCCGACGGCGCCTCGCGCACCGTGACCGGCCTGCCGGTCGGCGCCACCTGCGTGATCAGCGAGACGGACGCCGACGGCGCCGCCACCGCTCCCAACCACGTCGGCATCGCGTTCGACGGCGCGGCGGAGACCTCGGGCGCGTCGGCCACGGTGACCCTCACGAACGCGGACGGCGGTGACGACGCGGTGGTGACCAACCACTACGCGGCGGGCACCCTGACGATCACCAAGACCGTCGACGGCGACGCCGCGGGCGACTACGGCACCGGTCCCTTCACGGTGCACGCGACCTGCGTGTACGACGGCGACCAGACCCTGTTCGACGGTGACGTGACCATCCGCGGCGGCGAGACCGTGACCGTCCCGGGCGTGTACCCGGCCGGCACCGTCTGCGATGTGACGGAGACGGCGACCGGAGGCGCGACGGACAGCACCGTCGACACGCCCTCGGTCACCATCCCCGGCGCCCTCGACGGCAGCGTGCAGAACGTGACGGTCGACGTGACCAACACCTTCTCCGCCGGCTCCGTCGCGATCGAGAAGGTCCGCACCGGCGACGGCGCCGCGACCTACGGCTCCGGTCCGTTCACCGCCCAGCTCACCTGCACCTGGGTCAAGGACGGCGTCACGCTCACCATCCCGCTGCCCGACGCCGGGCGGGTCGTCCTGAACGACGCGAACGGCTACAAGGCCACCGTCACCGGCCTCATCCAGGGCGCCCACTGCGACACCGCCGAGACGGCCACGGGAGGCGCGACCTCCGTCGCGATCGCCCCGGCCGCGGGCGTGACGGTCCCGGCGGGCAGCCCGGCGGCGGTGACGATCACCAACACCTTCGACACCGGGTCGCTCACCATCGACAAGAAGCGCGTCGGCGACGGCGTCGCCCTCTTCGGGGCCGGGCCGTTCACGATGCAGGTGACCTGCACCTACGACGTCGACGGTGTGACCACGCCGATCGACCTCGGGAAGGACGGGACGCTGACGCTCTCGAAGGCGAACGGGTACACGGCGACGATCGACGATCTGATCGCGGGCGCCTCCTGCTCCGTCGAGGAGACGGACGCGGGCCTCGCCACGCAGACGACCCTCGACCCGGCCGACGGCATCGTCGCGATCCCGTCCGGCTCGGCCGCCACGGTCACGGTGACCAACCGCTTCGACATCGGGCACCTCTCGATCCTGAAGAGCGCGGACCGGCCCTCGGCGTCGGTGGGCGACACGATCGTCTACACGATCGTCGTCACCAACGACGGCCAGATCGACGCGGTGGACGCGACGGTGAGCGACCTCCTGCCGAAGGGGCTCCGGGTGATCAGCACCAACCCGCTCTCCACGGCCTCGGCGGGCAAGCTGACCTGGAAGATCCCCTCGCTCGCGGTGGGCAAGTCCGTCACGTTCACGGTGACCACCGTGCTCGACGCACCGCTCGACACCACCAACCGCGCGACGGTCACCACCCCTCCGGGGCCGTGGGAGCCGTCCACCGGTGAGGGCGGCTGCGGCGACGCCGGCGTCGCGTGCGCCGTCGTGCTCGACCCGCCGCGCGCCGCCGGCACCGGGCTCGCGAGCACCGGCTCCGACCAGCGCACCGGGATGCTGTGGGCGCTCGGCCTGCTCATCGCCGGCGCCGGCGGACTCGCGGCCACGCGTCTGCGCCGCCGCCACCCGCGGCACGGCTGACACCGGCACGGCTGACCCTGCAGCGGCGGGATGAGGGCGACACCCCTCGTCCCGCCGCTGCGGCGCCCGGCCACCGCCGCTCCACCGTCATCCTGAGGCGTTAGATCGGCAGGTTGAACAGCCGCTTCGCGTTCCCGGAGAGCACGAGCTCGCGATCGGCATCGTCGAGTTCCAGCTCGTTCTGCACGAAGTCGACCCCCTGGTTCATCCAGGAACGGAAGACGGGGAACGACGAGCCGAACAGGTAGTGGTCGGCGCCGCTGACCTCGATCGCCGCCTCGACCTGCGTCTTGCCCCAGGAGTGCGGGTGCGTCAGGTCGAAGAAGATGTTCTCGTCGAGGTACTGCTTGATCTTCTCGCCGCCCGTCGGGTCGAGCCGCGACATCGCCTCCGCCTTGTTGGGGGCGTGCGGGGTGAGCAGCGCCGCGTTGGCGAACCAGTTGCCGCCGAGCATCGTGTGGATGAAGCGGAGGTTCGGGTACTTGTCGAACATCCCGCTGAACAGTTCGCGGCCGACCGCGGTGGCCTGGTCGACGATGCGGCCGTACTCGCGGCGGAGATTCGTGTAGTCGATGACCGACTTCCACTCGACCGGGAGCGGGGTGTGGTGCACGATGACCGGCACGTTCAGCTCGTTTAGCACCTTTAGGTACGGGTCGAACGCCTCGTCGTCGAGGTAGAGCTGCCCGTAGTGGCAGGCGAGCTGGACGCCGACGACGCCGAGCTCCTTGATGCAGCGCTCGAGCTCGTAGATGTTCTCCTTGCCGCCCCACGGCGGCACGCACGCGGTGGAGAACAGCCGGCCGTTCGACTTCTGCACGATCTCGGCCGCGTTGTCGTTGACCGCCCTGCAGGTCTCCAGGCCGAGCCACTCCTGCCACACGGGGACCCGCATGATGCCGTAGTCCACGCCGGCCTCGTCCATCGCGGCCAGTTTCGCCTCGGCCGAGTAGTCGCCCTCGACGTAGTTGAGGTTCTGGAAGCCGGCCGGCTTCTCGAGGATGAGCTGCTTCTTGCCGCTGTCCATCGTGATGACGCGAGCGATCTCGCCGAAGCCGCGCGGCGCGGAGTCGAGGAACCCGTTGAGGATCTTCTCGTTCGTGAAGAGGTCCTCCGGCAGGTGGTGGATGTTGATGTCGACGACCGTCATGGTCTGAACTCCCTTGTGTCATAACCCGTGGTGCGATCAGCATACGGGATCCGAACACGATCGCAGTGGAAATCGTGTGCGATCCTGTGTACGATCACACTGCGCCTCATGGTCGAGCGACGTCGCCCGACCGCTGCGCGGAAGGGCAGATCAGTGAGCGACCTCATCGAGCGGGACGTCGAGTACTCGACGGACGGCGTGGCCATGACCGGCTACTTCTGCGCACCGCGTGCCGACCGCCGCCTCCCCGGCGTCGTCCTCCTGCATGACGCCTTCGGGCTCACCGCGGAGGCGCGGACCGCCGCGGCTCGCCTTGCGGTCGAGGGGCGGGCCGTCTTCGCGGCCGACGTCTGGGGCGGCCGGCGGAGCCCGGCGGACGGCGCCGAGATTATGGAACTCATCGGCTCCATGGCGGCGGACCGCGGGAGCTGGATGGCCAGAGTCGCCGCCGCGCACACGGCCGCCGGCCGCCAGCCGGAGCTCGACCCCGATCGTGTCGCGACGCTCGGCTACTGCGTCGGCGCCTCGGCCGCGCTGGAGTACCTCCGGGCCGGCGGACGCACGCGGGGCGTCGTCAGCATCCACGCGGGGCTCGACCTGCTCGCCCCGGGCTGGGAGGCCGCCACCCGCGACGCGCGCGTGCTCGTGTGCTCCGGGTCCGAGGACCCGATGGCCACACCGGCGCAGTGGCAGGCGCTCAAGTCGGCGCTCACCGAGCGCGGCATCGGCTGGGAGCTCGACCTCTACGGCGGGGCGAAGCACGCCTTCACCGACCCGCGCTCGGACGGCCTCGGCATGCCGGGCGCAGCGTACGACGCCTATGCCGCGGGGCGCTCCCTCGGCTCCGCCGACCGATTCCTCGACGAACTGCTCGCACAGTAAGGGACACGAATGCTCGATATCGCCATCATCGGAGCGGGGCCGGCCGGCCTCCTCACCGCCCTCAGGCTGCACCAGGCGGGGTACCGGCCGACGATCTACGAATCCGTCCAGGAGCTGAGACCGCTGGGTGTCGGCGTCGACATCAAGGTGTACGGCACCAAGGAGATCGAGGAGATCGGACTGCTCGACGAGTTCCGCGCCCTCTCGGTGGACGCGGAGGACTCCATCTTCTTCAACGCCCACGGGCAGGAGATCTACGCCGAGAAGTGCGGCGTGCACATGGGGTACCTGAACGAGCAGCGGTTCGTCCATCGCGGACGGCTGCAGATGCTCTTCCTGCAGACGGTGCTCGACCGCCTGGGCGCCGACGCGGTGAAGGCCGACACCCGGGTCACGGGATACAGCCAGGACGACGACCGGGTGACGCTCCGGATCCAGCACAGCGACGGGACGACGGCCGAGGTCTCGCACGACGCCGTGATCGCGGCCGACGGCATCAACTCCGCCGTCCGCCGCCAGATGCGTCCCGAGAGTTCGACGCCGCACTACTCGGGCATCACGATGTGGCGCGGCGTCACCGTGCACCCGCCGTTCCTCAACGGCCGCACCATCCTGCACATCGGCGATCCCCGGGTCTCCTCCATGATCGTCTACCCGATCCAGGACGATGTGGACGGCAACGGCAACCAGCTCATCAACTGGGTCGTGGAGTACGAGCGCGACGAAACGGTCGAGGACTGGAACCAGCGGGGAACCGTCGACGAGATCCTTCCGCTGTACGACACGGTCGACCTGCCCTTCCTCGACGTCCAGCAGCTCATGCGCGACGCCCGCGAGGTCTACCTCTTCCCTCTCATCCGCCACGATCCGCTGGACGACTGGGTCGACGGCCGGGTCGTCCTGCTCGGCGACGCCGCCCACGCGATGTACCCCCGTGGAGGCAACGGCATCTCCCAGGCTCTCGTGGACGCGCATGTCATCGTGGACCAGCTCGTCGCGCACCCGGACGACCCGCACGCGGCGTTCACCGCGTACGACGCGATCCGCCGCGAACCCGTCAACCGCATCGTCATGAACATGCGCGGCGAAGGGTACGAGGTGATCCGGCGGATGGTCGCGGAGCGCACGGACGGGCGTCCGTTCGACGACATCGAGACCGTGCTCCCCCTCGCCGAGGCGGACGCGATCTTCAGCAAATACCACGCGCTCGTCGGAGCGCCGCGGCCCGGACGCGACGCCGGCGAGGCGACGGGGTACCGCACCTGGGCCGCACCGAAGGCCCCGGCGTCGTGAGCGGGGTCCAGGAGGTCGACGGCACGACGCGCGAGGCGATCCTCGCCGTCGAGGACGTCCGGCGGCGTGCGCTCGTCGACGGCGATGTGGAGGCGCTCGCCGCGATCTTCGACGACGCGCTGATCCACATCCACGCGCCCGGCCTCGTCCACACCAAGGCGATGCTGCTCGAGCACGTGGCAACGCGGCGCGCGTACCTGTCGGTCGAGCGCGGCGACCTCGTGATGCGCCGGGTCGGAGAGGTCGCGATCGTCGTCGGCCCGATCACGAACCACCTGCGGAACCCGGACGGCTCGACGAGGGTCCAGACGGGGACCGTGACCCAGGTGCTCCGTCTCGGCGACGACGGGGCGTGGCGGTTCCTCAATTTCCAGCTGACGCCGACCGGCGAGGAGGTCTGGGGCGCTCTGCCGTCCGAGCGCGCCGCAGAGACAGGGGAGGACGCGGCATGAGACTCGCTCGCTACCGCATGGACGGCCGGGTCCGCATCGGGCGGGTGGACGGGACGGACGCCGTCACCGTCACCGATCTGACGGACGTGCCGGGCGTCGGCGCCTCCCTGCGCGGGATGCTGCCCCGGCTGCGCGAGCTGGCCCCGGCGATCCTCTACGCCACGGGCGAGACCCACGCGCTCGCGGACGTCGAACTCCTCCCCACCATCGACGACCCGCAGAAGTTCCTGGGCATCGGCATGAACTACAAGGAGCACGCCGCGGAGGCGGCGCTCGCGGGCATCCCGACGCCGACGAGCCAGCTCTGGTTCAACAAGCAGGTGTCGTGCATCGTCGGGCCGTACGACGACGTGGTGAAGCCGGACATCTCCGATCAGCTCGACTACGAGGTCGAACTCGGCGTGGTGATCGGGCAGCGGTGCAAGAACGTGTCTGTCGAGGACGCGCGCTCGGTCATCGCCGGCTACGTGGTGCTCAACGACTTCTCGGTGCGCGACTGGTTGCAGAAGCGCTCGCCCACGTTCACGCTCGGAAAGTCGTTCGACACCCACGGGCCGATCGGGCCGTGGCTGACGACGGACGACGAGATCGCCGACCCGCTCGCCTTGCGGATGACCCTCTCCGTGAACGGCGAGGTCCGTCAGGACCACGTCACCGACGACATGATCTACGACATCTACGAGCAGATCGCGTACCTCACGCAGGTGATGACGCTCCTGCCCGGGGACGTCCTCGCGACGGGGACGCCGCAGGGGATCGGCGCCCCGACGGGTGCCTTCCTCCGGGTCGGCGACGTCGTCACCGCCACCATCGACGGCCTCGGCACGATCGAGAACCGGATCGTCACGGAGAAGCCGTGAAGATCGCATACGATGTCACACACGATAAAGATCCAGAGGCATCCGGATCCATCGTGACCGCAACGACGCGAACCAGGGAGCACGACCGATGACCACACACGAGAGCGCGACCGCCGCGATATCGCGCGTCGCACCGGACCGCGAACGCCACGGCTTCGGCTGGTGGTCGTCGCGATACGCCGTCATCGTCGTCTGGCTCGCGCTCATCATCCTGTTCAGCCTCCTCGAGCCGTCCACCTTCTTCACGGCCGGTGCGTTCCGGGTGATCTTCGGGGGCCAGCTCGAACTCGTCTTCCTCTCGGCGGGCCTGCTGTGCACGATCATCGTCGGCGAGTTCGTCGACATGTCCGTCGCCTCGAACTTCGGCCTCTCCGCCGTGCTCATCTCCGTGCTCAACGTGAACTACCACTGGGATGTCTGGGTCGCCGCCGTCGTCGCGATCGCGGTCGCGGCGCTGGTCGGGGTGATCAACGGCCTGCTCGTCGTGCGCGTCGGCGTCAACACGATCGTGGTCACGCTCGGGATGAGCACCGTGCTGCTCGGATTGGCGATGTGGGTCACGAACCTGCAGCCGATCAGCGGACTCCCGCAGAGCTTCGCCCAGATCGCGCTGTTCACCTTCGGCATCAAGGGAGGCCTGCCGATCGGCTTCTTCATCGGCCTCGTCCTCATGCTCGGGTTCGCGTACATCCTCCAGTTCACGCCGCTCGGGCGGAACATGCGCTTCGTCGGCGAGAACCGCGAGGTCAGCCGCCTCGCCGGTGTGCGGGTCAACCGGATCCGGCTGGGAGCGTTCGTCGCGGCCGGCGTCATCGCGGGTGTCGGCGGCGTGCTCGCCGCGGCGAAGACCGGCGGCTTCGACTCCTCGGTCTCGCAGACGTACCTGCTTCCGATGTTCGCCGCGGTCTTCCTCGGCACGGCGATCCTGCAGCCCGGTCGCTTCAACCCGATCGGGACGCTCATCGCGGTCTACTTCCTCGCGACGGGTGTGCTCGGTCTGCAGCTCCTCGGCGCCACCTCGTGGGTCGCGAACGTCTTCTACGGAGCGGTGCTCATCACCGCCGTGACGCTGTCGACCATCCTCAACCGGCGCACGAGATAGCGCCGGTCGCACCACCCCATCCGCATTGCCAACGCTGTCAAGAAGGAGCCACAACCCATGACCACCACAGCACTCCGGGCACGCCGGACCCTGATGCTCGCGAGCGGCGTCGCCCTCGCGGCGCTCGCCCTCGCCGGCTGCTCGTCGAGCGACGCCGCGGCTCCGACCTCCAGCTCCGGCGGAAGCAGTTCCGGTTTGGCCAAAGCGGTCGCCGCGGCCGAGGCGCTGCCCACGTCGTATCCGATCCCCACCGACCCGATCCCGGGTGTGAGCGCGCTCGCGGGCAAGACGATCTACTACATCCCGATCACGCAGCAGGCCCCGCAGTTCGCCGTCACCGGCGCCGCGCTCAAGAAGGCGCTCGCCACCGTCGACATCACCGTCCAGACCTGCGACGGCAAGGGCACGCCGACCGACATCGGCGCCTGCATCGGCCAGGCCCAGGGCGCGGGCGCCGCGGGCATCGTCCTCGACGCCGTTCCGTACGAGCTCGCCGCGAACGGCATCGACGCCGCCCGCGCGGCCGGGATCCCCGTGATCGTCTCCGACCAGGGGCCGACCGACGACAAGTACCCGGCGGACGCGACCCTCGCCTATCTGCCGGCTCCCGCTCCGGCGACCGACACCGCCCTCCTGCAGTGGATCGCGCAGGACTCGGGCGGCAAGGCCAACATCCTGATCAACGAGGATGCGGACGGCCCGTGGCCCGCGGCGTACATGAAGACGGCGCTCGCCCAGCTGAAGAAGGACTGCCCCGACTGCAAGACGACGATCAACAAGGTCTCGTCCGCCAACTTCCCGCAGGTGGCGCCGTCGACCTCGGCGGCCCTCCTCGCCGATCCGTCGATCGACTACGTCTTCACCGACTTCGCGCAGTTCCTCCAGCCGACGCAAGGGGGCATCCAGTCGGCCGGCGTCGCGGACAGCGTGAAGGTGGTCTCCGGCGCGGCCGTGCTCGGCACCTACCAGGCGGTCAAGTCGGGTCAGCTGGCGGCAGCGGCGGGCCAGGCGGCATCGTTCCAGGGCTGGCAGTCGGCCGACATCATGCTGCGGCTCATCACGAAGACGAAGGTGGGCGAGTACGCCATCCCGACCCGCCTCTTCAGCCCGACCAACATTGGCAGTGTGTCGCTCACCGCGGCGGCCGAAGCGTCCGGCGAGTGGTTCGGCCCGACGACGTTCCCCGACGACTTCGCGAAGCTGTGGAGCGGGGAGTGACGGACGAGCACTCGGCACCGGGGTGGGCGGCGACGCCCGCCCGGGCGCTCGCGCCCCGGCTGTCGGTCGAGTCCCTGTCCAAGACCTTCGGCAGCAACCGCGGGCTCTCCGAGGTGGCGTTCGACGTCAGGCCCAGTGAGATCCACGCGCTGGTCGGCCAGAACGGCTCGGGCAAGTCGACCGTCGCGAAGATCCTCTCCGGTCTGTACACCCCGGATCCCGGCAGCACCGTCTCGATCGACGGCGAGCCGTTCCCCCTCCCGGTGCAGCCGGCTCGCGCGCTCGAGCGCGGGATGGCCGTCGTGCACCAGAGCCTCGGCCTGGTCGACTCGTTCACGGTGCTCGAGAACCTCCGGGTCGGACGCTTCAACGCGTCGCGGGTGTTCCGGCGCATCGACTGGAAGCACGAGCGGGCCGAGGCCGAGAAGGTCTTCGAGAGCATCGGGCGGACGGTGCCGCTCGACGCGCTGGTCGGATCGCTGCGCGAAGAGGACCGTGCGACCGTGGCGATCGCGCGGGCCCTGCAGGACGCGACACCCGGCCGCGGCCTCATCATCTTCGACGAGTCGACGCGCGCGCTCGGGCGACGTTCTCTGGAGCACTTCTTCCACATCCTCCACGACATCGTCGCGACCGGCACCTCGGTCCTGCTCATCACCCACCGCCTCGAAGAGGTCGTCGACGCCGCGGACCGCGTGACCGTCCTCCGCGACGGAGCCACCGTCGTCAGCGGCAAGGACGTGGACGGTATGACGGAGGCCGAGCTGACGTCCCTCATCCTGGGCCGCGGGCTGGAGGTGTTCGGCGCGAAGACCGCGAGCCACGCGACTCCCGGCGCGCCGTCCGTCCGCGTCACGGGTGTCACCGGACTCGGCGTGGAAGACGTCGCCTTCGACGTGCGCCAGGGGGAGATCGTCGGGCTGACCGGGCTCGCCGGCTCGGGCTACGACGACATCCCCTACCTGCTGAGCGGGGTGAGCAGGGCGGACGCCGGGTCGCTCGCGCTGCCGGAGAAGATCGTCAACCTCTCCGGTCTCACCCCTCCGGCCGCCATCGAGTCCGGGATCGCGCTGGTCCCGGAGGGGAGGGAGCACTCCGGCATCGCCGCGGGCATGTCGATCGAGGAGAACATCGCCTTCCCCCGGACCGCGCGCGCGAAAGCCTCCCTCCTGCCGATCCGGGGCAAGGGTCAGCGCGCGCTCGCCGAGGAGTGGATCGGCCGGCTCGACGTGCGGCCGCCGCGGGCCTCGGCGCACGTCGGCACGCTCTCCGGCGGCAACCAGCAGAAGGTCTTCATCGCGAAATGGCTCGCG
>Ga0153921_1000428_pt1 | contig 23233 bp, 13 predicted proteins | sample TSNJ005MetaG_FD_104691 | JGI IMG/M metagenome (GOLD analysis project Ga0153921, IMG submission 104691) | Attine ant fungus gardens microbial communities from New Jersey, USA - TSNJ005 MetaG | ecosystem: Host-associated > Fungi > Mycelium > Unclassified | place: USA: New Jersey, Brendon T. Byrne... | reverse complement strand
GCTTCCTGAAAAACAAGATCAAAAGATCGCAGCCTGCGGCAGCTCCTACAGGGGGGTGTGGTTACTTGTCGGACTTGATGCTGGTCCAGACGCGGGTGCGTACGCGTTCGAGTTTTTGCGGCAATGGCTGGACCACGTAGAGGGTTTTCAGGGCTTCAGGCGTTGGCGTCAGGTTCGGGTTGCCGGTGATGTCTTTGTTCACCAGCGACATCGAGTCCTTGTTCACGTTCGGATAGCCAAGGAAATCGCTGATCGGCGCAATGACCTTTGGATCGAGCAAGTTGTTGAGGAACTCATGCGCTTCCTCGACATTCTTCGCGCTCTTCGGAATGGCGAACGTGTCGAACCAGATCGGCGCGCCCTCCTTCGGCAGGCGCCAGTCGACCACCACGCCGTTGCCCGCCTCTTTCGCACGGTTGCCGAACTGATAGAAGCTGCCCGAATAGCCGATGGCCACGCAGATGTCGCCGTTGGCGATGTCGGTCATGTACTTGGCCGAGTTGAAGTAAGTCACGTAAGGGCGAACCTTGAGCATCAGGTCCTTGGCTTTTTCATAGTCGGCCGGGTTCTGGCTGTTCGGATCGAGGCCGAGATAATGCAGGGCCAGCGGCAGAATCTCCGACGGCGAGTCAAGCATCGCCACGCCGCAGGATTTGAGTTTTTCCATATTCTCGGGCTTGAACACCAGATCCCAACTGTCCACCGGCGCATTGTCGCCCAATGCGGCCTTGACCTTGGCCGGGTTGAAGCCGATCAACACGGTGCCGTACATGTAGGGCACGCCGTACTGGTTGCCCGGGTCGTTGGCGTCGAGCAACTTGAGCAGCGCCGGATCCTGATGACTCCAGTTCGGCAGTTTCGACTTGTCGAGTTTCTGGAACACGCCGGCCTTGATCTGGGTGTCGATGAACTGGTTCGAAGGCACCACGAGGTCGTAGCCGGAGTTGCCGGTGAGCAACTTGGCCTCCAGCGATTCGTTGGTGTCGAAGGTGTCCCAGGTCACTTTGATGCCGGTCTTCGCGGCGAAATCCTTGGGCACCGACGGCAGGATGTAATCCGCCCAGTTGTAAACCCGCAGCTCGCGCTGCTCGGCGTGTGCCGCGCTCGCCAGCAGCGTCAGCCCACACACGGTGGCACCCAGAATGCGTTTCATCGTGACCATGGTTGTTTCCCCAGAATGCGACGTGAGATCGATGGTTTTTATGTTCTGTACACGGCAGTGGCTGTAAAGGTAGCCAAGGGCAAGGAAGATCCAGCGTTTCGTTGTGGTTTCGATTCTTGCCGACAGCGTGGTCGCGGCACAGTGGGGGATGGGCCAAAAGGGGATCGAAATGGCCAATTTGAATGACCACTGGAATGCACAAGGGCTTAGCAAACATCATTTGTGGCGAGGGAGCTTGCTCCCGCCGGGCCGCGCAGCGGACCTCGCTCTTCAATTCAGAAAAGCAGGGGCCTGCTGCGCAGCCCAGCGGGAGCAAGCTCCCTCGCCACAGTTTTAATGATGATCGGGTCAGTCGGTATAACTCAACCGCGCCGCCCTGCGCTGCCGGGTCTGCCCGCGTGTGGCGAGGCAGTAATACAGCGGCACTGTCACCACCAGGCCAAACAGCCACGACAGATCCGCACCGTCCACCAGATTGGCATACGGCCCGACGTACAGCGAGGTATTGGCGAACGGCAACTGCACGATGATGCCGATGAAGTAGGCAATGATCGCGTGCAGATTGAAGCGCCCGTAAATGCCGCCGTCCGCGCGGAAAATCGAGCTGATGTCATAGCTGCCGCGCTTGATCAGATAGAAGTCGATCAGGTTGATCGACGCCCACGGCACCAGCACCAACAGCAACGCCAGAATCAGCCCGATGAACTGCGAAATGAAATCCGCCGAAGCACCGAGCGCCACCACGCAGCAAGCCGCCAGCACCACGCTCGACAACACCACGCGCACCTTGATGCTTGGCGTCCACTGGCTGGCGAAGGTCTGGATCGAGGTGATGATCGACAGCACCGCGCCATACAGATTCAGCGCGTTGTGGCTGATGATATTGAGCAAAAACAGCACCATCAGAATCGGCCCCAGCCACCCGGTGGACTGCTTGACCGCCGCCATCGCCTCGGTGCCTTCCGGCGTTGCCAGCACCGCTACGGCGCCGAAGCTGAACGACAGAATCGTGCCCAGCGTCGCGCCCAGGTAAGTGGCCCAGAACGGTTTGGCGATACCGATATCCGCAGGCAGATAACGCGAATAGTCGGACACGTACGGCGAGAAGCTGATCTGCCAGATGATCCCCAGCGACACCGTCGCCAGCCAGCCCGACAGGTTGAAGCTGCCGCGCGTCAGGAAGTCCGCCGGCAAGTCATGGGCAAAGATGTAGATGAATCCGGCCAGCAGCGCGCTGCCCATCACCCAGGTGCCGATGCGGTTCAGTGTGTGAATGAAGTTGTAGCCGATCACGCCAATCGCCGTGGCCGCCAGCGCGCCAATCAGAATGCTCAAAGGTGCCGGCACCGACGGCGCAATGCCGACAATCGATTTACCGGCAAGCACGATGTTGGAAATGAAAAAACCGATGTAGATCAGCGCCGCAAAGAACACGATCAGCAATGCGCCGTAGCGCCCGAACTGACCGCGACTCTGGACCATTTGCGGAATGCCCATGCGCGGTCCTTGCGCCGACGCCAGCGCGATCACCACCCCGCCGATCAGATGCCCCAGCGCAATCGCCAGCAGCCCCCAGAGCAAGTCGAGATGAAACACCTGAACCACCATGGCGCCGGTGACGATGGGCAGTGGCGCAATGTTGGTGCTGAACCATAAGGTGAAAAGGTCGCGGGCCTTCCCGTGGCGTTCCGCGAGTGGGACGTAGTCGACCGTGTGATTCTCGATCAACGGATCTTGCCGGGACATCTGGGACATATGCATGAACTCGAGTTTGTCTGTTCTTATCTTTGTATGAAGCCAAACCGGGGGGACTCTTTGGCCGCCCCTCAGATGCAGACCATATTATGGTATTCCAAACATTTCACAAGACTGATCCGCAGTTTACGGCGCTATCTGATACGCCATCCTCCCTGATTCCGCGGCCTGCAGGCCAGCCGAAAGCCCAATAAATGCTGAGTTTCCGACGAAAGCACCACGTTTATCGGTTCAGCCTAAAAGCCCTTGCAAAGAAAAAATAGTGGTATACCATCAGACCAACAAATACATAAAAATCGCGTCACAACACCCGAGGACCGTCCAATGATCGATGCAGCCATCTACAAACAAGTCATGGGCTCGTTTCCGTCCGGCGTCACTGTCATCACCACGCTGGACGATGACGGCCAGATCGTTGGCCTCACTGCCAGCGCCTTCAGTTCGCTGTCGATGGACCCGGCCCTGGTGCTGTTCTGCCCCAACTACAGCTCCGACTCCTACCCTGTGCTGATCAAGAACAAGCGCTTCGCGATCCACGTCCTGTCCGGCGGCCAGCAGAGCGAGGCTTACGCCTTCGCCCGCAAAGGCAAGGACAAGGCGCAGGGCATCGAGTGGACGCTGAGCGAACTGGGCAACCCGATCCTGGCCAACGCAACGGCTATCATCGAGTGTGAGTTGTGGCGCGAATATGAAGGCGGCGACCACGCGATCATGGTCGGCGCAGTGAAGAACCTGATCGTCCCAGAGCAGCACACCGGGCCGCTGGTTTACTGCCACGGCAAGATGGGCGCCCTGCCCGTTCTGGCCTGAATGGAACAACTGTAAGAGTGAGCCTGCTCGCGATAGCGGTTTAGCAGATGTCGATGCGTTTTCTGACACACCGCTATCGCGAGCAGGCTCGCTCCTACAGGTTTTGTAGCCTCAACAATAAAAGATCCGAGGAAGCGTCATGAAATTTTCCCTGTTCATCCACATGGAACGCTGGGACGAGAGCGTCAGCCACCGCCAACTGTTCGAAGACCTCACCGAACTGACCCTGATGGCCGAGGCCGGTGGTTTCAGCACCGTGTGGATCGGCGAACACCACGCGATGGAATACACCATCTCGCCCAGCCCAATGCCGCTGCTGGCCTACCTCGCCGCCAAAACCACCACCATTCACCTCGGCGCCGGCACCATCATCGCGCCGTTCTGGCACCCGCTGCGGGTGGCCGGTGAATGCGCCCTGCTTGACGTGATCAGCAACGGACGCATGGAAGTCGGCCTGGCGCGCGGCGCCTATCAGGTCGAATTCGATCGCATGGCCGGCGGCATGCCCGCCTCCAGCGGCGGCCAGGCCCTGCGTGAAATGGTCCCGGTGGTCCGCGCCCTGTGGCAAGGCGACTACGCCCACGACGGCGACATCTGGAAATTCCCGACCTCGACCAGCGTCCCGAAGCCGATCCAAAAGCCGAACCCACCAATGTGGATCGCCGCCCGCGACCCGGATTCGCACAACTTCGCCGTGGCCAACGGCTGCAACGTGATGGTCACGCCATTGATGAAAGGCGATGAAGAAGTCGTCGACCTGAAGAACAAATTCCAGACCGCACTCGACAACAACCCCGACGTGCCGCGTCCGCAACTGATGGTGCTGCGCCACACCCACGTGCACACCGCTGATAACCCGGATGGCTGGAAAATCGGCGCGAAAGCGATCTCACGGTTCTACCGCACCTTCGATGCCTGGTTCGGCAACAAGGAAACACCGGTCAACGGCTTCCTCGCCCCGAGCCCGGAAGAGAAGTTTGCCGGGCGTCCGGAGTTTGAATTGGAGAGCCTGCACAAGACGGCGATGATTGGTACGCCGGAGGAAATTATTCCGCGGATCAAGTATTACCAGGAACTGGGGGTGGATGAGTTCAGTTTCTGGTGTGATAACAGTCTGCCGCATGCGGAGAAGAAAAGGTCGTTGGAGTTGTTTATCAGGGATGTGGTGCCGGCGTTTCGCTGAGCGACTTGTAAAAAACCGGGCATCAGCCCGGTTTTTGATAGGTGTCTCCGAAACGGTTCAAATATCAGAGGAAATATTGAAATCAACAATCCAATACTGGTAATCCGAAAAGAAAAATATCGCATACAAAATGAAGGCAAAAATTGCCAATCCCGCCCGCCCGGCAGGGTCAGTATCCCTGCCTAATCCACCGGGTGCAATGGCAACCGTTGCCCCTCTTAAATAGTTATAAACACCTTGAGCAAACCATAACTGAACAGCAAGTATCGTAAAAAAACGCCCCCAACTGCCATTGAACTGAAAGTAGCCATTGAGTAGTGCTGCGAGCATTAGACCCACCCCCACCCAGTCACGGCATTTAAATAGCAAGCTGATTATTGATTTACTTGTTATAGGCATCGGCAGTTCTTTTAACGATATGATCCCAAACGTCCTGCGCACCCGAAAAATTTGGTTAACGGGGGTCTGGGCTAACGTGGTTGATGGGGTCAGACGAAGTTTTCGGAGTGCTTTCTAAACGTAGGCTGTCCCCATTTACCCCTTTCCAAGGTATGTAGCCTTGCAACTTAACAACCACCTAATTGCCTACGATCATACAAAGCGTAACTTCCAATAGTCCCTGCCATCCACTATCCAGTATCTTTCATGCGCGGGAATCAGAAAACTAAAATCATAGCACTCAGAAATCCAATCCGCATAAACATATTTCTCGTGAAACCGACCTTCATCCATATGCATAAATATCTTTCGATCAAAATTTATATAGAAAGTTGGAAGGCGCGAACTAACAACGTTGGCCAATTTATACAAATCGGCGCTCAAACCTTTACCTGTCAAGTAGTAACTCTCAATTGCCTCAAAGACAGTTTCATCGGCCCCAACAAAGCCCTGCAAATCCAACGACGATAGTATTTTCTTTCGCGAATCATCAAGATACTTCGGAAAATTCTCCGACGTCAACTGCGCAAGCCCTCCCCTGTAGTTTTGGCGAAACTGTTCATAAAGTTCCTTTTGAATTCCTCCATTTTCCAGAGAGGCGTTGAGACTGATATCCATATCCAAAATAAAATTATCTTTTTCATCCACAACCCAGAAGCATTTTTCAGAATGAACAAAAAAAACAGATATTTTTTTCGCCGTCCCACAGATCATCAAAAATCACTTCACTTACGGTCATTTTATTAAACTCTTGGGAAAACGGGGAAGGAAAACGGGGACAAGGAAAACGGGGGCAGACCACATTTTCCGAGCGATTTCTAAACGTGGTCTGTCCCCATTTACCCACCTTTTGTGCCGCCACCACTGTCGCCTTTTGCACCAACTAACCTAGATAAATTATGTCCATATCTCCTGGCCAGCGGAGGTAAACCATACTACTCCAACCGGAACGGTAGTTAAAAACCAAAATCCAAAACCATCAAGTTCATCCTCCTCAGGGTGAACAGGCCATGCGAGTGCAATGATACTAATTTGCTCATCAATACTACCAGAGAGATAATTTCCATCTGACGCCAGCTTTAAATGCCCTTCGAGCATTAGACGCCTCAGTAATTCGAGAAAAATTTCCGCTCTTTCTTCATCACTTATTTTCAAGTGCGAAATTTCCACACTTAAGTGCTGCCAAATCGATCCAATTGATAGACCGAAGGAGCTACTTAGAATAGCTGAGTACAAAAAATCTATATTCATTTAAATTTAATCTCGATTCGTTTACCAGCATTAATAGACGGATTTATTACATCTATGGTCCAAGCTGCGCCTGACTGTTGAGGCGACTGGATCAGCCGAACCAGTGCAAAATTGGGGACTGCAAAATTGTGCAAAATTGGGGACAGATCTATTTTTCAAAAATAAATCCGTCACCTTTAATCCTGAAAGAGTGAAAATTGAAGGCTATTTTCTCGTCTTCTTCATCCATCAGCTCATACCGAATCCGACCCAGCTCGCCTTCAACCCGTGTTACACATAGATCCATGAACTGCGTGAGACCACTACCAAATTCCCGGATTTTGAAACCACCTACATTATAAAAATTTATTGCAATATTTTTTGCTCCGGGATGCGAAGACTCCGCCAACTTCATCAATAAGTTGTAACTGGAAAAACCCTCTTCCGAATCTAGATGAAGACTTTCCACATAAACATATTGGCGCAATAATTTATTCAACGCTTCGACATTGCTCAATGGTTAACCCTCACATTCGCCTTTCGGCCAATTTCGTCCGTAAACCGTAAACGGTGACCTCTTCGTGTCGTCAGGGATATGGTGATGGCATGCTCGCTGAACCGACACCCGCTCTCTGACCATACAAGTTAACGGGGACAGACCACATTTTCCGAGTGCTTTATAAACGTGGTCTGTCCCCATTTACCCCCATTTACCCTTGCACCATCAGCCTTTCATGCGTTCCAAGAATTCGGCCATTGCGCGTGGATGACGCTCCACAAGCTCTTCAATCAAATCTTCCGCTGCCCAATGCAGAATCATGTCCCCGCCCTCCCCATCCTTGCAGAGGATGAGATCACTTGACAATGAAGAGTCAACGACATTGACCTCTCTATCACTGAGCGCCATCAGGCCACCGTAACCATCATAAGGAATGACCCAGTAAAATCGCTCGCTCTCTATCCAGTAAATACCAAACACCTGCACAGGCTCTTCTCGCCCAATTTCTCGAACAATCATATCCACATCACTCAATAGTCCTTCCGGGCTGCAGCGCAGGCGGCAGCTGTTGGGGCGTTGTGATTTTCATATCCTATGCTTTGTCGGTAACGGAATTATACTGATAGTGAATGGTTATATTTTCGCCGCTTGACAGACTATGACTAACTCCATTTTTCTCCATCCCTCATTCCGCAAGAAGTCTTTATCGCCCGCTAACTTCGTATCACGACCAGCGGAGGGGTTCTCTATCGCTCTATCCCACAAAATCTGCTCATTCAGATCTCGTGGCGCCGTTGACTGATAGTTCTTTGCAGGTTAAGGGGGGACAGACCACATTTTCGGGATGCTTTCTAAATGTGGTCTGTCCCATTTACCTCCTCGAGCTTAGCCTTCAATAAACTCTTGTTACGGCTTAAAATCCTCAACAGTCTTATTCCGCCCAATCAATAGAGGCATTACAAAATCGGAGTCTAATTCCATTAGAAACACAATAGCATCGTAGATTTTCCAGCGGTGCTTTTCTGGAAAATCAATAATGGAGATCAAGTGCCGCTCAATCATAGGCAAGTATTCCAGATACTTCTCTCGCCGCACAAAGGAATACAACTCTGATATTTCAAAAGTCCTGTCGTTTGCCAACGAGATAATTTTCGAGAGCAGTTCATATACATGAGGCCGGGCCACGTCCTTCCCTTTTGCACCGGCAACATTGGCGAAATACATGGTCACCGCCATCAATACTTGCCGATAAGTATCATCATACCCATAAAGCCTATGGATGTACGTCCCCTCAATGACTTCAGGCCTCTCTAGACCTTTCTGCAAGGCCACTAAACCTTCATACTCTCCCCAGCTTGCCAGTAGTTTTGCAGCCAAGAAACGCTCTGTTTCATCATTACTATGGAGCATCAATTCCTTGACGGCACTACGTCTTGCCTCCGGAATATCTCCCGCATCCAAATCACCCGCTTCGGCAGCATAATCGGAATTTTCCGGAATACTGTAAAGCAACTCATGTGTTTTCGGATCCATAGTTTTCAACCTATTACTTTCCCATTTACCTTGCGTCACAGGCTTAGCCTAATTTTTTAGCAAACTTTCGGCCACAGCTCTATCAACTTCTTTGAAGACAACTTCCAACTCGCGTCCATCATCACCAATCCAATCTAGGACCGAGTCACGTAAAATTTCGAGATATATCTTTAAAGAAAATGGGTACAGATTTGTTTTCGATTAAAAAAGTAGCGAATTAGGAACTGATGAAAGTCCTGCCGAAAAAAACAAATCTGTCACCTTTACCACTATTGACATATTGGTGTATTGACCCTCGGCTCCGGCGACCGCCGGCGTTCCACCTCCTCACGATTCCAGCCAGATACGATCCCGGATGACTCAGGGACTGTATCCGAGAAGGAATTGCGTTGAAATCTTACACAGGCAAGGAATTCGTCGCTGTCTGAGAAAATCATCAGTCATCAGTCATCAGTCATCAGTCATCAGGTTGTCAGGGAAATCAATGGTTAACTTCAAACGGGTGGGGCTCCGATGAGAACCGTTGATCCGTCCGGCTAACATCGTAAAACATGCTGCTCACAACCCTGCCCGACAAACTGAAACTCCACCAGGTAGACCTTGCTTCGTTCCGGCGTAAAAATACTGTTCAGCGGCCCACAGCTATAAGTATTGCCAGTGCCCATGCCGTTGAAGCGCCCCGAGACCTCGAAGGGTTCGTCGGCATTGGCTTGCGTTTCCAGTTGCGGGAAGTGCTTGAACGTGACGCTGTTAGCCGCTTCGCTGACTTTGGCGATCCAGCCAAATACTTTGCCCCGCCAAGAATCCACCACAGTACCCAGCACTTCCATTCGCCGATCGGAATCTGTAGCACGGCGGACGGAGAACTCGACAGGGTATGTGTAGCCTGTCGAGTTCATGATGACTTTGGCGTGTTGGGTATCTGGCGTTACAATTCTTTGCTGTAGTTGCAAGCCGTTTTTCAGAAGGCTGGGGGAAGAGTCTCTGACGTTGGAATGCAGCCGGTTAATGTGAGAATAATACAAGGGAGCAATCGAGACAGTTTCATGTATGAAGGCCCTCCGAGGGACGTATAGGTAACAAAAACCAAACGCCAGGACATCGAACATTTACGCGTCATTAAGCTTAGGGATGGAAAATGCTGAATCAGCGAGCGAATTCAAATACCACACCAATCCGCCAAATTCGCGCATTATACGATGCGAACACCATCCGTGTTTACCAAGCTTATTCTGATGTCATTGCCGATGCCGCGCTACGTCACGGCACATTTGTTTCCCCGCCTTTCAAAATGGAACGGATGACATGGATAAAGCCATCCTTCCTGTGGATGATGTATCGGTCGGGGTGGGGCTTGAAGGACATAAGACAGGCTCGAATTTTGGCCATCGATATTTCACGAGATGGGTTTGAATGGGCGCTGGCCCATAGCTGTCTCAGCCATCCGGAGGTTTCCATGAGTGAGGAAGAATGGCTAAAACTGAAAAAGAAGACACCCGTCCGAATTCAGTGGGACCCAGATCGAGACTTACATCTCAAAGCGCAGATAAGCCGTGCCATTCAGATAGGCCTGAGCGGGAAAGCCGTCGAGCTTTATGTCAACGAATGGATCCAGAATATAAGCGATGTCACTCCACTTGCTCATGACATTCACGAGCTGCTGCTAAAGGGCGAGATTGAAAAAGCCAAAGAACTGGCCCCAATTGAAAAACCCTATAACGCAGCAACGAGTGACTTTTAACCTACACTACTTTTTCATGGAATTTAGCAATCGTGATGCAAGTTCGGACATTTCAGGAACGTCGACCTCCATTAACAACTGCAGTTTTTGTCGTGCGTTGTCCGTACCTATTTCAAACAGGGCATAGATGCATTTAACTCCCAACGCGTAATCAGAAGCAATGTACTGGTAGTGAGTTAGTGCTGCTTTAAATAGATACTCAACCGCGCCAGGGTATTTGAACACTTTCAACTCCCTGGCAATATTCTCATGACTGGTGTGCCATTCCTGAATTAACAGGCGGCATAATATATCGGCACAATCCTGTGCAAATCCAAAAACAGAACCGAAAATCAACAGGCATTCAACATTATCAGAATCTTTTACTTCGAGCGCATCCTCCAACTCACGACGGAGATATCCATCAGGAATTTTGCCCCCAAAAAATATCTCAACCAATCTTTCCTTGGAAATTTTTTTTGACACCAAATCGATAATGAGATCCTGCTGCTCATGATTCATCGTCTAGCCTCCGAGAACGACTTTATATAATAATTGAACATATCCAACGCAGCCCCCTTACCTAAGCCAATATTTACCTGCCCACCCTCACCTTTAAAATAGGCATTAGTCAACGTCCAACCGGAAGTAGACAACGGCATATCGGGGTAAATATTCCGAACCACTTTCGATTGATCTCGCACCCCTATTCCAGAAAGCGCGTCAACTGCACCTGGCCAGAGATCAAACTTCACAAGCACTCCATCATAATTGAGCGAAAAATCTTTCGTCGGCGAAATGAAGGTTTCTCCGGTCGCCGGTAGCTTCCCAGTCGAAATCAAGTCGTCATAGTGTTCTTGACTCATAGCTCGAAAGAAAATCTCCTCATCTACTAATTTCCCACCTATCTGAGAGGTTTTGGTTATTTTTCCAAAACCTACAGCCTCACCGGGGCCAGGGATGATGAGCGTAGCAAGATCGACAACATTTTGTCCTGATTGCAGGGCTTTCTGATAGCTGTTGTTCTGCAAACCAAATACAAAATCTTGACCGCTTTTGGTGGCTAACCAATTGGAAACCATTGAGTCGTCTGGATCAACAAAAGGATCTAGAAAACTATTTGCGACGCCTAAAGCATTGCCGGATAAAAGCTCATTACCCACTGATGCCATTGATCGTAAGCTGTCCCAGACACTCAACGCACCGCCGACAAGCCCACCCGTTACAGAATCAAATGCGCCAGATTTTCTCTCGCGATAATCCAGATTCCGGTTGTAAAAATCGACCAGGCTATTGGTATCAAACCTGTCCGCCCCCCCCAGATAGCCAATGTTGATATCTGAGTTTTTAAAGTCTGCCGAATGAGCTACGTTATAGTTCTTTATGAGATTCAGCGTTTCATCGGCGGTATAAGCCTTGTTTCCGTTCTCAAGCACTGAGGTGACGGTGTCATAACGTCCCGCCAGCGGCGCGAGAGCAGTTCCAAGATGTTCTAATGTAGCCGCGTCAAATTGGCCGTCGGCACCACCAATAGTTTTTTGCCACTGAGCATCCGTATAAAACGCAAAAGCACGCGCCATCCGTTGCTCAGCCTCAGCCACAGAGATACCAAGTTGAGCAGCAAGTTTTGGAGCTTCTTTCTCAATTAACCTTGCTTCGGTAGGGTGAAATTGACGATTGTATTTTTCAATATTGGCAGCTGTGGTTGCGCCACCCATCTGGGCAATTGTGCTGCCTCCTCCGATTGTCGCGCCCAAGCCCGCTGCAATCAAAGTGTCGAACGCATCACGACTTTCCAGTCCTATACCGTAACTTTTCAGCACTTCATCCAATGCCGGCATGATTGCCGCCGATGCACCTGCACTAAGAGCACCATTTACCGCCGATCCACTGGACAAGCCTTGTAAAGCGCCCGCTAGACTATGCAACAAGATGCGTGCAGTCCCTCCTTCAGCCCACGCGGCCTGGAGATTTTTGTCCTTACTGCGCGTTGCATCTGCTAATTGCTGATCGGCGTAATCACCGATCTTCTTGTATGTATCTACTGCGGTTGTATTGGCAACAAGGCCCAGTGTTGTCGATCCTCCTACACTCCCCAGGCCGGCAGCGATTACACCAGCAGCGATATCTGCCATAAAGCGCTTGTTACCACCCACACCCCAACTGTTGTAATCAGCAAGAGCGGCCTGACGTTCCTCCTCAGTGGTCGCTAACTTAGCTTTGTCAATCGCTGCTTGCTGCTGAGCATTCGCTACTTTGCCAATAATATTTTTCGATAGCGCAACGGTGCTCTGAATTAAATCAATCCGCTCTTGAATCGCTTTTTGATCTGGCTTATCAAGGGTTTGATTTGCATTCGCGGTGTCGCGATTCAAGCCAGCCAGATCGTTTGCACCCGCCGCGTTACGCACGATAATGGTGCCTTCACTTACAGCGCTACGAGTGCTGCTATGGTCAGAATCATCAAGTGATAGCGGGACACTTCCGCCAACAGTTGTGCCATTCTTACCGCCATAGGACACTGAAATTCCAGCTGACTGCGCACTAATATCACTGGTATTTTTAATATCACTTACAAATAGTCGATCAGTGCTAAGTAAGTTCTTGTCCGTCGATGCCTCGCTCGCAATGACCGCGCCTTGCAGGGTGGTGTTTTTACCAACAGAAATATCGTAACCATCCTTGCCGGCGAAAAGACCGCTCTGATCTGTCACCGCCTTGTAGTCGCTATTCATATTGCCAGCAGCAAGGTTTCCGGAAACGGTCACAGGTGCGCCGTAACAGAATGGAGGGATACAGATACTTCCGCCAATACCGGCACTACCCTGCTTACTCTGCTGAGTTTCGGTGTCCTGCCGTGAAGTGATGTTTAGGTTGCCCTCAACCAGCGCTCGGATGCCGTCGGCTCGAACCTGCGCGCCTGCCAAGGTTGTATCATTCCCACTATGCAGAGTTAAAGTACCGGTATCCAGCGTCGTATTGACTTGAGTAACCGAACTCCCGGTCCCCATGTTCCTGGCGATGGATGCGCCTAGATCGAGGGTGAACCCGTTCTGTTCACCCAAGTTAAAACTCGCACCAATAGCGGTTTTATTGTTGCTATTGTTGTTGGACCAGTCTGCAGTATTCTGCGCACTTTCCAACGTGATGTTGTTCTTGGCCAGTAGTACAGTATCTGCAGCCTTCAACGTGCTCCCGACGATATGAATATCACCCGATGCTCCTGGACCACTGCCATCGGCAAGGATTAAAAGGCCTTGTCCCGCATTGATCATGCTTCGCTTAGCAGTCTGACTGTTATATTCGCTAGTGCTTTTACTATGCGTATTTGCCAGCTCAGTGCCAATTTTGATCAGAGAACCGTTACTGGCGGTACCCTGTTTTTTCCCATAATCGGAGCCTGCGCCTTCGGCATCCGCGCCCATGCCTCCTAGATCATTGAGGGCCATGGCCGCCTGAGCCAGCTTCACCGCTTTGAGTCTTGGATCATCTGCGTTTTTAGCAGCTTCGACCGAATTCCGAATCGTATTGACGGTATCAACGATCATGCCACCGATGACCCGCCCGACCCCAAGGCTGTTGGATTTGTCGGTGCTGCTTTGACTTGCACTTTCCATCCCGGCAGCAATGGTCACCTTAGAACCAACCAAAGTCATGTTCTTGGTGCTGACTAAGTCACTCCCAATTACGCTCAGTTCACGGCCACTGGAAAGGTTGACATTACCGGTACTGGAACCAATAGTGCTGCCAGTCAAGGTAGTCTGGGATGACTGCCCAGTGTGATTCTGGCTGCTAATGGACAGATGCTGATTACCGGTGATGTCATCAACACCCAAATTATTTGCGGTTAGTACACCGGTCAGGTCACGGTTCTTTTCCCTATGCAATTCGTTGCGGGTGAACGTATTTTCTGCAGCGTTGATAGTCAGGTCACGACCAGTCTGAACTGCAAGATCTCCTGTACTCACCAGAGCGGAACCAGTGATCGTCACGTCGCGGTTGGCAACCACATCTACGGTATTACCGGAGATCATGCTGCCCACTGCAGTAGTTTGCTGTTCGGAAATCTGATCCTTGACCTTGCTCGACTTCAAGCCACCCCAGCTACTTTTGCTGGAACTGCTTTCGTGACGGACACTTTGTGAATCACTGACTGCAACGATTTGTATGTCGTTGCTCGCAACCAGTTTTACGCCACCTTTATCAGACGCAACCTCGCTACCTTTAATGATCATGTCATTGTTAGCGAGCAGCATAATGTCGCCACCTGAAGTCACCGAACTGGCGATATTGGTGGTGCTCGCTACTTCGTCGAGGCGACTTTTCTTACCCGAAGAGCTTTTCTTGGTCTTGCTGTAAAAGCTGTAATCGCTATCCTCCGCCGACTGGAGTGCCAAATTCGCGCCAGCAGTCAAATAAGCCTCATCCCCCGCGCTTACCCGACTGGCAATAAGGCTTAAATCTTTACCAGCATTAAGTGAAACAACACCACCCGCTGCCAGCGTCGTGGATACCTGACTGACATGATCCTCCTGACTCGTCACCTTCTTCGTTTTGCTGTACGAGTGCTCTTCATCAGCCGCAGAGGCCAGGGTCAAATCACCCACGGCACTCATACTCACATCGCGTTTGGCATCAATCTGACTGGCAACCGCGGAGATATCCCGGCCAGCGTTCACCTTCAGATCCTGACCGGAACTGATGGCCGAACCATACTGAGTAATCGTCTGATCCGTGTGCAAACCACGCTGCCCGCCGGAGACCTGCTCAGCCGAAACGAGGTTGACGTCACGCCCGGCATTGATCGTGGTGTCCAGGCCGCTTTTCAGCACGCCGCCGGTGTTGTTGAAGTCCTGCCCGGCCTTGATGGTCAGGTTGTTGGCTGCCTCGATACGCGCTGCACTGTCCACAAAATCGCTGCGCTCACTGCGGTAGCCGCTGTCGCTTTCGTGGGTGGTGACGGTGCGTTCGTTGATGATGTCGCCACGGGTGGTGGTCAACGAGACTTCTTTACCCGCGATAACGCCGCCGGATTTGTTGATCAGGTTGTTGCCGGCCAGCAGCTCGAGGCGATTGCCCGCGTCGATCAGGCCGCTGTTGACCAGATCGTTGGTGGCGGTGGCCGACAGGTTGTTGTTGGCCTTCAAGGTACCGACGTTGTTCAGGTCCTTGCCGGCGATCAGGGTCACGTCACTGCCCTGGATCAAGGCACCGTTCGGGGCCAGGCGATTGTTGGCGTTGGCCAGGTACAGCACCGGCACCAGTACTTGCTCGCCGTTCACTTCGGCGGTTTCCATCCAGACGATGTCGTGGGTCAGCGCCGCGACCTGTTCGGAGGTCAGGCTGACGCCCACCGCCAGATTGAGCTCGTTTTTGCTGGTGAGCGCGTTGTCCATCAGGTACTTGAACAAGCCGTCGTTGGACGTCTGCCCATCGATGAAGCGTTGACCGGTACGGGCGACCACGGCTTGCTGGACCAGAGTCTGCTCGTAGAAGCCGTCACCCAGGCGCTTGGCACTTTGATCAGGATCGTAACCGAGTTTGGACAGCAGGTAGTCCGAACTCATGAACTGTTTGAGGTCGGTCAGTACCGGGTTGGTTTCGACCAGATACTTCTGCGGGCTGGATTTGCCCGCACTGGTCGCAACACCCTGCACCCGGTTGATGGTGAACACCGTAGAGCGCCCCGGCAGGGTCGCGCCGCTGGCGTCAGTCGCCGGCGTGCTGACGTCGATTGCACTGGCACCAACGCCCGGTTGCTGGGCCTGGTGATCGACGGTGCTCAGGTTGACGTTGCTGGCCGAAGCCGACGCATTGTTGGTCAGGAGAATGTTGCGCGTCTGCACGCCTGGCAATGCTTGATCGCGCTGGCTCGGGTTGACGCTGGCGCCGCCCATGGTCCAGCTCTGCGGGCCGGTCGCGACAGGCGCGGTACTTTCCTGGCCGCTCAGGCGGAACAGACCGTTTTGCCCGGTCGGCAGTGCAAAGCCAGGCAACACCACCGGGTTGACTTGCTGCTGGGCAAGGTTCGGAGGCAGTTGCTGATTGACGGTAACCCGTGTGGAGAACTGACTGCCACCCGCCCCGGTGCCGGTGCGCGGACCGCTGCCGATGTAGGTGTAGCCCGGACGCACGACACTGTTATCGATGTTGTTCTGGGCAGTGATATTGACCGCGCCAGCGGCCTGGATCACGGCGGCGTAGCTCTGGTCGCTGGAGGCAATTTTGCGGGTGCTGCCCAGCTCCGGCAGTTCCCGTTCGGTCATGCCGATGAAGTTGGCAATACCGCCCTGCAGGCCACCCAGGTTATTGACGTTGTAGCCGCTGCTTTCATACCAGTACTGATTGGTGAAAGCGCTCGCGGCGCTGTACCAGCCACCCGCATTGCTGGTGCGCTGGGACATGTAGATCCGGGTGGTTTCGGTTTCACCGGTCTCCACGCCGCTGTTGCTCAGGTTCCCCACATTGGCAATTAAATTACCCGCGGTAGCCATGGTGCTGCTCTGGTTGAGCAGGTCGCCGCCATTGAGGGTCAGGTTGCCACCCGCGGTAATGCTGGACGCGGCGCTGGCCGAGGTAACCTCGAGTTTTTCACGCTGTACGATTTCCCACGCGTGGTTCTGCTTGCCGCTGCAGTCACCGGCGTTCACCCCTTCGATACAGGTGACTTCACCGATCCGCGCGGTGTAGATGCCGGCGTTGTTGACCGTGAGCACGTCGCGGATGTTCTGGATCGAGCTCGCTGCCAGCGTCATGCTGCCATCGCTTTGCAGCGACGCCGAACGGTTGACGATGGAGTTGGCCAACCCGCCACGGCCATCGCGGTCAATCGTCAGATTGCCGAGGCTGTAAATGTTGCCGTAGCTGTTATTCAGATCGGCGACCCGCAGCGACATGTCCCTGCCGCTGAAGAACAGGCCGCTGGCGTTGACCAGATTACCAGTGGTCAGTGTCAGGTCAGTGCCGGCGGCCGTGGTGCCATAGTTGCGCACGCCGCCGGCATTGATGGTCATGCCCGCACCGGAGGTCAGGCGACCGGCATTATCCAGTTGGCCACCGACATTGAGCGTGGTCTGGCCACCCCCGGCGATGCTGGAATTGACGCTATTGAGGCTCACTTGTGCAGCGTTCAGGGTCAGATCGCCCTGACTGGTGAGGCGCCCCGCCCCCCAATAAGCGGCACCCAGGCCGACATTCATGCTGCCGTCACTGGCCAGCAGGCCTTCGTTGAACCAGTTGACGCCGTTGCCGGTGAAACTGTTTGAGGCGAGCAATTGGCCGCTGGCGGTCTGGGTCAGGTTGTTGACATTGACGGTCAGGCGCCCGGCCTGAATCGAACTGCTGTTGGTCCAGGTGTCGGTGCTGATGGTCAGTCCGCCGCGTGTCACGAGAGTGCCGCCGGCGTTGATGACGTTGTTGGTGGAGATATCGAACGTGCCGGTGCCGACGTGCAACAGGCTGCCGCCGGCATTGAGGAAGCTGCCGGCGCCGAGCGTCAGGTCGGTGTTGGCGGTTTCCAGCGTGCCGTTGCGGTTGTCGAACAGGCCGCCAATCTGGAAGCTGGTTTTGCCGCCGGTGCCGAGGGCGCGCAGCTGGCCGGTCTGGTTATCGAGGCTGGCAGCCTTGATGGCAAGGTTGCTGTCGCTTTCGATGATGCCCAGGCGGTTGTTCAGTGCGCCGGTCAGATTGAGATCGATCTGCTGGCCGGCGATCTGGCCGTCGTTGTCGCCGCTGTTGTCGAAGTTGTTGCCGGTGACGTTGATTTTGCCTTTGGCGTAGAGCCCGCCATTACGGTTGTCGAAGTTGCCGGTCACGACGATGGCGTCGCCGCTTTGTGCGGAAATACGGCCGCCATAGTTGTCGAGGCCCATCGCCGCATTGAGGTTCAAGCGCTGGCCCTGGATCACCCCGCCCTGACGATTGTTGTTCAGGTCATAGCCGTTTTTCAGCACGCCGGTCAGGCGTGCGGTGAACGCCGCTTGCAGGCTGGCGAGAACACCGCCACGGCTATCCAGATTGCCGGCATCGATGGAAAGATCACCGTTGGTGGCGAGGATTCGACCGCTCTGGTTGTCGATATCGCCGTTGCTGACAACGGAGACTGCACCTTTCGCCTGTACGGTGCCCTTCGCATTGGCGAGGCTGGCGGCCTGGATTCGCAGGTCGCTGTTCTGGCTGTAGATCAAGCCATCGGCGCTGTTCTGGATGGCGCCCGGTGTGGTGATGGTCAACAGGCCGCTGGCGGCGACGGTGCCACGGTTGCGGTTGTCCAGACCACCGCTCAACAGGGTCATCAGGCTCTGGCTCGCCAGTTGGCCGCCCTGGTTGTTGATCTGCGTGGCGCGTTGCAGCAACAGCGTGCCACCACTGGCGAGTTTGCCGTTGGTGTTGGTCAGGGCACCGAGCAGGTCGAGGGTCACGGCGGCGTTACCAGCCAGACTGCCACCGGTGTTGTCCAGGGTGCTGCCGGTGAAGCTCAGATCCTGCGTGGCATTGACGTTGCCGCCGGCATTACCCAGCGTCATGGCTTGCATCGCCAGGCTCGCATCGGTAGAAATCAGGCCACCCGTCGCATTGTTCAGCAGACCGTTGATGGTCAGGGTTTGCGCCCCCGTACTGGAGACCACACCGTTGTTGCTGTTATCCAGATTCGCTGCGGTGACGCTGAGATTTTTCTGGGTGACCAGTGCCCCCGCGCCGCTGTTGAGCAAATCCCCGCTCAACGTCACGCTGAGGTTGCCATCGCTGGCAGAGAGCGTGCCCTTGTTGCGGTTATCGAGGCTCGCGGCGTTGACCGTCAGACCTTGCACCCCGGAGATCACCCCGTTCTGGTTGACCAATGCACCGGTGTTGAGATTCAGCAGATTGTTGCTGACCAGCTTGCCGTTGCTGCTATCGAGGCTGCGGGCGACAAGGTCAATACTTTGGCTGCTGGCGATCTTGCCGCCGCGGTTGGTGAGGTCACGCAGATGCTGAATGCTCAACTGGCCTTCAGTGGTGATCAGGCCGCCGTCGTTGTTCAGATCAGCAGTGGCCGCGCCGAAATCGATGGCGATGGCGCTGCCCAGCAGTGAGCCGTTCTGGTTGTTCAAGCCGTTGCTGTTGACGGTCAGGCCAGTGGTGGCATTGATCAGCCCCAGGTTCTGGTTGGTGAGCAGGCCGTCGAGATTAAGGTTCAGATTCGAACGGCTGGTCAGTGTGCCGCCGCTGTTGTCGAGGCTGGCCGCTTTGATGTCCAGCGCAGCAGCGGCAATCAGGCCTTTGATGTTGGTCAGCGCCTGGTCGATGCGCAGCGTCACAGCCTGATTGCTGAGCAATTTGCCGTTGCTGTTGTCGAGGCTGCGCGCCGTCACGGTGAACCCTTGGGTGCTGGAGATCTCACCGCCGTCGTTGTTGACGTCCTCAAGGTTTTTGAGCATCAGCAACGGCGCGCCGATCAGGCCGTTCTGGTTGTTCAGCTGACCGTGATTGAGGTCCAGATCCAGCGACGTATTGCTGAACAGCTGACCGCCCTGCTGATCGAGGCCGGTGACGTTAGCGGTCAGGGCGGCATTACTGGCGATGCGGCCGCCGTCCTGGTTGGTCAGTCGGGTCGCCTTCAGGTCCAGCGTATCGCCACTGTTCAACTTGCCGTTGTGGCTGTTGTCCAGCGTACCGGTGTGCACCACTACCGCGCCTTTGCCGCTGAGGCTGCCGCCATTGCTGTTGTCGAGGCTGGCACTGCTGAGGTTGAGGCTGGCGTCGGTGACGATCTGGCCACCGCGGTTGAGCACCACGCCGGTGGTGGTCAATGTCAACGGCCCGGCAACCGACAGGCTGCCGAGGTTGTTGGTCAGACTCGCCGCTGTCACACCAAGGCTGCCCTCGGCGCTGATCAGGCCCTGACTGTTATTCAGGTCGCCGCTCAGGTCGAGTTTCAGATCGCTCTGGCTCAGGAGCGTACCCGCAGTGCTGTCGAGGCTGCGGCCGGTCAGGGTCAGGTCGGTTTTACCCGAAATCAGCCCCTTGGCACGGTTGAGCACTTCATCAACGGTCAGGCTCAACGCACCCTGCGCAATCAGCTTGCCGCCGTCGCTGTTGTCCAGACGACTGCCGACCAGCATCACGTCAGCCTGGCTGGACAGCTCGCCGCCACGGTTGTCGACGGCATCAACCGTCAGTTGCAGCGCCTGATTCGCCCCGACGAGACCGCCGGTACGGTTGTCGAGGCTGTTGCCGTTGAGCTTCAGCCTGGTGGTTGCCACCAATTCACCGTGCCGGTTATCGAGGGTCGCGACGTCAGCGATAACGTCGGCTTTACCGGCAATGTGCCCTTCGCTGTTATCGACGCTGTCGGCTTTCAGATTCAGTTCATCGTCAGCGATCAGCGTACCGCCCTGGTTGACCAGTTGACCGTCCACCGTCACCCCGAGGGTGCCACGGCTGGTGATCAGGCCGCCGCTGTTGTCCAGGCGAGCGCTTTTGACATCCACGCTCTGCGCGGAAATCAGGCCCTTGACGCTGGCCAGCAGTTGCTCGATGCGCAGGGTCAGGCCCTGATTGCTGATCAACTTGCCGTTGTTGCTGTTATCGAAGTTTTGCGCAGTCAGGGTGAAGGCTTGGGCGCTGGAGATTTCACCGCCCTGGTTATCGACATCCTTGAGGTTTTTCAGCACCAGCAGCGGCGCATTGATCACGCCGTTGCGGTTGTTCAATTGGCCGTGGTTGAGATCTAGGCTCAGGGAGGTTTTGCTGAACAGTTGACCGCCCTGCTGATCGAAGCCGGTGACCGTTGCGCTCAGTGCTTTTTCGCTGGCGATCCGGCTGCCGATGCCGTTGCTCACTGCGCCGGCGTTGAGCGTGAGGGTGTCACCGCTGACCAGGCTGCCGCCGGAGGCGTTGTTGAAGGCGCCGGTGGTCAGCGCGGTGGCTTTCTTGGCGCTGATCAAGCCGCCCTGACTGTTGTCCAGGCTCTGCGAAGCCAGGATGAGCCCGCTGTCAGTGGCAATCGAGCCTGCCTGATTGTTCAGGCTACCCGTGGTGGTCAGCGCCAGCGCGCCGGCGCTCGACAGGTGACCGCGTGTATTGTCGAGACTGCCCGCGCTTACAGTCAGCGTCCCTTCGCTGCTGATCAAACCCTGGATATTGCTCAAGGCGTTGTCGAGACGAATGTCCAGATTGCCCTGTCGGGTAACGAAATTACCGCCGCTGTTGTCCAGGCTCTGCCCGATCAGCGTCGAGGTGTCCACACTGAACAGTTGCCCGAGGGTCTGATTGATGACCCGGGCCACAGTCAGGCCAAGGGTGGTTCCGGCGAGGATTTTGCCGCTGTCACTGTTGTTCAGGCTTTGACCGATGATGTTCACATCGACGGTGCTGGAGATTTCACCGCCGCGGTTGTCGATGTCATCGACCGTCACTTTCAGCGCGCTGGTGGTAGATACCAGACCGCCGTTACGGTTATCCAGCGACTGGCCGGTGAGCAGCAAGGCGCCTGGAGCGACCAGCTTGCCGCCCTGGTTGACGAACTGCGCCACGTTGGCGGTGAGACCGGATTGGCTGGAAATGCGCCCGGCGCTGTTATCGATGCGCGTCACACCGAGAATCATCGGCCCTGTCGCGCTGAGCAAGCCGCCACGGTTATCCAGTTGCGTGCCGCTGTAGTTGACGGCGGCCTGAGCATCGAGCAGACCTTTGTCGCGATTGTCGAGTGCGCCAACATTGAGTTGCAGGTCTTTGGTCGCGCGGATTTTTCCGCCGCGATTGTCCACTGAATCGCTGCGCAAGGTCAGACGATCCTTGCCGACCACGCTGCCGGCACGGTTGTCGAGGCTGCCACTCTGAACATCGACCGCACCTTTGGCGCTCAGCTCGCCACCGTGGTTATCGAACAGGCCAGTGATGCGCGCGGTCAGACTGCCGTCGCTGACGAGACTGCCTTGCTGACTGTTGTCGAGGCTGGCGGCGGTGACGCTGACATTCCCCCCCGAACCCAACACACCGTTGCGGTTGTTCAGCGCACCGATCAAGCCGATGTTCAGCGCTACGTCGCCCGTCACCTGGCCGTCGCTGTTGTCCAACGTGATGGCGTTGATACGAGTGGTGCCGGCGCTGGATATCTCGCCATCGTGGTTATTCAGATCGCCGAAATCGGCGCCGAGGTTGCCGTTGCTGCTGATCACGCCCTGGGTGTTGATGACCTTGCTGGCATTCAACTGCACCGTCGAGTTGCCGAGGACGCTGCCCTTGTTCTGATTGTCCAAGGTGGTGGCCGTGAGGCGCGTGTTCTGCTGAGCGCTCAACGTACCGCCCTGGTTGCTCAGGGTTTGCGCGACGGTCGCCGTCAGGTTGCGACTGGCGATCACGCTTTTGCCGGTGTTGTCGAGGTTCTGCGCACTCAGGTTCACGTCGCCAGCGCTGTTTCGGCTGTTGTCGGCGTTGACCCCGGCCTCGATGACGCCGGCGTTGGTCAGCTGACCACCGGCACTGAGGTTGATACTGTCGCGAGCGGCGAGGGTCTGGCGGTTGCTCAGGTTACCCTGGGTCTGCACGTTCAGCGCCGTGCCCGCGTACACCGGGCCTTGTGCATCGAGACCGGCCGCCTTGACGTTGACCGCGCCGGTTGCCGAGGTCTCGGCCAGGCTCAATTGACCGTTGGCATCGAGCTGAATGTCGCCACCGCTGGCGATCAGTTTGCCGTCGAGCTTTACGCCCACTCCGGCCTCGGTGCCCACCAGTTTGATCGCCCCGGCGTACATGCCGCCGAGTGCCGACGAGTCGATCGCCAGTTGCGGTTTGGCGCTGCCGTCATCGGCGCGGGCCGTGGCGTTGAGATTTTCAGCGTTGACGTCGTTGCGCCCGGCAACGATGGTCAGGTTCTGCGCTTGTAGCTCAGCGTTGATCTTCGCGCTGCGGGTGATGATT
>Ga0153921_1000424_pt1 | contig 23416 bp, 9 predicted proteins | sample TSNJ005MetaG_FD_104691 | JGI IMG/M metagenome (GOLD analysis project Ga0153921, IMG submission 104691) | Attine ant fungus gardens microbial communities from New Jersey, USA - TSNJ005 MetaG | ecosystem: Host-associated > Fungi > Mycelium > Unclassified | place: USA: New Jersey, Brendon T. Byrne... | reverse complement strand
GAAGGCAAGGTTTTCCATGCAGGCACCGCCCTGAAAGATGGCCAGGTCGTCACGGCCGGTGGTCGCGTACTCTGCGCCACTGCCATGGGCGCCAGCGTCAGCGAAGCGCAGCAGCAAGCCTACGGGCTGGCCGCCGCCATCGACTGGGCTGGCTGCTTCTACCGCAAGGACATTGGCTACCGTGCCATTGCCCGTGAACGTGGCGAAACCCAGGAATAAGCTGTCCTTCAAGTCCGGCGCGGGATGCAGTCCCTCGCCGGGCTGTTCCGCCGTCGCGCATCGTTATATTCTGGCATCAACCTACGAAGGGATTTCGCCGTGCGCTGGCTCAGGATTGCCATAAGTTTCACCGTCACGTTGCTGACCTTGTTCTGCATGCTTCCGGCTATGGCCGCGCAAGGCAGTGGCTGGTCGGTATTGCTTGACGATCAGGGCAATCTGCAACTGAGCGACATCCGCTCGTCTCGTTACACCAATCAATTCAGCCCTATCGAACTGGATCGCCTCACGGCGGCCGAGCCCGATGGTGCACTGTGGCTGCGCTTCAAACTGGCGCCGGGCAAGCACGAGCAGGTACTGCGGATCTTCGCTCCCGATCTGTCCAGCCTCAGCCTCTACGTTCTGGACGGCGACAAGCTGATCGAGCAACGCAGCTCCGGCACCCGCCAGCCGCAGGTCGAACGGCCGCTCCCAAGCAGCGATTTCCTGCTGCCACTGCCGCAAAGCGACAACGCCCTCGACGTCTATCTGCGGATGGTTTCCGACCATCAGCTGCGCCCGCACATCACCCTGCAATCGGCGGTGATGAGTGCCGCCAATCAGAACCAGACGCTGATTTTCGGCCTGCTGTTCGGCTGCCTCGGCATGTTGCTGCTGCACAATCTGGTGCGCTACGCCTACTCGCGCTCGCGCAGCAGCCTGTGGCTGGCGATCTGCGAGGGTCTGCTGGGCCTGAGTCTGTTGCTGCTGCTCAACCTCGCCGGTCCCTGGCTGCCGAACTGGCATGCAATCCAGACCCCGGGCGCCTATCTGGCGCTGCTGCTGACCGCCCCCGCCGGTTTGATGTTCGCCCTGCGTTTCTTCGCCCCGCTCGGCCCGCACCCGCTGAACAAACTGTTGCTGGGCGACATTCTGTTCATTGTGATCTGCAGCCTGCTGCTGTTGTTCGTCAACACCCTGCCACTGAACATCATCACCTACGCGTTGGTGGCGCTGGCCGGTCTGAGCATGTTGCTGGTCGGCTTCTATCACTGGCAGAAAGGCTACCGTCCGGCGCGGCTGTTCGTTGCCGCCATGGTGGTATTCAACATCGGCACACTGATCATTCTGCCGGCATTGCTGGGACTGACCCTGGTGGCGCCGCAAGGCCTGATCATGACCCTGATGGGCTTCATCTGCATCAGCGGCCTGCTGATGAGCATCGCCCTGGGTGAACGCCAGCGCAGCATCACCGAAAGCCGGTTCAGCATCAGCCGCGACCTTGCCGCGAGCAATGCCGAGATCAACGCCAAAGCCGAATTCCTCGCCAAGATCAGCCACGAGATCCGCACCCCGATGAACGGTGTGCTGGGCATGACCGAGCTGCTGCTGGGCACGCCGCTGTCGGTCAAGCAGCGCGACTACGTGCAAACCATCCACAGCGCCGGCAACGAGCTGCTGACACTGATCAACGAGATCCTCGACATCTCCAAGCTCGAATCCGGGCAGATCGAACTGGACGATGTGCAGTTCGATCTCAACGCGCTGATCGACGATTGCCTGAGCATCTACCGGGCCAAGGCCGAACAGCAGAACGTCGAGCTGATCAGCTTTATTCAGCCGCAAGTACCACGGGTCATCAGCGGTGACCCGACCCGCCTGCGCCAGACCCTGCTGAGTCTGCTGGAAAACGCCCTGAAGAAAACCGACGAAGGCGAAGTGCTGATCGTCGTCGCCCTCGACGAGCGCAGCGTCAAACCGCGCCTGCGCATCGCCGTGCAGGACAGCGGGCAACCGATGGATGCCGAAGAGCGCGATGCGCTGATGCACGCCGAACTGCACAGCAAGCACTTCCTTTCGGCCAACCGTCTGGGTGGCAACCTCGGGCTGGTGATCGCCCGGCAGTTGATTCGCCTGATGCACGGCGAGTTCGGGATCAAGAGCGGCGCCAATCAGGGCAGCACCCTGTGGCTGACCCTGCCGCTGGACCCGGATCGCCTCGAACACCCGACCTCCGACCTCGACGGCCCGTTGCAAGGGGCGCGGGTGCTGGTGGTGGACGACAACGACACCTGCCGCAAGGTGCTGGTGCAGCAATGCAGCGCCTGGGGCCTGAACGTCAGCGCCGTGCCGTCGGGCAAGGAAGCCCTGGCGCTGCTGCGCACCAAGGCACACCTGCGCGACTACTTCGATGTGGTGCTGCTGGACCAGAACATGCCCGGCATGACCGGCATGCAACTGGCGGCCAAGATCAAGGAAGACCCGAGCCTCAATCACGACATCCTGTTGATCATGCTCACCGGCATCAGCAACGCGCCGAGCAAGATCATCGCACGTAACTCCGGGATCAAGCGGATCCTCGCCAAACCGGTGGCCGGCTATACGCTCAAGACCACGCTGGCGGACGAGTTGAACCAGCGCAACAAGGGTCAGGTGGTGTTTCAGCCGCAAGTGGTCACCCCTGCCACAGCCGCCAAGGTGCCGAGCGATTTCCGCATCCTTGTCGCCGAAGACAATACGATTTCGACCAAAGTGATTCGCGGCATGCTTGGCAAACTCAATCTGCAACCGGACACCGCCAGCAACGGCGAAGAAGCCCTGCAGGCGATGAAGGCCCAGCGTTACGACCTGGTGCTGATGGACTGCGAAATGCCGATCCTCGATGGCTTCTCGGCGACCCAGCAGCTACGGGCGTGGGAGGTCAGCAATCAGCGGATCCGCACGCCGATCGTCGCGCTGACCGCGCACATCCTCGCAGAGCATAAAGAGCGCGCACGCCAAGCCGGCATGGACGGGCACATGGCCAAACCGGTGGAGCTGTCGCAACTGCGTGAGCTGATCGAACACTGGGTGGCCCAGCGCGATCAGCAGAATCGAAGTACTGCGCAAACATCCTGATCAGTCAGTCCGCGCTGGCCATAAACGTGTCATCCACCTGACCGTCAGTCACCATTTCGATCAAGTCCATGTATGGCTGCACGTGGCCCGCGAGGATTTCGCGGATCGGATCGAAGAGTGGTGGAGCAAGATCCAGTTGCAGGAATTCTTGCTCTACCAACCCCGACACATTGGCGGCCGTAAATACCTGAGCGTACGGATTGATTGCGCCGACCGCCGAAGACTTCAACGTCATGTAGGCCGCGTTGATCCGTGGGCCGGGTTGCGCGACGATGAGCAGGAAACGAAATCGACCGAAGTCCGGTTCATCCTCTGGATCCGGTTCGTTCTCTGGATCCTGTTCGATCGACTGCTGAACCCGCTCACGCAGCGACTCGATGAGCGGGTCTGCGGCCGACCGCCCGACAATGTCTTTCAACACTGGCGCCAGCGTGCCCTTGTCGGCACTTTCAAGTCCACCCTCCATATAGTCCACCAGCCACGTCATGGCTGTGTCACTGGATTTGCGTGGAGGAGTGAGCTCGAACGATTTCCAGTCTTTGCGCAGCCAGTTGTCCTTCAGAACCTGCTGCCAGGTCGCGTACCAGTCATCCTGCTCACTGGTTAGCGGGAACATATTGGTGGCAACCAGTTGAGCAAACAGGAGGGAATGTTGTACATCCTGTTTTTCCTGCTCGGTCATTCTTGATGACAGCAGAACCAATGCGCCGGCATTGCGATAACTTGCATACTTTTCCTGCACTGGACATCTCCTCGATTTGAACACGCGGCGACTGCAAACAGCCACCACGCGTTTTGATTAAACTTCAAATGCTCACTGACTTACTTTAGCTTCAGGGCCCACTTACTTACATTAGTCACTGCACGATCACCTAACTTACCGGCAATGATATCGCGAGTCTTGGCGATGATAAATGGAACCATCGTCATATGAGACTCACCTTTATACAGATCTACCGAACTGCTATCCCAGTTAACGAACAGAACTTTGGTTTGATTAATCCGATTGATAAAGCGCACAGCGCCCATTGTCAGGATAACTTCCTTACCCGGTGTTTCAAGGCACGAACCAACAGCGAAACCACCGTTAGCCTTGTTTTTGACATTCCTGTCGAAAACCTGAAGTGGTTGCTCGGAGCTTTGCAGAGACGCCATCGCATCGGTTGCCACTTTCAGCAGCAGCGCCGAAGTCGGACCCGGCAGGGCGGCTGCAGCTGCGGCGGAGCCGAGAATGGTCAGGGCAAGCTGGTCCATCGTGAAGCTTTTACCGGACGCTTGGGTAGAGTCGTAATATCCCCTGAGAATGGCCCAACCACAGTCTTGCATGACTTCCAGAAAGATTTTGTACCACTTCTCGCCATCGCGTTCCAAAGGGTATTCCTGGTTGGCCACCAAGGTCGCAAAAAGATAGGTGTTACGAACGTCTGCCTGATTTTGTTCGGACATGCCCGACACGAAAGCAATAATGGCTTCACCTACAATCGCGGCCTGATCCGGCTGCTCGACATCAAAAGCAGTTACACCGGCAAAGCTGCGAGGGGCCAATACAACCTGATCGGAACTCACATCATAATTGTTCAAGCGCTCCAGTCGATCAGCAACACTGAGTACGGTATTAGTTTGCATTATTCACTTCCATAAGTTTGTTTTTAATTGAGCTCTTCCCGAGCCCGCAGTGCAAACTTACGCAGAAAACCTTCATCCAACAAGCAGATGAGTGTTACTAATAAACAACAACAGCAACTTACAACCGGGAAATCAAAAATCCTTTAAAGCAAACACCTGTAAAAAGCGAACAATTGAACTAAGCCGTACGGCAAGCAATCGAGTCCGACAGACCGCCCGTTGCCTGATAGACTTCGCTCAACTTTCACCGGCACGGACTTCTCCCCATGCTCCACGTGTTATTCAGCGTTTACCTGAAGATGCTGGTGCTCTACAGCCCGTTCTTCGTGTTGTCCTGTTTCATCAGCCTGACCCGTGGCTACTCGCGCAAGGAACAGCGGCGCCTGGCCTGGAAAGTGGCGATCGCCACTCTGATCTCCAGCGTCTTGCTTTACCTGTTCGGGCGGGTGATTTTCGATGTATTCGGGATCACTGCGGACGCATTCCGCATCGGTGCCGGCAGCGTGCTGTTCATTTCGGCGTTGGGCATGGCCCAAGGCAAGCCTGTGGTGCAGAGTGACAACGTGCAACAGGACGTGACCATCGTGCCGTTAACCATCCCGCTGACCGTCGGCCCGGGCACCATCGGCGCCCTGCTGGTGATGGGCGTCAGCCAGCCGCATTGGGACGACAAACTGACTGCGATCATGAGCATCACGCTCGCCAGTTTCACGGTCGGGGTGGTGCTGTATCTGTCCAATCACATCGAACGGGTGCTCGGTGATCAGGGCCTGCAGATCGTCAGCCGGCTGATGGGGTTGTTCGTCTGTGCGCTGGCGGCGCAGATCATCTTTACCGGGATCAAGGGCTACCTGGTGTCCTGAACGAAAAAGGGCTGCGGAGGAAAATCTCCGCAGCCCGGTCTGATCTGCCAACTCGCAATGGCTTACTGGTCGATGGACAGCCCGATCAGCGCGCCGAGTTCCAGCATGGTTTCCGTGGCCATCGCTCTCATCAGCTCCTCCAGACGAACCAGCACCGTGATTTCGTCAGTTAACGGAATCGCGAATGTCACCTGCTGTTGCCGTGCCGCATCAAGGCTCGTGGCATTGCGCAAAATGATGCTGCTTCCCGAATCGGGATCCGTCAGCAGCAAATGGCCGTCGGACATCGAGACCAGCCATCGCTGCATCGGCTCCAGTGTCAACGCCAGATGAATGCCTGCTTCCTCGGCGTCGACAATCAGGCAATCAAGCCGATCCCAAGTCTGTCGGGCCAGTGAAAGGTAATCTGCAGATTTCGCAAACTTGAGTACCAGTGTATCGACGCCATCCGGAATCGCTACAATCCTGCCCGATGAGCCGATACCGTCGATAACCAGCGTATCTGCAATCCGGCTGACCGCTTCCACAGTCATCCATGTATCGATGGGTTAATGTCTTCACTGGCATTGCTGAACAGTCGGCCCGTTACAGGGTCATGCAACACCAGGGTCTGATCGTTCGCCACCCCCAGATATTGTGGCCGTTCACGTCCTGACACCGAGACACTGAGCAGGCGGCCGGCGGCGACGTCATACCAGCTGCAAAGATTATCGCTCCTGCCCGCAAAGAGATAAGGACCGCTACGCTGACCGGCAAGCAGTCGCGCCAGCTTCTCCTCCCGCGCCTGACGAGACTCCAGGCCATTGAAGAATTCGACTTCCACACCGACGATACGCGGTAGCTCGCCATCGACCAGGTTGAACAGCACGTGGTCATGCCGGCGAACGTGCAGGCCCTCGCCATATGGCACGGCCCAGGCAAAAGTGTCCCGTGGCATGACTCGCTGCATCGGGGCCAGCAAATCCGCCTGCAACAGACGTGTCCCCGAACCGAAGGCCGCCGCCAGGCTTTCAGGTGCCATGAAGGGCTGACGATAGATTCGACCGGTTGCCCAGTCCATCATCCAGGCCGCTTTTTTATCTGGCGTCAGCCTCAATACGCGCATGGCTTTGCCCGCCGTGTCGGCAATCAGGAACCGCTGATCCAGATAGACGACATACAGCGGTGTCTGGCCCGTTACATCGCTGATTCCCCCGACTTCCACGCCATCGGCTGACCAGTTCTCGATGTTGACTGCGACCGGTTCCCACCAGCCGGCGCGGCTGAGAGTATTGCGCTGCCGCCAGGCTGGCAGCCATGTGTGAGTGAGCCCGATCAAACGCGTCTGGCCATCGGCACTGAGCTGGAACAGCATGCCTTCATCAGTGAGGATGACGTATTGCCCTGCCTGACGCTGAACATGTTGCACGTTGAGCGGCAGAACCTTTTGCGCAAACGACTCGGACGCTTGATCCGCTGCCGTGATGTGATGTTGATAGATGTGGCGATGGCCCAGATGATGAAACAACACGGTATCGCCGGACGTTTGATGCGGATCGAGCAGCACGCAATCGAGAAGATCCGCTGTGTCTTCAACGTTACTCAGCAAAGGTCGAATGAACCGCTCATCTTCACTGCGCACCCACGTTCGGGTGGCTTTGCGTAAATTATGGTCGAAGGTGTCGATCGCAAGCATTGCGCCCAGTGTGAATTTCACACTCTGATCATCGAGCGCGTCATTGTATCGGTAGTTGTAGTGCCCGAGGAAATCCCCAACAGTGCCGCGTCCTTCGCGAATGACAAATGGACTGTTTAAATTGATATCGGAAATGGCAGTAAGGAGAAGTTGGTCTTCACCGATCAGGTAAGTCAGCTTGTAGACATCATCCAACCAGGTATCAACGCGCTGGACCACCTGCAAGCCCTCTGGCGAGGCTTGCATCGAAACAATGCAGGAGTTGTTCTCTGAAGCCACTTTCATCACCCGGTACATGCGCTTGATCTGCCCGGTGACGAGATCCGTACGCCAGATAATTCCCTGCACCGGGCAGTAGTAAAACCTCTCCTCGCCGATTTCCGGGCCGATGCAGATCTGCGCCGCATACTGTGGGTCCAGTCCGCGCACCAGGTGCAAGGCGTCTTCGGTGTAGTCGTACCAGGCAGTGGTACGTACGCCAGTCAGGGCATCGTGGTAATTGCGGATGACCGTCAGGCCATCGGCCAGGCGATGGGTGCGGGCGAGTTCGTGCAGCTGCTTGCGTGTCGACGCTCCGTCAGCATCGTCGACTGCGTCGAGTTCAGCCAGGAGCAAAGTTCCCGTAGCCCAGCCAACCTGATAGAAGCCGTCCTCGAGTTGAAGAAACACGACACTCCTGGCGGGCACCTGTACCCGCGTCGTGCCCAACTCAACAGTGTCCTGTTCAAGCCTGACGGTCGCCGCGCTCACCCATGGGGCACGCAGTGACCATGACATGGCATGGTCGGTCGAAACCTGCAACCGCAACGACTTGACGCCCTCGGCCAGGGTGATTGAGCAGTGCCCGCCTGCGGCATCAATGTCATAGCCCAGATAACCGTGCACCTCTTGCGGCAGCGGGGGTACGTGGAGAAAACGCTGTTCAGGGCCAATCGCTACACTGACGCGGGTTTCCACGTAGTTGGGCAGCATTTTTTCCATGATGTACTCGGTCGGTGCCTGGTAAAAGCTGAACCAGAATTGCTGTTTGCCTTCCCGCTTGTATTTTTCCAGTGCCAAAGCCGTTTCCATGTCTTCCCTGAGCGTTGTCGCAAAAGGCAGACCTTCATGGGCGAAGCCCAGGAAGCACTCCGGCACACTCGGCAGCACGACGCTTTCAATACCCGGCGCCGTATCGAAGGAAATCGAGTCGCGAAGATCGAGGGCCTCTCGGATGCTGAATGCCTTGCTGCGATCTCCGACGATCCTGGGCTTTTGCAGAAAGTGGTAATCTTCCGCGGCGAAAATTTTGTGGTCGCCGAAGGTAATGAGTCCTTTGCGCAAATCCAGCCCGGTGTAGACCGCACATGGATTGGCAATGTAGGTATCGCCCTTTACCACATGGCTTTTCGGTCGATAGGCCGCGTGTACATCATTCAGATACCGACCGATCCGTCTTCCACGGTCCGCCCTGGCGCTGAAGCCCTCGACCAGCGCGCCGATGCCCACCGCCAGACCGCCCAGAATCACACTGGCGCCACCGAGAAAAGCCGCCGCCGTACCAGCGCCGGCAAGACCGGCGCCCAACGCGCCGACACCCAGTGCCAGCCCGGCTGAATCGAAGGCCAACTGCGTGGCGTGGGCCGCGCGCTGGCTATCGTTTTGCGCATTGACCAACAGATAAATGTCGAAGCCGATGCTGGCCAGTTGCAGAACGCTGCCGACACCTTCGTTCAACACGTTGCCCAGTGCTTGACTGACGATCGACGAAGTTGTTCTCGCCACCCGCAGACCGTCGGTAAAGGCATGACGCACCAGATTCAGCAGTTGTACTGCGTCGACCACCAGCCCGTGAGCCATCTGTGCGTAGGCCAGATAACCGTGGACGCGTACGGCCGACGTCAGTGCCGTCGAGCCCGCTGCCGACTCCGCGTTCTGTAACCCGAGCAGCAGGGCCTGAATGGCAAATCCGGCATTGAGGGTGTGCACCGCCCCGACATCCGTCGGATCGATCAATGGCGACCCCGCGCGTCTGCCGGACAACGCTTCAAAGGTATCGCTGAGATAAGACTTGATCCCTGACAGGCGCGTGTCATCAGTCTGCACCGTGCGTGTGCGCTGCGGGTCACGGGCACTGACCAGGGTGATTTCGCTGCGCCCTTGCGTAGTGTTTTTCAGGGATTCGAACACCGGGACGAAGTCACGGGACAGTTGATGCTGATCCTGTAACCGCAGGGTCGCACTTTCGATCGTCCGTGCCCACTTGTGGCTGTCCACAGTGCTCAGCGCCTGACCCAGACGCGCGTTCTCTGACAGCGAACGCGCGCGCAAGGCGGCATGCTGACTCCAGGGCTCGACGGCACGCCCACCGCTCAGCGGGTCACTGCTGAGCAAATGCTCAACGCGGATATCCGAGGGCAGGGATTTGCCGGCAATGCTTGCACCGTCGAGCTCGATGACCGCGAAAACGCTGTCAGACGCCTGCTCCAGACCATAAAGCCTGGCAATCACTTCATCCTGCATGAAGCGCTGCACGCCTTGTTGCAGTTCCTCGATCCGGGCGAACGCATACAGCCCGAAGTTGGGATCGTAGAAGCGATAGGATGTCTCGCCCTGCGCCACAACCTTGCTCACCAGCATCGAGTGATTGTCTGTGTTGAGCAACAGGCTGCCGGCGCCGGTTTTCATATCCAGCGCCTGCATCACAGCGGCCAGATTCGCCGCCGGCTGTTTTTCGCCGAACCGCGCCATGGGTACACCACGCAACTCGTCCAGCACCTTGAGCAGTGCATGGGCTTGCGGTGCGTCGGGTGTGAGGTTGGCAATCGCCAGCTTGCCGATCAGCGCGCGCTCCGCCGCAGCACCTTTCTCCAGCGCGGCGGCCATCACCAGCGCCAGTGGATAGCAGCGTCTGCCCGGATCCCCCGCACCGCGCACCAACAAATCCTGCGGCAATTGTCTGGCCGTATGCGCGCCCGCCTCGAAGAACGCCTCGCGCACTGCCGCACCCCGCGCAAGGATCGACGCCCGGCGCTCATGCATGGCGGCGACTTCGACCCGACTCACGTACTCGCGCCATTGCCGTACGCTGATCGGTTCGGCAAACGCCTGCGCCTTCAGCACCCTGGAGTTCTGCCCGGACGATTCATGCTTCGATGCATTGTTTCGCGCCACGACCGGCGCAGGATCGCGACTGAGCAGTGTCTGTTCGATCACTTCGTAGCGCGCTGTCAGGCCACGATCACGCGTATCTTCAGCAAAGGCGACGGTGGTTGCCCAGGCGTCTGCGAACCCGGCCTGATCCAGTGTCGCGGCACCGAACAGGCCGCCGAACATCACCCGGTGCAGCGGGCTCAACTGATCCGAGGGCAACTTGCCCGCGCTGATACGCGCCAATGCCTCGTTCAGGTTGCCCAACGACTCGGCGCCTGTCGATGGGGGAAGTTCGCTGACCGGTTGTTTCAGAATCTGCTGACGCGTCTCGAAATCGATGGAGAGCGCTTTATCGAATCGAATGTCGCCGGTCAATCTGTCATTCATTGCCCGAATGAAGGGTTCGCCCAGTTCATCCAGCAATTGCTGCAGCACCGACGTCAACAATACCGGCCGGTCTTCGATGACGGGCCACCCTCTTTTGAAGGTCAGTGTCTGGCCTTTGAGCAGCTCATCCACGTTGCCCCGATAGTGGTTTTTGTAGACCCCGTCCTTGAGCCGGGTGGTTTCCAGTTCGAGCCAGTCCTGCTCGGTCTTGGCGTTGTCCTTCCAGCTGTGGTGGGTTTCCTCTTCGGTCGCCAGGTTGAAGCCGTCACGCAGATCGACCCGATCACTGATTTGCTGACGGGCAGCGGTGATCAAATGTTCGTTGACGAAATCATTCAGCCCTTGCGAAACCGCTGATGGGCCACTCATGACGATGGCCGATTGGGCATCGAACTTGATGCCATCGGAATCGTAATTCGCCAGAGCCTGCAAGAAACCCTGGCGCGCCGCCAGCTCATTGTTCCAGCCGAATAGCGGACCGTATGTTTTCTCCATCTCCCGAAGAATCAGATCGGGCAGGGCCGTGTGGTCGGCGAGGGAGATCTGCTCTTTTTGAGCCAACCGCACTATCCGGTCCAGGAACGCATAATTACCGCGGATCTTGTCGAAGACACCGGCCAGAGCGGCAGACCCGGCATGACCACTCAACATGGCATTGGACAGACCATTGAAGGGCGTCAGGTTTATTCCAGCAGTGTTCTTGTTACCTACGCGCAATCCGTGTTCGGCGACCAGCACATCATTGAAAGGAGCAAAGATATCCGTGATGGACGTGGCTTCTTTTGCAAATTCGATCAAACCGCTTTTGAGCGACTCCGCAACCCTGTGGCGAAAATCGGCATACTCCGCGCCTCGATTCGGCAATATCTGCCGATTATGGTCGAGCAAAATCTGCATCACCCCCATTCGAGTTTCAATATCCAGGTTGGCCAGGTCCACGCCACCGATTTTTTCATGCAGCGACGGCAAAAGATCGGTATCAAGGTAAGTACCGCTTTCGATGTTCAAAGCCTGAAGGCGTGTAATGTCCGAAGCGGCTGCCAGATTGCCGCGAAAAGACAACTCCTTCTCATAGATATCGAACAGAGGTTGATCGGATAACTCCGCACGAATGTCACGAAGTGCAATGCCATTGGCCTGCAAGCCTTCGAAAGACTGCAGATTACGTGCCTTGAGCGCCGTCAGCGCCGCTTCATCCTGGCCGTATGCACTGACCAGCAGATTGATTCGCGCCTGATCGGCACTCTCACCTGCTGCAACGGCTTTCTGAATGTGTTCGAACATTTGCCTGCGCAATTCGCGGGCGCGTTCAACATAACGATTGCCGAGGGTGAGCGCCCTCTCCTGTGCGAGATCAGGCGACGAGCGTTCCCCAAGCGCCTTGGCCGATTCGACGATGATCCTGTTGGTTTCATGAGCCAGCAAGCCATCACTGTCGTACCAGAGATTGAGAGGGTACCCATCGGGCGCCGTCACCTGCTTCCAGACATTGATGTAATCGCGCTGAATCGCACCAATGCCACCGCCCACCCAGACAAAGTGCAATTTTCTCGGTACAGGTTTGCCAGTACTTAGCAATCCCGCCGTGTTGGACAGGCGTTGGTGGTAACGGGTCAACTTTCCTTGAAGTTGCTGTGCTGCGGAATTCGAGCCGGGAGTTGAGCGGAGGGTTTCGTTGAGCAATCTGACCGCTGTCAGTTGCTCGGCAACACTGGAGGCCTGAACAGCGCCTTCGTAGTAGCGCAAGGCATTGGCTTGCGACTCGACCGGAAGCAGGTCTTTTATCACAGCCTCCAATTCAACGCGCCCAAGCGTGTTCGTCCAGCCGCTACCCAGCAGCATGTCTTTTTCACTGTTCAACTTAATATCCTTATAAATCGACTCACAACTCATTCAGAGTCGTGCACACATGCAACTTGTTAATTAACGCTTCAAACGTTTAGTAGAGGCTATACCGTCAAACTGCTTTCCAACTCAGCCGTTGATATTGTTAGAAGCTCACCCAGCGTTGCGCTGTCGTAGATGCTCTTGCGAGCGACCAGTCTCTGCACCAGTATCGAAATTGAATAAGGTCGATGCCCCTCGAACCCGAGCAAAACTTCACCACGAAGATTGACATCCGTTGCGTAAACTTCGCGAAAGATCACACTGTGCCCACTATCCGGGTCGATGATCACCAAGTGTTCCTGAACGATATTCAGCAACAGCTTTTCAGGGTCATCCAGCTCCCAGATCAACTTGCCGGGAATCGCCGCCGTGTTGTCCGGTGAATGCCGGCAATCGAGAATGACCGACTCCAGTCGCCGCCAGGCGGCTTTCGACAACCGGTAACTCACCGCCCCCTGTCCCACGCGCAGGATCAAGGTCGTGACCTCATCGGGCATCAGCGGCAGGACATCGTCGACCTTCATCAGGCCCTCGACGACCAGTACTTCGGCATCACGCTGAACAAAACCGAGTGGCCCTGCCTGACCCATGGCCGGACAGGTCAACAGTTGTCCGCCTTGGTCTGCGTGAAGCAACACATTGGTTTGCCGTTGCGTTCCCAGCAGCTCGAAGGACGACGGAATCGCAGCCCTTGGCACCCGAATCATGCGCCTGGTCTCGGCTACGAACCACGTCAGGCTGTCCGGCTCCCGCACCGACAGCAGCGCGGCGTGCAACTGACCATCCACCAATTGTTCAAGGCCCTCGCGCACTCGGCCGTTCTGACCGATGACCCACTCATGAGTGACACCAGTGACCAGTGCCGGTTGCCGATCAGGTAACGCGACCGCCACGCCCTCAAGCGTTGTGCCGCGCAACCCGGCCCCCTCGACTGTCACCTCGGTAAACTGCCAGTTCGCCCACTCTTGCTGCGCAGCGGGTAACACGTCGTCCAGCAACAATTGCGAGCCCTGGCCGAATGCAGGCTCCAGCTTCGTCGGATCGATGAACGCCTGGCGATAGACCTTGCCGCTCGAAACATCGAATAACCAGGCCGCTTCCCTATCAGGGGTTACGCTCAGCAGGCGCACTTCCTTGCCATGCCCCAGATCCGCCAGCAACAACCTGCTGCCGACGTACCAGCCGCACAGCTTTGCCTCGCCATTGAAGTTGCTCAAGCCGACGATGGCAACACTCTCCGCGGCGTGTTGCCGGGCAAGTGGTTCCAATGCGGACCACCAGTGCATCCGGTCCTTGAGCCATACCTCACTCAAGCCGCCCAGTGCCAGGTAGCCCTGGGCAGTCACGTTGAAGAACAGGCCATCAGACGTCTGCGCCAGATACCCACCTTCGACAGCCACGACATTATTCAGCTTCTCGGGCTGCTCCCACGTATGAGCCCAGTGTCCTTTTCCCGCTACGAGGGTGCGTTGCTTGCGGCACAACTGCTGCTTGAGCCGGTCGTAGATGACAAATACATCGTTGTCGTCCGCCGGTATCAGCAGCGTCAGATCAGTCATGTTCTTGATCGAGTCGGCCCAGCCGCGCCCACGATGAAGTCCCGGGGAGGGACGGATGATCAGGTGGTCACTGTGGCGAACCCAGGCCATGTCCCGCGCTTTCGCCTCGAACTTCCAACACACCGAAACAAAGGGTGCCGGCTGCCAGTCCACGGTGACAAAGGCGTCATCGCCAATGTCTGGCTTAAAGGGGTAATAACTACCCAATACTTGCGACCAGTCAGCCAGTGTGTCGCTGGCACTGAAAACCGATTCCAGCGCGGGATCCATGTCGCGGGTGACCGAACTCAGCAGCAGTTGCCCGTCATGGATCACATAGGCCAGGACATCGCTGGTCCGATCTGCGCGAGCAATTTCCTGTACGACATGGATCACTCCTTGCGCGTCCGCCTCGACGCTTTTGATAGAGATTGCCGCGTTTTTGAGCAGCAACCGATAACGATAACTGAGCAGCCCGGTGACCGCGTCGACTTGCCATATCAAGAAATTCTGCGGGTCATAGAAATAGGCGAAGCCACCTGCCACCGCTCCCAGCCGAGCGTCATCGATATCCGGCAGCTCTTCCCGGACGTACAGGAATCGATCCTCCTTCGCGTCGTACCAGGCCGTGGTGTACCGGGGTTCGTCCGGCTTCTCGTATGGAATCAGATAGTGATGGACCGGTGTATACGGCATCACCAGACGATGGTTCCGGGCCAGAGTCTTGAGGTGGTCCTGCAACGTCTTGCGATCCATGCCCGATGGTACGTCCTGCTCGACAAGGGTGAGCAACTGTTGGCCAAGCTCGACCTGGAACACCTGGTTATTGGTGACCCGCAGCAGAATGTCGTGCAGGCCTTTGCCAGTGAACTTCACTTGAACAGCACCGATGAACAATGTCCCGGAACGCTCGATGCGAATATCGCTCTCGCTGGCCCAGGACGCCTCCAGCACCCAGCTTGATCGTTGCAGGCTTGGCGATTCGAGGCTCAGGCTCACTCCAGGATTGAGTACCAGCGCGCACTGCTCGCCGGCGCCCTGGATCCGATAGCTGATCATTCCGTGCCATGCCGGTGGCAGGACAGGCACCACCAGCGAGCGCTCGACGGCATCGAGCAGCACTTCGATCACGGTCGGCCGATAGCTCGGAAACAGGCGATGAAGGTAGTACTCGCTCGGAAACGAATAGAAGGAAAACAGAAAGAGCCAGCCGCCATCCGCTTTCTTCTTCTCCAGGCGCCTGGCGATGTCGAATCCTGGGTAACCGTGCAGTAAAAACAGCGCCTTGTACTCGTAGCCATAACAGGTTTGCGGTGTGCAGGGCAGTACGATGACCTGACCGGCTAAGGGAGTGAATGTTACGTGACCGGACAGGCCCAGCTCTCGCCGGATATTGATCGCCCGCCGGTAATCGCCATCAAAGGTCGGCACCCCGAAATGATCGCGCAGCGGGTACAGTTTGGGGCTGTCGAGCACCAGTTGGTTGCCGATCAGATCCAGCGTCTGAACGATCAGCGAAGAATGCGGCAGCCAGGCAGCACTGTCCGTGTCAAACCGATAGGCCTGACGATGAGCCTTTTCAATTTCATCGAAAAACAGCCCGACCTGTTTGACTTCCTCGGCAATGATGGCAAACCCCTGAGCGAGCGCCGCTGCGCCTATCGCGAGCCCAGCCAGCATCACCGCAGCCCCGCCCAGAAATGCCCCGGCGGTCGTGGCGCCGGCAGCGTAAGCGCCCACCGACAACACCAGGCCGGCCGAATCGAACGCCAGTTGCGTGCCAAATCGGGCGCGTTCGATATCGTCGTGCGTGGTTGCCAATTGATAGATGTCGAACCCGACATTTGCCAGTTGCAGCAGCCCCCCGGTCGCTTCGCTCACACTCGGCCCGATAGCGGACTTGACCACTGGAGCGACAGTACGGGCAATCAGTTTCTCTTCGGCCAGCGCCTGTCGAACCAGACTCACCAGGCCCGCGACATCAACCACGTTGCCTTGCACCAATTGCGCGTAATTGACATACGCGTGCAACCGGACAGCCAGGGTCAGGGGCTTGTCAGGCCCTTCGTGTCCTCTCAATGCACTCATCAGCGCTTGAATGGCGAAGCCGGCATTCAGGGTGTGGACACTGCCAACATGCGTGGGATCGACAAGATCGCCCGGGCCCGCTGACTTGTTGGCCAAGGCTATGAAACGTTCCGAGAGGTAGTTTTTAATGCGCAAGAGCCGATGGTCATTGGTGCTGACGCGTACCACCTGCCCAGGGTTTGCAGGGTCGATCAGGCTCATCCGGTACATTCCGTCCGGCATGACTTCCAGTGTTTCGAACAACGGCACAAGTTGCGGTGCCAGCTGATTCTGCTGCTTGAGGCGAGTGGTCACTTGCGCGATCTGTTGCGCCCACCCATGACTGTCCAGCGCCAGCAGACAACTGCCCAGGCGAGGGTTACTCATCAATGATTGTCCGCGGGCACTGGCCATACGCTGCCTGAGCGGGCGTTGCGACTGCCCTGACAACCTGCCGGGTTGCAGCAACTGCGCGACTCCAGTTGCGCCAGGCAATGCCACTGCCGACACCCGTGCACCTTCCAGCTCGATCAGATCGAAGCTCGGACAAGCCGCATCGCCATAGGCCGCGTAATGCCCGGCCATCCCCTGTCGGAGGAAGAACTGTTCCAGCGCCTGCCTGAATTGGGTCGGATGTTCGAACTCGAACACGCCGAAATTCGGATCGTAGAAGTGATAAGTGCTGCGTTCGCCCTCAATGGTTTTGGCCACCAGCATGGCGTGATTATCGGAGTTGAGCATCAGCGTACTGGTCGCGGTTCTGGCTTGCAGAATGTCCACGACCTGACTCAGATCCGAACGCTCCAGTGCGTTGCCCACCTCGCTGATCTGCACACCGCGCAATGCCTCCAGGCTGTGCAGAAAGGTTGTCGAATCGCTCCCTTCAGGCTCGATAACCCCCAGATAGAAGCGCTCGCGCAGGGTGTTGGCCGCAGCCTTCCCCTGCGTCAAGGCGGCCGCCATTACGAGGGACAGTGGATAACAACGTCCCCCCACCCTGTCACCGGCTCCCTGAAGCAGTAAATCCTGCGGTACGAGTTTGATGATGCCCGTTTCGAAACCATCCAGAACAACACCGAGCCGCTCGGCAATCTGGTCACGGTATTCAAGTTTCGCTACCTGCTGGATGCGGGCGACCTGCTTGCCCCACTGGCGCAACGTCAACGGTTGTTCCAACGCGTTTTTCTTCAACACCAGGGCGGTCTCGGAAAGCGCTGGCGGATGATCGACAACGCTGGCAAGCCCGGCCAGAAACCCGGGAGCCTGGCGTTGATACAGTGCGTGTTCGATCGCTGCGTAGCGGCCCGCCGCGCCTAGTTCGCTAACGCTGTTGACCAGGTTATCCAGCTGCGGACGAACCCTGTCGAAGCTGCGATTATCCAATGCCTGCGTACCGCTCAAGGCGCCGAGCAGCAGACGCTGCAAGGGGCTCAACTGGCTGACGTCAATCGTGCCCTTGGCGAGTCGACTCAAGAGCTCATCGATGGGCAGACGCTGCGTCTGCGGATCGCTCAACGATGCCGGCGGCAGTGCAGCTTCACTTTGCGCGAGGATCGACTGACGCTCATCAAAGCTGAGTGGTATGGCCTTGTCGAAGGTCACCGTGCCGGTATGGCTGCGATTCATCATCTGCATGAACGGCTCGCCCAGTTCGTCGGCCAGATGTTGCAACAGGTCGGTGGACAACACGTGGCGGCCCTCGATCACCGGCCAGCCTTCCTCGAAATCAATGCTCTGGTGCTTGAGCAGTTCCGCCATGTTTGCTGTGTAGCGGGCTTTCAGTTCGCTGTCGGTCCAGCGTTGCTTTTCCGCCTCGAACCACGCCTCCGGATCTTCAGCGCTTTCTATCCACGAGTGATCTTTTTCCTCCTCGGTAGCGTTGTTGAACCCTGTTCGCAGCCGTACGGCTTCGCGAAATGCATCAGCCCCCCTTGGCGTCAGAAGCTGACTTTCGAAGTCCGACAAACCTGCGCGCACAGCCCCCGGTCCAGTCAGGAATATCGAACCCTCGGCGTTGGGGCGTATACCATCACTGAAGTAATCGGCGACTCCCTTGCACAAGTTGCTGGCCCGATAATCATCGCTGCCGGCTTTTTGGTCGAAGATATCGAATTCGTCCCTGAGCACTTCCTGCGTCAGCTCATAAATGCCATTGGCATCGTGGAATTTGATTTTGCGCTTGTCGGCCTCAAGCTCAACCGCCTGCAGTACATGCAGGTGGGTTTCGAAGCGCTGGATGATGGCCTCCAGCGCCGCCGACTCGGGATGGCTGATAATCAGTGCATTGGATTCACCATTGTCGATCATCGCCAACCGCAAACTGTCGGTCCGAACCTTGCGATTCTCGATTGGAACAAACACCTGGTCTAACGCAGGTGCGCTTTTGGCAAATCGTTCCAGCGCATCACGATGCGCCGCCGGGATTTGCCCGGAGTAATCGGTGTAACGACTGCGCAGCGTCTGGCGACCCGGCATCCAGTGAGGATTTTGGTCCAGCAACAGTTGCAAGACTCCCAGGCGTGCGTCGAACTGAAGTTGGTTAACGTCAATACCAGCCAGGTTCCGAGCAAGCGGCGGCAGGAAATCCACGTCGTTGTAGATGCCGCCCTCGCCATGTTCCGCCAGCACTCGCACAATGTCCGAAGCGGCGGCGAGATTGCCGCGCAAGGACATTTCACGCTTATAGAAGTCTTCCAGTCGCGAGAATGCCCGGAGTTCATGAACATCGCGCAGCCGCACCCCCTGTTCATTGAGGTTGGCCATGAGCTGTGCATTTTTATCCCTCAACGCACGCAGCGTTACCTCGTCCTGACCGTAGCCGCGAACCAGCAAATCCATTCGCGCCTCATCAGCACTGTAACCGCGTTCGGTCGCCTGATTGATGTGCATGTACATCTGACGCTTCAACGCAGTGGCTCGCTCTTCGTACCGATCGGCCAAATCATCACCGGAGATGATCCGTCCTTCGCCGGACAGCACATCAGCCTTTGCTGCCTCGACAATGATTCGATTGGTTTCGTGAACCAGTAATCCATCGCTGTCATACCAGACATTCAGCCCGTAGCCTTCCTTGGCCATCACCTGCTTCCAGATGTTGATGTAGTCGCGCTGAATCGCCCCGATGCCGCCGCCAAGCCAGACAAAATGCAGATTTTTCGGTACTTCGGTGACAGGAGTCTTCAATTGCTCAAGGCTGTTGTGCAGGCGCGCTTCGAATCCCTCTACCTTGTTATAGATTTGCGCCAGATCATCAGCCTCAATATCACCACTCAAGGGTGGCTGCGACTCTGCCGCACGGCGCCGGCGGCTACCTCCCTGCAAAGACCCCAATGCTTGCTTCAGCAGTCCTAGTGGCTCCAACAACTGGGGAGAATCCGGCGAATCGAGACAACCCTGGTAATAGCGAATCACCGCTTCATATTGATCGGTGCCCTTGTGGATTATTAATGCCTGTTCAAGATCCACCCGCTTGAACAACTCCACAAAATTGACGTAGTCACCCGCAAACGAAAACTTCGACTCACTCATAAACAACACTTCCATTTATTGTGTACCAACAGCCGGGATCGACTCCAGACAACGATGACGCCTTAACTGCACGCAACCACCCGGGCCCTTAACTGATTCAAACAAAACAACCAAAGCGCAACTATCCGAGCGAGTATCAGCGATCACAAAATCTCCGCACGACTCCTAAAAAACCAACTAGCACAAAAAAACACAATTAAAACTAACCCGTCGCCCGACGCGACTCAAGCAACAAGGAATTCAATTAATTACGAAATAAAAAACACACTGGAAGTTACAGTTTTATGCACTTTTATTCGTTTAACCGTGATGCACAAGTCAGAACTTCCAGAAAACCCGTTATAGCCCCGACCTTGTAACCACCGTCTGAAATAGTGATTCGTCACACCTTGAAAAATGCCGGAACCAGAGTAGAGATTCCTACAAGACAGAATGAAAATTCTTCATGGCATACGAAAAAAACCTGCTCAAACAACCCGAATAGGCTTACGCACACAAATGCCGAAACAAACGAGGGAAATAACCGGATTGAGGTGATGAAGGCGGCCCGAGCGGGCCGCCAGGGTTCAGCAGAGAGGTTTGTTGCCATACCAGCGCGGTGTGTACACCCAGTCCCCGCCTTCGGCACGCGGGAACACACAGGTGGTGGACGAGCCGATCAGCACCATGGTGCGCATGTCCACTTGCTCCGGCGTGAGTGCTGCGAGGGTAGTGACCCGCAGCGTCTGGCCGGGCCGACCGATATCACGACCCAGAACCACCGGCGTGTCAGGGCTACGGTGCTGCGCGACGATTTCCAGCGCACGCCCCAGTTGCCACGGTCGCGCCCGCGAGATCGGGTTGTAAAAGGCCAGGGCCAGATCGGCCTCGGCCGCCAGATCCAGACGTTTTTCGATGATCGACCACGGCTTGAGGTTGTCCGAGAGCGACATCACGCAGAAGTCATGACCCAGCGGCGCACCCGCTTGCGCAGCCGTGGCGAGCGAGGCGGACACTCCGGGCAGGATTTCCAGCTCGACGCTGTGCCAGGCCGGGTCCTCCGACTCGTGCAATGCTTCGAGCACCGCTGCGGCCATGGCGAACACGCCGGGGTCGCCGGAGGAGACCACAATCACCGAACGGCCCTCGGCCGCCAGCCGGAAGGCGTGGCGGGCACGCTGCATTTCTTCGCGGTTATCGGTGCAGTGCTGCACTTGATCGTCGCGAAACGGACCGGCCATGCGCACGTAGGTTTCGTAGCCGAGCACATCAGTGGCCCGCGCCAGTTCCGCCTTGACCGCCGGCACCATCAACTCGGCAGCGCCGGGGCCGAGGCCGATCACCGCCAGGCGCCCACGCGGGCGACCGATCCGGGCGACGTCCAGTGGTTGTTCGGCAACCGCAATCGCCAGGCCGTCGGCACTGCTGATCGTGGCGTCTGGCAGGGCCTGACGGGCCAATGTGCGCAGGTCCTTGTGCGCGGCGACAAAGCGCAGCGGCACGCCCAGTTCAAGCGCAGCTTCACGCAGTCTGGCCGAGGCCATTTCAGTATCGGCCGCCAGCAGACAGGCCAGCGATGGCAGCGCAACCCGCGCCTGCTGCAACGCTGCGCGAACGGCATTCGGCAGATCGTCCACCTGCGTACTCACCGCCACAGCAACACTGCGCGGAAAGATCAGCAACTCATTGGCGTTCGCGACACGCTCGGCACTGCCGACATGGATCGAACGCTGCGCCTGCGGGTCTTGCGGCAACTGCGCCTGCGCAAGCCATGGCGCTGCGCCGTCGATGCGCACGCTGTGCCCGGCCAGCAGGTCGGAAACAAAACGCTTGCCCTGCTCCAGATCAGCCAGCGCATAACCGCTGGGTGGATTGAGCAGGCAGGTGCCAAAACGCAGTTCGCCGCTGGTGGTGATCGCCGCCGCGACTTGCAATGCGGCACCGATTTCCCGGGCCATGACGTTCACGCCGCCGAGGCCACCGAGCAGCGGCACCACGGCGCTGCCGTCTTCGGCCACGGCGAGCACCGCAGGCTCGGCACCCTTCTCCAGCAGCACCGGCGCCAGGGTGCGAATGACAATGCCGGCCGCGCACAGGGCAATGATCGGCGTGTCCTGCTGATACAACTCACGCAGCGTCGCGCCGAACTCCTGACAGGTGCGGTCGGCGCCTTCGACGCGCCCGGCGAGGCCGTGGATCAGCGCCGTCGGATACAAACGCTGGATCCGCCTTGCGGTGGCGAGCGCGCCCTGTCCGAGAATGACAATGGCCGGGGTGGATGGCGTCATCAACCTTGCCACCGTTCGCCCGGGACGATGATCAGCGAGAAGTATGGCGAGGACATTGGCTCGACCTGATCCAGCGGCACGATCTTCTGGTTGGCCATGGTCGCGCGCTCGACGTACAACGCCCGCTCGGCCAGACCGAGTTCTTCGAGTACTGCACGGACTTTGGGAAAGTTGCGCCCCAGCTTCATGATCACCGCCGCGTCGGCATCGGCCAGACGTCGCTTGAGATCGTCATGCGGCAGTACACCGGACAGCACCGACAGACTCTGGTTGCGATACACCAGCGGTGCGCCGAGCACTGAGGCACCACCGAGCATCGAACATACGCCCGGCACCACTTCGGCTTCGTAGCGTGTGGACAGTCGGTCGTGCAGATACATGTAGGAACCGTAAAAGAACGGGTCGCCTTCGCAGATCACCGCCACATCACGGCCGGCGTCCAGATGTGCCGCCACTGTCTCGGCGGCTTCATCGTAGAAGTCGCTGATCACTTGTTCGTACGACAGCGGTGCCGGCAACACTTCTGTGGTCACCGGGTACACCAGCGGCAACAGATTCTGCGCATCCTGCAGATGCGCCTCGATGATGCCGAAGGCGTTGCCCTTCTTGCCCTTGGCGACAAAGTACGCCACCACCGGCGACTCACGCAGCAGGCGCAGGGCTTTCACGGTAATCAGTTCCGGATCACCCGGGCCGACACCCAGGCCGATCAAACGTCCTTTGGCCTGCATTATTCGATCTCCGTGGCGAGGGCGTTCACGGCCGCAGCGGCCATGGCGCTGCCGCCGAGCCGGCCCTGCATGATCACGAACGGTACGCCGCGACTGTCGGCCGCCAGCGCCGCTTTCGATTCGGCAGCGCCGACGAAGCCCACCGGGAAGCCGAGGATCAGTGCCGGTTTCGGTGCGCCGGCGTCGAGCATTTCCAGCAGGTAAAACAGTGCGGTCGGCGCGTTGCCGATCACCACCACGCTGCCTTCGAGGTGCGGTCGCCAAAGTTCCAGCGCCGCCGCCGAGCGGGTGTTGCCCAGCTCACGGGCCAGCTCCGGCACGCTGTCGTCGCGCAGGGTGCAGATCACTTGATTGTTCGCCGGCAGACGGGCACGGGTCACGCCTTCGGAAACCATCCGCGCATCACACAGGATCGGCGCGCCGGCTGCCAGCGCATCGCGCCCGGCCTTGCCGGCACCTGCGGAGAACTGCAGACCATCGACCGCCTCGACCATGCCGCAGGCATGGATCACCCGCACCGCGAGTTTTTCCAGGTCGGCCGGGATGCGCGCCAGATTGGCCTCGCTGCGAATGATCGCGAAGGAGTTGCGATAGATCTCCTGACCGTCGCGGATGTAAT
>Ga0153921_1000422_pt1 | contig 23467 bp, 27 predicted proteins | sample TSNJ005MetaG_FD_104691 | JGI IMG/M metagenome (GOLD analysis project Ga0153921, IMG submission 104691) | Attine ant fungus gardens microbial communities from New Jersey, USA - TSNJ005 MetaG | ecosystem: Host-associated > Fungi > Mycelium > Unclassified | place: USA: New Jersey, Brendon T. Byrne... | reverse complement strand
GTCATCATTGTCGTAAACAAATGGGATGCCGTTGAACGTGATGAAAAAACGATGAAAGCATTTGAAGAGAACATTCGGGCTCATTTCCTGTTTCTTGATTATGCGCCGATCGTATTTCTATCGGCTAAAACAAAAAAACGAATTCATACCCTGTTGCCGATGATCTTAACGGCCAGTGAGAACCATGCGAAGCGTGTTCAGACGAGCGTACTGAATGATGTCATTATGGATGCGCTTGCTGTTAATCCGACACCGACAGTAAAAGGGAAAAGGCTGAAAGTGTTTTATGCAGCACAGGTGGCTATTAAACCGCCAAGCTTTGCGGTCTTTGTCAATGATCCCGAGCTGGTGCATTTTTCATACCAGCGATTCCTGGAAAACCGGATTCGCGAAGCGTTCGGCTTTGTCGGAACGCCAATTAAAATCTTTGCGCGCAAAAGGCAATAGGAGGTTGGCATATGGCGAATATAGCAGTTATCGGAGCTGGCAGCTGGGGCACAGCGCTTAGTATTGTCCTCGCTGATAATGGTCATCAGGTGCGTTTGTGGACGCATCGCAAAGAACAGGCAGATGCGATTAATAAAGAGCACGCCAATAAAAAATATCTTGATGCGGATATACCTGAGCAGATTCAAGCGATGTCAGATCTTGCAGAAGCTGTAAAAGATACTGAAGCGGTTGTGCTTGTCGTGCCGACGAAAGCAATTCGGGAAGTATGCGGCAACTTAGCGCGTGTGATTGATCCAAATGTGCTGCTCATTCACGCAACCAAAGGCATTGAACCGGAGTCGCTGAAACGGGTATCTGAGATGATCAGTGAGGAGATGCCGCGCTTTGCCTACGAGGACATTGTCGTTCTTTCAGGGCCGAGCCATGCTGAAGAAGTAGCGAAGCGTCAGCCGACAACGGTGACCGTATCTGCCCTGCATCTTGAAAAAGCAAAGCATGCCCAAACGCTGTTTTTCAATGAAAATTTCCGTGTTTATACGAGTAATGATCTTGTCGGCATCGAGCTGGGCGGAGCACTGAAAAACATCATTGCGCTTGGTGCAGGCATTTCCGATGGACTTGGATATGGTGACAATGCTAAAGCCGCGCTGATTACACGAGGCCTTGCAGAAATCACAAGACTGGGTGCATCTCTTGGTGCAAATCCGCTAACTTTCCTGGGATTGCCTGGAGTCGGTGACCTGATCGTGACGTGTACAAGTGTGCACAGCCGCAACTGGCGGGCAGGAAATTTACTTGGACAGGGCCGTCCTCTGGAAGGGGTGCTTGAGGAAATGGGCATGGTAGTGGAAGGTGTCCGTACAGCCAAAGCAGCCCATCAGCTTGCTGCAAGGCAGCAGATTGAAATGCCGATCACCGAAGGGCTGTATCAGGTACTGTTTGAAGGCAAACACCCGGCCGACGTTGTGGAACAGCTGATGAACCGGACAAAACGGGATGAGCTGGATGATTTTCAGTCTCTCTTGAAGAACTGACCGAAGGATTAACATCACGTGCCTGCCTTGCATATAGTGTGTTGAATAAACACGGCAAGGAGGAAACAATGTGAACGAATTCCAAAAAGGGCTGTTCGACAAGATCCAGAAAAAAGCCAGCATTGACCCCAAAGATGTATTCAAGGTGGCCGACTCTGTAAAGAATGCGGATTTTTCGGATGAAAGAACGGTAAGAGCTCTTGTGCAGCAGTTGTCTGCCATGGCAAACAAGCCGCTGTCTAAAGACAAGGAAGACCAAATTGTCCGGGCCATTACAAGCAAAAAAATTCCATCAGATTTAAATTCCCTAAACAGTTTGTTTAAACAGTAAGAGCTGGGCACTTGAGGATACGAAATGCTATGCTTAAGGCATATGATAAAGCGTGCTAGCACTTACTATATAGGCACTGCAAAGGGTATTATTTAGTCAAACCGGGATGAAGCTGCCCCTTCATCCCGGTTTTTTGTGCATCAATTTTTCTTTTGTGGAGCAGAATGAAACTGAAGGGTCGCTTTAAGGGCATCGTTGCCGGACTGGCTTACTTGTCCCGCACTGCCGGCGCCGTAATCATTTTATTTGTCGTCATAAGCGACCCAACTCAGTAGCTTTAGGAGGAGAATCATGAAAAAGAATTTGCTATGGTTGCTGTGCGGCCTGGTGCTGCTGCTTTCCGGCTCCAAGTATCCGGATGACCAACTTGCGAAGAATCAGATCCCGAATCAGGCACGGCTGGAGAACGTATTGGGGGCAGTGGATGCTTACAGAAAAGAAACGAAGGGCCTGCTGCCAATTAAGACAAAACCCCAAGACACCCCTATTTACGAAAAGTATCTCATCGACTTCAGCAGCCTGAAGGAAAAAGGGCTGCGATCAAATACCGGGCAATGCATTTGAAAATGGCGGTTTCTACCAGTACGTCATCCTCAAACCGGAAGATCGGCCTGAAGTGAAGCTGATTGACCTGCGAATGGCCCAATTCATCAGAAATGTGAAAGTTCGTATTGTATCCTATCGTCAAGCGCATACATACCCGCCATATGGAGAGGAAGTCGGCCATGGCCTTTACGAAATCAACTATAAGGCGCTTCAGCTTTCCAGCCGCCCTGAAATTGAAAGCCCGTTCTCCGGAATAAAACTCCCTCTCATGATGGACCCCAAAGGAAATGTATATGTCGATTGCCGTGCAGATGTTTTGGAATGGATTCAAGCTCAACAGGAAAAGTTGAGCCAAGGGAAGGATCTGCTCGGCCGGCTGATGGCTGATTCTCCTTTTGTACCAGCCTATTCCAAGCCGATTGGCGCGCAAAACGGTGAGCCGGTCTATATAAAATAATAAAAAGTATCATGATCCAGGCCCTTGCAGTCATAGAATAGCTGCAAGGGCTTTCTGCCGCCCATTGCGTCAAAGCTATTAAAATTTCAAGGCATATTTGCTTAGGACAACGACATAGACTTGTAATGTCATAACATCGCAGGAATCCATATTCTATTGGTCGCAAGATCGGGAGGGATCATTGTTGGAAAAAATTGATATTTTCAAAGATATTTCTAAGCGGACGAATGGCGACATCTATCTGGGTATCGTCGGTGCTGTAAGAACGGGGAAGTCTACTTTCATCAAACGTTTCATGGAGCTTGTCGTCCTGCCGAACATTGAAGATGAGGCCGAGCGATCTAGAGCGCACGATGAGCTGCCGCAAAGTGCGGCCGGAAAGACCATTATGACAACAGAGCCAAAATTTGTTCCGAACCAGGCCGTATCTCTGAAAGTGGAGGAAGGGCTGGATGTAAACATCCGCCTCGTCGACTGTGTCGGCTATGCGGTTGAGGGAGCCAAAGGGTTCGAAGACGAAAATGGGCCCAGGATGATTCACACACCTTGGTATGAAGAACCGATTCCATTCCATGACGCTGCTGAAATCGGAACACGCAAAGTCATTCAGGAACATTCAACGATTGGCGTTGTTGTGACGACGGACGGCACAATTGGAGAAATCGGCCGCCAGGAATACGTGGAAGCTGAAGAGCGGATTGTTAACGAACTAAAAGAAGTGGGCAAGCCATTTATCATGGTGATCAATTCAACCAGGCCGACCAGCCCTGAGACAGACAAATTGCGTAATGAGCTTGCAGAGCACTACAATATCCCTGTTCTGGCCATCAGCATCGAATCGATGACAGAACATGATGTCAACAACGTGCTCCGGGAGGCACTGTATGAATTCCCAGTGCTTGAAGTGAATGTAAATCTGCCAAGCTGGGTCATGGTGCTGAAAGAAGACCACTGGCTGCGCGGAAGCTACCAGGAAGCCATCCAGTCGACTGTGCAAAATATTAAACGGCTCAGGGATGTAGACCAGATTGTCGGAGAGTTTACAGCATTTGAATATATTGAGCGTGCCAATATTGCTGGAATGGAGATGGGCGAAGGGATTGCAGAGATTGACCTGCATGCACCGGACCATTTGTATGACCAGATACTGAAAGAAATTGTTGGCGAAGAGGTGCGCGGCAAGGAGCATTTGCTTGAATTGATGCAGGATTTCTCCTACGCCAAACGTGAATATGACCAGATATCAGGTGCACTGCATATGGTCAAGCAGACAGGCTACGGCATTGCTGCCCCTTCTGTGCAGGATATGCAGCTGGATGAGCCGGAAATCATCCGCCAAGGCTCAAGATTCGGTGTCCGTCTGAAGGCGGTAGCCCCATCCATTCACATGATCAGAGTAGAAGTGGAGTCCGAGTTTTCACCAATTATCGGTACCGAGAAGCAGAGTGAAGAACTGGTAAGATACTTGATGCAGGATTTCGAAGAGGACCCGCTTTCCATTTGGGAATCCGATATTTTTGGCAGGTCGCTCAGCTCCATTGTCAGGGAAGGCATTCAGGCCAAAATTTCATTAATGCCTGAAAATGCACGCTACAAATTAAAAGACACATTAGAAAGAATTATCAATGAAGGTTCTGGCGGCCTGATCGCCATCATTTTATAGCAGCCGAATACGAGCTGCTATAATTTTTTTTGTTTAATTTGCAAAAATGAAACTTCGGTCTTTTTTCACACAGTTTTTTACAATTATGCAAGCGGATTAGAAAACCCGCACCGTTGTAAGGCAAGAAACCAAGAAAAAAGACAAAAAAACGGCAAATATTATTGAATTTTGATCGGAAGTCGGTTACTATAAGCGTTGTCATCCCTTGATGCTCAAGGGTTGCTCGAGTATAAAATACTTTACAAACGTGAACAAATGGTAATGATTGATAATTTGTTCGATATCCACATAACTTTGGGAGGAGGTGAAGTCATGAATAAAACAGACTTGATCAATGCAGTCGCTGAAAAAAGCGAACTTTCCAAAAAGGATGCTACGAAAGCTGTAGATGCTGTATTTGATGCAGTAGCTGAAGCGTTGAAAGACGGCGATAAAGTCCAGCTGATCGGATTTGGAAACTTTGAGGTGCGTGAACGCTCTGCCCGCAAAGGCCGTAACCCGCAGACTGGTGAAGAGATCGATATCCCTGCTAGCAAGGTACCAGCATTCAAACCAGGAAAAGCCCTTAAAGATGCTGTGAAATAATCTATACATAGGGCTTGAAAAAAGGGCGCATCAATGCGCCCTTTTTTTATTTTCTTGGATAAACTGAGTAGCCCGCGGAATGTTTGACAGCATTCTGGTAATAAGAGATATTTATTTGAGAATGATAAGGCAAGGAGGGTTCTCTGTGGACCAGACGGCATACAAAACAGATTTTTTCGTCATTAAAGCACTTGAAGACGGTGTAAAAGTGATTGGATTGACACGCGGCACCGATACGAAATTCCACCATTCGGAGAAGCTGGACAAAGGTGAGATCATGATTGCCCAGTTTACAGAACATACGTCAGCTGTAAAAATCCGCGGCAGAGCAGTCATCCAGACAGCGTATGGCGAGATGCACAGTGATGCAGACAGTACTGAAACGAACGCCTGATTGGAGCAGCGCTTCCAAACTGTGCTATACTAAAAGCCAGCTTCCGCTTAATCTGCGGAATGAAGACGGAATAAATGACTGGGGCAAGGAAGCTGAAAGGGGGCAGGTGTTTTGCAAGCAGCCGGAGAAATAACTCAACTGAAGAACTTGATAGAGCAGACCATCAGCCATGCTTATTTGAACAGCTATACTGCAAAGCCGTATATATCAGATGAAAAGCTTGCACTCCTCCACCGGCTTGGCAGCCTTGCACCGCTTGATATAGAGAAGCAGAGAATGTACATATTAAATGCGATGCTCGCACAAGTTGCTCTTGATACGCATGATGCTGTAGCAAGACAGAATGACAGGGCCGATAATGAGCAGGCTGACAAGACTACCCAGCTGACTGTCCTTGCCGGGGATTACTACAGCGGCCTGTATTACTTTCTCCTATCAAAGGAAGGCGAGATTGCATACACAAGGGAGCTTGCTCTGGCAATTAAGGAAATCAATGAATTGAAGATGGAGCTCTACCATTTGCCGGAACGGCGTTTTGGCGATATTGCCACATACTTGCGGCTGATTGAAGCGAGGCTCGCTGAGAAGTTTGCCGCTTATCTCAGACTTGAATGCAGCGTCGATATGATCCGTGATTATCTGCTGTGCGCAAAGCTGATCCGCGAACAGATCGAACCTGGTCAGGATCAGTCCATGACTGTATATGGCCTCTGGTCCGGGAGCAGAGGGAGCCTGTCTTGGCAGGAATACAAAGCTGAACGCGATCTTCTGGTTGCAAGCCTTCTTGATTCGCTGGAGCACAGCGGGGCAGGCAAAAATATCTGGCAGCCGCTTACGGACGGCTTGAGACAGCTTTATGAGAAGGCCTGGCAACGGCAAGACGAGAATGGGAAAGAAGGATGAACATGCAGCAGGAATCAAAGGAAAAACGCGTACATGAAGTATTTGAAAAAATTTATGGCAAATATGACAAGATGAACTCCATTATCTCTTTTCAGCGCCATAAAGCATGGCGCAAAGATGTGATGAAGCAGATGAAGGTCCATCCCGGCGCACGCTGCCTTGACGTTTGCTGCGGCACGGGAGACTGGTCGTTTGCCCTTGCAGAAGCAGCTGGCAGCACTGGCCATGTAACAGGGCTGGATTTTAGCGGCAACATGCTTTCAGTTGCCAAGGATCGCAAGCAGGCTGCACACGTTGGCCAGCAACTGGAATTCATCCAGGGCAATGCCATGGAACTGCCATTTCCTGATGCGACCTTTGATTACGTGACAATCGGCTTTGGCCTCCGCAATGTCCCTGATTACTTGACTGTGCTCAAAGAGATGTACCGGGTGCTGAAACCGGGCGGCATTGCTGTCTGCCTGGAAACGTCCCAGCCTTCACTTCCTGTTTTCCGCCAGCTGTATTACATGTATTTCCATTTCGTCATGCCAGTTCTCGGTAAGCTCATTGCCAAAAGCTATAAGGAATATGCGTGGCTTTACGAATCTGCAAAGGATTTTCCCGGAAAAAAGAAGTTGAAGTCAATGTTCTCTGAAGCCGGCTTTGAACGGGTTCATGTGAAAAGCTACACAGGGGGCGTAGCGGCGATGCATATGGGATTCAAAGAGAAAAAATGACTTCAAAATAAAGGTGACTCGCATGAAATTAGCAAAGACCTACGGTTATTTAAAAAAAGACCTGGATTCGATAGAGGAATCCCTTGGCCTGAAGATCCAGGCAGAGCATCCCATATTAAAAAGGGCTTCTTTGCAGCTTCTAAAGGCAGGAGGAAAACGGATTCGTCCCATTTTCGTCCTGCTTGCGGGTCAGCTCGGTGACGCAGGCAATAGAAAACAGCTGATTGATGCGGCGGTATCAATCGAATTGATCCACATGGCAACGCTTGTGCATGATGATGTCATAGACAATGCGTCGCTGCGCCGCGGCAAGCCGACCATCCGCGTCCAGCATGACAATCGGACGGCCATGTATATTGGAGATTATATCCTGGCCTGTGCTTTAGAAAGCATAACAAATATAGAAAACCCGAATGTGCAGCAGGTTCTTTCAAAGACCATTGTCGAGGTGTGCATAGGAGAGATTGAGCAGATCAAGGACAAGTTTGACTGGGAACAGAATCTGCGTACGTATCTGCGCAGAATCCGCAGGAAAACCGCAATCTTGATTGCGACATGCTGCAAAGTCGGCGCCATGATTGCCGGGCTGCCGCCAAAATCTTCACAAGCTTTATATAAATATGGCTATTACCTCGGCATGTCCTTTCAGATAACCGATGATATCCTTGATTTTACAGCGACAGAGAAACAGCTTGGCAAGCCTGTCGGCAATGATCTCATACAGGGGAATATCACATTGCCGGTACTCGAAGCAATGAAGGATCAGGGATTTTCTGACTTTTTGCTGCAAAAAGCTGAAAGCCGGGACGGCATTGGCAAGGAGGATATTCAGGAACTGATCGCAGTTATGAAAAGACTGGAAGCGATCGAATCTTCCTACAGCATCAGTGACCGCTATCTGGAAAAAGCCATGCAGGCGCTTTCCGGACTCCCTGACAGAAAAGCCAAGCAGACACTTGGTGAAATCGCTTCCTTTATGGGCAGAAGGCGGTCATAAGCCGTTCTTCCTGTAAAAAACGATTTTATCTATTCAATCTGCTAGAGAATATGATAATATAACTGTATGGAATTTTTGTGTTTGGGTAACAATGGAATGGTGCCCCGACCCAGTTTCAATACTTATCAACATACATAAGAGGTGTAATAATGGAAAAAACATTTTTGATGGTAAAACCAGACGGCGTACAACGCAACTTGATCGGTGAGATCGTAAAGCGTTTTGAACAGAAAGGCTTCAAGCTAGTTGGAGCAAAATTGATGAACATTTCAAACGAACTTGCTGAGAAGCATTACGGCGAGCATAAAGAGCGCCCATTCTTCGGCGAACTGGTTGATTTCATTACTTCCGGCCCTGTCTTTGCAATGGTATGGGAAGGTGAAAACGTCATTCTTACAGCACGCGAAATGATGGGTAAAACAAACCCTGCAGATGCTGCACCAGCTACAATCCGCGGAGACTTTGCTGTAACAGTCGGCAAAAACATCATCCACGGTTCCGATTCTGCTGAAAGTGCAGAGAGAGAAATCGGCCTGTTCTTCAATGAAAGCGAATTGGTTTCTTACAACAAACAAGGCAGTGAATGGATCTATTAAGAAAAGAAAAAGCCTCCGTTTCTAACGGAGGTTTTTTACAAGATCAATTGAAAGAGGCGCATGCTTATGGCTGAACAGTATGCCGAGTTCATCGGGCGGATAAAGAAAAAGCTGGGCATTGATTTGTCACTGTACAAGGAAGCCCAAATGAAAAGACGCATCATTTCATTGCGGAATAAGCGGGGCTACGCTGATTTTCATACATATTACGAAGCACTGGAAAAAGACAGAGACTTGATGCATGAATTTACAGATCGTCTGACCATCAACGTTTCCGAATTTTATCGGAATCCGCAGAGATGGGATGTGCTGAAAGATAAAGTCATCCCGGCGATCAGTAAGGGAAAACGGAAAATTGACATCTGGAGCGCGGCCTGTTCAACTGGTGAAGAGCCATACAGCCTGGCGATTCTGATGAATGAACATTTTCCGAATCTTGATGTACATATTACAGCGACCGATATTGATGAAAATATCCTGGCCAGGGCAAAACAGGGCATCTATCAAAAACAGGCGCTGAAAGAACTGCCCAAAGGACTAATTGCCAAATATTTCGATGAAGACAGCGGTTTATATACGGTCAAAGACCAGTTGAAGAGAAATATTGAATTCAAGAAACACAATCTTCTTGCTGACAGGTATCCGGCTAACAAGGATTTGATTGTATGCAGGAATGTGCTGATTTACTTTACAGATGAAGCAAAAGACTCGATCTACCGGAAGTTCAGCGACTCGCTCAGAAACGACGGAATTTTGTTTGTCGGGAGTACAGAACAGATATTCAGTCCGGATCAATACGGTTTTTCCTTATTTGACACTTTCTTTTATAAAAAAGGCTGATCTTATAACTTGAATTATTAGAAATTTGCTATAATTTTACTTTTCTTATCTATTAAACTGGCAATATTCATTTTAAAAAGGAGAGTGGGCAAATGCGCTACTTAACTGCTGGAGAATCGCACGGCAAGCAGCTGACAACCATCATCGAAGGGGTTCCGTCAAACATGCCGCTGCTTTCTGACGATATTAACGAATCAACGCTGCGCCGCCAGAAAGGCCATGGCCGCGGCCGCAGAATGAAAATCGAAAAAGATCTGATCGACATCAAGAGCGGCGTCCGCCATGGCTATACACTGGGCTCTCCGATCGCTTTGGTAATCAACAATGACGATTTCAAGCATTGGACAGATGTGATGGGTGAAGATCCGATTGAGAATGATGCAGAAATCCGTCGCATTCTGACAAGACCGCGTCCAGGGCATGCAGATTTGAACGGAGCTCTGAAATACGGACACCGCGATATGCGTAATGTGCTGGAACGTTCTTCTGCCAGAGAAACGGCAGCTAGGGTTGCAGCCGGGGCAGTTGCCAAAACGATGCTGCGCCACCTCGGCATAGAAGTTTGCGGATATGTGAAAGAAATCGCCGGTATCCGTGCTGAAGAAATTCAGGATCTAACCATGGCTGAGCGTCAGGAAATTTCAGAAGCATCTTCTGTACGCGTACTTGACAAAAATGTAGAGCAGAAGATGATGGATGCGATTGACCAGGCGAAAAAAGACGGCGATTCCATCGGCGGAGTCTGTGAAGTTTATGTGGAAGGCATGCCTGCAGGAATTGGCTCCTATGTCCATTATGACCGCAAGCTGGATGGAAAGCTCGCTGGTGCTGTCATGAGCATCAATGCTTTCAAAGGTGTGGAATTCGGCATTGGCTTTGAAGCAGCCAGGAAAAACGGCAGTGAAGTTCATGATGAAATTGCCTGGAATGAAGAAAGCGGCTACTACCGCAAAACCAATCGGCTTGGCGGTTTTGAAGGCGGCATGACGACTGGTATGCCAATCGTGGTGAAAGGGGTCATGAAACCGATTCCGACACTCTATAAACCGCTTCAATCAGTCGACATCGATACGAAGGAGCCGTTCAACGCCGGTGTGGAGCGTTCGGATTCCTGTGCAGTTCCGGCTGCTGCAGTCGTCATGGAACATATTGTGGCATTTGAGCTTGCCAATGCGCTGACAGAACAGTTTACAAGTGATCAGTTCCCGCAGCTTAAAAAAGCGCTTGATGAATACAGAGAAGAAATCAGGTGTTTCTAAGTGAGAGAAATTCCGGTTCAAACGAGCACCCATCCTTATAAAATCTGGATAGGCGAGAAACTGCGCTTTGATCTCGGCCGTTTCCTTCCCAAAACCTATACATCAACATTGATTATTACAGATGAAAATGTCGCCGGGCTCTATCTGGAGGATGTTAAAAAGGGACTGCCGGGCATAGTTTATGAAGCCATCATTCCTGCCGGAGAGCAGTCTAAGAGCCTGGAACAGTTTTACCAGCTGCAGACAGCAGCCATCGAAAAAGGGCTGAATCGCAAGTCGCTTATTGTGGCGCTTGGCGGCGGTGTTGTTGGCGATCTCGCTGGTTTTGTCGCAGCTACGTTCATGCGTGGCATTGATTATGTGCAAGTGCCAACGACCATTCTTGCCCATGACAGCAGTGTTGGCGGCAAAGTTGCCATTAACCATGAACTTGGCAAAAACCTGATCGGCAATTTCTACCCGCCTCAGGCCGTGATCTATGACGTGGAAACCGTCAATACGCTTGGGTCTGACGAGGTGCGTTCTGGCTATGCAGAACTTGTTAAAGAAGCGCTGATCTCGGACGCGGCACTTTTTCATGAAATGATGAACATTCGCCTTGCAGACCTGACGGGTGAACAGTTGATTCGACATCTGCAAGCCGGCATTGAAGTAAAAGCAGATATTGTCCAGGAAGATGAACGCGAATCAGGAGTCAGGATGTTCCTCAATTTTGGCCATACACTCGGCCATGCTATTGAAGCTGAGCTTGGCTACGGGGCGATGACACATGGTGAGGCCATTGCGATTGGCATGCTTTTTGCCCTGTCATTAAGCGAATCCCATTACGGGGTTTCATTCCCGCAAGAAGAGTTGGCAGACTGGATGAAGGAAAACAGTTATCCGCTTGAGCTGCCGCAAATTGAGCCGGCCCGTTTGCTGGAAAAAATGTCATCAGATAAAAAGGTGACGAACGACCGGATCCCTATGATCCTTTTAAAAGAAATTGGCAAGCCGGAAACAGTTGAGTTTTCCAAGGAAGAACTTGGAGAAAAAATCAGTTTATTTATCGGGAAGTTGGTGAAATCATGATGCGCGGAATCCGTGGAGCTACAACAGTCGCAAAGAATGAAGAAAAAGCCATATTGGATGAAACCACCGTCCTTTTTCAAGAGATATTTGCAAAAAATAAGATTGAGCCCCAGCATATATCCCATGTTTTTATTTCTGCCACCAAAGATTTGAACGCGACATTTCCGGCGAAGGCGCTGCGCAGCCTGCCTGGCTGCACACATGTCCCGGTAATGTGCATGGCAGAAATCGAAGTGCCGAATGCATTGGAAAAATGCGTCCGAATCATGATGGTGGCCCATACGGACGAAAAGCAGGAAGATATTGAGCATATATTCCTGAACGATGCTGTCAAGCTTCGTCCTGATCTCGTACAAGGTGAGTGATTAGATGGAAGGCAAGAAAATACTGAAACAGCTGAAGCCATATGAACAGGGCATGCAGATCGAGGAAGTAAAAGAGAAATACAACTTGAATAAAATTGTGAAACTGGCTTCTAATGAAAATCCTTTTGGCTTCTCTGAGAAGGCAGAGGCATACCTCCGGAACAGCACGCATGATCTCTCCATCTATCCCGACGGCTATGCTGCCGAACTCCGGGCTGAGCTCGCCAAAAAACTGTCAGTTGCTGAAGATGAGATAGTCTTCAGTGCAGGACTTGATGAATTGATACAAATCATTTCACGCTGCTATCTGGAGCCTGGAAAAAATGCTGTGATGGCTGATTTTACCTTCCCGCAATACAAACACCAGGCATTGATTGAAGGAGCGGAAGCCAGAGAAATTCCGCTTGCTGCTGATGGCAGTCATGATCTTGATGCAATGCTGAATGCAGTCGATGCACACACAGCAGTTGTTTGGATCTGCTCGCCAAATAATCCGACAGGCCGCATCATTACGCGGGAAGCGCTTTTAACATTCCTTGAGCAATGCCCGAAGCATGTGCTTGTTGTACTTGATGAAGCCTACTATGAATTTGTCAGTCCCGAGCAGGATATCCATGCCATTGACTTGCTTGGGAATTATCAAAATCTGCTCGTCATGCGGACCTTCTCCAAAGCATACGGACTTGCTGCACTTAGAATCGGATACGGCATCACAAGCCTGGAGACCGCCCGGAAGCTGAATATTGCCAGAGGCCCATTCAATACATCATCAATCGCTCAAAGAGCAGCCAGAGTATCTTTGGACGATGCGGTATTTATTCAAAAGGTGCATAAAGAAAACCGGCGCATCCGTGAATCGTTTGAGCAATTCCTTGATACGGAGATGGCTTGGCCTTATTTTGCTTCCGAGACCAACTTTGTGCTGGTCGAAACACCAATTGACGATATGGACATATTCCAGCAGCTGCTGGAACGCGGTTTTATTGTCCGCCCGGGAGCAAAGCTCGGACGCCTTGGCGTCATTCGTATCACCATCGGAGAAGAAGCAGCTATGGAGGCGCTGAAGGAAGCGCTTAGAGAAATCAAACAGAACGTAAGCCAGGTGAATTAAATGACAAAGCGAACAATTCTTGTTGCCGGACTGGGCCTGATCGGCGGATCTTTGGCTAAAGGCATGGCCCTGGATCCCGATCAGCACGTGATTGGCTATGACATTAATGAACATACACTGACCTTTGCTTTGGACAATGGCATCATTGATGAGATTACCCTTGATTTCAAGGCGGCTGCCAAGCGGGCTGACATTGTCATGCTCGCTTCACCTATTACAGCAACCATCCATTTAATGAAGGAATTGGACAAAATTGATTTTGACCATGACATCATTGTCACAGATGCTTGCTCAGTAAAGGGGTCCATTCTTGAGACAGCTGGTGGGTTTGTCAATGAAAACATCTATTTCATTGGTGGGCATCCAATGGCGGGTTCTCATAAAATGGGCGTCCAGGCAGCGAAAACACATCTTTTTGAAAACGCAATTTATGTACTGACGCCAACTGAAGAGGTATCAGATGAACAGATTGATCTCTTAAAGGATGCTTTGAAACAGACAAAAAGCCGATTTGTTGTGCTGAAGCCGGCTGAGCATGATGAAATGACGGGTGTCGTTTCTCATTTCCCGCATTTGATCGCCTCCTCACTTGTCCATCAGGCCAAAAAGTGGCAGAAGCGGCATCCTTATTTGCCGGAGCTTGCTGCTGGCGGTTTCCGGGATATTACGAGAATCGCTTCGAGCAGCCCTGAGCTGTGGCAGGATATTTTCTACCATAACCACAGCAAGCTTTCTGTCATGCTGGATGACTGGATTCAGGAAATGACAGAAATGAAAAAGCTGATCGAACAGGATGACAAACAGGAAATGATTGCCTATCTGGCAGAAGCGAAAGCCTTCAGAGATGGCTTGGGCACAAAAGGCAAAGGGGCCATTCCTGCCTTCCATGACCTGTATGTGGATATCCGTGACCAGCCGGGTGCGCTTGCTAAAGTGATTCAACTGCTTGCTGAACAAAGCATCAACGTCACCAACTTGAGGATACTTGAAATCCGTGAAGGCATTACAGGTGCGCTAAGGCTCTCCCTCGGTACGAAGGAAGAGCAGCAGAAGGCCACCGAATTGCTGAAAGACAATGGCTATGAAGTGATGATTGAGATCTGAAACCAGAAAGGATGATGGACATGGGAGAAAGAACATTACATGCAGCAAAACAGCCTTTAAACGGTTCAATCGACATTCCGGGGGATAAATCGATTTCTCACCGTGCTGTCATATTTGGTTCTCTGGCGAAAGGAACGACACGCATTACCAATTTCCTTGATGGTGAAGACTGCTTGAGAACGGTTCGTATTTTTCAGGAAATGGGTGTAACCATTACGGTTGAAGGAACGATCGTCACGATTACCAGTGATGGTGTAAAGAGCCTTCAGGAACCTAAAAATCCGCTTTATTTCGGAAACTCAGGCACAACAGCTCGGCTGATGCTCGGCTTGCTTGCCGGTTTGCCATTTTTCTCAGTTGCACACGGCGATCCGCACCTGACCATCCGGCCGATGGACAGGGTTGCTGTTCCTCTGAAAGAAATGGGTGCCAAATTTGACGGAAGAGCGAACGGTTCATTCCTGCCTATGTCTGTACGAGGCAGCAAACTGACAGGGATTACATATAAAATGCCTGTTAAGAGCGCCCAGGTTAAATCCGCACTTCTGCTTGCCGGTCTTTTGGCGGAAGGACAGACAACTGTAATCGAAGAAACCGTTACCCGGGATCACACTGAAAATATGCTGCGTGCTTTTGGTGCAGATATCCATGCGGAGCAAGGCAAGGCAACGATCACAAACCGAGGTGAACTGAGAGCAACGGATGTGGTGGTACCAGGAGATATTTCTTCGGCAGCCTTTTTCCTTGTGGCGGCAGCCATTGTACCAGGCAGCAAATTGACATTGAGACGGGTCGGGCTGAATGAAACGAGGACAGGCCTGCTTGATGTACTTGAACAGATGGGTGCCAAGTTTTCAATCTCCAACAGGCAGGAAACCGGGGGAGAATTGTACGGAGACATCACCATTGAATACACGAAATTGAAGGGGACTGTAATTGAGGGCGATATCATTCCGCGCCTGATCGATGAAATTCCAATTATTTCGCTGCTTGCTACACAAGCCGATGGCAAGACGGTTATTAAGGATGCTGAAGAGCTGCGCGTCAAAGAAACAGACCGGATTGCCGCTGTAGCTGATGTTCTGACTGTTTTTGGAGCGAAAGCAGAAGAGACCGATGATGGCTTGGTTATCCACGGCGGAAGCAAGCTGGGTGGCGGCTCTGTAAAATCTTACAGTGACCACCGGATTGCGATGATGTCAGCAATCGCTTCACTCATCACAACGTCGGCCGTTACAATTGATGATGTATCATCGATCAATGTTTCCTATCCAACATTCTTTGAACATATGGAAACCATTCAAAAATGAAGAAGCTGCTGAAGCAGCCTCTTCATTTTTTTTTTGCTTCCGGCACAAGTTAAGAGCAAGTCCAGTGCCACTGTGGTACTATTTTGATATAGATCGTGATGACAGGGAAAGGATGTCTGTATGAAACGAATTGAACAGGCAATGAGCCTTATAGAACAGAATCAAATAGATGAAGCGCTGGCCATTCTGGAAGCAGAGCAGGAAACCGCAGATCCAGAGCGTTTATTTGCCATAGCCGACCTATACAGCCAGATTGGCTTTCTACAAAAAGCCGCACTTATTATGGAACGGCTGCTTGAGCAGTTCCCTGGAGATCTTGAGCTGAGCGCCATGCTGGCAGATCTGTTTATTGAGCTGGGTGAAGATGAAGCAGCACTGGAGCTATTGGACAGCGTATCAGTGGATGACCCGGCCGACCCGCAATATTTGCCGCTGATTTTGCAGCAGGCTGACCTGTATCAGGCACAGGGACTGTTTGAAGTGGCTGAGCAGAAGCTGCTGCAGGCGAAGCAGCATCACCCGAATGAAGTTATTTTGGATTTTGCGCTGGGGGAATTGCTGTTTTCCATCGGCGAATATAACCGGGCTACCGCATATTATGAAAAAGTACATGCCAAGCATCCTGTATTTGCTGAAGTGCAGGTTGTCGAGCGGCTTGCAGAGTCACTGGCTGCTGGCGGTCACTATGAACGGGCGCTCGAATTTTACCAGGAAGCAGAGTCAGGAGAGCCTGATTTCCTCTTTAAGTTCGGTTTCACCGCTTATCAGGCAGACCGGACAGACATTGCCATTCAAGTTTGGAATGAACTGATTGAAGCGGACCCGGATTATGTAACGGTCTATGACTATCTGGCAAGAGCCTATGAAGATGAAAAGCGGCTTGATGAAGCATATGATACAATCCAGGCAGGATTAAAGAAAGACACCTTCAACAAGAACCTGTTTTATGAAGCGGGCGTGCTTGCATATGAACTTGGCAAGCAAGAGGAGAGCGAGCAGCATCTTCGCGAAGCGGTTGCCCTTGATCCGGATTACAGAGAAGCTGTTTTGTTTTTAATTCGGCTATTAAAGGGTAAAGAAGAGCATGAGCAGATTATTGAGCTGATTAGCCATATTCAGGAGAATGGGGCGGATGATGCCCTCTACGATTGGGAAGCAGCCCGTGCTTACAGCCAAACAGAAAATTATAATGAGGCATTAAATCATTACAATAAAGCATATACTTCACTTAAAGAGGATGGCGACTTTCTTAAAGAATACGGCTATTTCCTTATAGAAGAAGGAAGAACAGCGGAAGCAGTTCCTGTTCTTGAATCATATATTCAGATGGAACCGCTCGATACAGACACGCAAGCATACCTTGAGCGAATCACCGGTAGCAGATAATATCCCGGTTTGATGCGGAAAAGGAGGTCTGGAAGTTGGAAAGCTCTGTTACCGTTCAGGATAAGAAAGAATTTATCGGCTGGTTTTTAAATGAGTACCGCATGAAGAAGCGGGAAAGCACATGGATTTTGAAGTATCTGCATAATCATCATGACATTCTTGAGAATGTCCACTTTGTCAGAGAAGCTAAGCTCTGCCCGCGCGGCATTGTGATCAGCACCCAATGCTCCCGTGAGAAGCCTTTCTGCTTTTACAAGGATCATTTGACGACCGCAGATGCAGAAAAGACGTTTCATGATATTCGCCTTAACAAGGATGAACCGTTGTTCATCCAGCTGAATTTTAAGAAGGCGCATCAGAATGCTTACTATGCCGCTGTATTAGAAGAAAACCCGTATAAACCAGAAACATCTTGCCGCGAAGATGTGCTTCATGCAGAACATCTCTTGAAAAAAACCCTTTACGAATATCAGATTTCCGAATGCATGAGAAAAATAGACAAGGCACTTGATGAAAATGATCAGAATGCTTTTTATAAATGGGCTAGCAGAATGGAACATATTAAGCTGGACCAGCAAAATCAACCTAGATTGCTACGGCAATAGGTTGATTTTTTTTGTGTTTAAGCTAAGCTTGTAGCAAACATATGCAGAAAAGGATAGTGGGTTTGGCTCTTAGACGGGGGTGCATCCGCAGATCTGACAGAACAGCAGCATGCCATACGTGCCCAGGTCAGCCAAGTCGCAGAACAGCTGCAAGCCTTATGGAAGAATTGACAAACATGTAAGCGCATGCAAACAGGCGGTCCATTAGCATTTTGAGTATAAAATGGACAAAGATATGGATATTGACCGAATAAATAGATTAAGCTATCATGGTTTTGTCCTAGTATTTAAAAAAGTTTGTAAAATTCGCCCATGATTCGAAGGCAAAGGGGAGAAAATGATGAGTGAAGACAAACAGCAAGTGTCTCGTCGCCAGTTTTTGAACTATACACTTACAGGTGTAGGCGGTTTCATGGCTGCTGCCATGGTCGTGCCAATGCTTCGGATGGCAGTTGATCCGGATCTTAAAGCCTATGACTCTGAAGGTTTCGCAAACGTAAAGTTCGCCGTTACCGATATTACGGATAAGCCGAAATGAGTGGATTGGACATTAATCAGGTTGATGCAGGATTCCGAAGTCAGCCGATCTGCATGGGTCTTCAAAAATGATAGGATGAAATCAAAGCGCTCTCCCAGATATGCAAGCATCTCGGCTGTATTGTAACATGGGAGGGAGACGACAAATTTTAAAATGAGTTTTACTGTCCGGGCCACGGCGGACGGAATTGGATCGTCGGTGTGCTTCTGTTCTTTGTACATTTCAGGACAACTGACCGGGAAGACGACCGCCTCAGCGTCCGATTGCTGTTGCCATGATGACGTTGGCTTTCATATCATGTGCCTGGCTTACATGAGTCTGCAGCAGAATGTAAACTGGGAGGCTAGGGCAGAAGCAAATAAACCAGTGCCGCCAAATGAAAAAATGGTTACAGCGGATCCTGGCTATGAAATCTATAAGAGCAGCTGTGCGAACTGCCATGGCAGTGAATTGCAAGGCGGGGCAGCTGCTCCAAGCTTAATTGGCACCAATCACTCGCCTGAAGAAATCGCCAAGATTGCAAAAAAAGGCATCCGAACGATGCCGTCAGTCCAGTTTAAAGGCAATGATAAAGAACTGAAACAACTGGTTGAGTTTATTGCTTCGGTAAACAGCAAAGCAAAATAGTCAAGCAGCACCTTTTCCTGTAAATTTAGGTAAAGGTGCTTTTCCGTCCGAGCAGAGAGGGGTTTTAATGTTGATTCGATCCATATTACTAGATAGACGTGTTGTTTTCCTGCTTTTTGTCATCAATCTGCTTGGAACGGCATACGGTTTTTACTGGTACAAAAGTCAACTGTCTGTCACACCGCCAATTTTTCTGGCCTTTGTGCCGGACAGTCCGACAGCAAGCATGTTTTTTACCATTTTTCTCTTTTTCCTGCTAATCCGCCGGAGTGTTCCATATATTGAGGCACTCGCAGTTATGACGTTATTCAAGTACGGCATCTGGGCAGTCGCAATGAATTTGCTGACCCTGTATGTAGATCAAACGTTGAGCTGGCAAGGATATATGCTGATCGCCTCTCACGGTGCCATGGCAATTGAAGGACTGCTGTTTGCTTCCGTTTATCAGATGAAGTTGAGGCACCTGGCAGTTGCGGCTGTCTGGACTTTGCATAATGACGTCATTGACTATGTATTCGGCATGATGCCCGTATACAGTTCTCTGAATATTTATATGAAAGAAATTGGCTATTTCACATTCTGGCTCAGTATTCTTTCTATCTATATCACCTTTCACATTGCTGGAAAAAAGAGAGCCCTGACAGATTGAAAAGCAAGGTGATATCGGCAGGCGCCCCTACATAGAATGTATGAAATGATACATATGGGGTGATCTCTTGGGCAAGCTTATAAAAAAGCACCGCTGGTCGTTTATTCTCGTATTGTCGATGATGCTTGGAATCATCTTATATCAATCCTTATTTGCACCGTCAGCCGAAACTTCCAATATTGTTCGCGTTTCTCCAGAAGTTCAGCCGCAAAGTTTTGTGCCCTTGTACTGGATTGCCGGCATTGTCGGCGGCTGTATTGCGCTTACATTATCCTATGTGAGCTGGAGAACATACAGAGGTCAGCACAAGAAGAGAAAAAAGTCCTAAATCTTGACGGGGAAGTCATCTTTGACTATAATTGACCTTAGAAGGATATTTTTCTGATCAATGGAGGAATGGAAATGGCAGGTCTAGGTGGTTATCTTGTATATATCGCCTTGTTGATGATTATTCCGATCTGGGCACAGTCACGGGTGAAAGGCGCATACAGCAAGTATTCGCAAATCCAGACGTCTTCACAAATGACCGGAGCCCAGGTTGCCCGCAAAATTTTGGACTCGAATGGGCTATATGATGTAACAGTAGAAGAAGTAAGGGGCCAGCTTACAGACCATTATGACCCAAGAACAAAAGTCGTGCGTCTTTCTACTGACAATTATCACGGCGCTTCAATGGCAGCTTCCGCTGTTGCTGCCCATGAGGTCGGGCATGCGATACAAGACCAGCAGGATTATGTGTTCATGCGTTTTAGGCATGCACTTGTGCCAATTGCGAACCTCGGTTCCAATCTTTCTTTCTTCCTGATCCTGATCGGGTTTATGCTTGGCATGCTGAAGCTTGCTTTTCTCGGTATTCTGTTTATGTCAGCGGCTGTATTGTTTCAGCTGGTTACCCTTCCAGTTGAATTTGATGCGTCAAACCGGGCAATGAATCAGCTTGTGTCCACAGGCATTATCCGCAATAATGAGGAGCGGGCAACGAAGAAAGTATTAAATGCAGCGGCTCTTACGTATGTTGCTGCAGCGCTCGTAGCTGTGATGGAACTGGTTCGTTTTGTACTCATGTTTCTAAGCGCCGGTGGCGGAAACAATGAATAGCTGACACAACAAAAACAGGACAAGCCTTTTGCTTGTCCTGTTTTTTAATTGTGGAGCGGATTTTTGTTTTCATCAAGGGTGAATCCTTCGCCGATCACTTCATGGACAGATGTGACTGCGACAAAAGCATGTGGATCAACAGAATGGATGACGTTTTTTAAGCGGATGATCTCATTTTGTCCGACGATGCAGTACAGCACATCCCGCTTCTCGCCAGTAAAACTGCCAGTCGCATGGAAAACGGTCACACCCCGGTCCATATCTTTCATAATCTTGTCAGCAAGTGCTTTGCTTTTTTCAGAAATAATCGTCGCGCCCCTTGCGGAATAGGCGCCTTCCTGGATAAAGTCGATGACACGGGCTGCAATATAAACAGCGACGAGCGTATACATCCCTTTTACAAGGCCGATTGCCGGTACGGAAATGCTGATGATACAGAAATCAAACATAAACATCGTCTTGCCCATACTGAAACCGAAATATTTATGAATGATCCGGGCAATAATATCAACGCCGCCTGTTGTACCGCCGTAGCGGAAGATAATTCCAAGGCCGACGCCAATTGAAACGCCTGCAAATAAAGCGGCCAGTGTCATATCAGATTGCAGATAAACATGAAAAGGATGTATCTGGAACAGTTTCAGGAACAAAGAGACCGCAAATGTTCCGATCATGGTATAGATGAATGTCTGACGGCCGAGCACTTTCCAGCCAATAAAGAAAATCGGCACATTCAAAATGATGTTGGTAATTGCCGGATCCCAGCCCCAGAGAAAGTACAGAAGCAGGGTAATGCCGGTAAAGCCGCCTTCACTCAAATTATTCTGCATATTAAAATGAACGAGTCCAAAGGCAAAAATGGCAGCCCCAAAAAGGATGAAGCATGTATTTTTTAATCGTATGCCTGCTAGCATCAGCCAACCTCCCATCGAACGCTTTTATACCATTTAACAATTATAGACAAGATAAACGGCAAGAACAATTTTTTCGAATAAAAAATTTGTCAAAATTGGCCGTTTTCGATAACATTGAAGAGGATTCAACAGCAGTCGGTGCCGTGTAAACAGATTGTACTGCTTTATATGATGTACGCAATGAAAAAGAAACATACTTAAAAACAATTTTATGCAGCATGGCAACCGGGCATGCATATGAGCTCGTGTGCCTGAACGTGCGAACAATACAAAGGGGGAAATACATATGACAATCAAAGTAATCATCGCAGGACCGCGCGGTAAAATGGGAAGAGAAGCCATTCAAATGGTAAAACAAACAGATAACCTGGAGCTGGCTGCGTTCCTCGACCGGAAGAATTCCAGTGATCTGCACAATGGCAGTGATGTGCCGGTTTACGAAGATGCCGAAAAATGTTTTACAGAAGTTAAAGCAGACGTTCTGGTCGACTTGACTACACCGGAGTATGGTTTCAGCCATACAGAAGCTGCACTGAAGCATGGCATCCGCCCGGTTGTCGGCACGTCAGGATTTACAAATGAACAGATTCAGTCATTGTCCAAGCTCGCAGCAGACAAGCAGCTGGGCTGCATCATTGCACCGAACTTCGCTGTCGGTGCCGTACTGCTCATGCAATTTGCGAGGATGGCAGCCAAATACTTCCCGGATGTCGAAATTATTGAGAAGCATCATGATCAGAAACTGGATGCGCCATCAGGTACGGCAATGAAGACAGTTGAACTGATTAAGGAAACGAGAACGAAGAAAATACAGGGACATCCGGATGAAAAAGAAACATTGCCGGGAGCCCGCGGAGCGGAATCAGACGGCATCCGTGTGCACAGTGTCCGCCTGCCAGGGCTTGTTGCGCATGAGGAAGTGCTTTTTGGCGGCAATGGCCAGCTTTTGACAATCAAGCATGATTCAATGAACCGCCAGTCCTTTATGGAGGGCATTAAGCTGTCTATTGATGAGGTGCTTAAATTGAACAAGCTTGTATACGGACTCGAAAATATTCTTAACCTAAATGACTGATAGGCCGATTCGGCTGATTTTATTAAAAAGGCGGTGCCTGTCATGAACCTGGCGCTTATTGCTCACGATAAGAAAAAAGAATCCATCATCAACTTTGCGATTGCCTACACCCATGTGTTGAAAAAGCATCGGCTTTTTGCCACAGGCACAACAGGCAGGCTGATATCCGAAGCAACGGGACTGCAGATTCATTGCTTCCAGTCAGGCCCGCTTGGCGGCGACCAGCAAATTGGCGCCCTGATCGCCAGCAATGAGCTGGATATGATCATTTTCTTCAGGGATCCGCTTACGGCACAGCCACATGAACCGGACGTCAGCGCGCTAATGCGTTTGTCTGATGTCCATCTGATCCCGTTGGCGACCAACCTGGCTTCGGCTGAGATCCTGATTGCCGGCCTGGAACGGGGCGACTTCACATGGCGGGAGATTGCGAATAAGCAAAAGAGCGAGGGCTTGAGACCATGACAAAAATTGGCATAACATGTTACCCCACTGTGGGCGGTTCAGGCATTATTGCAACGGAACTCGGTATGCTGCTGGCCCAGAACGGCCATGAAATTCATTTCATTACGTCCAGCATGCCGTTTCGCCTCGAGCGGATTCACCCGTCCATCTATTACCATGAAGTTGAATTAAATAACTATCCGGTGTTCCAGTACCCGCCATATGATCTGGCGCTTGCATCCAAGATGGCCGAAGTCATCGATCAGGAAAAGTTGGATATCCTCCATGTCCATTATGCGATGCCGCATGCCATCAGCGCGATACTGGCAAAAAGCATTGCCAAGCATGATGTGAAAATCGTGACCACGCTGCACGGCACAGATATTACGGTTCTTG
>Ga0153921_1000420_pt1 | contig 23528 bp, 19 predicted proteins | sample TSNJ005MetaG_FD_104691 | JGI IMG/M metagenome (GOLD analysis project Ga0153921, IMG submission 104691) | Attine ant fungus gardens microbial communities from New Jersey, USA - TSNJ005 MetaG | ecosystem: Host-associated > Fungi > Mycelium > Unclassified | place: USA: New Jersey, Brendon T. Byrne... | reverse complement strand
CGGGCTGGAACGGCATCGGTTTCGTGATCCAGGCTTACCAGAAGCGTTGCCCGTATGTGATCGACTACGTGATCGACCTGGCACGCCGCAGCCGCCACCGCCTGATGATCCGCCTGGTAAAAGGCGCGTACTGGGACAGCGAAATCAAACGTGCCCAAGTCGAAGGCCTGGAAGGTTATCCGGTCTACACCCGCAAGGTGTACACCGACGTTTCCTACATTGCCTGCGCGCGCAAACTGCTGTCGGTGCCGGAAGTCATCTACCCGCAGTTCGCCACGCACAACGCCCACACCTTGTCGGCGATTTACCACATTGCCGGTCAGAACTATTACCCGGGCCAGTACGAATTCCAGTGCCTGCACGGCATGGGCGAACCGCTCTACGAGCAGGTTGTCGGCAAAGTTTCCGAAGGCAAGCTGAATCGTCCGTGCCGCGTCTACGCCCCCGTCGGCACCCACGAAACCCTGCTGGCGTACCTTGTGCGCCGTCTGCTGGAAAACGGTGCCAACACTTCGTTCGTCAACCGTATTGCCGACCCTTCAATCACCCTCCAAGAGCTGGTGGCTGATCCGGTGGTGACAGTCGATGCGATGGCTTTCGAGGACGGAACCTATGGTCTGCCTCATTCAAAAATTGCATTGCCGCGGGATTTGTACGGCGCCGATCGAGCCAATTCCGCAGGAATCGACCTGGCTAATGAGCATCGCCTTGCTTCTCTTTCGTGTGCCTTGCTCGCGACTGCGAACACTCAGTGGACAGCCGCGCCGGTGTTAGGTGGGAATGCCCGAGCGGGTGAGGTCAAGCCAGTCCGCAATCCCTCAGACTTGCGAGACATCGTGGGGCACGTTCAGCCAGCTGACCTTGAGGATGTCGAGCAGGCACTGGCACATGCAACCAGTGCCGCCCCTATCTGGCAGGCAACACCCGTCAGCGAGCGGGCGCAAATTCTTGAGCGGGCAGCGGATCTGATGGAGGCGGAAATTCAGCCGCTCATGGGTCTGCTGGTGCGAGAGGCCGGGAAAACCTTTGCCAATGCTATTGCTGAAGTGCGAGAGGCTGTCGATTTTCTTCGGTATTACGCCACGCAGGCACGCCGGGACTTTACCAATGATGCTCATCGGCCATTGGGGCCAATAGTCTGCATCAGCCCCTGGAACTTCCCGCTGGCCATTTTCACCGGACAGGTTGCCGCTGCCTTGGCCGCCGGCAATCCGGTGCTGGCCAAACCGGCCGAGCAGACATCACTGATCGCTGCGCAGGCTGTACGCATCTTGCTTGAAGCCGGCACTCCGATCGGCGTACTGCAGCTGTTGCCGGGGCGTGGCAGTGTCATCGGTTCCGCGCTGATCAGTGATGATCGAGTCAAGGGAGTCATGTTTACCGGGTCGACAGAGGTCGCCCGCCTGCTACAAAAAAGTATCGCAGGACGTCTCGACGCAATAGGCCGCCCGGTTCCGCTGATCGCAGAAACGGGAGGCCACAACGCAATGATCGTCGATTCATCGGCGCTGACCGAGCAGGTGGTCATTGATGTTGTGGCTTCCGCTTTTGACAGTGCCGGTCAGCGTTGCTCAGCGTTGAGGGTGCTGTGCCTTCAGGAAGACTCAGCGGATCGAGTGATCGAGATGTTGAAAGGTGCCATGGCTGAATGCCGGCAAGGCAACCCGGATCGGTTAAGCGTGGACATTGGGCCAGTCATTGATGCCGAGGCGAAAGCGGGCATCGATAAACACATCGAAACCATGCGTGCCAAAGGTCGCTCGATTTACCAGACTTCAATCATGTCAGGTGAGGATTTGCGCAGAGGCACATTCGTACAGCCGACGTTGATCGAGCTGGAAAGCATTGATGAACTGGAACGAGAGATCTTTGGGCCGGTACTTCACATCGTCCGTTATAGCCGCAGGAATCTGGATCGACTGATCCAGCACATCAACGGTTCCGGGTACGGGCTGACGTTGGGCGTGCATACCCGTATCGATGAAACCATTGCCAAAATCATAGGTAATGTTCACGCGGGCAATGTCTATGTAAACCGTAACATCGTCGGAGCAGTTGTCGGCGTGCAGCCATTTGGAGGGGAAGGCTTATCCGGCACCGGGCCGAAAGCCGGTGGACCTCTCTACATGTATCGGTTGCTGTCGACAAGACCAGAACGTGCCTTGTCCAAAGCGTTTGGTGAATCCGACGGGCAGAATGTTCCAGAAAAAAGTGCTCGCGAAGGTTTGCTGCGACCACTTAAGTCCCTCGTTGGTTGGGCTCACTCAAATAGAAATAACGCGCTGTATTCACTCTGCACAACATTTGAAGCCGAATCGCAAAGCGGACTGACGCGTTTGCTGACCGGGCCTACGGGCGAGCGTAACACCTACACGATTCTGCCTCGCACTCGCGTGCTTTGTATCGCCCACACGGAAGCGGATCTGCTGGTGCAGCTGGCGGCCGTGCTCGCCGTGGGCAGTCAAGTCTTGTGGGTCGAGAATTCACAAACAAAAGCGTTGTTCAGCAAACTTCCAGAAGCCGTGCAGAGCGTTATCAGCAGAGCAGTGGAATGGAACAGCGCGACGGTGGAGTTCGACGCTGTTCTTCATCATGGGCATTCAGATCAGTTGCGGCATTTATGCCAACTCATCGCTTCTCGGCCCGGTGCAATCATCAGCGTTCACGGCCTGTCACCCGGCGAGTGTGACATTCCACTGGAACGGCTGGTCATCGAACGGGCGGTGAGCGTAAACACCGCTGCAGCAGGTGGCAACGCAAGCCTGATGACCATCGGTTAAGCGAAGGGCAGGGGGCTGACAGGGAGCGTCGGCCCTTTCCGTGATATCTCCGCAACCAGCGGTCTCCATTTACAGGAGCAGTGATGTTCAGACCCGTTCTGGCTTTGATGAACCGTGCGCGGTATGCGCAGAAGTTTTCGCTGATTTTTGTGGTGTTCATGCTTCCGTACTGTTGGCTCTCCATCGATAAGATGATCAGCATTTATCAGGAACGTCAGTCTGCCTTGCTCGAGCTGCAAGGACTTGAAGCCATGGATAAAAGTCTGTCCGAGTACAAAAAAGCCGTGGAGCTTGCGGGCCTTGAGGTTGTCGCGCGTGCCCGCAACAAACCAGACATCGCCGAGCACATTCGACAGCAGGCTGATTTGCTCAAACAACAAACCGATGAAGTGAACCAGTGGCTGAAAAAAAGCCCGTTCTCCAACTCCCTCGTCACCTCGAATGCCCAGGCGCAGATCAATGACGCTTCACAGCCATTGAGCGTGCAATACACCGAAGGGGCCCGCGTACTTCACAAGCGCCTTGTTGCCATCAAGGAAATCGCCGCATCGGCGCGTCTCAATCATGACGACGACCCGCTTGTCTATCGCAATATGGCGTTGCTGTTCGACGAAATCCTGCCTCTGTATCAAGTGCTCGCACAGGCCCAAAGTTACGCCGGCTATGTCACTGCCTTTGGCTATCTGGATTCGTCCACGCAAGCCACCGTCCTTAACCAATTGAATAATTTCGACCGGTTCATTCAGGCCGAAAACAACGGCTCGGACAATGCTGATACACAGTTGCTCATTGCCCGTGCGGCCCAAGAGGCCGAGTCCAGATACAAATCAAGCATCATTGATCCCTATTCGATAACCGGCTCGGTCTACCAGAAGCTGATGGGCACCTGGCTGGAGCGTTTCAATGATTACGCGCCTTTTCTTGCAAAGCTTGACCTGGCGATGGAGTCGGTGTTCTCGAATGCAGACCAAAAACTGCATGAACGCCTGGATAAATGCCAGCACAAGCTGCTGCTCTGGGGGTTTGCCCTGACGGCAACAGTTATCGTGATCATCTATCTGTTCACAGGATTTTACCTGTCCGTTGGCCGGGCCATCCGCGAACTCTCTGGCGCGACGCGTCTGCTTGCGCACGGGGATCTACGCCACGGGATAAAATCATTGGGGCGTGACGAGCTGGGTGACCTGGCTCAAGACTTCAATCTTATGCAAGCCCGGATGCGTGAGCTGATATCCGAAGTGAAAAATTTCTCGTTTTCAACACAGGACAAGGCAGTACATGTCAGCGAACATGCGCTGTCATCGCACAAAAGCATAGAACAGCAAGCTGCCAGGCTGGAGTTGATTGCAACCTCGATGGTGGAGTTGGTCAGTAGCGTGCAAGAGGTCAGCGTCAGTTCTCATACAACGGCCGACAAAGCCAGCCTGGCAGGTCAGATGTGTCGCGACGGCACCGTTCAGATCGGCCGGGCTGTGACAGGAATCAATAGCCTGTTCCAGGAGCTGAACGACTCAATGGTTTCCATACATGCGGTGGAAAGCGAAAGTCAGGCCATCTCGAAAGCGGTAGGACTCATCAAGAGTGTCTCCGAGCAGACGAACCTGCTCGCGCTCAATGCCGCGATCGAAGCCGCACGCGCGGGTGACCAGGGCCGGGGATTTGCGGTGGTCGCCGATGAAGTGCGTAGCCTGGCGATTCACTCCCACCAGCTGACGGGCGAAATCCACGCCAACATTACCCGTTTGCAACAACAGGTGTTCAATGCCGTCTCGATCATCCGCAGTTGTCACGGCAACGCGTCCGCAACGGTGGAGGAGGTGTCCCGAGCCGCCGGTTTCTTTGATGACATTACCCGGGGCATGGCTCTCATCATCGACCAGAATATTCAGATCGCTTCAGCTACCGAGGAGCAGGCGAATGTCGTGCAGGACGTTGAGCAGAATACATTAGAGATAAAAGTGCTGAGTGAGTCCACGGCAGTTCAGGCACTCAGCACGGTCAATATCAGCAATCAGGTTGCTGACATGACGCGTGATTTGCACGGGCTAATTGCCAATTTCAAAGTGTGAGTGAACTGCCGGGTGTTGTTTCACCGGGCGCCGTGAAACCTGGGCAGCACGTACTCGGCAATTTCTTCAATCACTTCAGCAACCGGGCGTGTGTTGTGACGCAGATGCAGGCCGACATGTTGCACGCCGGCTTCACGCAGTGCTTCCAGTTCGTCAATGAGGGCCATCCTTCCGCCTCGTCCGCCGAAGCGTACGGGTTTCATTGGCGAGCCAGGCTCGCCTTCAAGATGCAAGTGCAGAAACGTAATGTAAGGCTTGTCACCACCGACTTCTCGCCATAGTCCTGCACGCCGGCGATGTTCCTGTGCTGTTCCGGGGTAAGCGAGCCAGCCGTCCATGTGTTTTCCTATCCACTCAGGTGATTGCTGGCCAAGCCCGGCGACGAGCAGGGGAGCGTGTTCTTCGCGCTGAGGCAAGAGTTGTGCACCTTCAGGCAAGCGTCCTCTGCCCTGACTTTCGAGCAGTTCTACAGCACAGCGAAAGTGTGCTCCCCGCTGGTCGTAGTCGACACCGAACAGCGGGTATTCCATCGGACGGTCACCACTGGCCACTCCCAGCAGCAGACGACCATCGCTCAGCTCGTCGATGCTGTTGGCAGCTTTAAGGGTCAGCCACGGTTGTCGAAGCGGCAACACAACCGCTGCGGTGCCCAGCATGATGTTATGGGTGATACCAGCCAGATACCCCAGGTAGGAAAAGGCCTCGAAGACTTGCGCAGCGTCTCCGAAATGCGGGTCGTATATTGGAACATCACGCACCCATAAAGCTCGAAAGCCGCTGCTGTCGGCCAATCGCGCCAGTTGCGCATGTTGCTTGAGATCAGGGACGCCGAATGGACGACCTTGCGCAATACGCACGCGCTGGCCAGTCGTGGACCAGTCATTGTCCAGTGGCAGTTCCAGGCCAATGGAGAAGTTTTCCGGGCCAAGCAATCGTTGAAAATGTGAGTTCATCAGATCTCCTGCGCCTTATGTGATACCAGGCAACGCATTGTGTGAATACCGCCAGTATCTGCCGCTCCTCATGGGAGAAAAATGTGTCAACGCGCACAAGAGTCTTGAGCAAAATGCACGACTGAGCGAAACAGATCTCTCGCTCCCCGTAACGTTTGCGGTTGGAGATTTACGGCGCGCGTTCCTGAAACTGCCAGTGCTCGACGGCCTTCGACGTGTGCGCCCCTGCCTGAGTTAATGTGGGGGCAGAAGGTATCGCGACGGCGTATCGAGATTTTTGAAGTACTGCACGGCATATTCGACAAATGTCTTTACGCGTGACGGTAGCTTTTTTCCGCCCTCGGTCAGCAAATGAAATCCGGTGCTCGGGCATTGATAGTCTTCAAGCAGTGGAATCAACCGTTTGGCGTGAAGGTCGTCCGCTACTTCCCAGACGGATTTCCAGATAATCCCCAAGCCTTGCATTCCCCATTGACGCAACGTGAACCCGTCATTGGCCATCCGGTTACCCTTGACCTGAATGGTGGTCGGCACGCCTTTATCCATGAACCTCCAGCGATCAAGGGTGAAGTCCGCGCTCAGGTGTACCAGGCAGTTGTGATACTGCAGATCTTCAGGGGTGCGCGGTGCACCGTGCTGCTGAATGTATTGTGGAGAGCAGCAAACGATATGGCGATCCACTCCGAGTGAGCGGGCGATTAGCGAGCTGTCTGGAAGGTCGCCGAACCTGATCGCAATGTCTGACCCGGACTCAACAAAATCCAGTACGCGGTCAGTGAGGAAAAGACGGATGACGATATGCGGATTTTCGCTGATGAAACTGTCGACCAACTGACTGATCCACTGCCGCCCCAGATCGGTAGGGCACGTCAGTCCGATGGTACCGAGTACATCGCTGTGGCCGTTTTTGATAAGGCTGTCGAGAGTGTCGACCTCTTCGAGGATTTTCCGGGCATTTTCAAACAGCAGTTGCCCTTCGGCAGTAGGGCTCAAGCTTCGAGTATTGCGCTTGAGCAACCGCAAACCATAAAAGTCCTCCATCGCCTTGAGTCGACCGCTCATGGCCGCCGGTGACAGGCCCATCTGCCGGCCCGCTGTTGAAAGGGAACCTGTCTGAACAACGAGGCGAAATAGCCGCATGTCCTGCAATCGATCGACCATGTGACCTTGTCTCTTGGAGTTGTTTTTTGTTCTTGGAAAAGTATCAGTCAATTATTCAGTAAAAACCACCCGATCAAAGTGCCGACGAAACAGTCGAGAGCGTGCGCAAGTGCTTTGGAATGCGACTTTCAGTACGTCTGTGAAGCGAATTCAAATATGTTTGTTGTCAGGTTCACCTTTCAGCGCTGGTGAACAGTCAATTCCCTAAAATCGAATAGAAAAGTCCGATTGATTGTTAATAATGCAAGTCAGTGCCTGTGAGTCAAAATAAAAAGAGGGTTTATGCTATGCGTGTTCAATATCAAGAGACCGCCCCTTCGATCGATCTGGCCGGTCAGTTCAAAATGGCAATGGGCCGCTTCGCCTCTTCAATAACCCTTATCACCACACTGGATGACGATGGTCAGCCACACGGCTTGGCCGCGACGGCCTTTTCCTCGGTGTCGATGGAGCCTGCCTCGGCACTGATCTGTGTCAACCGGACGGCCAGTGCCTCGCCGATCATCAAGCGTTCCGGGCTATTCTGCGTAAACATGCTGCAAAGCCAGCATGAGCCGATCTGCAAGATCTTCAGTCAACCCGACCTGCGCGAACGGCGTTTCGTGGAGGGCGACTGGCGCACGGGTGTGCATGGTATCCAGTATCTGGCCGATGCACAGGCGGCGATCTTTTGCGAGGTAGTGCAGGAAATAGAACATGGTTCACATACGGTATTTATCGGCAACGTCATATATGTGATTACGCAGCCACTGGAAGAGCCTCTTCTCTATATGGGGGGACGCTACCGGGAACTCGGTCACTAAGTCGTATTTGTTGCACTGCTCGATCTTATAAAAATTAAATAAGAAGTGGATGTGGGTATGAACAATCAGTTGTTGGCAAAAATGCGACTCTCTGGAGCATTTCCAAAGTGTATAGGTCTGGAATCCAGTATTGCCGGCCCTATGCTCGGTCTGTTGTTGTTATGTGCGGTACTGACCTTCTTTACCGATAGTTTTCTGACCTTGAGCAACTTGCTCAATGTACTGGATCAAGTGACGGTGCTGGGCATCATGGCGTTGGGCATGACCCTGGTCATTCTAATCGGTGGCATCGATCTGTCCGTGGGTGCCGTGCTGGCGGTGGCAATCATGGTCATGAGCTGGCTCGAGCAAGTACTGGGACTGCCGATGTGGGCGGCCATGCTTGCTGCGATCGCCGTGGGTGCAGCGTGTGGATCGACAACTGCGTTGCTGGTGGTGCGAGCGGGCCTGCCTTCATTTATTGCAACGCTGGCGATGATGTCGGTCGCCCGTGGCTTGGCCTATATGGTCACCGATGGCGCTCAGGTCAGCGGCTTCCCGGAGTGGTTCAGCAACCTTTCGGTGATTCGTTACGGCGGTGTGCTGTCGCTGACGGTCAGTTGCTTCGTGGTGCTGGCGCTGGTGTTCTGGTTCGTCCTCAAGTTTACAGTCTCGGGCCGAAGCCTGTATGCCATCGGTGGGAGCAGCAAAGTGGCCAAGCTCGCCGGTATCCGCGTCAAGGGGTACACCAGCGCGGTGTACATCATCTCCGGCATCTGTGCGGCACTGGGCGGCATCATCATGACGTCGCGTCTGGACACTGCCGGCGCCGGCGCAGGTGTCGGCTATGAGCTCGATGTGATTGCCGCCGTCGTGATCGGCGGAGGCAGCCTCAAAGGCGGTGCGGGCAGCTTGGTGGGCACAATCATCGGCGTGCTGATCATCGGCGTCTTGCGCAATGGCCTGAACCTGGCGGGTATTTCTCCTTTCGTCCAGCAAGTGGTTATCGGCGCGGTCATCGCGTTCGCGGTAATGCTCGATTTACTCAAGCGCAAGGCTGATTGAGTTCGGATCACGCCTCAAAAAATTCCCCGTCTACACACGCGATCAGAAGGATAAAAACATGAAGCTGTGTGCTGTTTTCTCGTTACGTTTGCTGTGGCTGCCTTTGCTGGGTTGCCTGATGTCGTTGACTGTTCACGCACAAAGCAAGGCGGTGGATGAAATCACTGTGGGGATGTCGATTCCCAGTCTTCAGTGGGTGTTCTACCTGATGGTTCGTGATGGTGTCATGGAGCAAGCGAAAACCCTCGGCATCAAAAATGTACTGGTGGCTGATGCCCAGGCGGATCCGGCACGGCAGGTCAGCCAGATTCAGGACATGCTGAGTAAAAAAATCGACGTGCTGCTCTACACCGCTACCGGTAGCGCTGCTTCGGCCGTACCGGTGCGTCTGGCGAGACAGCAGGGTGTGCCGGTGATCTGCATTGACAACTTTCCAAAAAACGTCGAGTGCGACGCTTATGTTTCAACGGACAACCTGGCAGCCGCAGGTGAACTGGCCCGGCAGATGATCCAGTTGACGGGCGGCAAGGCCGAAATCGGTCTGCTGCAAGGCACCCTGGGCGACTCCACTGAAGTGGCCCGTGCCAAAGGCCTGGATGCGGTGCTGTCCGAGGTACCGGAAATGAAGATCGTCGACCACAAGCCCACTGACTGGCTGCAGGAAAACGGCTTCAAGGTTGCCCAGGACATGCTGCAGAAGAACCGGAACATCAACGTGTTCATCGGGCGTTCCGACGCTCCGGCGCTGGGTGCGGCGCAGGCGGTAAAAGTGGCCAACATCGATCACAAGGTCTGGGTGTTCGGTTATGACGGCTTGCCATCTGCCCTGGAGGCCATTCGTGATGGGAAAATGGATATGACCATCACGCAACAAGCTGTGGAAATGGGGCGTACCGCACTGCGTACCGCCGTCGATCTCCAACAAGGCAAACAGGTCACCAAGACCCAATTGTTGCCGGCCTTCGTGACTACCCGGGAAAACGCAGCAACTTTCCTTGAGAAGCACCCGTGAGTTCGCTGAAGGAGGGCACGTCATGACAGCCATCAATACTCATCAGGCGCCTTTGTTTCGCGCGAGCAATATCGGTAAGTCTTTCAACTCGGTCAGGGTGCTGGAAGACATCAGCCTCGACATTGGCTACGGAGAAGTGGTCGCTCTGCTTGGCGAAAACGGCGCGGGAAAATCCACCTTTTCCTCGATCGTCGCCGGCGCGCTGACGCCATCGAAAGGCAAGATGTTTGTTGCCGGTGAACCTTACGCGCCGAATGGCCCGGGTGCTGCCATGGCCCAGGGGATCAACATGATCCACCAGGAAATTCATCTGCTGCCCGAGCTGAGTGTGGCGGAGAACGTGTTCCTTGGTCACTTGCCCACGCACAACGGCATTGTCGACCGCAAGGCCATGTTCCGTGAAACCGAAAAACAACTGCGTCGTCTCGGCCTGGACATCTCGCCGGAGACGCCGGTGCGCCAGCTGAAAATCGCCGCACAACAACTGGTGGAAATCGCACGAGCACTGACACTCAATTCGCGGCTGTTGATTCTCGATGAGCCGACCGCCGCGTTGGGCAAGGACGAAACCGAACTGCTGTTCAAACAGATCCGGGAGCTGAAAAAGGAAGGCGTGTCATTCATCTACATCAGCCATCGCATGGACGAGATTGCGCGGATCGCCGACAAGGTAGTGGTGATGCGCGACGGTCACCTGATCGCGCGGCACGACAGCGGTTCGGCCGATGTCGGCGCTCTGATCTCGCAAATGGTGGGGCGCCCGATTGATCGCCTGTTTCCGGAATTACCCATCCCTCGGGACAAGGTGGTTTTGAACGTCGATCAGCTATCGGACAGGGCGGGGCGCTTTCACAATGTGTCGTTTTCAGTAAAGGCTGGGGAGATATTCGGTATTGCCGGCATTGTCGGCGCCGGACGTACCGAACTGGTTCAGGCGATTGCCGGATTGAGCGCACTCAGCACCGGCAAAGTAACGCTGGGCGATCGAACGCTGCCCCCCGACAACGTGCTGGCGGCGATTGACGCCGGCATCGTGTTGATCCCGGAGGATCGAAAATCCGAGGGCGTAGTGCTGAGTCAGACAATTGCCGAGAACCTTGCGTACTGCAATCTGGACAGCCTCAGCTCCTGTGGAGTGATTGCCAGCCACCGGGTAGCGGCCTTCGCTCGTGAACGCATTGCGGCTCTGGGGATCAAGGGGGTAGCAGGGCAGATGCTCGACAAGTTGTCCGGTGGTAATCAGCAGAAAGTAGTGATTGCCAAATGGATCGCTCGCAATCCGAAAGTCATCATCCTCGATGAACCGACCCGAGGCATCGACATGGGTGCACGGGCGGCGATTTACGAACTGATCATTGACCTGTCGAAAACCGGTGTGTCGGTGATTGTCGTCAGTTCCGACCTGGAGGAAGTCATCGGATTGTCCCATCGGGTGATGGTCATGGCCCGCGGTCGCTCTCAAGGCATCCTGCATCGGCCGCAGATTGCCCCTGACCGCATCATGACGCTGGCCACTGCGTGATGGCCGATAGTCTTCGAGGAACATCAATCATGTCGTCACCTTATCAGGCATTGCCGTATCGGCCATTCGCCGAGCTTCTCGATTTATCCGGTAAAACCGCGGTGGTTACTGGCGGTGGCAGTGGTATCGGTTTCGCCATCAGTCGGCGACTGGCGGAAGCCGGCGCCAACGTGGTGATTGGCAGCCTTGCCCCGGAGCGCAGTGGCGAGCTGGTGGAGGCTGGCTTTCCCGTGGCTTTTCAAGCAACCGATGTCAGCCAACCGGCGGATATCCAGCGGCTGGCGGACACCGCTGTCGAGCGCTTCGGCAGCGTGGATATCTGGATCAACAACGCAGGCATCTATCCGCTCAAGGCCATTGACGATGTCGATGCAGACTTCTGGGACGACCTGCATGCGATCAATACGCGAGCGGTATTCGTGGGCGCACAGGTGGCGCAACGGCAAATGCGCTGGCAGCAGAGTGCTGGAGCGATCGTCAATCTGTCGTCGATTTGTGGCCACAGACCCATGGCCAATCACTGTACCTACGACACATCAAAAGGCGCAGTCATGGCCATGACGCGCAGCCTCGCGAAAGATCTGAGCCCCTTCAATATTCGGGTCAATTCGGTATCGCCGGGGCTGACCGCGACCCCCGGCAATCTGGAGCCGGAACTGCTTGAGCAGCACCGCAAAAACAACGTACTGGGCAACATCGCCCTTGGCCGTGCGGCGGAACCGTGGGAGATCGCCGATGCAGTGCTGTTCCTGGTTTCGCCGCTGTCGTCCTATGTGACGGGCATCGATCTGCTGGTGGACGGCGGTTGGTTGCTGCACGGAAGTTGAGGCGCCGGTCAAGCGCTTGAGGGTGAGTTGCAGGCGCTGACGTCTCGCCTCACTTACCCGGACATTTAACCCATTCCTTGAACGTTGCGACTTGCAGCGCCGGCACTGGCACGCCTGCGAAACGAGCGCTCGTCATAAAAACGGTGAGTTGTGAAAACTGTTCGCAGCGCGCCGGTCACTAAAAGCAGCAGGAGAACGACATGAAACTCGCCATGTTCATGCAGCCACTTCATCACAAGGGCTGGGACTATCACGAGATGTACGATCAGGACATCGCCTGCGCTGTCCATGCTGACAGCGTCGGTTTTGATGAGCTCTGGGTCGGTGAACACACGTCACAGCGCACTGAGCCGATCACCAACGCACTGCAGTTTCTGTCCACCCTGATTCCGCTGACTCAACGCATGAAACTGTGCACCGGGGTGCTGAATCTGCCGCATCATTTCCCGGCGCGAATTGCCGCCGATGCGGCGATGTTCGACCACATGTCCAAAGGGCGTTTCATCATGGGCATCGGCCCTGGCGGACTCGCTTCCGACTTTGAGGTGTATGGCAGCAACGGCAAGGACCGTGGGCAGATGATGGTCGAGTGCTACGAAATGATCCGTGCGATCTGGAACTCGAAAGCGCCTTACGATTTCTCCTCGGAGCACTACCAGGTCAGCCTCAAGGACGCTGTGCACCACGAACTGGAAATCGGTTACATGCCGACGCCTTTTCAACAGCCGTTTCCGCGCGTGGCAACCACGGCCATGAGTCCGTTCTCCGGCACTGCGAAACTGGCCGGTGCCAGGGACTGGGATCTGATGTCCGCCAACTTCAACCCTACTGCCACGGTTGCCTCCCACTGGCTGGCTTACTGTCAGGGCGCCGAAAGCGCAGGTATCAAGGCCGATGCCAATAACTGGCGTGTGGCCCGTTCAGTGTTCGTTGCCGACTCCCAAGCTCAGGCCGAGGACTATCTGGCGCAAGAGAGCTGCACGCTGCGGCGCTACTTCGATTACATGATCGATAACCTCGCTACCAATCATTACACCAAGATCTTCAAGACCCGTCCTGACATGACTGACGAGGAAGTTACGGTCGACCATTGCATCAAGGAAATGGTGATTTACGGCGATGTGAATTCCGTCACTGAGCAACTGGTCGCGTTCAGCGAGCAGACCGGGCCGTTCGGCACGTTGATGACCACTTTCCACGAGTGGGACGACGAAGCGCTGTGGCGGCGATCGATGCAACTGACTGCGCAGCAAGTCATGCCTCGCCTCAACGATTACATGACACCTCGCTTGAAAGCGCAGTGATCCTCTGATTGCCGTGGGCTTACGTGTGGCCGCATCGCAGATGCGGCCAAAATTCTGCAATGCGCCTGGACACGACATATGACTGATTTGACAGATATCCGCGAAAGCGCGGATCAAGCCTTTGAACTGACCGAAAAGGAGTTGGCTCGCCTGCGGGAAAAAGCCCAATTCATCCGTCTGGAAACCATCCGGCTGATCGAGATCGCCAAGGTTGGCCACTACACTTCGGTGTTTTCCGCTGCCGAGTTGTTCGCCGCGTTGTACTACGACGTGATGGATCTGCGATTCGGACAGCCGAAGTGGCCCGACCGCGACCGCTTCATGATGGGCAAGGGACACGCCGCCGTCGGCTTGTTTCCAGTGCTGGTGGAGTGGGGCTTCTTCGCCAAAGAAATCCTCGACAACTACACACGCCTCGGCAATCCCCTGGGTGACCACCCTGACATGCGCAAAGTCCCCGGTGTGGATTTCTCCTCCGGCTCCATCGGTCATGCCCTGTCCGGCGGTTTGGGCATGGCTCTGGCCGGGCGGATGCTGGGCAAGTCCTTCACCACTTACGTCATGCTCGGCGATGGGGAAATGCAGGAAGGGCAAGTGTGGGAGGCGGCGCTGTCGGCAGCCCACCACAAGACCGCAAACCTGGTGGCGATCATCGACCGCAATGGCTATCAGCTTGACGGTAACGTTGATGACGTCATCGGCATCGAGCCATTGGCGGACAAGTGGATTGCATTCGGCTGGGAGACCCACGTGGTGGATGGCCATGATCTTGCTGCAGTCACGAGCCTGTTGCGTCGCCTCAAGGCCGACACGGCACGCACGCAACCGGTGTGCGTCATTGCCAATACCGTCAAAGGCAAAGGAGTTTCCTACATGGAGACCGAGCCGGGTTGGCACCTGGGATACCTCGATCCCGAAGATGCACAACGTGCTGTCGACGAAATCAAAAGCAAGGTGATCTAACTCATGAATACTGCGCCTCTGTCGAACAACTCCTGGCAGTACCGGGAACTCAATAGCCAGACACCGAGCTTGAATGCCTTGTCGGATGCCTTGATCGAACTGGTCGAGCGGGGCGAGCCCATCGTTGCCGGCACCGCTGACCTTCAATATTCCAACGGGTTGTCAAAATTCGCGTCACGTCACCCAGAGAAATTCGTGCAATTCGGTATCTCCGAACAGAACATGGTGTCTGCCGCGGCTGGCATGGCGGCGGTGGGCATGAAACCGTTCGTGGCGACTTTCGCGTCGTTTCTGCCTCTGCTGTGCTGTGAGCAGATCCGCATGGACGTTGCCTACTCGGCGCTACCTGTGCGCCTGATAGGTCACCATGCCGGCATCTCACTCGGCTTCTACGGCACCTCGCACCACGCCACGGAAGACCTGGCGATCATGCGTTCGATTGCCGACATCACAGTCGTCGCGCCTGCTGATGGCAACCAGCTCAAGGCGGCGATTCTTGCGTCGGCAAACTACCCGCAACCGATCTACTTCCGTATCCAGCGCGGGCGCGATCCAGTGGTATATGACACTGTCCCGGACTTTGTCTTCGGCAAGGCGACCGTGCACCTGACCGGCGAAGAACTGACGATCATCGCCACCGGCTCCACGGTTCACCCGGCCCTCGAAGCGGCGCGCAGATTGAATGCCGCCGGACATTCGGTAGGTGTGATCGACATGACCACCATCAAACCGCTGGACCGCGAGGCGGTACTGACTGCTGCGCGCAACAGCCATGCGATTCTCACCGTTGAAGAACACAACATCATCGGCGGGCTGGGCGGTGCGGTGTGTGAAGTGATTGCAGAGGAGGGCGTCGGTGTCAAAGTCCGCCGGCATGGTATCTACGACGAATACAGCCTGATTGCCCCGCCAACCCATCTCTATCGGCACTACCGACTCGATGCCGCCGGCATTGAAAGCGTAGCGTTGGAAGTTTTGGTTTGATGACGCAAGGCAACGCTTAGCGGTACTTCAGGGTTTTCCCTTCAGGCGATTTAAGCCTGCACGTGCGATCAGGGTGTTCATTGACGAAGACCTTGACCGCACGTTTTTTTATTCGAGTGATCTGTTCGCAAAGACAATTTGCACAGGCACAAAAAAGCTCACCGAGGTGAGCTTTTGTACTGCGCAGCGACAACTACCATTGCACGCCGCTGGTCTCGATCCATTGCAGCATCGATTCGCGTTTTGGTGCCCAGCCCAGCAGGTTTCTGGCATTGACGGCACGCACACGACTATTGGAACCGATGGCAAAGCGTGCCCAGTCCCCCAACTGAGCGATGGCTTCGTCAGCCGGCCAGCTTTGGATGGCACCACCAAAACCGAGAGACTTGCTGATGGACGTCGCGATGTCGAGGAACGACGCTTCGCCGTTTTCGGCAAAGAACAAAGAGGCCGACGGCGCCTTTTCGATAGCCAGTCGATAGAGCTCTGCCAAATCCTCGATATGCACGTTGGACCAGCGATGCACACCAGCCCCCATGTAAGCACCCGCGCCATACTTGCGCGATTGTTCGAACAGTTTCGGCAGTTGATCACTTTTCACGGGTAAACCCAGGGACTCACCATAGATCATGGTCGGGCAGAACACGATGCTGCGTATACCTTGTTCAACACCCGCTCGCCTTACGACCTGGTTGATATGGACACGGTCTTTACGGATGTCCATCGGTGTAAACGGCGTTTCGTCGGTGAAGATCTCCTTGCGCTCATAAGCGCCGCGAGCATCGTCACCGACGACGCTTGAGCCCGAAGTGTGCAGCAGGACTTTCCCGCTGCCGCTCAGAGCCGAAATAAAAGTATGTACCGAAGCCAGATGGTCGGAATTGGCCGCGTTAACGACCGCGTCGGCGGCACGCGCCTGTTCGGTAAGAATAAAAGCGTCATCGAGGGTACCGAGCACTGGGGTGATACCCATCGCCTGCAACGCCCCCCGCTGTTCCGGGTTGCGTAGCAGACCACTGACTTCATGGCCTGCATCCACCAGGTATTTAGCCACAGAGCCGCCGATGTAGCCTGTCACGCCGGTAACGAAAATTTTCACAGTACTGCCTCCCTCTTATTTTGATTGGGCCCGGCCTTTACTGAGCGAAAGGCGAAGCCATTCCCGAGTAAGGAATCAGATCACCATACGACGGCGGCTTATTGTGAGCTAGACTGCTCTAACTACAAGAATCTGTGAATCAAGTTCATGCTGAATCTCAAAGACATTAATCGTTCCGGAGAAATGGAAGTATTCACCCGAGTGGTCAATGCGGGTACTTTCTCGGAAGCGGCGCGGCGCCTGGAGATGTCCCCATCAGCGGTCAGTAAACTGATCGCCCGTATGGAGGCACGCCTGGGTGCCCGTTTGCTGCATCGTTCCACTCGGCGCCTTGAACTCACGGCCGAGGGCGAGCGCTTCAACAATGAGTGCCTGCGCATTCTTGAGTTGATCGACTCCGCCGAACGGGATATCGGTAACGTGTCCAGGCCCAGCGGGCTGATACAAGTCAACGCCAACCTTCCTTTTGGTCTGCATTACTTGTTACCCCAATTGCCTGACTTTCTGGCGGCCTACCCGGACATCACCCTGAACGTGGAACTGACCGATACCGTTGTGGATTTACTGGAGCGACGCGCGGATGTCGCGATACGCACCGGTCCCATGAAGGAGTCCAGTCTGGTCCAGCGTCGACTGGGTGAAAGCCGAATGATCACGGTGGCTTCACCGGCTTACATCGCACAATACGGTCAGCCGGAAACCCTTGATGACCTGCATCGACATAATCGGTTGAGCTTTGGTTTTCATCGTCATTCGCAGGCCTGGGTTTATCGCGACGCGGAAGGCCAGCGCATTGAGATTGAACCCAAAGGCAACGCGTTGCTCAGTGATGGCGAAAGCATGCGTCAAGCTGCACTGGCTGGTTTGGGTATCGCCAGACTCGCAAGTTTCCACATCAGTGCCGATATCGAGTCCGGGCGGTTGCTACCGCTGCTGGAGCAATTCAACAGCGGTGAAACCGAGCCCATTCATGCAGTGTTTATCGGGCCGGGTCAGCAACTTCCACATCGGGTGAGGGTTTTTATTGATTTCCTGCTGGAGAGAATATCCCCGTCTCTCAACCCTTAATGCCTTCGGGTCAAGCACCCGTTTTCATTGATTGGTTAAAACAGACTTTCGCAACCGTTGAAAGACTTCATGTCGAGCCTGAGGCAAGATTTTGCGCCTAACAACAAAACAAGGCTGCTCCCATGGATTATCAACTGACTGGCAAAACCGCACTGATTACCGGCGGGGCGACAGGCATCGGCAAGGCCATCGCCCGACGCTTCATTCTTGAAGGTGCAAAGGTTGTGATTAGCGGGCTATCGGCCGATGAAGTGAATGCGGCGGTTGAGGAACTGGGAGACTTCAGCAAGGGACTGGTTGCCGACTTGACGGAGGAGGGGGCGGCGGAGCGTTTGGTCAGCATGGCGCTGGAGGGCGGTCCCATCGACTTCCTGATCAATAACGTCGGGATATTCGAAGTCAGGGACTTCTTTGAAACGGACGATGCCCAGTGGCTTCATTACTTCAACGTCAATGTCATGACCGGAGTGCGCATGACTCGCCTGGTGATGAAGGCAATGCTTGAGCGCGGACAAGGTTCAGTTGTGTTCATCAGCAGCGAGTCCGCGGTCAAGCCGCAGCCGTGGATGGTTCACTATGGTGCGATGAAAACGTGCCTGCTGGGCATTTCCCGGGCACTGGCGGAATTGACTAAAGGCACCGCCGTACGGGTCAACTCGATATTGCCGGGGCCTACTTGCACCGATGCAGTCAAGCGCTACCACCAGGAAATCTCCAAAGAGAAAGGCATTTCGGCGCAACAGGTAGCACAGGACTATTTTGACGAGACCGAACCTACATCCCTGATCAGACGCATGATCGAACCCGAAGAAGTGGCCTGCAGCGTCCTGCACCTGGCAGCCTCGCCAGCGCTCAATGGTATGGCCATGCGCGTTGAAGGCGGAACCATACGTTCAATATTGTGAGAGGGGTTCATGGATCAGATGCGATTGGAGTGCGAAGCGACAGATATCGCGTTTCTTCAGTGACTGGACTCATCGAGGCATTTCAGAAAAACCAGTAATAAGCATATGAATTTATAATCGATTGCTTGCTCATGAATTACTGATAGCTTAATCAGCGAAAGACGTCATTGTTCCTGCTGGCCAACAGAGCGGGTCATGTTTCAACGGATGAAAGTTGTACGCGGACTTCAAGGACGATAGACCTCTCAGCATTCGCTACATGGCCACTGGGAAATACCTATGCCTGTTTGAAGTCCATTCAATTGGATTGATAAACGGTACCTGACATGACGGCTACGCTGAACTACTCGATTTCTCGAATTGCACCTGCCACCCCACAGTCCCTGGATATTTTCGAACTTAAAGAGTCCAACGTTCGCTCTTATTGCCGGGACTTCACCGCCACCTTTCATACCGCCGAAGGATCGACCCTGACCAGCGAACAAGGTCAGGTGTTCATTGATTTCTTCAGTGGAGCGGGGGCTCTGAATTACGGGCACAACAACCCGATTTTGAAAGCAGCGCTGCTCGACTATATCGACGGCAACGGCATCACCCATGGCCTGGATTTCAAGACCACTGCCAAGAAGAACTTCCTGACCGCGTTCGACGAGCAGATCCTGGCGCCGCGCAACTTGAAGTACAAAGTACAGTTCCCGGGGCCGACCGGCACCAATGCGGTGGAAGCCGCGATCAAACTGGCCCGCAAGTACACCGGCCGGCAGAATATTGTGGCCTTCACCAACGCGTTCCACGGAATGTCTCTGGGCAGCCTCGCCTTGACCAGCAACCCGCGCAAGCGGGCAGGGGCCGGGGTCACCTTGAACAATGTGACATTCATGCCGTATGACCAGTATTTGGGCGCGGACTTCGACACTTCGCTGTACCTGGCCAACATGTTGCGCAGTGGCAGCGGCATTGATAAGCCAGCCGCCATCGTACTCGAGACCGTGCAGGGCGAGGGCGGTGTGAACAGTGCATCGGCCGCGTGGGTGCAGGCGGTACAGCGTATCGCCCGGGACCATGACATTCTGTTGATCATCGACGACATACAGGCCGGCTGCGGTCGCACAGGCGACTTCTTCAGCTTCGAGGCTCTGGGTGTCACCCCGGATATCGTGACGTTGTCCAAATCCATCAGTGGTTACGGCTTGCCCATGTCCCTGGTGTTACTGGCCCCGCATCTGGATGTCTGGGAGCCGGGGGAGCACAACGGCACGTTTCGTGGCAATAACCTGGCGTTTGTCACCGGCAAGACGGTTATCGATCACTATTGGAGCGATACGCGTTTTACCCAGGTACTTGGCGCCAAGGCAGACCTGCTGGATCAAGGATTGCTGACGTTATCCGAAACCTTTGCCGCAAAGGCGCCCAATCGCCTTAAAGGACGCGGGTTCTTCCGCGGCATCGAGTTCAATGACAAGGCCCTGGCGCAGAAAGTTGCGGCGCAGGCTTACGCTGGCGGGCTGATCATTGAAACCTCGGGCATCGACAACCAGGTGCTCAAGTTCCTCCCGGCACTGACCATATCCCCCGCGCAGATCACTCAGGGGTTGCACATACTTGAGCAAGCCTTCGCCGAGGTGACCGCGCGATGAGTGAGTCAATCATCACCCGCCATGCGTCCCTCGACGACGCCACAGCCATCGCGCCGTTGTTGGACAAGTATCGCCAGTTCTACGGTGAAAACTCCGACCTGCAACGCTCACTGGAATTTATCAGACAGCGCTTCTTTCTGGGGGAGTCAGTCATTGTTGTGGCTGAGTTCAATCATGAAGTCATTGGATTTACCCAACTGTTTCCCAGTTTCTCAAGTGTCACACTGGAGCGCCTGTGGATACTCAATGACTTATATGTCGAAGCTTCCAAACGCAAAAAAGGCGTCGGGTTGGCGTTATTGAATGCGGCCAAGACATTTGCCCAGACAACGGGCGCCAAACAATTGTTTATTGAGGGCGCCGACGATAATCCACGCGCACGAGATCTATACACCCGTTTTGGATTTATCGAAAACACTGCATATCACTATTACCATCTTCCACTAAAGCCAATCCAGGGATAGGAGCTTTACCATGTCAACTACTGTTTTCGATATCGTGGGTATTGGCTTCGGCCCCTCCAATCTGGCGTTGGCCATTGGTCTGCAAGAGTCGGCATCGGCGCTGACTTATCGCTTCCTCGACGCCAAGCAGACGCCGGACTGGCAGGATGAAATGCTGCTCAGCGGATCGGATATCCAGAACAATCCCTTGCGGGATCTGGTGACGCCGCGCAATCCGCGCAGCCGTTATGGCTTCGTCAATTATCTGAAAGAAACCGGGCGCCTGTTCGATTACCTCAACTTGCCGCTGACCTATCCGCTACGGCGCGAATATGCCGAGTACATCAAATGGGTCGCCAGCCATTTTCTCGGCGATGTCGAATCCTCGGCGTTCGTCCAGCGGGTTGAACCGCTGCTGTTCCAAGGCGAGCAGGTGTGGAAGATCACCTATAACGAACAGCGGGTCATCTACGGGCGCAGCCTGGTTCTGGGCACCGGGCGTACGGCGAATATCCCGGCCGTGTTCGACGGCCTGCTCGGGCCACGCGTGTTCCACCTCAATCACTACCTGGAACACATCAACCGGCTGCCATCCAGCGTACAGCGGATCGGCGTGGTGGGTGCCAGTCAGAGTGCGGTGGAGATCGTCCTCGACCTGACTGCCAGGTTCCCGGACAAAGAAATTTATTCGCTGCATCGCAGCTTCAGCTTTCGACTCAAGGACACCAGTCCGTTCAGTGACAAGGTGTACTTCCCCGAATTCATCGACTATTACTTCGGCCTTGCGCCAGACGCCAAGTCGCGGCTGGACAAGCAATTGCGCGGCACCAATTACAGTTCTGCCGATGAAGACGTCATCAACGCGCTGTACGTACGTATCCACGAAGAAAAATTGCAGGGCAAGCAGCGGATCAGGATCCTCAATAACATCGCTGTCGAGCAGGCGCAGATTGCTGCATCAGGCCAGGTACAACTGGCACTCAAAGAGGTCAATCAACTGACGCACTCGACCCTCACCCTGGATGCGCTGGTGCTTGCCACCGGCTTCAAGGACATTGCCGCCAAGGAAAACGGTGAGCTGTACCCGCCGTTGCTCGCGCCTCATCATCAGCGGTTTCGCGTCGATGCTCAGGGTGCCCTGGTGGTCAATCGCGATTACAGCCTGACGCCGCTGGATGACTTGCCCGCGGTGTTTCTCAACGGGTTATGCGAAAGTTCTCACGGGCTGGGGGATGCGGGCTCGTTCAGTCTGATTTCCTTGCGGGTCGAGCACATCCTTTCGGCGCTGGAGCACAAACTGGCGCCGTTCGAAGTCCCGGTGCAAGCGTTGGCTTGATGCCCCCGGCAGCAGCCTCTCCAGGCTGCTGCCTCAAACAAGGAGGTTGTATGTTCACAGCAGCGTTGATTTACATACTGGCGGTCATAAGCCCCGGGCCGAACTTCATCATTGTCAGTCGATTCTCTTCACTGGGCTCGGTCTCCACCGGACTGGGCGCGACGTTGGGCATCTGCACCGTAGGCGTGTTCTTCTCGACCATCTCCCTACTGGGGCTGGCGGCATTGCTGCATGAGTACCCGGCTTTTTCCAAGGTGGCCACCCTGTGTGGTTCGACGTACCTGCTCTACATTGCCTACAGCATCATCAAGAGTGTGCTGGCAAAAAACACCGGTACCACTGAAAGCGCCGCCGCTGGCGCCACCAGCTTCGGCAAGGCTTACCGGGTTGGCGTCATCACCAACATCAGCAACATGAAGACGATCGCCTTCATGATCAGTATCTACGCGGGCTTTCTGTCCTCGCCACGCACTGACATCGAAAAGGTACTGGTGGTCGCGTTATGTTCCACCCTCGAAGTCATCTGGTATTCCACGGTGTCGCTGCTTTTCGGCCAGGGTCCGATCAAGGCGCTGTTCCTCAAGTACACCCGGCAGATCGACATAGGCCTGGCAGTGTTTCTGGTGGCGTTCTCTCTCAACAACGCAATTCCGGTATTGATTGCCAATCGGTGAGGGCGCGTCATGGACTGGAACGATGTGCTCAAGGAAGTGAGCGTGCGCTTCAAATATCGCAGTTGGTTGCTGATCGATCTGCCTCGCGAGGGCTTGCCACTGAACCGTCGGATGCGGGACCTGACCTGCGACTACGTCAACGTAACCCTGGCTCTGGACTGCAGCCTGGAAGATGTCTTTTCTGTCGTGGATGGCTTGGGGCCGGGGGTCAGCTATGCGGCCTCGTTACAAGCGGCCAGGCGCGAGATCGAAGCTGTCGTGAGTGCATTACCGAAGGCAGCGGCATTTCACGACTTCAAATGGGCCTGTTGATGCTCGCTCCGAAATGGCGCCTCGAGCTGTCTGGCGGGGAGGGGGCGCCGTTTTTTCCTTCCATTCAGGGCGGGTCGGCCTTCAACCGACATCGTCGATGAGTATGTGCCGCAGCCCACGGCTGCATTGTTCAATACGCGCCTGAACCTTGTAGACGCGGCGCAGCATCTGTTCCGTGATGACTTCATCGCTGGGTCCGCTTCCTTGAGTGGTGCCGTCTGCAATGACCAGCACCTGATCGGCGAATCGCAGCGCCTGGTTCAAGTCATGGATGGCGATAAAAACAATCACCTGCCTGTGACGGGCCAGGGTCCGCATGAATTTCAGCACCTGCACTTGACGATGCATGTCGAGTGCACTCGTCGGTTCATCCATAAGCAGGATTTCCGGATCACGCACCAGGGTTTGGGCGATGGACACCAACTGTTGCTGGCCACCACTGAGCTCTCCCAGGTTGCGGAACGACAACTCGCTGATGCCCAGTGCCGCGAGAATCTCGTCGACCATCTTCAGTTCTTCATCATTCACTGTCCAACCCGACGCCAACTGCTTGCGGGCCAGCAACACCGACTCATAGACGGTCAGGCGCGCACTTGCGTTCAGCCCCTGCGGCATATAGCTGATGCCTGCCG
>Ga0153921_1000419_pt1 | contig 23552 bp, 19 predicted proteins | sample TSNJ005MetaG_FD_104691 | JGI IMG/M metagenome (GOLD analysis project Ga0153921, IMG submission 104691) | Attine ant fungus gardens microbial communities from New Jersey, USA - TSNJ005 MetaG | ecosystem: Host-associated > Fungi > Mycelium > Unclassified | place: USA: New Jersey, Brendon T. Byrne... | reverse complement strand
AGTACAGTCACCATTTAATTTTCCTTGGTTAAGATGGTGGTCTTGTTGCGGAGAGTTCCACATGCGTTACTCGCAGAACCATAAAGCCCAGACCCATCAACGCATCATCAAGGAAGCTTCGGCGAGATTTCGCAAGGACGGCATCGGTGCTACCGGCCTGCAACCCCTGATGAAAGCGCTGGGGCTGACTCACGGCGGCTTTTACTCGCACTTCAAATCCAAGGACGAACTGGTCGAGAAAGCATTGCAGGAGGCTGGTGATCAGGTCGATGGCTTGTGCGCTGAAATCTTTGCCCAGGAAAACCCGCTGCAAGTGTTCATCGACACTTATCTTTCCGAATGGCACCAGACCTCGCCGCACGAAGGCTGTCCGTTGTTGACCATCTCTTCGGAACTGGGCCTGCGCGGGCAACCGAGCCCTACCAGCGATGCCGTTCTCAATGCCAGACTGGCTCAAATCGAAGGCACCCTGAATACCGATGACAGAGACGACCAGGCCATTGTCATCATGTCCACGCTGGTGGGCGCCCTGTTGTTGTCGCGCAGCGTCGCCGACGCCGAGTTTGCCCAGCGCATCCTCGACGTCACCCGTGAGCACCTCAAGCGATCGCAGGATTAACCCTGCCAGCGCTTGAACAGCACACTGGCGTTCACCCCGCCAAAGCCGAAGCCGTTGGACAAGGCATATTCGATCGACATCGGGCGCGCCTGGCCATGAACGATATCCACGCCTTCACTTGCAGGATCAGGGTTGTCGAAGTTGAGTGTCGGCGGCACCACTTGATCGCGAATTGCCAACAGCGTAAAGATCGCCTCCAGCCCACCGGCAGCGCCAAGCAGATGCCCTGTCGCTGATTTGGTAGAAGTGACGGCAATTTTGTTTTGCTGCCCAAACACACTTTTTATCGCAGCCAACTCACCCAGATCGCCAACCGGAGTCGAGGTGGCGTGTGCATTGAGATGCTGCACCTGATCCGGTGCGACACCCGCCTGAGCCAACGCCAGTTGCATGGCGCGTCGTGCACCACTGCCGTCCTCCGGCCCGGCGGTGAGGTGATACGCATCAGCGGTAGTGCCGTAACCGACCAGTTCAGCCAAAGGCTGCGCACCGCGGGCCAGCGCATGCTCCAGAGACTCGATGACCAGCAGACCGGCGCCCTCGCCCATCACGAAACCATCGCGACCGCTGTCGAACGGGCGCGAAGCGCGCTCGGGGGTATCGTTGTAACCGCTAGACAACGCGCGCGCTGCAGCAAACCCGGCCAGACTGACCCGATCGATACAGGCTTCCGCCCCGCCACAAACCGCGATGTCCGCTTCACCGGCACGAATCATCCGTGCTGCATCGCCAATCGCCTGGACCCCGGCGGCGCAGGCGGTTACCGGTGCGCCGAGCGGGCCTTTCAAGGCGTGCTGGATTGATACATGCCCAGCCGCCAGATTGACTAGAAACGATGGGATGGTGAACGGCGACAGACGCCGAGGGCCGCGGCTGTCGGTAGTGCGCACGGCATCGGCGATTGCGCCGAACCCGCCAACACCGGAACCGATGATCGTTGCGGTGCGCTCCTGATCCCTGGCCTCGGACGGCTGCCATCCGGCCTGTAGCAAGGCCTGGCGCGCCGCTTCCATGGCGAACAGGATGAAGCGGTCCATCTTCTTCTGTTCCTTGGGTGGCGTGGCCAGGTCCGGATCGAAACCGGCCTCGGTGTCCTCCGCCGCCGTTGGCACCATCCCGGCGACCCGGGTCGGCAGATCTGGGCTCACCGCGTCCGGCAAATTGCGCAAGCCCGAGCGCCCGGCCAGCAAACGCTGCCAGACAACCTCGACGTCACTGCCCAAGGGAGAAACCAGGCCCATACCGGTAACAACAATTCGACGCTGATTCATACCGCGATGACCTCTGATCAATTTTTGTAGCGTTGAGCCGCCGAGCTGCGCGACAGATTCGGTGCCATGACATGTCGTGCACGGACAAAGTCCTGCCACTCGCCTTCGTCAGGCAGCGACGGGATAGTGATCAGCTCACCCTGATCCAGGCCGGCCAGCGCTGCATCAACCATCTCGCCGGCCTCCATCACCATCTCCGCCGGAATGCCGGTGGCATCAATGCCCGAGCGTTCCCAGATTTCGGTGCGGGTAACGCCCGGCAATACTGCCTGCACCTTGACACCGGTGCCCTGCAGTTCGGTATTGAGCGATTGAGTCAGGCTCAGCACATAGGCCTTACTGGCGCTGTACGTAGCGTTGAAACGTTCAGGAAACAATGCCACCACCGAAGCGATATTGATGATTGTGCCCCGAGCGGACTTGGTAAAACTCGCAGCAGCGGCTGATGCCAAGCGGGTGACCGCGGTGATATTGAGCAGGATCAAACGTTCTAGCTGCTCCATATCAGCGTTGGCCAACGGACCTTCCGATGCCACACCAGCGTTGTTTACCAGCAGGCTTATGCTTGCATCGCTGCGCAGGCGTTGCTCCAGATCGAGCAGATTTTCCCTGCGCGTTAGATCTGCCTTGAAGACTTCCACCTTGACACCGTAGGTGCCACGAATTTCTGTTGCCGCTGTCTCCAGTCGATCCTGATCTCGCGCCACCAACAACAGATTGAATCCGCGCGCTGCCAATCTCTCAGCATAGACGGCACCAATACCGGATGAGGCGCCGGTGATGAGGGCTGTTCCCAGGGTTTGGCCTGATTTCATGAGGATACTCCGCAGATGAGATGAAGGATGAGCCTGCCCGACACCCCGGAGACGCTGACGAGGTCGGAAAATTACAGGCATAATACAAGGAAAATATTACATAGGTAATTTTATTTTCTCAACGAAAGACACGTTTCCACAGAGCTCAGGTCATCCGCGGGTTTTCGTCTCACAACGGGGATACAAGTCGCGTAACCATCGAGCCAAGGCATTTGGAGTTGCCTGCATGGGCAAATCCGAACGTTGAACTCTAGAAATCGTAGAGGATGGCGGCAAAGCGTTGACGATCCACCAGTCGCTTTATGGCATGATACTAGTACTTTCAAATCGTCAAGAAATAACATGAATATCAAACAGCTCAATCTTCATAGGCCTGCAAACGCTAGGATTATTTCCTTGATCTCTCTAGGATTAATTCCTTTGCTGTCGCTGGTCTGGATGCTCGTCCCAGACAGCCTGACGATGCGTCAAGCTGAAACAGCTTCAACCTCGCTAATCGTCGCCAGCCTGATCTACCTGATTATCACGAGCGTATTAGTTCATCGCACTATCGTGCATACATACATATTTTTTCTAGGCTGCGTATCCTTATTCGTTGGCGGTCGATTTCTCAGCCATGCCGCGGGCTTCGACATCGCAGCAATGGGTATGGAAACCAACATTTTTTCCGTACACAGACCCGACTTCGTGACGATATCGATGAGTGCCAAGGAAGGTGTTCGTCTATCGGTCTATATCGCTACATGCCTGTATGCAATACACGCGGGATACATGTTTACGATATCCAGGCAATCGAGCAAGATAATCAGCAGTGACGATATCGCCTGGGCATGGACTCTGAGCATTCCCTCCATGATTCTGGCAGCAATTTCTACCGTGGTTTTTCTGATCAGCTTTCCCGATGTTTACAACGCCGTACACAGCGATGGTTACTTGTCGCTGTATAAGTCTGCTTCAAGCGACTTCACAACACGTGGTAGTACCGCAGCACAATACGGTCTGCTGATAGCGCTGGGCCTTGCTTTCGCCTCGAACTCGCGATGGCTTGGCTGGACAGTAATGGCATTGCTGGGAGCCTATTACATTGCGAACCTGCAACTGGGTGTCCGTGGCGGCATCATGGGATTTTCTTTGCTCTGTATATGGTTGTTCCATACCCGAGTCAAACGGATTGACCGCCTCGCGCTGATAGCCATTCCTGCCATTCTCGCCGTACTGGTGACTTTCGCAGCATTCGGCCCACGCGCTGGTAACTTTGGGGAAAAAACCGCACTTTATCTGCCTTGGTTTATTGATAATCAAGGACTTACAGTACTTTATATTCATTCAGCAATGCAGATTGACAGCTACCCGACGCTTGCCTATTTTCACAGCATATTTCCGGCTGTTCCGACATTTTTTGCTCTAGCCGGGCAATCTGTTCCACTGGATCAACTTTACTTCGGGCAATTCCTTTCCAAAATCACTTTGTCCGGAGATGCATACCAACAAGGATTTGGTATGGGCTGGTCGGTCTTTGCGGATTTCTATGCCTATACGCTCTGGATACCAGGTTTGTATCTGATTGCAGCAGGTGTTTTTGGTATCCTGTTGGCGAAACTTGTTAGCTCTACAAACCCGCTTGTCTTCGGCGCACACGTCATGATTTTCGTGAAAATCATGCTTCTGCCTCGGACTGGACTTTACAGCATTGCCCCATTCCTGCTTGCGTACTTTGGAATTTTAGCTAGTTGCTACTTCTTCCACTACATTTACGCCCAACGAAACTCATACTTCCTGAAACGATAAAAAAAGAGTTGTATCCAACATGGATACAACTCACAATTTTTATATACGAAACCCGACCTCAAGAACCTGAAGATGAGACATGATTCCTATCGTCAACCTCATCTTCAGTGACCGGATCAAACAGCCTGTTCTTTATAACTACGGCGCAAATCACCATATACAGCGTAAATATCGGCTGGCGAAGCATAAAGTGAGCACCAGAGAAAACCATCAAGACGACCAGTAGAGTAATCGAGTAAGGATCACGTGCCTTGAATGCACCAATGACCAGCCACAAGTACGCAACAGCAAAAAGACCTACCCCCACGATACCTACTTGCGTAAGCATATCCAGGAGAAGATTGTGTGCCTCTTGTCTCTCATCGGGTGAATCCAGATAAGAGAATGCACCAGGCCCATGCCCGACAATCGGAGACAACTTCCAGACTTCATAGGCGTGTACCCACAAGGTTTTACGTACACTCGCCTTGTTTGGATCCATTCCAACGCCGATAGCTGAGTCAGATCGACCAAAAACAAGGGGTGCAGGAGGCTCCTCCGCCCGAATCTCGGCATGTGATTGCTGCACCTCGCCAGATCCTGCCGGATTATCTTGCGCAATGATTGGAGCATTGGGCGACGGAGGATTGATACTAATCAGTTCCTTTTCCCGGTTCGTAACTGAAGGTTGCTCCACCGAGGCAACTTTCTCTGAAACTTCATTTCGAACAGCCTCGAAAAGTTGTTGACCAGGGCCATCAAAGAAAAACTTGAAGGAAACGAACGCGAGCACAGACGCGGCAATCACGCTCGCAAAAAATTTCCAGTTGATTCTTTTTAACCAGCACCACGCGATAATGGTCAAAAGAGGAATTCCGATGGTCCACGCCAATAGCAGCGCATCGCTCCTCACGCAGAACCCTAAAAAGAACACAAACCAGAGAAAAATGAATTTCTTGAAAAGTCGCAATCCGCGCCAACTGGTATTTTGTGACACAGCGGCCAACCAGATCGGCACAGGCAACAAGAACAATGCTAACTGATTAGGATTGGTAGACCATGCAGCGACTCTTGACGGATAAAAGGTGGTATTGATTTCCAGCAAATTGGAAACCCATTCGCTACCCACCAGAAAAATCACAAGCGGAATTGAAAGCAGCAGAACAGGGATTGTTCCCAATGCTCTAATGAAGCGCTGAAATTCTTCTTTATTTAGATCCCCAACATACGCGAGAACGATCAAAGTGAACCCGGCAGCGTAAACGTAAGCAATCGCCGTATGTACGGTTGCCTCTCCACGTACAGTACCCACGAAATAGCCTGCGATGGCAGTGATTATGAAAGCCATCCAGAACAACATCAGCGGGTGCTTGAAATTCTGTAAAAACTGGCCGCGGCGATAAAAAATAACCGCAGTCAACAAAACGATTACTTCGCCAACGCCTATAGGCAAGCCCGGAAAACGAAGCATGGTCGACACGGACAAGAAGGCGACCAGAGCCGCGATTACAGGGATTACGCTTTTTCTATCCATTTGAAGATAACACTCTCTGATCTACGACAAACCAAGCTGATGTTGACCTGGCAGCTACTCCAGGAACACCGGACTCAAGTATGCCACAAGCACATATCCTGTAACTTCTTCTTGTCAGATATGTGTCATATTTTCCAATATGAATTTCCGATCAGAATACTCCTGAAAAAGTCAACACCTACAAGCTAAAAACCCCATTATCAGTACTTATCTGAATTTCCCATGAAACGGGTTAGACAAGAAAATTATACGATGAGTGTTACGGGTTGAAAGAAATGCACAGTCATGGCGCGACCAACGAGTTTTGAGCCGCATTAGAGGAAGCGGCGTATCACGCCGACACGTGATACGACTGAGCAGAAAGGCCAGTCCAGCTGGCCTTTCACGTAGCAACAGTGCTTATTTTACTTGCAGCTTCTCCTTGTTCGTTTCAAGAATCGCTTTGCCTATTCCTTTTACTTCCAGAAGCTCGTCAACTGAAGAGAATGGGCCGTTGATGTCACGATAGGCAACAATGGCTTGAGCCTTTGACTTACCCACGCCGGTCAACTCGCGTTGCAACGTACCCGCATCAGCGGCATTGAGATCGATCCTCTCGTCTTGTCTTTTCTCAGAAATCTCCATGACTGCAGGCGAGGAATCGACCACCGGGGCCGCTATGGCACTGATTGAAAGGGTTGCAAACACTGCAAGGACTAGTGAGCGAAAGAATCCATAAGACATATTTAAAACTCCATTATTTCAAATTGAGAGGGCAGCTTTTCATTTGCCGCCTTTCAAAATTAGGTCAAGTTCGCGGAGTGTCAAAAATGTGTTCAATACTAAATGTTAAAATGGAAAAAATGTACAACCGAGAAATTAATCAACAGTTTTTTTGTCACCAGAAGTGTGAGAAGCTGAAAAAGCCAGATACAACTATCCTCCCTCTATCTTTCCCGCACCGAAATAAAGAGCAATTAACAGCAGAGGTATATATGCAACAAGAACACAAGCAAAACCATCAAAACCAAAAATCATCACACTCAGTGCAATCGGGAACAACCAAAATACATTAATTAAAACAACTGAAAATACAACAGTAGAATGCTTTCCACAGCGGCGGGCTGCGATCTGATAGCTATGAGTACGATGCCCCTCATCAAGCTTGGCTCCTTGAATAAAGCGCCGCATCAATGTGAACGTCGAGTCCACGACAAATACGCCCAGAAGGATCAACCACACCCACAGCAGCTCTGGATTACGCCAGACCGCCTGAAGCGAAAACACACCGAACAGAATCCCCAGAAAACCACTGCCGGTATCCCCCATAAAAATTCGCGCCGGAGGATAGTTCCAGTAAAGAAAACCTGTAACAGACATAGCCAAAAGCAAGGGAGGCCATACAAGGTCCTGGTACCCAGTCAACCAATATATAAAACATACAGCCAAACAGATCGTAACCGCTTCAAAACTGGCAATCCCGTCAATCCCATCCATGAAATTATATAAATTAAGCATCCAAACCAGATAAAAAACCGCCAGCAGGTGACCAACCCAACCGAAATCAATCAGCACTCCAAACAAATTTATTGGAGGCATTCCTTTAAACACCAATAGTGCCCAAAGCGCTCCGACAAAGTGGCCAAGCAATCGCCAGCGAACAGCAATATGACCGCGATCATCGAGATACCCCAATACCGCAGTGACTGATCCCGCCCCCAACACTGCAAAGATCAAAGGCCAATCGACAATACCCCAGATGCCAAAAATCGGCAGTGCAAGTAGAAAACTGAAGACTATCGCAATCCCACCGCCGCGAGGCGTCGGAATGGAATGGGAGCTACGATTGTTTGGCAGATCCACGATACTGCGAACAAGTGCATAGCGCCGCATGCCCCCCGTGAGTGCCAGAGACAGTGCCGCTACAACAATTAACGACATCCATATACTCATCTGGGGGCATCCATTAAGCGCCTTTAACACAACGAAGATCAGGAGCAAGCCGTCCAGACTGAATTGACCGAGCTGCCATGCACCTGATGAACAGATACGCCATATTTGCCATCACACGCCGATCAAGGCTCAAGACGTCGCTGTTGATAGATCCAGTCAACTATCTCACCATCTGGTGTGTACCCGCTCACAGTCTCACGCAACAACTGACGCACTGTTGCGTAGTCGTCCTTATCAATCGCTGATAAGAGCTTGCTGATTCTGCCTTTGAGAATATCCCAGGACAGATGATCTTCGTCCGCGCTCATGATCATCGGATGCGAGGTGGCCACTACGCTATCGCCGATCAATAACTCTTCATACAGCTTTTCACCAGGACGCAACCCGGTAAATTCGATGGCGATATCACCATGAGGATTTTTTTCGGATCGCACGCTCAAACCGGACAAATGAATCATTTTTTCTGCGAGCTCGACAATTTTCACCGAGTCACCCATATCAAGCACAAAAACATCCCCTCCCTGCCCCATAGAGCCAGCTTGAATAACAAGCTGTGCAGCCTCAGGGATGGTCATGAAATAACGAGTGATTTTCGGGTGAGTTACGGTCAGCGGCCCGCCGGATTTGATTTGCTTATGGAAAAGAGGAATAACCGAGCCTGATGACCCCAGTACGTTACCGAATCGCACCATTGTGAAACGGGTCTTGTTCACCTGGGATACATTGTCGAGAAATCCGAACAGCGTCGGCGCGGTTTCACGACTGAGTGCTTGCAATATCATTTCGGCCAGACGCTTGGTGCTACCCATCACATTGGTTGGACGGACAGCCTTGTCTGTTGAAATCAAAACGAAATTGGATACACCCGCCTGCAGAGCCGCTTGCGCGGTATAAAGCGTGCCGATGACGTTATTCAGGACACCTTCTGCAATATTGTGCTCGACCATAGGCACGTGCTTGTAGGCAGCCGCGTGATAGACAGTATCCACATTCCAGGTTTTCATCACATCCAGAAGTTTTTCCTGGTGACGCACAGACCCAAGAATCGGAAGCAGCTTGACCAATAGCGATTCCCGACTGATACGCTGTTCAAGTTCGGACACAATGCTGTAAAGATTGAACTCACTGTGCTCGAAAAGTAGCAAAGTCTTTGGTTTTGCGCTCAAAATCTGGCGGCATAGTTCCGATCCGATAGATCCCCCAGCCCCGGTCACCAGAACACATTGGTTTTCGATGCAGCGAGAGAACAGCTCCTGTCTAGCCGGAACTGCATCACGACCAAGCAAATCAGCAATGTCCACTTCTTGAATGTCGTCGACCTTGACCCGACCACTCGCAAGATCCATAAATCCTGGAACGCTTCGTACGTGCAGAGGAAAGTCTTCGAGAAAATTAAGAATCTCCCGGCGACGTCCGCGACTCGCGGAAGGCACGGCCAGTAATATCTCCTGAGCACCCGTAGAGTCGATCATTTGCTGTATATGTTTCGGGGTATAAACCTGCAGCCCCGAAATGATCCGTCCTGCAATACTGCGATCATCATCGATAAACGCTACCGGACGCATCAAACGCCCCATCCGCAGCGCCACTGCCAGCTGGTTCCCGGCAGAGCCGGCACCATAGATGGCAACCTTGGGCAGACCGTCATCTCGATTGGTGAACGGCACATGTTGCGTAGCGGCGAACCAGTTACCGAGAAAATACTGGCGCATGGCAAGACGCAATCCGCCAATCAGCACCAGACTGAGCCACCAATAGTTAAAAATGATCGAGCGAGGGACTACCGGTGCGTGATTGCTATACCAGTACACGACAACAGCCAGCAAGAGGGAAGACAGACTTACGGCTTTGATGATGGTGATTAGAGCGTCATTACCAAAATATCGCATAACCGCGCGATACATGCCAAATCGAATAAACAATGGAATTGCAACGACGGGAGCACTGATAAACAACCAGCGATGTTCTTTAAGTGGATTGATCAGATCATCAATACCGAGGCGCACGACAAATGCCATCCATAGAGCAAGCCAAATCAGCAGCACATCGAAACTTACCTGAATCAGGCGCTTTTTCCTGCGTGACAGACCTAACAAGAATGTTCGTGCTCTTTCCATAACTCCCTCGTACAACCTAAATCATTTTCTAGCTGATCCTGGACCTGCAGACTCACTGTTCAAAGTCATCAGACAAACAGGGCGACACAGGCCTTATCGCCTGATGCTCGCCCCACTTCGAATCAACATCCGTTCAATACACTTTTGCTCTAGGCGATTACAGCAATTCCAATATTCGCCAGAAACAAATGCGCGGCAAATTCACTTGGCTTGCGCTTCTTCCATTACATCGCGCAATACCTGACAGGTTTTTTCAATCTCATCGCCTGTCAATGTTGGATGCACCAGGAACATCAAGCTGGTTTCACCCAACTCCTTCGCAACTTTCAGACGCTGCTCGGGCCGCCACGGAGTATTATCGAATGCTTTCTCCAAATAAACTTCTGAGCATGAACCTGAGAAGCACGGCACGCCGCGGCTGGATATCTCATTGAGAATTCGATCTCTGTCCCAACCAGCTTTCAAAGTATCTGGCTTGACAAATACATAGCACTTGTAAGCCGCGTGTAAAATATCCTCAGGAGTTGACGGTACGCGCAAACCTTTGAGTCGAGCAGCGGTATCCCAAATCTTCCTGGCATTCGACAAGCGCGACTCTTGCCACTCAGGCATACGCTTGAGCTGAATTCGCCCCAATACACCTTGCGCTTCCAACATCCGCCAGTTGGTACCGAAACTCTCATGCACCCAGCGGAAACCGGGTGCGTGATCGCGTTCGTAGACTGCTTCCCAACTTTTACCGTGATCCTTGTAGGCCCACATGGCCGCCCACAAATCATGATCGTTGGTCGTCACCATCCCGCCCTCGCCACCCGTAGTCATGATCTTGTCCTGGCAAAAAGACCATGCGCCAATGTGACCAATCGAGCCGACAGGGCGCCCTTTGTATTTTGCGCCATGGGCCTGGGCACAGTCCTCGATCACCTTGAGAGAATGTTTTTCTGCCAGGGCCATGATCGGATCCATATCACAAGGCCAACCCGCGAGGTGTACACATACGATTGCCCGCGTCCTCGGCGACAGAACAGCTGAAATGGAATCGGCGGTGATGTTTTGCGAATCCTGATCCACGTCAGCGAAAACAGGGGTTGCGCCAGCATTGACAATACTGGAGACCGACGCGAGAAAGGTTCGGGACGTCACGATAACTTCGTCCCCGCTGCCAATATTCAATATCTTGAATGCAAGATCCAGAGCGACAGTACCGTTGGTCAGGGCGATGGCATGGCGCGTGCCACTCCAGGCTGCGAACTCCCTCTCGAACTCTCGGCACTCTTGCCCAGTCCAGTAGTTGACTTTATTGGAAAGAATTACTTCACGCACGGCATCGGCCTCTTCTTCAGTAAAAGAAGGCCATGGAGAAAAGGGAGAGTTCAGCACAGTCCATACCCATTAATTTCAAGATGAAAATTCAGTGGAATCAATTTCTTGCATCTCATGCGACTAAGCAATCCAGCATAGTCGATCTGGGTTCAGGCGGTCTTGATCACCTTCGCAGGCACACCCACGACAATTACACCATCAGGGACACTGCTCACCACTGACGCACCAGAACCCACTACCACATCGCAACCTATCGTAATCAATTGCTTGACACTTGCGCCAATACCGACCCAGCTACGGTCTCCAACGCTCACGGCTCCTGCAAGCCTGGCCCCTGGACTGACGTGGACAGTGTCCCCCAGAATGCAATCATGGTCGACACTGCAGCCGGTGTTGAGGATGGCGCCCCGGCCGATTTTCGCGTCTGCATTGACCACCGCCCCCGCAAAAATCACAGAGCCCGGCCCAATGGAACTGTATTGACTGACAAATGCCTTCGGATGAATCAATGACACAATAGGAGCATCTCTATCGCTCAGCGATGCGAGCTTCGTACTGCGGACAGCGTTATTGCCGATGGCGACGATAACACCTTGATATTCATGAAAGCGGGCAAGAAGTGCGGCAGAATCGCCAACCACATGCCAAACACCATTGTGCACACGACCTGGCCAGGCGTCATCATAAAAGTCAACTTGATCCCAGCCACTGCACTGCGCGGTATCAGCTACCACCTTGCCATGTCCACTCGCTCCAAGTACCGCCAGCTTTTTCAAGATTTGTTACCTGTAAATTTTGACATCGTCACATCGCCAGCTGCGCTGATCCCTTCCTTGATGACAACTTTCTTTACCGTCATGAACAGGATCTTCACGTCAAGCAGAAACGATCGATTGTCAACGTACCAGGTATCCAGCTTGAATTTTTCCTCCCAGCTCAGCGCGTTACGACCATTAATCTGTGCCCACCCCGTTACGCCCGGACGAACCTCGTGCCGACGACCTTGCTCTGGACTATAGAGAGGGAGATATTCCATCAATAGCGGGCGAGGACCAACGAGACTCATATCGCCCTTTAGGACATTCCACAACTCAGGCAATTCATCCAGGCTCGTTGCACGCAGGAAGCTGCCGAAGGGAGTCATCCGCTCGGAGTCCGCCAGTGGAACACCGTTGGCGTCCAAGGCATCGCGCATTGTGCGAAATTTGACCATTTCAAATGGTTTGCCATCCAGACCGGGACGTACCTGCCTGAAGAGAACTGGTGAGCCCAGTTTTTTGCGGATGTTCCAGGCAACGATAGCCATCACAGGTGCCAAGATTACGAGAGCACATAAAGACGCACTGATATCGATGAACCGCTTGAACATTTATTGACCTGAATGAATGTAATTGACGCAGGGGATCAATGATGCAATGCCCTGCGAGGGAAAGGGAGAGCAACCACTGAACAGTATATTGCGTCTACCATTGCAAATCGCCATCTAAATCAAAAAATACAAATCGAGTATCGTTTTTTCGCCCTTTCGTCTGATAAATTTCATGATTTCAGCGGCGTCGACAGCAGCCAGAAAATGAAGGCAATTAGCCACGACCGTATCGGATATTGATCCACCAAGGCATACATTGGTGACTTTCGAAATCATTCGCCGCCACTAAGCCACTCAGCTGTACGTTTGAGAATGATGGCAAAAGGCAAAAATCGTGACGAGCCCCCTTCCCCCGTCAAGCAATGAACAAGTACACAGGATAACGATTACAGCCACCGCCCAGAACTGTCCCGCCCTTAATGCACAAGACCACGGCTTGCGCAAAATACCGAGGCTCAAATGCTGCTGATTGGATTTGCTCGACAGCTTTGTTTTCACAGCAGAACCCCGGACGGATCTTTTTTCAACCATGGAGCCAGAAGCCACTCGCCCTCGCTTGCCTCAGGATACTTGCCAGAGCCGCTCCATACAGTATCATTCCGTGCCCTGCATCCATGACGCCTACAGCCAAGGCCTGGCTCGCATTCCGCGCAACCGCGCCCTCGAACGATGACCGGTTGCTTCGCACATAGATGAGAGGGTTAAAGGAAATCGATTCTCGCGCGCCACAGATCACAACACACCTTGCGATCCACACCGGAACGTTGAGAACCTTACATATTCAGAACAGGGAGATGGAATGAACAGTTGGCTGAAAAGATCTCTCGCGCTTTATTCAGCCAATGGCTTGAATTTCATATTAAACATTCTGATCATCCCAATCCTTGTCTACTACATCGGTTTTCAAGGATATGGTTTTTACTCTGTCTATATCATTCTTTCGAGTACCCTGCTGTTTCTGGACTCGGCACTTTCAAAGTCGACGGTAAGCGCAATTCATTCGGCAAAAAAAGTGGATGCTACCCGCGTCGTCAACGCTTCCCGTGTGGCGTACATCACGGCCGGCCTTCTCATGCTTGTGGCTAGCCCACTTATTGCCAATGGAATCTCTTTGCTATTTCCGCTTCGGACAGACAGCCTTAATCTAGCGTACTGGATCGGTATCGCCGCGGTAGTGGAATATGTACTCGCACTGCCGGGCCAGTATTTTCAAATGCTGAATGTTCTGCGAGCTCGGCATTTTGTTTATGCACAATATCAATTGTGCATCCAGCTAAGTCGCTTTGTTACAGTTGCTGTTGTTGCCGCCACTACCCAACAGATAGAGTGGGTGCTTGCTGCCGTCGTACTGAGAAAGATTCCCGACTATCTGATTTTGTGGCTTTTTTGGCGGCGCCAACAGGCCGAACTTCATGCACCGGCACAATGGCCAATGGTCATAACGCTGTTCCGTCAAGCGTCTCCTATTGTCGGACTAGCATTGCTGCAGGTCCTTGGAACCGAGTTCATCTCCATATATGTGAGCCACGCCTACGGCGCCGAAACACTCGGTAAATACCGATCGGTCTACGATGTCCTGAATAAAATCTGGTTTCTCGCCACTCTTTATCCCGTTCTGATTTATCCGAAAATTTGTGAGTGGCTGGCAGATCGCGACAAAAGGGCCTGGCTTAAAAATACTGTTTCGTACCTGAATCTGGGCAGCGCACTCTTCTACGGCCTCCTCACCCTTTGCGGCATCGCACTCTATCCAGTGCTCGCTCGGTGGGTTCCAGCATTGCAGGATGCAGCGCCTTTTGCAGCAGGATTACTGGCCGGCATATGTATGTCTGGGCACGTTCGACTCGGATATGAATTTCTACAGGCTCAAAGAGATGCCGGTACGGCACTTTTGGTCAATCTACTTTCAATTGGGGCGGGCGCCGCAGTGTTATTTGTATGCTACGGCCATGCAACCAAGGAAATTGGCTGGGCATGGTTCGTCTCACAATTGCTGGCGGTCGTTATCGTAGACATTCGAAACTGTATACTCTTGTCCAACCCAATCAAGAAATCCGTCACCGGTCTGTTACCTTGGCTCGGAGTAACTGCAGGTGTTTTCTGGACTTTTTCAGGCTACAACAGCATGGCGAACACGCTGACTACCCTACTCCTTATTGGAGTTTTTATGGTCGGGATGATCGCTCTGGCAAAACAGGTACGTGATTTGAGGCAGATATAATGCGAACTCTGAACTACATCTCTATCGGCGCCGCGTTAGTCGTCTTTGCCTCTGTAGCAACCGCCTTGCGCTTCGCTGACCTTCCTGTCGGGCTTGGTGAGCTCGTAGTCGTTTTACTGACGCTTTGGGCCTTGCGTTACAAGCACGCATTGAGATACCTGAAACACCCCATCATGATGTTCTGGGCGGGGTTCATCGCAATCGCAGGAATGGCTGCACTCCTCAGTCCCCTGCAAGGTGCCGCCAGTGCACACACTGCCGTGGCTTATTTGTACGTCGCATGCTTTTCACTCATGGCTCTTGCCTTTATGGATCAGGCCTCGCAGCAAGAATTCGACAGCTTTATCAAAGCACTTGGCGTAGTGCCCGCCGTATTACTGACCGTACCGTTTATTTGCTTCCTGACGGACTCATTCGAGTTGGCCAGATTTTTCGGGATAAACACCGACTACCCATCGCGCCTGTCCGCGTGGTCCACGAACCCCAACCAGCTCGCATTACTTCTGCTGCCAATTCCGATCTGGCTAATGGCAGTACATCGCAACTCGAACTGGCAGGGACTGCGCTGGCTACGTAATCTTCTTTTGCTGTCGGCTTTTTTCTTTCTGGGAATATGCGTACGAAGCGACGCACTACTGCTTGCCTGGACGATTGGCCTGCCATTGCTGGCCATCGTGACCGCGCTTTGGGCGAAGCGGGTAAACTGGAAGTTATTGTTCACGATGCTATGTGCCTTCATTTTGGCGTTCAGCTCCTTCAAATTCATAATCGACGGACCGGGACGGGAAAAGCTCCTGGCGGTCGAAGCCTCGATTGTTAGCACGGTATCGTCCGTGTTCAGCACTCCGACCCAAAATACAGCCGCCCCGCGTGTCAGCAAAAAGGTAACTGCGCCAGGCAAGTCGGACTCGGTAATCGGTGTCGGCTTTGACGAAAACAAGGGCAGTGTTCGCAAGACTCTGTGGATCCATGCGACAGAAGCATGGCTTCAATCCCCCCTGATAGGTCATGGCCCCGGCGCTTTCTCTTACCTCAATGACCCAGAGGTCAAGGAGGAGGCCCATAATTTGGCCTTCGACATGCTTACTCAGGTCGGCATTGCAGGCGTCCTGTTATTTGCGGCTTTGTACCTCTGGCTGATCGTCAGGGCGTATAGAGCCAAAGATCCCTATTCACTGACGGTACTTATCGTATTGATGCTTTTTTCGGGGGCACACTTCATGCTCCGACAGCCCATATTCAGTCTCTACCTGATTGTCTGTGCGCTAGCGGTCAAAAACGGCAGTTTCACCACTTTGCGCGATAAGCATTCAACCCTTTGATTACAATGAGATTGCTCCATGTGCGGTATTGCAGGGTTCTGGCACCCTAACAGCCAAGGCAGGTATGACGGGGCGGCAGCCCTGACCCGCATGAACAACACCATCTTACATCGCGGCCCCGATGACGCAGGAGCCTGGGACAACGGCGCAGGCCTGTTCCTCGGTCACCGCCGTCTTGCGATTGTGGACCTTAGTTCGGCCGGCCATCAGCCCATGACATCCCCAACCGGGCGCTACGTCATAGTTTTCAATGGCGAGATATACAACTTTCAGGCGCTACGCAAATCCCTCGACGCGTTACATACGAGCCCACTACCGTGGCGCGGTCATTCTGACACCGAAGTCATGCTGGCTGCATTTGAACACTGGGGTATCACCGAAACCCTCCGCCAGCTGGTGGGCATGTTTGCAATCGCCGTCTGGGACCGAAGCCGCGAAACCCTCACACTGGCCCGCGACCGGATTGGCGAGAAGCCTCTTTACTATGGAGTGAAAAACGGCGCATTGCTGTTCGCCTCGGAGCTGCAGGCACTGAATGCGCACCCGAGTTTTGACGCACAAGTATCGCGCGACAGCCTGGCGCTGCTATTGAAGTTCGCATACGTTCCAGCGCCGCACTCCATTTATGATGGCGTGCACAAGCTGCCTCCGGGTACCTGGATCGAGATCGACCGTGATGCCGTGGAAAACGGCATGCTGGGTGAGCCGCAGAAATACTGGGAGCTGCCTGCCCAAGCTGGCGCACCTCTCTCGGACGCTGATGCCATCGATCAACTTCATGAACTGATGCGCACGACCATACGCGATCAAATGGTTGCAGACGTTCCCCTCGGCGCATTCCTCTCCGGGGGGATCGATTCGACCCTGATCGTCAGCCTGATGCAGTCCCTGTCGACGCAAAAGGTAAAGACCTTCACCATCGGCTTTGACAATCCCGGGTACAACGAGGCCGAGCATGCGAAAGCAGTGGCTCGCCACCTTGGCACTGACCATACCGAACTGTATGTGACAGGTGCGGATGCTCTGAACGTAGTACCGAAACTACCGGACATCTATGGCGAACCCTTTGCAGACTCATCGCAGATACCGACTTACCTCGTATCTCAACTAGCGCGCAGCCACGTGACAGTAAGCCTCTCGGGCGATGCAGGCGATGAACTTTTCGGCGGATACAATCGTTATCAATTTCTGCCAAAAGTCTGGCAAAAGCTGAATCGAATCCCGGGACCGGTACGCAAACTTGCCTCTCGAGTTATCGAGACTGCGTCGCCAAACCGTTGGGACACCATTGCAAGCGGGCTGAATCCTCTTATTCCCGCAAACCTGCGTGTTCGTTTGCCTGGAGACAAGCTTCACAAACTCGCAGGTGTCATGCGACACGACACTGCCAGCGAAATGTACAATCATGTGGTTTCGCAATGGCAAAACGCTTCCGACGTCGTTATCGGATCGAGCCTTTCCCCTATTGCACGCTTTGAGAGCGGGGATTTCGCCTCGTGGATGATGCGCCAGGACACTTTGACCTACCTTCCGGACGATATCCTGGCCAAAGTTGATCGCGCAGCAATGGCCGTGAGCCTGGAAACTCGCGTACCGTTTCTCGATCATAGAATCGTCGAGTTTGCTTCAACATTGCCAATGTCGCTTAAAATTCGCGATGGCAACACCAAGTGGATCCTGCGTCAGTTACTCTACCAGTACGTTCCACGCGAACTCATCGAGCGCCCTAAAATGGGCTTCGGTATTCCACTGCACGATTGGCTTCGCGGTCCGCTGCGCGACTGGGCCGAGTCTCTGCTGGATCCACAACGTCTTGCTCGCGAGGGATATTTCATTCCTGAAGCGATCCGTGCTGTATGGGAAAGACACCTCCGAGGGCAGGGAAATTTCCAGCAACAACTTTGGCCTGTGCTGATGTTCCAGGCCTGGCTCGATCGGAAATGAGTCAACTGAATCAAGAACCTATTATCAGAGGAAAAAAATCCATGTATCTGAGAAAGATATCGGTGGTCGGGTTGGGCTATGTTGGCCTGCCTGTAGCTGTAGCGTTCGGCAAAAAACACCCGGTAATCGGTTTTGATATCAACGAAAGCCGACTGCGAGAGCTTCGAGCAGGGCAGGATCGTACGAATGAAATCACCAGCGAGGAGCTTGCACAAACTCAAATCGAGTTTACGAGCAAGACCGACGTTCTCGCCAAGGCGGACTTCCACATCGTCGCAGTGCCGACACCGATTGATGAAGCACACCAGCCAGATCTGACTCCGGTAGTGAAAGCTTCCGAGACAGTTGGCAAGGCGTTGAAGAAAGGCGACATCGTTGTCTACGAGTCGACCGTCTATCCCGGCGTCACCGAAGATATTTGCGTCCCGATTCTGGAGCGTGTTTCCGGCCTGAAATGCGGCACGGACTTCACTGTTGGATACAGCCCCGAACGCATCAACCCTGGCGACAAAGAACATACATTCACCAAAATCATGAAGGTGGTTTCCGGCCAGGATATCGCCACCCTTGATATTGTCGCCGATGTGTACAGCTCGGTAGTGGTCGCAGGCGTATATAAAGCCGCATCTATCAAGGTTGCCGAAGCAGCCAAGGTTATCGAGAATACTCAACGCGACTTGAATATCGCATTGATGAACGAACTCGCACTCATCTTCGATCGCATGGGTATTGATACTCTCGATGTTCTGGAAGCCGCCGGCACCAAATGGAACTTCCTCAAGTTCAAACCGGGCCTGGTGGGTGGCCACTGTATCGGTGTAGACCCATACTACCTGACACACAAAGCCGAAAAGCTTGGCTACATTCCACAGGTCATTCTGGCCGGTCGACGCATCAACGACGGCATGGGCGCTTATATTGCCCAGCAGACAATCAAGCAGATGATTCACGCCGGTCACACCATTGCCGGCGCAAAAGTTACCGTGCTTGGCCTGACGTTCAAAGAGAACTGCCCGGACCTGCGCAACTCCCGCGTCATCGATATCATTCGTGAACTCGAAGAATTCGGCGTAAATGTTCAGGTCGTTGACCCGGAAGCAGAGTCCTCCGAAGCCGAACATGAATATGGCGTCAAACTGATTGATATCAACGAGCTGGAACCCGCGGCAGCTATCGTCGTTGCAGTGGCGCATGACGCCTATGCACGCTGGAGCAGCGAGCAGTTCTTGAGCCTGATGCACACCGCTCCTGTCGTCATCGACGTCAAAGGCGTATGCGACGGGTCAGCCCTTGAAAGTGCGGGCGCCCGTTTCTGGCGTCTATAAAGGAGATTGACATGAGCGCTTACGAAACACTGCATCAAGACCTGGAAAAGTCACCTCGAACCTGGCTGATTACTGGCGTAGCCGGCTTCATCGGCTCGAACCTGCTTGAGGCACTACTCCATTTGAATCAGCGCGTTATTGGCCTGGATAACTTCGAAACCGGTCATCAACGTAACCTGGACCTGGTGAAACAAGCCGTTCCAGCACAAGCGTGGTCGAGATTCGAGTTCGTGCACGGCGACATTCGCAAGCCAGAAGACTGCCAGAAGGCCCTTTCGGGTGATGTGGACTACGTTCTGCACCAAGCAGCGCTGGGCAGCGTACCGCGCTCGCTTGAAGACCCTGCTCGAACCAACAGCACGAATATCGATGGCTTTCTGAATATGCTGGTCGCCAGCCGTGATGCCGGCGTCAAGCGATTCGTCTATGCCGCATCCAGCTCTACCTACGGCGATCACCCTGATTTGCCCAAGGTAGAGGACCGGATCGGCCGGCCGTTGTCACCTTATGCCGTGACCAAGTACGTAAACGAGCTGTACGCGGATGTTTTTGCACGCTGCTACGACCTGCAATCCATTGGCCTGCGATACTTCAACGTATTCGGACCAAGGCAGGATCCGGACGGCGCCTATGCGGCAGTCATTCCGAAGTGGTTTGGCGCACTCCTGCGGGACGAAACCATTCACATTAATGGTGATGGCGAGACCAGCCGCGATTTCTGCTTTATAGCCAACACGGTTCAAGCGAATCTGCTGGCTGCAACCACTCAAAATGCCGATGCGATCAATCAGGTTTACAACGTTGCCGTAGGCGACCGGACCACCCTGAATGAGCTGTTCTATAACATCCGCGAACTTGCCACCGTAGCCAGACCTGAGCTCAAGGACATTGAGCCCTCCTATCGCGACTTCAGAGCCGCTGACGTTCGTCACTCCCAGGCTGACATCAGTAAAGCGCAAACATTACTCGGTTACGCTCCGACGCATCGTATCGCCGATGGACTGAAGAGTTCTGCGGATTACTACACGACCCATGTAGGCAAGCATGTCTAGAATTGTTGTTATCGCCGGGCTCGCCGAGTCGTTGATTCGGTTTCGTGGAGATCTTCTGGATGCAATGCGAGCGAATGGTCATGAAGTCGCTGCCATTGCGCCAGAAGAGGATGTTTCTGTTCGCCAGCGTCTTGCTGAAAAGGGCATCGCATACCATGTCGTTCCCATGGCGCGTGCAGGGCTGAACCCATTGGCGGATTTGCGATACCTGCTGCATTTGAGCCGGTGCCTGCGCAAAATCAAACCCGATGTGGTGCTCGCTTATACGATCAAGCCGGTAGTATATGGATTGATGGCGGCGAGGATGGCGCGCGTCAAGCGAAGCTATGCGTTGATTACCGGATTGGGCTACGCATTCACGGATGTCAGCGCGAGTTTCAGTCGCGCTGTTGTGAATCGCGTCGCCTCAGGCCTGTACCGGTTTGGGTTACGTTTCGCGGATGGCTTATTCTTTCAGAACCCTGATGATCGGCAGCTGTTCATCGATCAGGGGCTTGTGAAGTCAGGACTTCCGATCTGGATCGTAAATGGATCGGGGGTCGACACCGCGAGCTTCACAGTCGCTCCCCTGCCCTCCCAACCGAGCTTTCTGTTCGTTGGAAGACTGCTGCGTGACAAAGGTATCAATGAGTATGTAGAGGCCGCTCGTACACTCAAACCGATCTACCCTCAGGCAACCTTTCACATTGTCGGCCCACTTGATTCCAACCCTTCTGGAATTAACGCAGCTGCGGTATCTGGATGGGAGCGAGAGGGAATTATCCAATACCACGGCTCCGTCAGCGATGTGCGACCGTATCTGACGCAATGCAGCGTGTTTGTACTGCCTTCCTATCGTGAAGGCACGCCTCGCTCTGTACTCGAAGCCATGTCCAGTGGAAGGGCCATTGTCACGACAGACGCCCCTGGATGTCGTGAAACGGTTCAGAACGGGATTAATGGGATGCTTGTCAGACCTCGCGACGCCGTCGATCTGGCGAAAGCGATGAAATGCCTGGCAGAGTCGGAGGATTTACGTGCACAGATGGGCGAAAAAAGCCGCGCCATTGCGCAAGAGAAATATGACGTGCACCGCGTAAATGCCTTCATGCTTGAAAAAATGCAGTTACAACACTAGTCAAATGCGGCCCGGTGTACGGAAAGGTTGTACGCCGGCGCCGCAAATCTGGTGCGGCCTGCAACACTCCGAACTCTGTCACATCCAGGATCGGGCCGCCCCCCTCCCCGACCCAGCTTTACGGCGCCTGTACAGCATCAAGCTCAACAGAGGTCCGATCGCCAAGCCGACCAACAGTGCCGTCAATACATACATCGAGACAGCCCAAGGCGGAGTAGACCAGCCCAGAAACGTCAGAGAAACCGCTTGCTGATTCTCAAGCGAAAACATCAAGGTTGCGACCAACGCCACCAATAAAAGCAAAACCAAAATAAATCTCTTCACTCTATGCACAACACCTTCCCTCACGTGCATGACAGGGCGTATCCCTATTCTTCATCCTCGTTTACCCGATCTCTAAGCTCTTTGCCTGGCTTAAAATGCGGTACAAACTTACCGTCCAGACTGACCGACTGGCCAGTCTTCGGATTACGACCCACACGCGGCGCACGATAGTGCAGAGAAAAGCTGCCAAACCCACGGATCTCGATGCGATCACCGGTGGCCAGACACTGGGACATTTGTTCAAGCATGGTCTTGATGGCCAGCTCAACATCCTTGGATGAGAGTAGCCCTTGATGGGTGACAATTCGTTCGATCAACTCCGACTTCGTCATATTTTTCCCTTCTTTTTCAAGCAGCTAGATCAGCGCTTGAAAGGTTTTAGCACGCCCGGAAGATTTTGAACAGCCCAGGGATTGACATATCTTCCCCGGCGTCGAAACGCCCGTTTTCAGCACACAAAAGCACAAGACAAGCCGCGCACGCTCAACGGCACATGACCAGCATGGTTCGCGTGACGTAACCAGCGGGATTGAAGCCAAACGGAAATTCATCCTCATCTTTGGCCTGATCAGATCGGGTGATCACTCTGTAACCCGCCCCCTTGCACTCCTTCGCCGCGCGCTTTTGGCATTTCTCCCACCCTGACCCCAAGCCGGAGCAGTCGATCTCGATACCACTGACACCACGCACCGCATGCGTCTTGGCACTTGTAGTACAGCCAGCCAAGACCAACACCGCGATCAACACAAAAAATCTGTTCATCCACTTCCTTATGCCAGGCAGCGCCCGACTACTGCACGACTAATACCCAGCTTAGTCGCGAATAGGCAATTGATCCGATTAAAGAAACAGACAGCCAAGCGCGGGGATTGGTTTCACTTGAGCACCAATACACGCGAGCCGTTCAGCACCAAATCGCAGGCACAAAAAAGGGCGACCGAAGTCGCCCTTTTTCATGATCAAGCAGAACTTAGTTCTGTTTGGCCATTGCTTGCTTCAGCAGTGCAGCCATGGTGGTGTCAACTGCTTCGCCTTCCGGAGCTGCTTTCAGGCTCTGGATAGCTTCTTTCTCTTCAGCGTCGTCTTTCGACTTGATCGAGAGCTGAATTACGCGGCTCTTGCGGTCAACGCTGATGATCTTGGCTTCAACTTCCTGGCCTTCTTTCAGAACGTTGCGCGCGTCTTCAACGCGGTCACGGCTGATTTCGGAGGCTTTCAGGGTCGCTTCGATGTCGTCAGCCAGAACGATGATGGCGCCTTTGGCGTCAACTTCTTTCACGGTGCCAGTCACGATAGCGCCCTTGTCGTTAACCGAGACGTACTCGGAGAACGGATCGCTTTCCAGTTGCTTGATGCCCAAGGAGATGCGCTCACGCTCTGGATCAACAGACAGGATCACGGTGTCGAGCTCGTCGCCCTTCTTGAAGCGACGTACGGCTTCTTCGCCCACTTCGTTCCAGGAGATGTCGGACAGGTGAACCAGACCGTCGATGCCGCCGT
>Ga0153921_1000414_pt1 | contig 23874 bp, 26 predicted proteins | sample TSNJ005MetaG_FD_104691 | JGI IMG/M metagenome (GOLD analysis project Ga0153921, IMG submission 104691) | Attine ant fungus gardens microbial communities from New Jersey, USA - TSNJ005 MetaG | ecosystem: Host-associated > Fungi > Mycelium > Unclassified | place: USA: New Jersey, Brendon T. Byrne... | reverse complement strand
CTGCATTGATACTGTTTTGTTCCTCCATGTCTGCACTGCTCTCAGAACCTTCTGTTTTGTTCATGACCTCAGCAGCTTCTGTTTTTTTACTGTCACTGGCGGCGGCACTGTCACTGTCAGCTGCTTTATTACTATCAGCTGCTCTGTTATTGTCATTGTCAGCCATTCTTTCACTGTCAGCCGCGCTTTCACTATAAGTTACTCCTTCACCATCGGTCACTGCATCCTCTATTAAACTATCCGGATCAGTAACGTCATCATCAGCTTCACTTTCCCGGCTCTCCGCATTTTCAGTATGATCATCACTAACCGACTCGCTTTCGGATGTAGTCTCCTCCTCTTTCCGGGCATTTTGCTCAGCATAATCCGACAAAACCATATTTTCCACCATACCAAGCTGCGACGCACGCTTCTTGATCTCTTCGTTACTTATATCCTTTTGGTCATTACCATTCGTAAAACCCAGGATCATTGCGGTTACAATCATACCAATTCCCAGACCCCGCATATAAAATTTCAATTTCATACTTTTATACCATCTCCGCCCGAAGCTCAGCACTGCTGCACATGCGGGCTTATATTTTATGGGTTGAAATGCACTTTATCAATAAGCTGAAATGTACTTTATCAATATTGGGCTGAAATGTACTTTATCAATAATAAGCTGAAATGCACTATCTCAACCTCCCTGCTTTCACTGTCAGCCTTTATAAAGATCTATCACCAGTTTCACTTCACCCACACCCAGGCCAAGCTCTTTTGCTATTTCAATTTTTGATTTCCCCTGTTTATGCAGATCCATAATCCTCTCATTACTGTTTTTTCCTTTGTACGCAGCCTCCTGGATAAAGCTGATATCTGCACTTAAGACTTCATTTGACTGACGCAATGCATCCTTACTTATGCCGGACTCTTCTTTCAGGCTGATGAGCTCTTCTTCTGATATGGATTCCGGTTTTAATGGATGAAAAACTGTCGATGCCGTGGTGTGTGCGGCTCCTTGGGCTTCTTCCTTCAGTTTCTGATTCACATCGGAAATTGTCTCTTTTATTTTTTTATGTTTATCATTTAACATATCATAGAGAAACATCACTTCTTCATGATTCCTGTTGATTTCCTGCAAGACCGTATCCGAGTATTCGCTGACAGCCATGATTTTCTCATTTGACAGCCGTTCCAGTGATCGTTCTGTTTTCTCAACAGCATATTCAATAGATTCATCCACTACTTCATTTACATGACTCTTTATACTGTTCATTTCCATGGCTACCAGGTTTTTTATTTCATCTCCGGCTAACTCCCTGGTACTTTCCATATCCGCATTCTTTTTTACGGGAATCAGAAAACTGATTACAACGATTACCGCTCCGGCTATTAACAGAAAGATTTCCATTATCCCCATAAACTCCTCATATCTGTATTCATACTTTTATATCAAATCTCTGGTGTCCTTTTATAACGATTTGTTCCTGTGTATCTTCTTTTTTTTGTTTTTTACCACCGTTGCCTTCATAGCTGTTGCTGCCTTTTTCTTTGGCGTCAAATTTCTTATTCTGCCACATGGTCTCTTCGCCGCTTTGTACCTGTTTGGTCATCTGCTCCACATTTTTATCTGACTGTTGGCTGAAATTAACCTGGTCTACCATGCCTTTTGTATCCTGATTGTGTTTTATCGTGGTATAATCCTGTGCCCTTGTTATCGTACTCAGTTCTAATACCCCAATTGCCATACGTTACCTCCTATGAAATAGGTTCCATTTTAACATCTCCGTCTACATTTACAAATTTGCAGTTATGATATGCATTCTGAATCACTTTGGATGCATCGCCAATTACCACTTTTGTTCCCGGATATACAACTCCGGTCACGATTAACTCCGCAGTATTCTGCTTATTGAGCATTTCCTGCAATTCTTTGTATTCTTCATTCTTACTGCTAAGCTCCGCTGTCTTTTCCTTTAACTTATTTGCTGACGCAATAATAGAATCCTGGCGTTCCTTGGTAAATTGAACTCCTTTTGCGATCTTTTTCTTAAATGTTTCCAAAATTTCCTGAGTATTTTTAATTTCTTTATAGATATCGTTTATTTCTTTCTGTAAAGTATGATAACGCTTCTTCTCTTCAGGGTCAACGCCAACCTCCGCCAATGTGGAAGAACCTCTTTCCGATCCCAGTGTCTTTACTATTATTTTCTCTCTGGCATTAATATATCCGCCTGTTATAAATCCTTTTTTTCCTGTAACCTCCAAATTGGATCCTGCTATGATATGACTGTGGAAAATAGCTCCCGCCGATACAGATCTCCCAGCCGTAGCTTTTGCATTTTCAAGGAACATGGCCACAATATTTCCTCCTGCATTCAATATTCCTTTACTCATACCATTCATTCCCCTGGCGATAATGATATCTCCGCCGGCTACTATTTCGGCACCTTCCACAGCACCATCCACAATAACGTCACCCTTGGCTTTGACCTTCATATTGGACTGTACTTCACCTCTCACCCGGACAGTACCGTCAAAAGATATATTGCCGGTGGACAAATCAACATTTTCAACCTCATAGATATTGGAAACGACAACCTTGTCACCTTCCATCATAACCTGACCATCCACCAGAGAAATCAATGACAAATGATCGTTTGATACACTGACATTGGAGCCATATTTAAAATGTATCGTCTTTACCCTTTTTGGCAATAATTTCAGGTTAAATACATTTCTGCCCTCCTCTCCCAAATCCTCCGGAATCATTCTGGCCAGGACATCTCCTTTATTGCAATGACTAATAAGTTCCAGGGTGTAATAATCGACACTTCCGTCCTCCCTCACACGCGGTTTGGCTTCAATCTCTGTATTAAATAAATACTCAATACGCGCATCTGTACCAGTCCGCGGCGCCTTACCAAGGGCAATCATAATATCTGTATTATATACCGGATTCCTGAAATGCTCCTCTATAATCTGATTTTGCAGTCCATACGTGATTTTACGATGTTGTAATTCTTTCATAAAATCATCTGGTAAAATTCTTTTACCTGTTTCTGACGGCGGCATAAAACGGACAGTTACCGACATGTAATCTTTAGAAATATACAGATCAAATGTTTCGTTCCTGACCGGACAGGCTCCTTCTCCCAAATGAAGAATTGTTTCCTGTCTCCTTTTTAATGCCTGTTTTAATGTCTCCGTATCAATTTCGATATGATACGTATCTAAAAAATCAATCACTTCACCTTGCTGAATATCTTTACCTCCACCCATCGGTGGAATCAATTTCAGGCCATATCCGGTATCTACTTTAACCAGTTGAAAGTACCCATTGCCCATTCTGCTTACCTCTTAAGTTTTATCTGCCCGACAATAATCCCATATAGTTACCCATTTTTATTTTCATTTTCTGCAGCGCTCTTGTGTGCAGTTGTGAAATTCTTGATTCCGATACTTCCAATATATGACTGATTTCCTTTAAAGTCAATTCATCATAATAATAAAGAGTGATTACCTTACGTTCCTTTTCTGTCAGCAGCTCCAGGGCTTCGCCCAGTACTGTCACCAGTTCCTTTTTCTCAATATTCTCTTCCGGACTTTCGAATCTGGCCGTAATTCCCCGGCTGTAATCCTGAGCCACATCACTTCCCTGTTCCATAAACTCATTCAAAGATACCAAACCAGTCACCTTCATCTGGGACTGCCAATCCGTATATTCATCATCAGAAAGTCCCAGGCCCTCGGCAATTTGCTTATCTGTGGCACCATGGCCGGTTTTCTGCTCAATTTCTTTGATTACAGAATCCACTTTCTTCTGTTTCTGACGGATCGTTCTGGGAATCCAGTCCATTTTCCTGATCTGGTCCAGAATTGCACCACGAATTCTTAAGCTTGCATAGGTTTCAAATTTGACCTCTTTCAAATAGTCAAATTTATCAATCGCATCAATCAGTCCAAATATCCCGTAGCTTACCAAATCCTCATAATCCACGTTATAACCGAGATACATGCTGAATCTACCTGCCACTACCTTAACCAATGGTGCATATTCCAATATGATCTGCTCCCTGGCTTCCGGTTTTTTGTACTTAGCGTAATCTTCCAAAAGCTTCCTTCTGCCTGCATCGTCCATAGCACCCTCCAACTGTCATTTGCTTTTCTGCCTTATCTGCCTTTTTTATTCCATATCTGACTCCGGTTTCTTTTCAATTACTTCACCTTCCTCAGACGCTTTTTTCTCATTCTGTGTATCAAAATGATTCAATACACCTTTTAAGATACTGCCCAGGATAAAAAAAATCAACATAGATAAAAAAAGTGCCACCAGCTTTTTCAAGATAGAATAATCTCCAATAAAAGTTATTATACACGTTATCGCACCTGCACATAACATCAATATTATTGGCATTGTTTTTCTGGTCATAGTATCTCCTTTATCAGATAATATTTTCTCCTTTTCCCACTGCCTTGATCACAAAATCACCCGATTCCGGATAAAAGATGACGGTTCTGCCATAGTTTTTCCCGGTATCGTTTGCCAGTATGGGAATCCGAAGCTGCTGCAGTTTTTTCTTGGTAGCTTCCACATTCCGCTCCCCAACCTGCATTAAATCATTCTTTCCCTGTATCTGAAACATCATGGCGCCGCCGGCAATCTTAGCCTTCAGACGTTCTTTCACAGCACCCTTCGCCACCATCTGCCTGATCAGTTCATCTATTCCGGTATCCGCAAATTTCGCCTTATTCAGCGTCCCATGGGTAACAAGACTGCTGTCAGGAAGCATGATGTGTGCCAGGCCGCCAACTTTGGTAATGGGATCCCTCAATGCAATCCCTACACAAGAACCAAGCCCTAATGTCGTTAAACCATCCGGGCTTGAACAGATCTTCAAATCAGCCATTCCTACTTTCACTATATTGCTCATTCGTGTTTCCTTCTTTATAATACCCCAACCAGGCTTAATTTAACGCATAGTAAACAAAGGATCATGATAATACAACACCTAAAGAATTCAATATGGTTGAATATGATTCTAAGTCAGGAACCAGCATGAAATATCCATTCATTTCCACTTCATCATAAAACTGCGACTGAATCAGTAAAAGTTTATCTCCCAATATGCCGAATTCGATTGCCGGAACACTTAATATTGCGCCGGCCATGTCCACCGTCAAGGACGGAGGAGACGGATATATCTTTAAATTTGTCAGCATAGAAAGAGAATTCAGATAAGCACCGGAAATGATATTACCAACTTCCCGCATTGCAGACAACTCCATTTCGTTGAACTCATCACCTTCCGCTCCTTCCATCCCCATCATAATCTTACTAATCAGATGTTTTGCAGAAGTGACTTCTATCAGGAACATGATACTGCCTGTAATATCGCCTTCCACTCCCAGGAAAACCCCGATCATGATCTGCTCTTCACCGCCCATCATGCTGCAGACCTCGCTAAAATCCAAAAGCCTGACCTGCGGTACTCTCATATCAACTCTGCACTGAAGCATCAGAGAAAGAGCCGTCATGGCATTTCCCGCTCCAATATTTCCAATTTCCCGTAGTACGTCCATATATGTATTAGAGACATTATCCAAACTGAAATCGCTCAAAACATACCTCCTTCAATTATACCGCTTATACATTTTCCTTATCCAATGCCACAGCATTCAAATCCAGCAGGGATATAAGACCGCCGTCAAATTTGCCTATGCCATTGATATATCCTATTTTTTCTTCTTTCTTATCATATGCCATTTTTTCAATATCAGCAGTAATCAGGGTCACTACTTCCTTAACTTCATCCACAACAATTCCCACATTACCCTGCTGTTCCAATTTCAAAATAATGATACGGGTATTTTTGGTGATCTCATCAGGTTCAAGTCCCATTTTAATCCGGATGCTGATAACTGGAATCACTTCACCGCGCAGGTTGATTACGCCCTTCAGATAATCCGCCACCTTTGGAACTCTGGTGATATGCTGCATACGTACGATATTATCAATATATTTAATATCAATACCATACTGCTCGTCTCCCAGACGGATTACAATAAACTGTATTGTTTCATTATCGTCCCGGTAGTCCCGGCCTGCTGCAGACTCATTTACTCTCACTTCATTCATCTCGTCTTCTCTCCCTTCCTTAAATCAATGCATTAGCATCCAATATCAGGGCAACTTCACCGTCACCCAAAATCGTTGCGCCGCTGATGAACTTAACCTGCTTTATATACTTTCCAAGGGATTTGATTACGATTTCCTGCTGTCCCATCAGTTCATTGACTACCAAACCTGCCTGTTTATCGCCTTTCCTGACAATAACGGCAATTACATTCTCATCCGCTTTATGCTCCGTCTCGATATCCAATACTTCTGACAAACGGATCAGCGGTGTAACAGTACCCCTTAACTGAATAACTTCTTTGTTCTGTACAAGCTTGATATCGCCTGGCGCAATATCTTCTATTGTCTGAATGGAACCAAGGGAAATGGCATATTTTTCATTACCCACCACAACCATAAGTGCCTGGATGATTGCCAGTGTAAGAGGCAGGCGTATAATCCATGTACTGCCCTCGCCCAGCTTTGTTTTTACTTCGATTTCCCCGCTTAATGCTTCGATTTTGGATCTGACCACATCAAGACCCACGCCTCTGCCGGATACATCTGTTACTATTTCTGCAGTGGAAAAGCTGGGAAGGAAAAGTAAATCAATGATTTCTTTTTCTGTCATAATGGCAGCCTGGTCTTCGGATATAGTCCCTCTTTCAATGGCTTTGTTCCTTACGGACTCCACGTCAATACCATTACCATCATCACGCACTTCTATTACTACATTATTACCATCCTGATACGCATCCAAATAGATTGAGCCAACAGCCGGTTTTCCTCTCTGGGCGCGGATTCCGGCGGATTCCAGACCATGGTCGGCAGAATTACGCAGCAAATGCATCAAAGGATCACCGATTTCATCCACAACAGTACGGTCAAGTTCTGTCTCTTCACCGGTCATGTATAATTCCATTTTCTTGTTCAGACTCTTGGACAAATCACGTATCATACGCGGGAATTTGCTTACTACACTTTCAATCGGCACCATTCGGACTTTCATTACCGACTCATGAAGATTGGTAGTTACACTCTCCAGATACTCTATCTGCTCATTAAAGCCACTGCTGTCGTTCTGTTCCCGGCTGGTAGTTACTGATACCAATGAGTTCTTGGCGATGATCAGTTCACTTACCAGATTCATGAGAACATCCAGCTTTTCTATATCCACACGTACGGTTCTGTTTACCACCGGCTTACCTGGTATCTGTTTCTTATCAGACTGTCTGGCAGTCTCAGCCGGCTTTGCTTCAGCCATTGCAGAGACAGTACTGCTGCTTACAGCCTTGGCTTTTGCTTCCGGAACTAATGTATCGGCTTCATGCTCTTCTTTCTCATGGCCATTGTCGCATTCACCATAGTCTGCAATATCTTCCAATTTCAATTCTGCTGCCTTAACTTCCCTGATTTCAGAAACATAGGAAGCTTCCGCAATTACTTCATCCAAAGATGCTTCAGATACAATGATCAGAGAAAACCGGAACTCAAATTTTTCATCTTCAATATCCTGAATACTGGGACTTGAGACAATAACCTCACCCTTTTCTTCAATTGCCTTAAATACAAGAAAAGCTCTTGCCGCTTTTAATAAACAGGATTCTTCAATGAATATATCCACACCGTATACATTCCGTCCCATTTTATATGCTTCCCGAAGGACCTTGTTCTCGGTATCATTTAGTTTAACAGACCTGAATCCTTCTTCACCGGCACCATGATCAGACGGGGCAGCCGAAGCAATGTCATCTCCGTCAGATGAAGATACCTTGTTTTTCTCATCCAGAATGTCATTTAATTTTCTGATCAGCGGCTCATTGTCATTGGTTCCTTCATCTGCCTGCGTCATAATATTATTCGTATATTCCTCCAAAGCATCCAGGCACTGAAACAGCACATCGATCATTTCCGGTTTCACTTTAATATTGCCGGTACGGACTTCAGAAAAAACATTTTCCATGTCGTGGGTAAGAGCCTGCATCCTTTTGTAGCCCATGGTACCTGCCATTCCCTTCAAAGAATGGGCAGCACGGAATATCTCGTTTATCGTGTCCATATTCTCGGCATCAGCTTCCAACTCCAAAATTTGCGTATTTAGGTTCTGCAGATGTTCTTTTGTCTCATCCAGAAAAATCTCCAGGTATTGGTTAACGTCCATTTCACATTACCCCCACTTTCAGTATAATTTCCTGTGCAATCTGCTCCAGTGCCACCTCCTGGTCAGCCAATCCGCTTGCCACAATGCTTTTAGGCATTCCGTATACGGTACTGCTTGCCTGGTTCTGGGCAATTACATGCACTTTTTTCATTGGCTTCAGATTCTTGATTCCAGCTGTTCCATCAGCACCCATACCCGTCATTACCACACAGACAATCTCATCATACTTACTCTTTATCAGAGATTCATACATATAGTTCGCACAGGGTCTTACCCCTTCTCTCAGAGGTTCCTCTGAATAATGAATCGTATTCTTCCCTGCAGGAGATGTCCTGATGTTCAGATGCATACCTCCCTTGGCCAGATATGCCACACCCGGCTGAAGCACATCACCTTCCGCCGCTTCCTTCACCTTGCATTCACTGGCGTTGTTCAGTCTCTCCGCCATGGATAAGGTAAAACCTGCCGGCATATGCTGTACGATTACAATCGGTGCGTTCAACTCGCCCGGCAGCTTCGGGATCACTTCCATCAGTGCCTTTGGTCCTCCGGTCGAGCTGGCAATGGCAACAATCTTGTTCCCACTCAGATGCTTCGCATTTTTGCGGATGATCTCAACCATTTTGTGGGTAGTTTCCCTGGACTTAACAATCCTCTCCTGTGTTACAAATACAGGCAGTTTACTGTCAACCACAACACTTAATGTCTGAAGCACTTTCTCTTTGAAGGAATCCAGTCTGCACTCAGATACACTGTCAGGCTTATGAACAAAATCCAGTGCGCCAAGCTCCAGGGCATCAAGAGTTGTCTTGGCATTTTCCCTGGTATCTGTGCTTGCCATCATAACCCTGGCGGATATCTTGTTCCGCCTCAGCTCTTCCAATAACTCCAGGCCATTCATCCGGGGCATGTTTACATCCAACACAACAGCGTCGTATGTGTTCTTACGAAGCAGCTCTAACGCTTCCACTCCATTGCGTGCTTTGTCAGCTACATGAAATCTTTCATCGTAATTAATTATATCACAAATCACTCTTCGCATAAGTGCAGAGTCATCAACTACCAAAATATTTTTACTCATTTTTAACTTTGCTCCTCTTTTATACTTCGTTCCTTTTGTCTGATCTTTCTCTCCTCTTCAAAAATATATTTGATAATTTCTTCTCTTGTATCGCTGTCAATATTAATATATTTTACCCGGTGTTCGTAAGTTCCCGGACGATTATCCATCTCTGACGCGCTGAGAATCTTTCCGATCAACTCATAATTCTTACGCTCACCTTTCATAATCAGATCATAATTAATATAAATCTTACTTTCAGCCGGATACGCCTCTTCCGATACAAAACGTATGCCTCCTCCGCTGATATCCACAATCACACTGCTTTTTAACGGCAAATCCTTTTTCAACTTATCCTGATCATCTGCGTTAATGGAACGCAGTTCTGCCTCACTTATTATTCTGGACTGCATCTCCATGGCACAGCCAAAGCGGTAATATTCCCGCCGCTGATATTTTCTCAGATTACTGGTTAGCTTCAAGCGCAGCAGAAAGAGATTATTTGTTTTATAGCGCTCTTCCACTATGGTAAAACACTGAAATAATCCGGTGTCAGTAAATATGACAAAATTATATTCTTCTCCCACCGATAACAGAAGAAGCCTTGTCTTCTCAAGGGGCATGTTAATCTCCACCTGATTATCCGATATGATTTCATTAATCTTACTGTAATAAATTTTTTTATCATCTTCCTTATATTCATTTATCTGATCCATGGTCTGCAGTTCGACCCGGTCACCTGGTTTTATAAATTTTGAAAGCATTTCATCATCACCCTATCCCATTTTCTTTCCAGTTATAATATGCGAAAAAAAAGCCGCCATCCCTCTTTTGGGCAATTTCTCCGTTTCTTCTTTATTCATCAGTCTGACTGCCATCCGTTCAAATGCAATGCTGGATCTCGCTCCCGGGTTCTCAATAGATACCGGTGTCTGCTGCATAACAGATCTTGCCAGCTGCTCATCCTGGGGAATACCTCCCAAATAAGTCATTTCCATTTTCAAATATCTTGTAACCACCGCATTGAGTTTCTGAAATAATTGATTACCTTCATCCTCTTTGCCGATACGATTTGCTATCATTTTAACCTGGGTAAGATCCTGCTGATAGCGGGGGTGCCTGAACAATGCCTTCAACAGTGAATAAGAATCTGTAATGGAAGTAGGCTCCGGTGTGGTAACAAGCAGAATCTCATCACTTGCCACAAGAAATTCAATCACAGCATCAGATATCCCTGCCCCGGTGTCTACAATTATTATATCGGCAATTGCATCCAATTCCCTCAGATTCTGAATAATATATGTTAAATAATCCCGGCTTAAATTCGCCATACCCACAATACCTGAACCTCCGGATATAAATCCCACTCCCAGCGGTCCCCATGTAATAATTTCCTGTATCCCCTTACCCTGATAAATCAAGTCATACAAATTATGCCTGGGTATGGTTCCAAACATAATTTCAATATTTGCAAGCCCAAAATCAGCATCCAATATAATAACCCTCTGTCCCATCTTCCGAAACTGTATCGCCAGATTAATTGTCGTGTTTGATTTTCCGACCCCTCCTTTGCCGCTTGTCACCGTAATGACACGGGCCAGTGGTCTGACTTGCTTATTTGCTTTAATAATTCGCAATCGCTCTGCTTGATCCATACTTCCCTCCTTAGAACTCCCCTATGATTTTTTTCCTCCCAATAATTGCTTTACTGTTTTCTGCGGATTGAAGAACTCAATATCATCCGGTACATTCTGCCCACAAGTAACATAAGCAATCGATGCATCTGCATACATTTTCAAATTCAACAGATTCCCCACCGATGTGGTTTCATCAAGTTTGGTAAAGATCAACTGGAAATCTGTCAACTCTTTATAACAATCGGTAATCTGCAGCAAATCCCGGTATTTCGTGGTTGCACTCAATACCAGAAAAACCTGTTTTTCAGCCAGCTCATTAACAGCGTGTATCAATGACTTCATTCTTCCGATCTGTTCCTTATTCTGATGGGAATGTCCTGATGTATCCACAAATACATAATCGTATTCCTTAAAGTCCCGGATCGCATTTTGCAGCTCTTCTTCCGTATAAATTACCCTGAATGGAACCTCAAGAATATTCGCATATGTCCTGAGCTGCTCAGCCGCAGCAATCCGAAAGGTGTCTGCTGTCAGCAGGGCAACTTTTTTCTTTTCGCTCATACTGAAATTACTTGCCACCTTGGCGATGGTTGTTGTCTTGCCCACTCCGGTGGGTCCGATGAATAATACCACCCTGGGACCTGATTGGGCTGGTGTAATGCTTGCTGACTTGCCGAACTTAAGAATCATCTTCTGATAGGTATTGGCCAGGGTATAATCAAAAGACATATTGGGCTTATTCAGCTTCTCAATCTCCTCCAGAATCTGATTGGCATATTTCTCATCCACCTCATTATCCAGCATGGTATTGTATAACAGCTTCATGAACTTTACCAGTTCTTCATTCTTCTCTTCATCGGCTTCTTTCGTCTGGTTCTTAACGCTCTTATCCCCTCCGGTCAGATTATTCTCCTGGTCGGCGGGCAGTTCAGCGGCCGGTACATTTTTTTCATTTTCTGCTTTCTGCATCTGATTAACCAGCAAGCTTTGCAGGCTGTCCAGTTTTTCCTCTATATTTCTAGAGCTGTCCCTGGCACCGGCTGTATAATCAGGAGCAATGTAGTCTTGCTTTTTCACAATCCCAGGCTCCTTTGATACGTTCTGAAGGATATCGTTCTTCTCCTCCTCCAGTGCCACAGTTGCTTCTACAAGCCGGGATCGCAGAGACGCAAAAATGCCCTTTCTCTTTACTTCCTTAACATTCATTACCACAACATTACTGCCCAATTCCTTTTTGGCAGCTTCTATTGCCTCTGCTTCAGTTTTTCCAATAAATTTCTTAATTATCATTATGCTGTCACCATTCCCACAGATTGCAATTCCACATTAGACTCAATTTCATTATAAGATACGACAATCAAATCCCGATAATAATCTTCTGTCAGACGTTTAAAATACATCCTCACGATTGGCGATGTAATAACAATTGGGTTCTTACCCAGATTCTCCAGCTTCTGTACCTCATTACCAACAGAATTTATAATGGATTTTGTCTTGGCCGGATCCAGATTAATATATGCACCTGTCTCTGTCTGTTTTACACTGCCCATAATATCCTGTTCAATCTTCGGATCCAATGTTACCACACTGGTTGTCTCATGTGACGTAAAATATTTGACAGATATTGCCCGTTTCAGACTCTGCCTTACATATTCTGTTAAAATATCGGTATCTCTGGTTGTTGGCGCATAATCCGCAAGCGTCTCCAGAATGGATAATAAATCTCTTATGGAAATTCCTTCCTTCAGCAGATTCTGCAGAACCTTTTGAATCTCACCAAGACCAAGCAGCTTTGGAACCAGTTCGTCCACAAGAGACGGATGGCTTTCTTTCAGGTTATTAACCAGATTTTGTACATCCTGTCTGCTCAGCAATTCCGCAATATGCTGTCTGATGATCTCTGTCAGATGTGTGGCAATGATAGAGGGCGGATCCACTACTGTATAACCCAGACTTTCAGCTCTCTCCCGCTGTCCTTCTGTAATCCAGATAGCCGGCAGATGGAATGAGGGTTCAAATGTGGGAATACCGGTAACTTCCTCCTCCACATATCCCGGATTCATGGCCATATAATGGTCAAAAAGAATCTCCCCTTCGCTGACCTGAATCCCTTTTATCTTGATAATATACTGGTTGGGGTTCAACTGTATATTATCACGCAGACGTATAATCGGCACTACCGTTCCAAGCTCTAAGGCAATCTGTCTTCTTATCATAACAACACGGTCAAGTAAATCTCCGCCCTGATTGACATCAGCCAGCGGAATGATGCCATATCCGAATTCCAGTTCAATCGGATCAACCTGAAGCAGACTGGTCACATTTTCAGGTGATCTTATCTCTTCGGCAGCAATTTCATCGCTGCTTACCTCCTGTACGATCTGGCTTGCTTCAATCTTATTAGCCTGTAGCCGGCCTATGATAATGAATACCAAACCTAATCCAACGAACAAAATAGTCGTAAGATCTGTAACAAACCCCAGAATTACCAGTATGGCTCCAACCAGATACAGAACCTTGGGATTCCCAAACAGCTGTTTTAAGATGGATTCTCCAAAATCTGTTTCTTTACTTCCCTTCGTAACCAGAATACCTGTTGACAGGGATATGAGCAGGGATGGAATCTGGCTTACCAGTCCGTCACCAATCGTTAATATCCCATATTTATTCAGGGCATCCATCATCTCCATATTTTCACGGAGCACACCCATGGCAATACCGCCGACTATATTTATGACAGTAATAATCAGTCCGATAATCGCATCTCCCTTTACATACTTTACCGCACCGTCCATGGAACCAAAGAAACTGGACTCTTCCTGTATCTTATCCCTTCTTCTCTTGGCTTCCTTATCATCAATCGTACCGGTATTCAGATCCGCATCGATTGCCATCTGTTTACCAGGCATAGCATCCAGTGTAAAGCGTGCCTGTACTTCAGCCACACGTTCAGAACCTTTATTAATAACCATGAACTGGACCATGATCAGAATAATAAATATGATTACACCGATAATAAAATCGCCGCCGCCCACAAACTCACCGAATGTGGCAACTACATTACCGGCATTCCCATTAGAAAGAATAAGCTTGGTGGAGGATACATTCAGGGCAATTCTGAATATTGTGGTAAATAAGAGCATGGTGGGATAATAAGACATATCCAGTACATCCTTTGAAAACATAGTGCCGAATAATATAGCAAAAGCAAGTCCGATATTAAATGCCAAAAATGCATCCAATATAGAAGAAGGAATGGAAACGATCAACATAAGAAAAGCAACAACAATATAGGCTGCAACAAATATATCAGCTCTTTTTACACTCATTTTTCGTCTCCTTTCTTATAATCCGGGGTTACACTTTACCTTTTAACTGATACACAAAAGCCAGGACTTCTGCTACTGCCTGATACAGCTCCGGCGGTATGACCTGCCCTACTTCCACATTGGTATAAAGCATACGGGCTAATGGCTTATTCTCCACAATCTCCACATCATTTTCTCTGGCAATCTCTTTTATCCTGGCTGCCAGATAATTCTCACCCTTGGCAATCACAAGGGGAGCATCCGCTTCCTTCGCATCATATTTAATTGCAACGGCATAATGTGTCGGATTTGTAATGACCACATCTGCCTGGGGCAGGCTCTGCATCATGCGTCTCTGGGAAGCTTCCCGCATCCGCTGGCGTATCTTCCCCTTAATCTGAGGATCTCCTTCTGCCTGCTTATACTCATCCTTCACTTCCTGCTTGGTCATCTTCATATCATTTTTGAACTTGAATTTCTGGTATACAAAATCAGCAAGGGCAATAATCATATAAACAATTGAAATCCGAATGCCCAGATCAACTACGATTTCTGCAATTAACTGGATCACCTGCATAAGAGGCATATCATACACAAGATATAAATATTGAAATTTATCCTGCAGATAATTATAACAGACTAAAATGATGATTCCAATCTTCGCGAGGGATTTAACAAGTTCTACCAGTGCATTTACCGAAAATAATCTTTTAATACCTGACAAAGGACTAATTTTACTGAATTTGGGTTTTAAGGTCTTACTGGTGGGTTTCCAGCCAACCTGTATAACATCGCTTAAAAAAGCAACCAGAAAACCAATAATCAGCAAAGGGGCTATGATGAACAGAACCTGTATCAATAAATCCTGAAATAAAATATACATAGCTCTTTGCGGTAAGGTATCGTTCCAAAGCACCACCGATTCAGGAATCCGGTCATACACATCAGAGAATACCTCCGTTAACTGGATGCCCATACTTCCAACCCAGAACTTCAGGACCAGAAAGAGTGCAAGCAGTCCCAGACCATTGGCAATCTCACGGCTCTTGGCAACCTGCCCCTCCTTACGTGCATCACTCAGCTTTTTAGAGGTAGCCGGTTCTGTCTTTTCTCCTCCGGGACCATCTTTGGCGAAGAACTGAAGATTATATTGAATAATCATATCATCGCCTCCACAAAAACAACAATCATCTTTTTCATTTCTTCAAATACGAAATTGGCAGCACCGGGCAACATCCATGCTGTCAAAAATAAGGTGGAAAGACCTGCCAATATCTTAAGCTGTATTCCTACTGCAAACATATTCATCTGAGGTGAAACCTTAGCTAAAACACCCAGCACCGCATTCAAAAGCAATATAACACAGAATACCGGCAGACAGATCCGAAATCCGATAATAATATAGTCACCCAGGAACCGAATCATGGATGTAAGAAGCGCATCCACATGAAATACAGCTCCATTCACCGGAATCAAGGTAAAAGAATCCGCCAATGCTTTCAGTAAATATCGGTACATCCCCGTAACAATCATAAGCAGCATCAATATGTTCTGATACAAAGCTCCCGTAATCGTTGTATTCTGCCGTGTGGCCGGATCCATTAAGCTTACCATGGAAAGACCAATTTCCATATCCACAATTGACCCGGCAAAATTAACAATTGAGGTGCATAATGTTGCACCAAATCCTATCAAAAGTCCGGTAACCGCTTCTCTCATAACAATAACTGCATATCCTGTTACTGAATTGTACGTAAGACCTGCAGCCGGTGTAAGTGATGTATATAATAATCCCGCCGTTATAGCACTGAAAGCAATTTTGAGGCGATTAGGTGTATTATTCATACTAAAAAAAGGTGCAATATAGACAAAACAGGTTACCCTCACAAGGATCAGCAGGTAATATTCAAGATCACTTATTGAAAATGAGTATGCTATTATATTATCCGCGGACATAGACACTGAAATTACTCCACAGGGAAACCGCAAATTCCACCATTGCACTCATCATCCATGACCCTAACAGTATAAGTCCCAGAAATACACAGACAATTTTGGGTACAAAGGTAAGCGTCTGTTCCTGTATGGATGTAACCGTCTGGAAAATACTTATTACAAGACCAATCACCAGTGAGATCAATAAGACCGGCAATGATACCTTAATAATGAGAAATAATGCATCATTGGTGATTTCTGCAACTGATTCAATCGTCATTAGACTTTGCCATCCTTTCCGTTATCTAGTAGAACGTTTTTACAACATTGCCTATGATCAATCCCCATCCATCAGCCAGAACAAATAATAAAATTTTAAAAGGCATAGAAATTGTTGTCGGCGGCAGCATCATCATCCCCATACTCATCAAGGTGGAAGCCACTACCATATCAATGACAATGAATGGTATATAAATCACAAATCCTATAATAAAGGCAGTCCGCAGCTCACCAATCACAAAACTGGGAATCAGCACAGACATTGAAATTGATGCCAGAGAACCATCCCACTCCTGATTCGCTATATCCATAAACAATTCCACATCCCTTTTCTTTGTCTGTCTATACATAAACGTTCTAAGCGGATCCATCGCTTTTTCCAGTGCTTCTTCCTGCTCTATTTCTCCAGCCTCAAAAGGAACATAGGCTTCTTCATAAATCTGCTCAATGGTAGGCGACATAATAAAAAACGTAAGAATCAGCGCCAGTCCGATTAATGTCTGATTCGGCGGGGCTGTCTGGGTATTCAGGGCTGCTCTAGTAAAATGCAGTACGATCAGGATTCTGGTGTAGGATGTCATCAGAAGCAGGATCGTGGGAATCAAGGCAATTAATGTCAGTGTAATCAGCATCTTGAGTGAACTGCTTAATTCACCATTGCTGTTATTCATGGTAATTGACAGAAAACTGCTGTTTTCATCATTCAGGTCTTCTGCTGTAACTGTTTCTCCCGGCTCCAAATCAGTACCGCCGGTTAATTCGGAAGTAAGATCATTTTCCGCTGCCTGTACTGCCATTGGTCTTATGAGAAATAAAATACCCACCACAAACAGCAGACATATCCTTACTGCAGTTTGTTTTCCGGACAACCTTTCCATGGACCGTCCTTCCTCCATGGAATGTTCCTCTTCTATCTTTATCCTCATCAGCTTTTCCTTTGATTCTTGTGCTCGCCAGAATCCTTCTTTATCGTTTTATCCAGTAAATCCTTAAACTTTGGCATTTGAAATTCACTCTTTGTAAATTGAATTTCCTCTTCCGGTACCTGGCCTAACAGAGTGACAGTGTCTTTACAAACCGCTATCGCAAAATATTTTTCCCCGATTTTAACAATTTGTATATATTTATTATTGGAAATACGGGTAGTTTCTATAAGTTCTATATTGCAATTTACATTCTGCTGTTTCTGGTAATTCGCTATCCATTTTGTAACATAGGCTGTTATACCCAAAACCAGTATAAAGATTACCAGAACTGCTATAAACTGTGCATAACTGTCCGCTGTGTTTAAAACTGCAGCAACACTCATCAGCCAATAACCTTTTTCACTGCTTCCAGTACTCTGTCTGCCTGGAAAGGCTTTACAATAAAGTCCTTGGCTCCAGCCTGGATTGATTCAATAACCATTGCCTGCTGGCCCATTGCAGAGCACATAATAACGGTAGCTCCCGCGTCACTTTGTTTAATCCCTTTCAATGCCTGGATTCCATCCATTTCAGGCATTGTGATATCCATAAGTACCAGATCCGGCTTCAGCTCAATGTATTTCTCAATGGCTTTTAAGCCGTTTTCTGCCTCACCTACTACATTATAGCCATTCTTGGATAAGATATCCTTGATCATCATCCTCATAAATGCAGCATCATCGCAAATCAAAATATTTTTAGCCATTTCAACCTCCATCCTGCCATTCAACGGCAAACACACTTAATTCATAATATTTATTTGATTATTTCAGTCACCCTTACACCGAAACTCTCTTCTATGACTACCACTTCTCCTCTGGCGACAAATTTTCCATTCACCAGTACATCTATAGGTTCACCTGCAATACGGTCCAGTTCAATGATTGTACCAGGCGCGAAGTCCAGTATGTCGGATATAGACTTGACCGTCCTTCCCAATTCAACTGTAACTTCCAGTGGAACATCCATAATCAGTCCAATATTTTCCTGCGCCGCCGCCGGATTGAAATCAGACGTAAAGCTCTGGAATTGCGCCGGCTGAATGTTAACATTCGGCGTTGCCATCTGATTCATATTCATCTGGGTATTCACCATTCCCATCTGGCCCATGTTCATCTGAGGATTCATCATTCCCATCTGATTCATGTTCATCTGGGGATTCATCATTCCCATCTGATTCATATTCATCTGGGGATTCATCATTCCCATTTGGCCCATGTTCGTTTGTGGATTCATCATTCCCATCTGACCCGTGTTCATTTGGGAATTCATCATTCCCATTTGGTCCATATTCATCTGGGAATTCATATCAACCGCTGCCGGTTCAGGAATTGTCTGCGCCGCAGGCGGTGCTTCCTCAGTCTTTGATAACGTTTCCTGACCACCCCAATCCATCATTTGCTTGTTCATAAAAGTTTCTATCATTTTACGTGAAAAGTCAACTGGATATAATTGCATAATTGTACTGTCAACCAAATCACCAATCTGCATACGGAAAGAGATTTTTACAAATATGCCCCCAAGAAATGGTGCAACTTCTTCTCCGCTTTTAAAATCAACCAGATTTAATAATGTCGATTCCGGCGGGCTGATATCGATCAGCATTCCAAGCATTGTGGAAAGCGACGTGGCTGCCGAACCCATCATCTGGTTCATAGCTTCCGATATTGCACTTAGATGCAATTCGCTTAACTCACCCCCTGTATTGGTGCCATCACCACCCATCATTAAATCTGTGATTATCTTGACATCATTTTCTTTTAATACTAAAATATTACTTCCATCCAGCCCCTGGGTGTATTTTATTTGTATAAATACACATGGTCTTTCGTATTCAGCCAAGAGCACATCCCAGGTTGCTTCTGAAACAATCGGCGATGTAATACTGACCTTACGGTTCACCAGGGAATATAAGGTGGTTGCTGATGAGCCCATACTTATATTGGCTACTTCCCCTATGGCATCCCTTTCCACTTCTGTCAGAATCACTTCTTCGTTTGAATGCCCTGCTGCGGAGCCGCCTGATGCTGTATCTGACTGTACTGCTTCACTATTTTTCTCTTCCGATAAATCCATACCGTTTAACAGGGCATTGATTTCATCTTGAGACAACATTCCATCCATGGCCTACTCCTCCTCTCTGATTATCGATGTTATCCGAACTGCATAAGAATCCTGATTGGCACCAGGTAATGCTGTAAACTTCTTGATATTACCTACATAAATATTCATATCGTCTTCCACCTTGGAATTCAGCCGTATACAATCTCCAACCTGCAGATTCATAAAATCCAGCACGGAAATGGTACATTTGCCCAGGACCGCTTTAACAGGTACATCCACCTTACGAAGCATGGAACCAATATGTTCTTCATAATGTTCACCATGATGCTCCTGAAGAGTGGAAAACCAATGCCTTGTATTCAGCTTATCCATAACATCTTCCAATGTCATAAAGGGAAGACACATATTCATAATTCCTTCCACATCACCAATCTTTACATTCAGCGTTACTATGGCAATCATATCACTTGGTGCAATTACCTGGGCAAACTGCGGATTTGTTTCCAGCCGGCTTAATACCGGTGAGATTTCAATTACATTTTTCCATGGTTCCCGCAGCAGCTGTGTGAATAGAATCAGAATTTTTTGCAGGATTGACATCTCTATATCTGAAAAATCCCTGGCTTTTTCCAATGGTTCGCCGGCTCCTCCCAACATCCTGTCAATCATAGCATACCCTATATTGGTAGATAATTCAATGATTACCGAACCTGGCAAAGGGGCAAAATTAAGGATACCCAAAATATCCGGATTAGACAGGGAATTTGAAAATTCATTAAACGTAACTGCTTCGGAGCTGGCTACTGATATTTGCACATTTCTCCGTAAATATACCGGCAGGTTCGTTGATACAAGACGGCCATAGTGCTCGAATATAATTTCCAAAGTCCTTAAATGCTCTTTTGAAAATTTTGTGGGGCGATTGAAGTCATAATTCCTGACATGCTTCTCATCCGCATCCGGCATCTGGTCAACATCAAGTTCACCGGTGGATAACGCCGCCAGAAGGTTATCAATCTCGCTCTGTGACAGAACCTCGCCCATATACATTCACCTCCCTTTCTATATGACTCTATATATAAAAGAGGCTATTGGTATTTCTCCTCACTAATTGCCACTTCATAAATAAACTTAGAATCGAACCTGGTCTGTACAGACTGCAGTATTTCAGCCTTTACGCCATCAAAATCAGCTTTGAACTCATCTACGGTGTAGGATCCCACCACATCATTCACGATGCTTTTAAGCAAATTTTCCTTCTCTGCTATGGTACTTCCATACTTGTCATAATCTTTATCCTTTGAATTCATCATAAAGGAGATATTAAAATTAACGTAATGATCCGCACCGTCGGTACTTTTCATGAATATGGTCATTTGCGAAATATTATAGATTACCAAATCAGCCACGGAGACAGCAGCCTGCTGATCCGCCTCTCCCAGTTCCAGATTCAGAACCGATGCCACATTATTGACCAGTTCTGCCGTCTTCTTATTTGTGTTAACAACACTGAACATCATAACACCGGTAAGAACAATATTAATAATAAGTAGTGCCAATATTAGAACAGATAACATATTTCTTTTCATTTCAACCCTCTCTTAAGCTATTTTATTTTATATGATACACCATAATCAGTCTGCATTATTATAGATCCGGATCTCAACCCGCCGATTGCTCGCTCTGCCGGATTCTGTGGAATTATCCGCTATGGGATCATATTCACCCCGTCCGGAATGCTTAATATTGGAAGGATTAAGCAAGGTAGTGTCAACCAGATAGTCAAATACAGCGAGCGCTCTCGCACCGCTCAGCACATTATTATTGGGATATTGGGCAGTATTGATTGGTACATTATCGGTATGTCCCTCAATCTCAATAATATCATTTGCATATCGTTCCAGGATTAAACCGATTCTGTCCAAAACTTCTGTTGCATCCTTTTTGACATCCGTTTTTCCGGAGTCAAATAATAATGCTCCCTTTAAAGATAACTGTACATATTGGGAATTGAATGTAACCTCAATCTTGTCAGACATCTTGCTTTCATCAATTGCTTCCGCAATCCTCTCAGCCAGTATTTCGTTTGCCTTCAGATTCTCGGCTTCTATTGCTTGTAATGCCTCTTGATAACTCAATTCCTTTAACCGGCCTGCGGAATCAAATTCATTTATATCCTCTGAGTCATTAGCACTGTCAGCTGTTTTACCGATATTATTGATATAGGCATCCAACTCATTCAATTGACTGACTCCATTTCCCAACAACAGACCTTCTCCTATTGAAATGCCTCCTCCTTCAAAAAAACTGAGTGTGGAATTCAACGATGCTACCAATTGCTGATACTTTTCTTCATCGACATTTGACATGGCAAATAACATTACGAAAAAACACAAAAGCAGATTCATCAAATCACTGAATGTAGCCATCCAGCCATCTGTTTTCATCGGCGGATCTTCCTGCTTTTTTCTAGCCACTATTCTTCACCTCCAGTGTCATCTGCGGGTGTCTCTCTATCCTTTGGTGAAAGGAAGGATTTCAGCTTTTCCTCAATAACTCTTGGATTCTCTCCTGCCTGAATGGATAGAAGACCTTCAATCATGATTTCTTTGACCATTATCTCACTTCCGTTATTTGCCCGTAGTCTGTTTGCAATAGGTGAAGCAATCCAGTTGGCCAGCAAGGAACCATATAAGGTTGTAATAAGAGCCACCGCCATGGCCGGTCCTATCGCAGCGGCATTCTCCATGTTATAAAGCATGTTAACCAGACCAATCAGGGTACCGATCATACCCCAGGCAGGTCCCATGGCAGACAGTGTATCCCAGAATCCCGCGGATGTCTTATGCCTTCCTTCTATACTGACAAGTTCAGTCTCCATAATGGCACGTACCAGCTCCGGATCCGTTCCGTCAACAATCAAAAGAACTCCCTTCTTGAGGAACGGTTCGTCCAAATCACCTGCAGCTTCTTCCAGAGAAAGTAAACCTTCCTTCCGGGCTACATTAGACAAGTCAATGATTTTCCTGATCATATCGGATGTATTGGTATGCGTTGTCTTGAAAATAGTCGACACACTCTTAAGTCCCGTTATATAATCCTGTAGTGAATGGGATAACAGCGTTGCCGAGAATGCTCCGCCAAATGTAATAATAGCAGATGGAAAATCCCAATAATTTATGGCCCCCGCCACACCGGCTGTTTGAATAATACCATATACCAACATGAATGCGCCTACAAGTAAGCCTAATATTGAAGCGATATCCACAACAATCACCCTCTCTATTCTGCATCTTTTGTCTTAATCTGCAAAAATTCCCTTTCTGTACGATTTTACAAGAGTTTGTATTTCTTGTCTGCTTTCCTTTATAATCAACTTCTTCCCGGTAGTAAGCGTCACCACTGTGTCCGGCGTCTCTTCCACTACCTCAAATAAATCCTGATTCACTAAAATTTTGATTCCGTTTAGCTTGGTTACTTCTATCATAATTACACCCCTTGTCCGCTTCAGCGGACATCAATTCAATATTTGAAAGTGACCTTCTTTCAAAATGATGCCTCCCCTGGAAAAGAAGTAAAAGGGCGGAAAGCCGGTATTCCGCCCTATGGATTAATGTGTCTATCGTTTCAGATTTGTTAATTCTTCCAGCAGGGTATCCGACACTGTAATAATACGGCTGTTTGCCTGGAAACCGCGCTGTGTTGTAATCATTTCCGTAAACTCGGATGACAGGTCCACGTTACTCATTTCCAGCTGTCCGGTAGCCATATAACCGCTGTTTGTGGTAATATCAGTTCCCACACCATCAAACTCGCCTGAGTTCAGTGTTGCCCCATACAGGTTGTCACCCATCTTCTCCAGACCAGCTGCATTGGCAAACTCCGCTACTGCAATCTGTCCAAGAAGCTTTGTCATATTGTTACTGTAGCTGGCATAGATCATACCGTTTTGCTGGATGGAGATACCTGTCATATCGCCTTTACGCCTTCCGGTACCAAGACCATCCAAATCACCGCTGGTCGCGTTGATTGTGGAGCTTCCTTTGTTGTTAACCATGGTAGATACTGACATATCTACGTTAATATTGGAGAACTGACCGCCAAGAGCCGACAGGTTAAGGTTGAAGGATTTATTTGTGGTATTGCCATTTACACCTACAAAATTACCATTATTGCTGTTGTAGGCAATGTTGAAGCCATTGTAATAACGACCATCTACTGTAAAGCCATCACTGCTGGTATTAAAATAGTCAATTCCTGCTACTCCAGTTGGAGCACCAGCTCTCATATTATACAGTAATGTCTCAACGCTATTTTTTGTACCAGTGGTATTGCCAGTTTCAACATAAAGGCTTAAAAATTCAT
>Ga0153921_1000411_pt1 | contig 23896 bp, 29 predicted proteins | sample TSNJ005MetaG_FD_104691 | JGI IMG/M metagenome (GOLD analysis project Ga0153921, IMG submission 104691) | Attine ant fungus gardens microbial communities from New Jersey, USA - TSNJ005 MetaG | ecosystem: Host-associated > Fungi > Mycelium > Unclassified | place: USA: New Jersey, Brendon T. Byrne... | reverse complement strand
GTTTCGCGGCCCTTGAGCACGCCTTCTTCAAGCACCATCAGGCTCTTTTCCAGCAAGATGATGTCGGCCGATTCCTTGGCGATATCGGTACCGCTGTCCACCGAGATACCCACGTCGGCATCGCGCAGCGCCGGTGCATCGTTGATGCCGTCACCGAGGAAACCGACCGTGTGACCGTTGGCCTGCAGAGCCTTGAGCACACGGGATTTCTGCAGTGGCGTGAGCTTGGCGAACACCGTGCGCTCTTCCACGCGGCGCAGCAGGGTCGCGTCGTCCATCGCTTCGATTTCCACCCCCAGCAGCGGCTGGCCTGGATCGAGCCCGACCTGGCGGCAGATCTTGCTGGTGACCACCGCGTTGTCGCCGGTCAGCACTTTGACCGCCACGCCGATTTGTTGCAGCGCGGCAATCGCCGGGCCGGCGGTTTCCTTCGGTGGATCGAGGAAGGTCAGGAAGCCCTGGATCACCAGGTTGCGCTCATCAGCGGTGGTGTACTGCTGGCGCGCCAGCGATTTTGGGATGTGACGGTTGGCCACCACCAGCACCCGGAAACCGTCTTCGTTGTAGTCGTTGGCAATCGCCAGCAACGCTTCGCGGCGGTGCTCATCCAGCGGCACGGCCTTGCCTGCCTCCATCACGTGGGTGGAAATGCCCAGCATCTCCTCCACGGCGCCCTTGCACACCAGCAGGTGGTCGTCGGCGGCGTCCTTGACCACGATCGACAGGCGACGGCGCACAAAGTCGAAGGGCAATTCATCGACCTTGCTGTAGGCAAATGGCACTTGGAACTTGGGGTTCTGCTCGGCGAACTGCACCACGGCCTGGTCCATCAGGTTCTTCATGCCGCTCTGGTGATAGCTGTTGAGCCAGGCCAGGGACAGCACCGCGTCATCCCGCTGGCCAAAGGCGTTGACGTGATGCTCGAGGATGATTTTGTCCTGGGTCAGCGTGCCGGTCTTGTCGGTGCACAGCACGTCCATCGAACCAAAGTTCTGGATCGCGTTGAGGCGCTTGACCACCACTTTGCGCTTGGCCATGGCCGTGGCGCCCTTGGCCAGGTTGGCGCTGACGATCATCGGCAGCATTTCCGGGGTCAGGCCCACGGCCACCGCCAGTGCGAACAGGAACGCATCGCCCCAGTCGCCCTTGGAGAAACCATTGAGCAGGAACACGATCGGCACCATCACCAGCATGAAGCGGATCAGCAGCCAACTGACGCTGTTCACCCCGCGATCAAAGGCGGTTTGCACCCGCGAACCGACAATCGCCTTGGCCAGCGAGCCAAAGTAAGTACGTGGTCCGGTGGCGACTACCACGGCTTTGGCGCGGCCGCTGACCACATTGGTGCCCATGAAGCAGATGTTCGGCAGATCCAGCAGGTTGCCCTGGTCGGCGGCCAAGGCGCTGGCGGATTTTTGCGTGACCTCACCCAAGGTGTCGTATTTCTCCACCGGCAAGGCTTCGCCGGTGAGCACGGCCTGGCTGATGAACAGGTCGCGGGACTCGATCAGGCGAATATCGGCGGGGATCATGTCGCCGGCCGACAACTGCACGATGTCGCCGGCCACCAGTTCGCGCATCGGTACTTCGCGCAGGGCGGGCTGGCCGCCCACTTGCTCGCGGCGTAGCACGGTCGCGGTGGTGCGCACCATGGCCTTCAAGGCTTCGGCGGACTTGGCCGAGCGGTGCTCCTGCCAGAAGCGCAGCAGGCTGCTGAGCAGCACCATGGTCATGATGATGATGACTTTGGTGGGGTCGGCCTCTTCGCCATCCTGCATCGGCAGCCAGCAGTCAGTGAAGAAACTGATGCCGCCCAGGGTCAGCAGCACGTAGATGAACGGGTTGTTCAGGGCCTGCAGGAACTGGACGATGGCGTGAGGCGGCTTGTCGTGCGCCACTTCGTTGTAGCCTTCGCGTTGCAGGCGGGCAGCGGCGTCCAGTTCGGTCAGGCCATCCTGGGTGGCGCGAACGTTAGCGAGGGTGGCGGATAAGCCGTTGTGGGCTTCGCGGGCGGCACGCATCGACAGTTTGGTGTCGGCGTCGGTGCCCTTTTTCTTCTGCAGTGGCGTGTTTTTTACGGCGCTCATGGTGTGTACTCCTGTCGCCAGTTGTCGACAAAACAGGCCCGTTACTTGCCTGTATACAGGCGAGTGAAAGCCGGCCGAGCCGCTAACTTTGCGATCGGTTCAAATAAGGTGTTTACCTAACTTTGACGGCGGCGTTAGTTAACTAACGCGCAGCCGATTACATCTGGAAGTGTTCATCATGAACTCCAGGGTATTGATCAGATAGTTGCTGTTTCCCGCGGGGTTAAGCTGCGCGAGCGCTCACATACAGACCGAGCATCAAGCCAGCTTGCGCCAGGCGGGAAACGGTCGGTCTCTGTGGGTCTTGAGGGTCGGCGTGATCCCAGTGCTGCTGCAATTGGCCAGTGGCTGGGCAGATACGCCAGTGCGCGAGCGGGTGGGCCGGGCGCACTTGAGGGGAGGGTACGGCAAACGGCGAGCGGGTCGGCGAAAAACCCACGGGCTCGCGGCACAGCTTGGCGCGCAGGGCGGCGGCCAGTGTGCGTACATCAGGTAAAACAAAGGCTTGGAAGGTCATAACACACCTCGGGACCGGATACGCATCCGGCGAGGCAGTTACGGAGGAGCATCAAGCTCTAGCGCAGCTTACCGGACCTGGAAGGCGAGTCCTGTCATATTCTGGGTTTGGCGCCCGATGCCCGCAAACGCGGTGCTCGGACAGCGACTAGATACTGTGTCCATTGGCTTCTTTTGTGAGGTTTAAAAAAGGCCCCGGTAGCGGGCACGGGCAATCTACTCAGGCAGTTACAAAATGTCAACGCATGATTAATTAAATAACCCGCGGTTCAGAGTTCATTCAGATAAGAGGCGCTCTGAAGTTGCCGGTTATATAACTTCATATGCCCTGTGCCGCGAGAATAGCCAGATAGATCAAGACCACGCCGCAGGCGCCGTAACTGATGCGTTGCCACAACGGCGAAGCGTTCTGGCGCAACAGATTCACCAGCGCCGCAATCAAAAAGCACGACAACACCGAGGCCAGCATGAACCCCGCAAAAAACATCAGCGTCTGCCCGTGGCTGGGTGTCGCGCCGACGATGCCGGACAAGGCGCTGCCCAACGCGCCCCAATAGACGATGTTCTTCGGGTTGGCCAACGAAATCGCCGCGCCTACCGCCAGCGCACTTTTACCGGAGCGGGCTACGTTGCTGTCAGCTTCGGGCAGGTGCCAGGCGTCGAGCAGGCTGCGTACGCCCAGCCAGGCCAGGTACAGCGCACAGACCACCGTCAGCGGCACGCGCACCGCGTCATGCTGGATCAGCAACGCGATACCGGTGAGCCCGATCACCGCCCAGACGGCATCGCCCACCAGCGAACCGACCTGCACCAGCAAGGCCGGGGTGAAACCGTGCAACAGGCCACGGCGCAGGGTTTCCGCCAGCACCGCGCCGGGAGAGAGGCAAAACACAAAACCGAATACCAGCGCGTAAAAGAAGATCGTCAGCATGCCCGCGTTCCTTCAAAGATGCCGGGCAGTGTGCGCAGGGATGGGTGTGCAGTCTTGAACCAGATTGCGCTGTTCAGCGCTTCACTACGCTCTGGTAGCGACCGGGAGTGATGCCGTAGGCCGCGCGAAAATGCCGATTCAGGTGGCTCTGATCGGCAAAGCCCAGCGTGTGCGCGACTTCACTGGCCGCCACGCCGTTGCGCAACAGGCCCTTGGCACGGCGAGTGCGCAATTGCATGGCCCATTGCCGGGGACTGAGCCCGGTTTCTTTCTGGAAGGTGCGCAGCAGATGGAATTTGGACAACCCCAGCTCATCGCCCAACTGCTCCAACGGTACGGACTGATGCAGCTGTTCGGCGAGCAGCTCCTGGGCGCGGCCGATCAGGCTTTTGCCGGTGGCCGCGGTGCCGGGCAGGCGCACACCACTGAGGCCGACCACTTCGCCGAGCAACAGCAGCAAAGCCTCTTCGTGTAACTCGCGCACCCGCGCATCGCCACTCAATGCGCCTTTCACTGCCATCGCCAGGCGCTGGGCCAGGTCCGGCTGGACACACAGCGAGCGGTCGAACTCCACCTGTGCCAGCCCCAGATCACCGGCCAATTGGTCGGCGGTCACGTACAGGCTGACAAACTGCCAAGGCGCCCCCTCGGCAGCGCCGCCGCCCTGAATCTGCCCAGGGTTATACAGAGTGATCGAGCCCGGCCCCGCCGCAAACTCGCGGCGGTCCAGCCAGACTTTTTCCTCGCCCAGCAGGTTCACGCCGATCACGCACTCATCATGGCTGTGGCGCGCAAAGGTCAGGCCGGTGCAGGTGGTGCTGCTGAGTTCGTAGTTGCCCAGCCAGGCGTGTTGCATGGCGCTCATCGAGGTGGCTCGCTAGGAGTGAGGGCCTCAGCATACGCTGGCAGCGCGGTTCAAATCGACCGTTGATTGTTCGCGGGTCGACCCGTTCAGCAGCAGGATGCGCGGGGCCTGGGTCGAATCCAGTGGGCCGGGCGGGAGCAGCGATACATCCAGGTTTGGCAGGGGGCTCATGGGTTCTGCGGTGACAACTGCGCAATGCGCTCAAGTTGTGTTTTCAGGTCAGCAGGGCTGAGGTCGGCGACAGGCAGGGCGAACAATGCACGGCAGCGTGTGGCGATAATCGCCAGCGTGGCATCGAATGCGGCTTGGATCGAGGCTTCATCGCCTTGCACGTCGGAGGGATCCTCCAGACCCCAATGCGCCTTCACCGCCGGCCCGAAATACACCGGGCAGGCCTCGCCAGCGGCTTTGTCACACACGGTGATGACCACGTCCGGCGGGCTGCCTTCAAAGGCCTCGTTGCCTTTGCTGTACAGCCCCTCGGTGCTGATGCCCGCCGCCTGCAACGTGCCGAGGCTGCGTGGCAGCACCTGGCCCTTGGGGAAACTGCCGGAGCTGATCGCTGCAAACCCGCGCGGCGCCAGGTGATTGAACACGGCTTCGGACAAGATGCTGCGGCAGCTGTTGGCGGTACACATGAACAGGACTTTCATTGCTCGATTCCTTCAAAGACTCAGGCGCAAGGCGAGGGCGGCGAGGGTGATCAACAGCACCGGCAGGGTCAGCACGATCCCGACCCTGAAGTAGTAGCCCCAGGTGATGGTGATGCCTTTGCGCGCCAGGATGTGCAGCCACAACAACGTGGCGAGGCTGCCGATCGGGGTGATCTTCGGACCCAGGTCACTGCCGATCACGTTGGCGTAGATCATCGCGTCCTTGACCACGCCCACGGCATGGCTGGACTCGATGGACAGCGCGCCGATCAACACCGTCGGCAGGTTATTCATCGCCGACGACAACAACGCGGTCAGCACGCCCGTGCCCATGGCGGCGCCCCATACGCCGTGCTGCGCAAAGGTATCCAGCCAGGTCGCCAGGTAGGTGGTGAGCCCGGCATTACGCAGGCCATAAACCACCAGGTACATGCCCAGGGAGAAGATCACGATTTGCCAGGGCGCTTCCTTGAGTACTTTGCGCGTGGAAATCTTGTGGCCCTTGGCGGCAATCACCAAGAGCAGCACGGCGCACACCGCCGAGATGGCGCTGATCGGAATGCCCAGCGGTTCGAGGGCAAAGCAACCGACCAGCAGGATGCCCAGTACCCACCAGCCGGCGCGGAAGGTGGCGCGGTCGTGCACGGCACTTGCAGGGTCTTCGAGGTCGGCCGGGTCGTAGGTCTGCGGGATGTCGCGGCGGAAAAACCACAGCAGCACCGCCAAGGTCGCGGCGACGCTGACAAGGTTCACCGGCACCATGACGGCGGCGTATTCGTTGAAGCCGATCTTGAAATAATCCGCCGAGACGATGTTTACCAGGTTCGACACCACCAGCGGCAGGCTCGCCGTGTCGGCGATAAAGCCTGCACCCATGACAAACGCCAGGGTCGCGCTCGGGGAAAAACGCAGCGCCAGCAGCATCGACATCACAATCGGCGTGAGGATCAGCGCCGCGCCGTCGTTGGCAAACAGCGCCGAGACCAGGGCACCGAGCAGCACCATATAGGCAAACAAGCGCCGGCCGCGTCCACGGCCCCAGCGCGCCACATGCAAGGCGGTCCAGGCAAAGAAGCCGGCTTCATCGAGCAACAGGCTGATGATGATCAGTGCGACAAACGTGGCGGTGGCGTTCCAGATGATGTGCCACACCACCGGGATGTCGGCCAGGCTGATCACGCCGCAGGCCAGGGCCAGGATCGCGCCCAGCGTGGCACTCCAGCCCACGCCGAGGCCCTTGGGCTGCCAGATGACCAGCACGATGGTGAGGATAAAAATAGCAACTGCGACAAGCATGAATAAGCGCTCCGTTGGCTCAGCAGCAGGCGCTGGCCCGTTGTGGTCTGTCGCCCATTGCTTCCAGGCGTTGTGCGTCGCTGTGCAACCAGGGTTGGTTGGCTTGCAGGGTGGTCTGCAACACCTCGGTCACCCAGCCAGGCAGCGCCGGGTTGAGGCGGTAGTAGATCCATTGGCCCTGGCGACGATCCAGCACCAGCCCGCAACTGCGCAATTGCGCCAGGTGGCGGGAAATTTTTGGCTGGCTGTCGTCCAAGGCATGGATCAGTTCGCAGACGCAAAGTTCGCCTTCGCGCAGGATCAACAACGTCAGGCGCGCGCGGGTAGCGTCAGCCAGGCATTTGAACAATGTGGGTGGAGAGAAGAGGTCCGACATGCGCAGGCCTGTTTGTAATATATGGAAATACGAATATACGGATGTCCATATATTTTGGTCAAACCTTGTTTCAATTGACGTGGATCAAATCCGCGGAAATCAGCCACAAGTGTTTGAAATTAAAATGAAACAAGAATGTCCTAAAGTGCCTGCCCATTGCTGATGAAGGATGACCCCGCGTGACCCGTGCCACTCGCAACCTGCGCAAGACCCTGGATTCCGTCGCGGAAAATAACGAAACCGCGGCGTTCGACCTGATGCGTGCCGTCGAAAAACTCGGCGATGAAGTCCTGCGCCAACGTCTGCTCAATACCATCCACCGCCTCAACCAGGATGCCCACGAACTGCGCGAAGCGCGGGATTCGGTGGAGCAGGTGTCGGTACGCCTGGCCTGAGCAAGATCGTTCAAGACAAGCCCCTGGTTGCGCTGGCATGCTTGTCGACTGTCTGTCGATGAGCCGTCTCCATGCCTACTGCCTTACCTCATTACGCCTTCGCTCGCGGCGCGATCGCCGTCATTCCCCTGTCCCTGGCCTGTGCGCCCTGGGGCCTGCTGGCCGGTTCGATGGCCATCGATGCGCAATTCACCCCACTGCAAGCCCAAGGTTTGTCGGCCATCGTGTTTGCCGGCGCGGCGCAGTTGGTCGCCATCGGCATGGTCAAGAGCGGCGCCAGCCTGATCTCCATCGTGCTGACCACGCTGCTGCTGACATCCCAGCACTTGCTCTACGGCATGCACCTGCGCCCGATTATTTCCCCGCTTAAAAGCCGCTGGCGCATGAGCCTGGGCTTTCTGTTGACCGACGAATTCTTCGCCCTGGTCAGCCACTACGACCGCGAAACCTTCAATCGCTGGTATGCGCTGGGGGTCGGCCTGACGTTCTACATCGCCTGGAACCTGTTCACCCTGGCCGGCATCGTGCTCGGCAAAAGCATCCCCGGCCTGGATCAACTGGGCCTGGAGTTCTCGATTGCCGCGACCTTTATTGCCTTGATCACGCCGGTGGTGCGCGACGTGCCGACGGTGGTCTGTGTGGCCGTGTCATTGTTGTGTTCAGTGTGGTTGAGCTTCCTGCACTGGGAGTCGGCGGTGGTGGTGTCCGGCGTGCTGGGCATGAGTGCCGGGTTTGTGTGCAAACGCCTGGGAGTAGGGCAGCGATGATCTACCTGATGATTGTGGCGATGGGCCTGGTGGTGTTTCTCAACCGTTACCTGTTTATCGAGCCGCGCTTGCCGGTGCGCCTCAATCGCGGGGCGCGCGAGTTCCTGGGGTTTGCGGTGCCGGGCATGCTCACGGCGATCTGCGGGCCGATCATTTTTCTCGCCGACCACCAGCTCAACCTGAGTCCGGCCAACCCTTACCTGCTGGCAGCCATCTGCGCGGTAGGGCTGATGTTCTGGACGCGTAACGTGTTGATCACCGTGCTGCTGAGCATGGCGTTGTTCTACCTGTTTCGTTGGTGGCTCTGACGCACAGGCGAAAAAAAGCCCGCGGGAGAGCGGGCAGAAGGGAGACTTCTTAAAAATGAGCCTGCCGACTATAGGCGGCGCGATCGCCCCTCACAGTGAAACTAAATTCATGCTGCGTGCGGGGCGGGTTTCTGCCTGGCTTTCGCCTCGACGGTTCCGCTAATGGTAGAGTCGCGTTTTTTTCCAAGGAACGATGGCATGCACAAGGTCGTAATAGGCGCATTGGTACTGGCCGCCCTGGCCGGTTGCGCGGGCTCGAAGATGAAAGAGGCGCGCGCCGGCAACCCCTACAAGACCATGACCTCGGACAAGGCCACGCTGGTGGTTGCCGAGTGCATTCAGTTCGGTTGGCAGGATGAAAGTGTGTTTGGCGTCGACGCCGGCGGCTTCAAGGAGCCCACCGGAGCGGGTGGTTTTACCGTCTACACCACCGCAGGCGATTACTTTGTCGACGTGCTGAGCGCCGGCGCCGGATCGACCGTCAAGTACTACGCAGCGCAAGACAACATGCCGGCCAAACGCCGCCTGGCGGCCCTCGCGACCTGTCTGTAATCCATTGCCTTAGTGCTTTTAGGAATCGCCCGGCGGGACAGCCGCCGGACATTCGCTTATGATGCACGCGCTCGCCCGACATGATGGCTCTTTACCAGTACACGGACGTCGAGGCCTAAACGTCGGGCGAGCATCCTTTCAACCCTTAGCGCGGCATAAAACCCAGGTGCCAGCGACGGGGAATCTTCAGCGACACCAACCCCAGCACCCCCGCCAATGCGCCGCTGACCCACAGCGCCCGCAGGCCCAGTTGTTGTTCCAGCAGTGCGCCAATCACCGCGCCGATAAACATTCCCGCCCATGGAATCAGTTGCACCCGCCAGCCGTTGCGGCGTTCGCCGAGCATCCAGCGACCCAGCCCACGCCCGAAGCGTGACAGCGCCCCGGTGACGTAGGTGAGGCCCACCGGCAAGCCGTTGACCTCTTCCACTGCCGCATTGAGCATGCCCATCGCGATGATCGCCGCCAGCAGCGCGGGCAACGTGTCGGCGAAGGGCAGCAGCGCGCCGCCGCAGAGCAAGGCGGCAATGCACAACAGCAAAGGCAAGGCATGCCGCCGGCTGAGGCGGCTGACCACTACGCCCAAGGCGTTGCCCACCACGAATGTCGCAACCAGCAACAGCAGGCGTGCGGTCAAGCCGAGATCGCCGGCACTGATCGCCACCGCCAGGCGCGTGGTGTTGCCGCTCATGAACGACACAAAGTCACCGCTGGCCATGAAGCCGATGGCGTCGGTCATGCCCGCCAGCACCGACAGGCTGGCCACCAGCATCAGGCCGACGCGACCCCGCCAGCGCTGTTGATGGGCGAGTGCGGCATTGGCGAAGGGCTTGCGCGGCGAAGGCAGCATGGGGCCGGGTTCCTCGGTGAGATTATCCGGCCACTACCGTAGGACGCTTTGCGGCGCCATGCAATGACCTCAGACACTCTCCAGGCGCCACCCCTCCGGCTGCCAGCGTAAATGATGCGTCGGCCGGATTGCCTGCACGAACGCCGGGTCATGCGAGACCACCAGCATCGCCCCGTCGAACCCCTGCAGCGCCTGCTCGAAGGCGAGCACCGATTCCAGGTCAAGGTGGTTGGTAGGCTCGTCGAGCAACAGCAGTTGCGCGGGCGTTGCTCGCCACAGGGCAATCGCCATCGCGGCCTTCAAGCGCTCGCCGCCGCTGAGTTGGCCGGCCGGCTGGGTGACCCGTAATGCATCCAGTTGCAGCAAGGCCAGGCGCGTGCGCAACTGGGCTTCGGCCAAGGGGGTGTCGAGCAGGTTGAGTTGGTCGATGATCGAGCGTTGGTCGTCGAGCAGCGCCAGATGCTGGTCGATGTAGGCGCTGGGTACCGGCACTGTGCATTCGCCCCTGACCGGCTGCCACAGGCCTGCCAGCACTTTGAGCAAAGTGGATTTCCCACAGCCGTTCGGCCCTTGCACCGCCACGCGCACCGGCCCGATCAAATCGAGTGTCAGCGGCGGCTGTGACAGCCAGGGTAATTGAACCTCGGCCAAGGCAATCACACGGCGGCCATTGGGCACTGCCGAGCCGGGCAAGGCCAGCAGGGTCGGTGTTTCGTCCTCGACGCGCGCGTAGGCCTCGCGCACCTGATCATCCAGCTCGCTTTTGTGCGCGTGATGCGCGCTGCGCACGGTACTGACGATTTCGGTGGCGGCGCCTTTCCAGCGCGCCTTGGTAAAGCGGTCGACATTGGCCGTCTCGGCATGTTTGCGCGAGCGCGCGGCATTGCGCTGCAGGCTGTCATGATCCTTTTGCAGGCGCCGGCGTTCGCGGCTGCGCTCCAGGCGCGCGTGTTCCAGCGCGGCGATGGCGGCGTGCTGTTCGGTGTCGCGCTGCAGGCGATAGGCAGCATAGTTGCCGCCATACACCTGAGTACCGAGCGGCGACAGCTCAATGATGCGCCCGAGGGTGTTGAGCAATTGCCGATCATGGCTGACCACCACCAGGCCGCCGCGCCATGCCTGCAGCACCTGCAACAGCCAGGTGCGGCCGTCGCCGTCGAGGTGATTGGTGGGTTCATCGAGTACCAGCAGTTGCGGTTCCGCGAGCATCGCACCGATCACCGCGACCCGCGCCAGCTGGCCGCCACTGAGCTGATCGGCGCGCGTGTCAAAACCAAGCGCGGCCAGGCCTGCGGCGTCCAGGGCGGTGCGCAGACGTTCGGCCAGGTCCCACCGATCATCGATCACCTCAAGATCATCGACCCGCGCCACGCCCGCCGCCATGCGTGCCAGCGCCGCAAGGGGCTCGGCGGTGCCGGTGATAGCGGCGACGGTTTGCCCCGCATTCACCACCACGGCCTGCGGCACGTAAGCCACGCGGGCCGAACAGTCAAGCGAACCGGAGGAGGGTGGCAATACCCCGGCGATCAATTGCGCGAGGATGCTTTTGCCGCGGCCATTGCGCCCGACGATCCCCGTGGGGGTGTGATCGATGGACAGGGACAGGTCGTGCAGCAAGGTTTCGCCATTGGCGAATTGGAAGCTCAGGTGTTGCAGTGAAACCAGGACGGGCAGCCGGTTGACGTCAGTCATCAGCACCTCCAAAAAATGTCGGACAGGCCAACAAGCACGCCAGGCGGCTCGTTGCAGATACATTTTGGAAGGCTTAGTGGTTCACGTCGGCGGTCATCCCGGGCGTCAGAAGGGAGGCAAAGCCTAACCTGCCTTGGCTTTTTCTGGCAAGTCGGCGCTCAGTTTCTCCAGGAACATGGCCAGCGCAACTTCCTCGGCTTTCAAACCTTTGCGCAGGCGCGGCTTGGGCAGGCGGGACAGTTCACCCAGGCTGAAATGCTCCAGCACGGCCGGGTGGATATAGCACTTGCGACACACGGCCGGGGTGTTGCCGAGTTGCTTGGCGACATCCTTGACCATCGCCACCACATGCCGTTTGGCGTCGGATTCCGGCTGCCATTCCAACTCGCGCAGCACTGCCAGCGCCATCGCGGTACCGGCCCAGGTGCGGTAATCCTTGGCGGTGAAATCGGCGCCGGTGAGGCTGTGCAGGTACGCGTTGACGTCATGCGAGCTGACCGTGTGGCGCTCGCCGTCCTCGTCCAGGTACTGGAACAGGTTCTGCCCCGGCAACTCCAGGCAGCGCTTGACCACTGTGGCCAGGCGCCGGTCCTTGACGCTGACCTGGTGCTCCACGCCGCTCTTGCCGCGAAACTGGAACTGGATCTCACTGCCCTTGATGTCGACATGGCGGTTGCGCAGGGTGGTCAGGCCGTAGGATTTGTTGTCCCGCGCGTACTGGGTATTGCCGACGCGGATCAAGGTCGCATCCAGCAGCATCACCACGGTAGCCAGGACCTTCTCGCGGGTGAAACCGGGCTCGGCCAATTGCGCTTCGAGTTGCTTGCGCAGTTTGGGCAGGGCGTTGCCGAATTCCTGCAGGCGTGAATATTTGTCGGTGTCACGCACTTCGCGCCAGCGCGTGTGGTAGCGGTACTGCTTGCGTCCACGCGCATCGCGCCCGGTCGCCTGTAGATGGCCGCGCGGGTCGGCGCAGATCCACACGTCGGTGTAGGCCGGGGGCACCGCCAGGGCGTTCAGGCGCTTGATCTCGTCGGCATCCTGGATGCGTTCGCCCTTGGCATCGAAATACTGGAACTTGCCGCGCAGGCGCTTGCGGCGGATGCCGGGTTGGGTGTCATCAACGTAATGCAGGTCGCGGGGCAGGTCGGCGGGCAGCGCGGAGTCGGGCATGGTGCAGGTTCCTTGGCAACAGATCAGGCCGGTATTCCTGATTGACCGCAGCCGTTTGCGGTCGTGCCAAAAGGTTTTTTACGCGAGCACCGCCACCGCCTTGATCTGTGCCCATAGCCGCTGGCCCGGGTGCAGTTGCAGCTGATCGCGGGAGAACCGCGTGATCCGCGCGAGCAGCGGCGTGCCATCGGCTTCCAGGCGCACCAGCACATGGGCACTGTTGTCTGCCGGGATTTCCTGGGTGACCGTCACCGGCAGGCGATTGAGGATGCTGCTGGCTTCCTCGGCTTGCAGGCTGAGGCTCACGTCCCGCGCCTGTACCTTGACCCGCAACGCCTTGCCCAGTGCCAGCGGCGCATGCGCCACGCGCAGGTGCTGGGCACTGCCCGGCAGTTGCAGCGTGAGCAATTGGTAATGATCGTCGTAGGCGCTGACGCTGCCGTTGATGACCACGCCGGCGTCGTCGCCCAACGCCATCGGCAGGTCGAGACGCGCCAGGGTTTCGCCAATCGGGCCGCTCGCCAGGGCCTTGCCGTCGCTGAGCAGCACGATGTGATCGGCCAGGCGCGCGACTTCATCCTGGGCATGGCTGACGTACAGCACCGGGATGTCCAGTTCATCGTGCAGGCGTTCCAGGTACGGCAGGATCTCGCCTTTGCGCTTGCTGTCGAGCGCGGCCAGCGGTTCGTCCATCAACAGCAGGCTTGGGCTGGTCAGCAATGCACGGGCGATGCCGATGCGCTGGCGTTCACCGCCGGACAAGTGCTGGGGATGGCGATCCAGTAGATGGCTGATCCCGAGCAATTCGCTGGCCTGGGCCATATCGACCCGCCGCTGCGCGCGCGGGATGCGCTTGAGGCCAAACTCCAGGTTCGCCCGGACCGACAAATGCGCGAACAGGCTCGCCTCTTGGAACACGTAGCCAAGGGCCCGTTTGTGCGGCGGCACGAACAGCCCGGTGCGGCTGTCCTGCCAGACTTCATCGTTGATCTGTACAAAGCCCTCTTCGGCACGCTCCAGCCCGGCGATACAGCGCAGGCAGGTGGTCTTGCCGGAGCCGGAATGCCCGTACAACGCGGTCACGCCGCGTCCGGGCAAATGCAGGTCTACGTCCAGCGCAAAACCTGCGTATTTCACATTGAGGCGCACATCAATCATCGGTATCAGCTCCAGCCCATCTTGGATTTACGGCTGGAGTAGAGCGCCAGCAACACGAGGAACGCGAACACCACCATGGAGCCGGCCAGCCAGTGGGCCTGGGCATATTCCATGGCTTCGACATGGTCGTAGATCTGCACCGAGACCACGCGGGTCTTGTCGGGGATATTGCCGCCGATCATCAGCACCACGCCGAATTCGCCGACGGTATGCGCGAAGCCGAGGATGGACGCGGTGATAAACCCCGGGCGTGCCAGGGGCAGGATCACGGTAAAGAAGGTATCCCACGGGTTGGCGCGCAAGGTTGCGGCCACTTCCAGCGGGCGCGTGCCGATGGCGGAGAAGGCGTTCTGCAACGGCTGCACCACAAACGGCATGGAATAGATCACCGAGCCAATCACCAGCCCGGCGAAACTGAAGGTCAGGGTACCCAGGCCCAGCCATTGGGTGAACTGGCCGAAGTAGCCATGGGGGCCCATCGTCAACAGCAGGTAGAACCCAATCACCGTCGGTGGCAGCACCAACGGCAAGGCCACGACTGCCCCAATGGGGCCGCGCCACCAGGAGCGTGTGCGCGACAACCACAGGGCAATCGGAGTGCCGATGACCAGCAGGATCACGGTGGTCAGTGACGCCAGTTTGATGGTCAGCCAGATAGCGGAAAAATCGGCACTCGACAGTGGCATTTACTGGGCCAGCTCGTAGCCGTAGGACTTGATCACCGCAGCGGCTTTCGGGCCCTTGAGGTACTCGACCAGGGCTTTGGCAGCGGCGCTGTCCTTGCCTTTGTTGAGGATCACTGCGTCTTGCTTGATCGGGTCATGCAGGGACGCCGGCACGATCCAGGCCGAACCGCTGGTGACTTTGCCGTCCTTGTAGATCTGCGACAGTGCGACGAAACCCAGCTCGGCATTGCCGGTGGAGACAAACTGATACGCCTGGGTAATGTTCTGGCCTTCGACGATCTTGTCCTTGACCTTGTCGGTCAGGCCTTCTTTGGCCAGCACTTGGGTCGCGGCAAGGCCGTAAGGTGCAGCTTTCGGGTTGGCGATGGACAGGTGCTTGAATTGGTTTTTCTTCAGCACTTCGCCCTTGGCGTCGACGTAACCTTCCTTGGCCGACCACAATGCCAGGGTGCCCACGGCGTAGGTAAAGCGCGAGCCTTTGACGGTGTCGCCTTCGGTTTCAAGTTTTTGCGGGGTAGTGTCGTCGGCACTCAGGAACACTTCGAACGGCGCGCCGTTCTTGATCTGGGTGTAGAACTGCCCAGTGGCGCCGTAGGCTGCGACCAGCTTGTGGCCGGTGTCTTTTTCGAAATCGGCGGCAATCGCCTGGATCGGTGCGGTGAAGTTGGCGGCAACGGCCACCTGGACTTCATCGGCGTGGGCCGAACCGAAGGCGAGGGCGGCGACCAGCATGGCCAGGCGTGAGGCGTGAATCTTCATGAAGCAGCTCCTTGAGGATTGTACGGCTTGTTATAGGGAGAAGGCTTAACCGCTATGTATGGGAATATATAGCGGTTGGCCATTGCCGGTACAGTGCAAAGTTGCTTCAGCTGCTGCCGCTAGTTGAGCTTGGCCAGGGCCTGTTCGGCCAGTTCGCGGGTCAGTTCGTATGTGGGGGTTTCCTTGCCCAGGCGTAATGCCTGGCCCGCCCACAGGTTGCTGAACCCGGCTTCGTCCTTGGCCTTGAGCGGGATCAACGCGCCGCCGGACGTGGGAAATGCCGGCGCTGCCGGGTTGATCGCCCCCAATTCACGCATCACGCGGTTGACGATGCCTCGCGCCGGGCGGCCGGTGAAGAGGTTGGTCAATGCGGTTTCGCTGGCCTGGGCAGTGCGCAATGCATGGTGGTGGGAGGCGTTGACGTTGGCTTCAGGGGTGAACAGGTAGGCGGTGCCAATCTGGACGGCCGAAGCACCGAGGGCAAATGCCGCGACAATCCCGCGCGCATCCCCAATCCCCCCGGCGGCAATCACCGGCACGCTGACGGCGTCGACGATTTGCGGCAGCAGCGCGAACAGCCCGATCTGGGTATTGAGGTCGTCGCTGAGAAACAACCCACGATGGCCGCCGGCCTCGATGCCCATGGCGATGATGGCGTCGCAGCCGTGCTGTTCCAGCCAGATCGCTTCTTCAACCGTGGTGGCAGACGATAGCACTTTCGCGCCGGTGGCTTTTACCCGGTCCAGCAGAGATTTTTCCGGCAAGCCAAAGTGAAAACTCACCACCTCGGGGCGAAACGTTTCGACCACCTGGCACGCGGCTTCGTTGAACGGCTCACGGTTGGACACCGGTGTCGGCGCATCGAAATCGGCGCCCAGTTCGCGGTAGTAGGGTTCCAGCAGCGCTTTCCAGCGTTTGTCACGGGCGGCGTCGGTCGGGGGCGGCTGGTGGCAGAAGAAATTCACGTTGAGGGCGCGCGTGCTGGCTTGGCGGATAGTGCTCAGAGCATCGCGCAGTTGCTCGATGCTCAGCGCCGCAGCGGGCATCGAGCCCAGTGCGCCGGCGTTGCTGGCGGCAATCACCATGGCGGTGGTGGTAGCGCCCGCCATCGGGGCCTGGATGATGGGTACGTCGATGCCCAGCAGGTCAAGAATGCGCGTGTCTGGCCAGGTGCTCATGGGGTGCGTCTCCAGCGATAGTGAGGCTTTGCGCTGTTTTAGCAGGGCCCTTGGCACCCGGCCAGTCTGTTTTATTCACTGGACGAAGCGGGCGTTTCGTGGTGCGCCATCAGTTGATGGCATCCCCCAGCACGGCATGGATACGCTCGGCGATATGGCTGGCATGGGTTTCCAGGGCAAAGTGGCCGGTATCCAGCAGTTCGACCACCGCGTTCGGGTTGTCGGTTTTATACGCGTGGGCGCCAGGCGGGATGAAGAACGGATCGTTCTCGCCCCAGATCACCAGCGTCGGGACTTGAGTGGCCCTGAAGAACGCCTGGAAGTCCGGGTACAGCGTGAGGTTGTTGCGGTAGTCGAGGAACAGGTCCAGCTGGATTTCGTCATTGCCGGGACGCTGCATCAGCAACACGTCGAGCATGTAGGACTCGGGGGCAACCCATTCCGGGTGGTCTACACCATGCAGGTATTGGTAGCGCGTGCCTTCCAGGCTGATTACCGCATTGCGAATCACCTCGCGATTGGCCTGGCTCGGCTCGGCCCAGTAAGCCTGGATCGGAGCCCAGGCAGCACCCAGGCCTTGCAGGTATGCGTTGCCATTTTGCGAGACCAGCGCGCTGACCCGCCCAGGGTGTGCGACCGCCAGGCGCAGGCCGACCGGTGCGCCGTAATCGAAGACGTACAGCGCGTAGCGGCTCAACGCCAACGCATCGACAAAATGCCCCACGGTAGTCGCCAGGTTGTCGAAGCTGTAGACGTACTCACGTTCATCCGGCACCTCGGTGAAGCCGAAGCCGGGGAGGTCCGGCGCGATCACCCGATAGCGGCTGGCGAGCAGCGGGATCAGGTTGCGGTACATATGCGACGAGCTGGGAAAACCGTGCAACAGCAGGATCACCGGGGCGCCAGGGTCGCCGGCTTCGCGGTAGAACATGCGTACGCCATCGACGTCGACGTGTTGGTAGTGAACAACGGGGGCATGCGTGGTCATGGTGAGTACGCCTCTTGTAACTTGATAAAGTTGATATACGGGTTACCGTGTTAAAAAGCTGCGCTTAAAAAGGTAACCTGTCAAATTGTTTTATCAGGTTAGCGCTTTGTCGTGAGTAACTATCCAGGCGAACCAATAGCGGTTACCATTCCAGCGCTCTCAAGAGGATCGATTATGGCCATTTCCCCACCCCCTGCCGTCCCGCTGGAACCCTACGTGCTCGCCGATGACCCGGTGCTGGACATGCTCAACACACGCGCCAATGTCGATGGCCAGCCTTTCGAGTTCTGGCAACACGATGCGGATGTCGAGCGTTGGCTGGTGCGTCTGGGATGGGTCGAGGAGGGTCGCGTGCCGACGTTCGAGCACGGGGCTTTGCTCGCGGCGGCCTTGAAGTTGCGTGAAGTGATTCGGCTGTTACTCGAACAGCGCAAGGCCGGTACGCAAGGCGACCCCGAGCCCCTCAACGGTTTCCTGCGCAAGGCCGTGAGCCATCCGCAATTGGCGTGGCCGGCGCCCGGTGAACTGCGGCTGGAGCGTCAGCGCAAACTGCAAACCGCTGAACAATTTCTCGCACCGATTGCCGAGGCGGCTGCGGGTTTGCTGGTGGGTGGGGATTTCAACCTGATCCGTACCTGCGAACATCCGGAATGCGTGCTGTGGTTTTACGATCGCACCAAAGCCCACAAGCGTCGCTGGTGCAGCATGGCGTTGTGTGGCAATCGGCATAAGGTTGCGCAGTTTCGCAAGCGCCAGTCGCTCTAGGCTTCGCTTTCGCGCGCAAGCAACTGGCGTTTACGCTCGACGCCCCAGCGGTAGCCCGACACATCGCCATTGCTGCGCACCACGCGATGGCAGGGGATCGCCACCGCCAGGCTGTTGGCCCCGCAGGCCTGGGCCACGGCGCGAAATGACTTGGGCGCGCCGATACGCTCGGCGATCTGCGCATAGCTGGCCGTGCTGCCCACCGGAATCTCGCGCAGGGCTTGCCAGACCCGTTCCTGAAACGCCGTGCCGCGCAGGTCCAGCGGTAAGTCCAGGCCCAGCGCGGGTGCCTCGATAAACCCGACCACCTGCGCGATCAGTTGCTCGAAACGGCGGTCGGCGCCGACCAGGTTGGCTTTGGGGAATTGATCCTGCAGGTCACGCACCAGTGCGTCCGGATCATCTCCGAGCAGAATAGCGCACACGCCGCGCGTGCTTTGCGCCACCAGGATGGCGCCCAGCGAGCATTGGCCGACGGCGAACAGGATCTCGCTGTTGGTGCCCCCGGCCTTGTAGTCGCTGGGCTTCATACCGAGCAACCGGTTGGCCGACTCGTAAAAGCGGCTGTTGGAATTGAAGCCTGCGTCGTACAGCGCGTCCGTCACCGAATGCTGGCCCTTGAGCCCATCGCGCACTTTGCGTGAGCGGTGGGCGCTGGCGTAGCCCTTGGGGGTCAGGCCGGTCACGCTTTTGAACACGCGGTGGAAATGAAAAGCGCTGAGGCCGGCCTGCGCCGCCAGCGTGTTAAGGCTGGGCGCGGTGTCGGCCGACTCGATGTGTCGGCACGCATTGGCCACCACTTGCGCGTGGTGCGCGGCCAATTGCGTCTGGTCGCCGGCCGCGCGTTTGCTCGGGCGATAACCGGCCGCCTCGGCGTGCGCGGCAGTGTCGAAGAACTCGATATTTTCCGGCCGCGGCAACCGCGAGGCGCTGCTGGGGCGGCAATACACGCCGGTGGTCTTCACGCCGTAGACGAACAGCCCATCGGCCTTCGGGTCGCGGGCAAGAATGGCAGCCCAGCGCGGGTCTTCTTCGGTAGTCATGCTCGGCACTCTTGACGGATTCTGGCCAGATTAGCCCTGCCGCGAGGGCCTGGCACTCCGAAGCTTGCGGTCAAATCAGCCGGCGGCGCGAAAGGTCAGGTTGATGCGCTGCGGGCCCATGACCGGATGCACGCCTTCCTTGATCGGCTGCACCCCGTGAAAGCGCAGGCGATCGACGCCGCCCCAGACCACCACGTCGCCATGAAACAGCGAAATCTTCTGGGTCTTGCCGCTGCGTTCATGGCCACCAAACAGGAAAATCGCTGGCAGCCCCAGGGAGACCGACACTACCGGTTCACTGTAGCGGCGTTCGTTTTTGTCCTGGTGCAGGGACATCTTCGCGCCGGGCACATAGCGATTGATCAGGCAGGCATCCGGCCTGAAGTCGACGAAGCCGGCGTCTGCCGCGGCTTCCATGGCCAATTGGCGCAAGGTCTCCGGCATGGACGGCCAGGGCTGCTGGCTCCGCGGATCGAGGGGGGTGTAGCGGTAGCCGGTCGCGTCGGTGGTCCAGCCCAGGTCGCCGCAACTGCTCAAGGCCGCCGACATGGTGAAGCCGCCGGGCGTGACCATCTGTCGAAACGGCGATTGCGCCAGCACGCGACGCAGCTCTGGCAGCAGTCGCTCAATCCAGGGCAGGGCGTAGCCCCTTAGGACGTAGGACTCTTCGCCGATCTGCTCGCGCCCAGACGGTTGCTGCAGCGCGTCCTCGGCGAACAGGTCGGCGGTGGGGCCGGGCATGGCTTACAGCGCCTTGCTCACATTGATGTCGGTGATTTCATCACTGGCATCGTGGATTTTGGCCAGGGCTTGTTTGGCTTCCTCCACGCTATTGGTGTGCAGTTGCGCGAATTCGAAGCGGCGTTCGCCGTTGAGTTTGTACTTGATGACGTATTTGGTAGTGGCAGTCACGATCATTTCCTGGAAAGGGTACGGGTCAGCTCAGTTTCGAGCTGGTACGGCGCACGATGCGAATCTTGTGGGACAGCGCGGGCTTCTTGGTGACGCTGATCGCGCGGCGCGTGACCACGTCGAGGGTAATGTTCCAGAACCCTGTGCTCGGCGCGGTGATCTTGGCAGGGAATTTGTCGAAGGCGCCACCGTGGTAGGTATGGCGGCCGCCATTCTTGAAGCTGCGAAAGTTCGCATCACTCATCAGACGAATATTACAAGTCTGCGAGCATTCGATGACGACAATGTCTCCCTCGTTGAGGTGCTCGCGCTGGTGGATGAATTTCATGCGGGTGTCTCCAGAAGGGCTTTTTCTGAAAAATCAGAACGATACGTAGGTTAAGATGGAGTTTATCAGCCCCAGCGCGTTTATTATCGGCCCGTGTTCGACCGCGTCGACAATTTAAAACAGTTATTTACCGAGTTATCAGGGATAAATCCTACTTGGGCGGGAGAAATTTACCATCCCCGCTGTCGTAGGGTCTTTATCGGAGGTTTTATATGAAGTGGAGTGTGTTGGTTCTGGCCTTGGCGATAGGTGGGTGTGCTTCGGTTGCAGATATCAAGCAGACGCCGCCGACATTGGCTGTCATCTCAGGGAAAAAACCGCAGGAATATGCCGCTTGTGTCGTGCGCAAATTGTCCACCACGCGCCGTCCGCCACAGATCGAGCCGCATAAGGACGGTGTCCAGGTCATCGTGCCGCAGAAGTTCTCGGCAGATCCGTCGGCCATTTTCGAGATCGAAGAGCGCTCCAGCGGCAGCAGCATCAAGCTCTACGAGAGCATGTCCAATGTGCCTATTCGTCCGGGTGACGTGAAGAAGGCTGGCGAAGAGTGCATTTCCGGCTGAAACCGGCCCTTTACCCCGCAAGTTCGAATTCGATAAAAGCCTGACCCTGCCCCTGGCAGCGTCAGGCTTTTTTTTGGGTGTTGTTCCTACGCGTTCATTCCCCTACCATTTGTAGGCTTATGCCATAAATGCCTAAGCATATAACTATAAAAATGGAGTCGTGATGATGTCATTGGAACGCATGCTGATGGGCAGCGCGCTGCTGTTGATGTTGGGCAATGCCCACGCGCTGGAGGGGAACAAGATTTTTACCGCGGGAGGATCGCAGCCGGGCGCCATGCCCTGTGTCGCCTGCCATGGCGCTGACGGGCTGGGCATGGCGGCTGCGGGCTTTCCCCGCTTGGCCGGTTTGCCGGCAGCGTACACGCGTAAACAGCTGGAAGACTTCAAGCGCGCCAGTCGCAGCCATCCGGTAATGCAGCCGGTGGCGAAAGCCCTGACTGACGCGGAAATCGACGCGGTGAGCCAGGCCTTGGCCGCGATGCCCGCGCCTGCGCCGACCTCGGCGCAGCGCAGCGAAATGCCGAGCAACTCCGCGCAGAAGCTCGCCCTGCAAGGCGCATGGGAGCGGCAGATTCCGGCCTGTGTCAGTTGTCATGGACCGGCCGGTAGCGGCGTCGGCGATGCCTTTCCGCCGTTGGCGGGCCAGCCAGCGGCCTACCTGAAGGCGCAATTGTTGGCTTGGCAGGGCGGCACCCGACACAACGATCCGAATGATCTGATGGGACACATCGCCAAATCGCTGACGGCAGACGAGGTACAGAGCGTGGCCGAGTATTTCGCGGCGCTCAGCCCGGAGGTGAAGCCATGAAGGCCTTTATGTTGCTCGGAGTGCTGGTCGTGTTGCCCGCACATGCCGCGACCATCGCCATGGAAGACCAGTCGCAACTTCAACCGACGACCGCCCACCCGCCAGCCGCGCCTTTCCAGCCACCCCAGGAAAGCGAACTGCCTGACAACGCCTACGGCAAGCTGGTCCGGCAAGGCTACGCGTTGTTCGTCGATACCCAGCGGCTCGCGCCACAGTTTGTCGGCAACGGCCTCAATTGCAGCAATTGCCACCTCGACCAGGGACGCCTGGCCAATTCGGCGCCGCTGTGGGGCGCTTATCCGATGTACCCGGCCTATCGAAAGAAGAACGACAAGGTCAACACCTTTGCCGAGCGCTTGCAGGGCTGCTTTCAGTTCAGCATGAATGGCGGTACGCCGCCCGCAGCCGACAGCCCCGAGATCACTGCGCTGTCGGTGTACGCCTATAGGTTGGCCAGCAAGGCGCCCTTGGGCGTCGAGTTGCCGGGGCGCGGCTATCCCGACGTGGCGCAACCAGCCAAAGGTTACGACCTGGCGCAGGGCGCCCAGGTGTACAAAGGGCAGTGTGCGGTGTGTCATGGCGCCGAAGGGCAAGGGCAAAAAGTCGGTGACAGCTACGTGATGCCGCCGCTCTGGGGTAAGGATTCCTACAACTGGGGCGCGGGCATGCACCGAATCAATACGGCGGCGTCCTTCATCAAGCACAACATGCCATTGGGCAAGGGCGGCAGCCTGAGCGATCAGCAGGCGTGGGATGTGGCGGCCTACGTCAACAGCCATGAACGGCCGCAGGACCCGCGCCTCATCGAGGGTTCGGTGGAGAAAACCCGGGTGAAGTTTCATGCCAATGATGGGGTCAATCTCTATGGGCAAACCGTAGATGGCGTGCTGATCGGGCAGGGCATCCGTTAAACTGTCGGCCATTCACTGCAAAAATGCCGCGCAACCCCTGGGTTTGCGCGGCATTGGTCTTTTCCTGGAAATAATCTCATGAAGCGCGAACACGTCAGGGCTCACCACGCCGAGGGTCAGATCTCGGCCACCCATGTCATCCAGAATCCCGCCGACCTGGGCGAGTGGATCGTATTCTTCAAGAAAAGCGGCGGGCGCAGTTTTTTCCTGGTCGATGATCAGGATGAGGTCGAGTCATTCGAGCGCCTGGATGACCTGATCGAGACCATCCGCGGCCTGGGCATCAAGTTCGCCGAAATCCACATGTAGGGCGCGCGTGCCTACTTGCACACCACCACGACGCTGCGGCTCTTGAAGTTGCCGACATCCTTGCCCAGGGTCTTGTCGTCCTCGCTCAGCGCAGGGGTGCCTTCGGTACCGACGATGCGGTAGCCGGTGCCGGCGCAGGACGCATCAGCCTTTTCGTAGCAACTGGCCCAGGAGTTGGCCTCGCCGGAGCAGTCGATCGTCAGGCCTTGTTCACCGTTCTTCAGGTAAACGTCAGAGGTGGTGGTGCAGCCGGCCAGCGCCAGTACCGCAATCAGTGCCAGGATCTTGTTCATGTGGGTTCGTCGTCAAAGGGTGTTGGGAGGGGCGCGCTGACAGTGTCGTTGGGCGTTTGCGGCAGATTATAGCGATCTGCCACCTAGGTACAGACAATCGCAAAAAAGCCCCGTTCAACGGGGCTTCTGGTCGTGTCGCGAGCCTTACTTGCCTTTGGGGCGCTTGCTCGACGCGTGGCCAGCTTCGTCCACAAACACTTCGGCTACCGCAATCGCTTCACGCTCGGTCGCGAACGTCCCTGCGACGCTGTCTCCGTGGAAATTGATCAAGTGCCAGCCGTCTGCTCGCTGAGTGATCAAGTAGCCGTTCACGCCTTTTGGTTCTGACATCTATTAAGAATCTCGTGGTCTGGTTCAAGGGCCTAATGATAGCGCCAAATGTCGCGGGTCAGCGCAAGTTATTCTAGGTCAGTGTTACGGGTTGAAAAGCGTGCTAAAAAGGTTGCAGGCCTTGGTGACGACAAGGTGCAGGCAGTTTTTGCCGTGTTGGTGATAACGCTCTTCGTAAGATAAGCGGAACTTACGCTGACATTTTTTCTCTATGTTGACATCGCAACGCCAGCAGGACCCATTGTAAGGTGACTGCGGCCTGATTAGACTGCGCCGAATTCGTACGCACAGCCCTTTGTAAGGACCCATATGATCAAGAAATGCTTGTTCCCAGCAGCCGGTTACGGCACTCGCTTCTTGCCAGCGACCAAGGCCATGCCCAAAGAGATGCTGCCGGTGGT
>Ga0153921_1000409_pt1 | contig 23946 bp, 18 predicted proteins | sample TSNJ005MetaG_FD_104691 | JGI IMG/M metagenome (GOLD analysis project Ga0153921, IMG submission 104691) | Attine ant fungus gardens microbial communities from New Jersey, USA - TSNJ005 MetaG | ecosystem: Host-associated > Fungi > Mycelium > Unclassified | place: USA: New Jersey, Brendon T. Byrne... | reverse complement strand
CAGGACCGCAACGGTGAAACCGGTTTCGAATACGAACTGGTCAAGCGCTTTGCCGATGACCTGGGCGTGAAACTGGAGATCGAGACCGCCGACAACCTCGATGACCTGTTCGGCCAGTTGGGCAAGCCCAACGGTCCGGTGCTCGCCGCCGCCGGCCTGGTCAGCAGCGAGCAGCGCCAGCAGCAGGTGCGTTTCTCCCACCCTTACCTGGAAGTCACCCCGCAGATCATCTACCGCAACGGCCAGTCACGCCCGACCAACGCGGCGGACCTGGTGGGCAAGAAGATCATGGTGCTCAAGGGCAGCACTCACGCCGAACAACTGGCGGAGCTGAAAAAGCAGAATCCTGCGATTGAATACGAAGAATCCGACGCCGTTGAAGTAGTCGACCTGCTGCGCATGGTCGACGAGGGGCAAATCGACCTGACCCTGGTGGACTCCAACGAAGTCGCGATGAACCAGGTGTACTTCCCCAACGTGCGCGTGGCATTCGACCTCGGCAATGCCAGCAACCAGAGCTGGGCCGTGGCCGCCGGCGACGACAACAGCCTGCTCAACGAGATCAACAGCTACCTGGACAAGGTCGAGAAGAACGGCACCCTGCAGCGCTTGAAAGACCGCTATTACGGGCACGTCGATGTACTCGGCTATGTCGGCGCCTACACCTTCGCCCAGCATTTGCAGCAGCGCCTGCCCAAGTACGAAAAGCACTTTCGCACCTACGCCAAGGAAGAAAAGGTCGACTGGCGCCTGTTGGCTGCCATTGGCTATCAGGAATCCCTGTGGCAACCGGCGGTCACCTCCAAGACCGGCGTGCGCGGCCTGATGATGCTGACCCAGAACACCGCCCAGGCGATGGGCGTGTCCAACCGCCTGGACGCCAAGCAAAGCATCATGGGCGGCGCCAAGTACCTGGCCAAGATCAAGGATGAGCTGGACGACAGCATCGCCGAGCCGGATCGCACCTGGTTCGCCCTCGCCGCCTATAACGTCGGCACCGGGCACCTGGACGACGCGCGCCTGCTGGCGAAGAAAGAAGGCCTGAACCCGAACAAATGGCTGGACGTGAAGAAGATGCTGCCGCGCCTGGCGCAGAAGCAGTGGTACAGCAAGACGCGCTACGGCTATGCCCGGGGCGGCGAGCCGGTGCACTTCGTGGCGAACATCCGGCGCTACTACGACATCCTCACCTGGGTGACCCAGCCGCAGCTGGAAGGCAACCAGGTGGTCGAAGGCAACCTGCATGTACCGGGCGTCGACAAGACCAAGCCGCCGGAAGACACCCCGCAGCTGTAAGCCACTCCCCCAAACACCACAAAAAACAATGTGGGAGCGGGCTTGCTCGCGAAAGCGGTGTGTCAGTCGATACATTCAGTGACTGGCACTGCCTCTTCGCGAGCAAGCCCGCTCCCACATTTTGCAATGTATTCCAAGGTTGGAACCGGGTTGATCAGACCGCTCAAATGCCGGTGCGGCGCCCCGAATCACAAGCCCGAACAACGATCAAAACTGTGGGAGCGGGCTTGCTCGCGAAAGCGGTGTGCCAGTCACTGAAGGTAGTGGCTGACCCACCGCTATCGCAGGCAAGCCAGCTCCCACATTTTACAATGTATTCCAAGGTTGGAACCGGGTTGATCAGACCGCTCAAATGCCGGTACGGCGCCCCGAATCACAAGCCCGAACAACGATCAAAACTGTGGGAGCGGGCTTGCCCGCGAAAGCGGTGTGCCAGTCACTGAAGGTAGTGGCTGACCCACCGCTATTGCAGGCAAGCCAGCTCCCACATTTTGCAGGTATTCCAAGGTTGGAACCGGGTTGATCAGACCGCTCAAATGCCGGTGCGGCGCCCCGAATCACAAGCCCGAACAACGATCAAAACTGTGGGAGCGGGCTTGCTCGCGAAAGCGGTGTGTCAGTCGATACATTCAGTGACTGGCACTGCCTCTTCGCGAGCAAGCCAGCTCCCACATTTTTGATCTGCGCCTGGCTTCAGAGGCCAGTGAGCAGATGCACGACGCCGCCGGTCAATACCATCACTGCCGGCACACCCGCCGCCTTCAACGCCGACTCATCCAACCGTCCCGCGTCCTGCAGCTGCACGCGCACGCGCGTCAGTGCCACGCGCTGTTGCGACTTGAGGTTATCCGCGCCGCCCAGTGCACTCAGCACCTCGGCCGACAACCCACTCGGTGCTGGCGCCACCACGGTTTCGGCGATCAGATCCGGGGTCAGGGCTTTCCAGAACGCCCGCTGCAATTTCTCGAACATGCTCAGTGCTCCACGACAGGTGAGGTTTCAACAGTGGCCGCGCGATACCGGCGCACAGCCTCGCGCACCTGGCTGGCTTCCTCCAGGCCCAGCACGTGGCGGGCGAGGGTCTGGCAGCCGTCCAGGTCCAGCTCACGCACGCCGGCCTTGATGGTCGGGATCAGCGGCACGCTGACCGACAATTCATCCACGCCAAGCCCGATCAACACTGGCACCGCCAGTGCCTCGGACGCCAGCGCGCCACACACCCCGACCCACTTGCCATGGGCATGCGCCGCCGTGACGGTGGTCGCGATCAGGCGCAGCACCGCCGGGTGAAAGCTGTCGGCCTGGCTGGCCAGGCGTGGGTGATCGCGGTCCATGGCCAGGGTGTACTGGGTCAGGTCATTGGTGCCGATCGAGAAAAAATCCACGTGCGGCGCAAACACGTCCGCCATCAGCGCCGCCGACGGTACTTCGATCATGATGCCCAGCTTCGGCAACTCGCTGAGCCCCAGCGCCAGCGCTTCTTCTTCAAGAATGCGGCGTGCCGCCTGCAGCTCCGACAGCAGGCTGACCATCGGCAACATGATATGCAGGCGTGTCAGCCCGGCACTCGCGAGGATCGCGCGAAACTGCTCGCGCAACAGCTCCGGGCGCTCCAGGCACAGGCGAATCCCGCGCAGGCCGAGGAACGGGTTGGTCTCGCTGTCCATCGGCACGTACGCCAACGGTTTGTCGCCGCCGACATCCAGGGTGCGCACCACCAGGTTGCGCTGCGGGCCCAAGGCGCGGGCGATGGCGCTGTAGGTCGCCGCCTGCTCATCCGGGCTGGGCGCGCGATTGCGATCCAGGTAGAGGAATTCCGAACGCAGCAGGCCGACGCCTTCGCCCCCCAGGGTCAGGGACTGCTCCACTTCCTGCAGAGAGGCGACGTTGGCAGTGACTTCAACATGATGGCCGTCGCGGGTGATCGCCGGCAACGAGGCCTGCGCCACTTCACGCTGGCGTCGCAGGACGTGCTGCTTGCGCGCCGTTTCCAGCTGTTCGATCTCGGCCAGGTTGGGGTCCAGGTGCAACTCGCCTTTGTCGGCATCCAGCAGGACCTGCTTGCCATTGGCCAGCGCCAGTACCTGCGCGGGCACCCCACAGATCGCCGGCAAGCCAAGGGCGCGGGCGAGGATTGCCACGTGGCTCGTCGCACCGCCACCGACGGTGACAAACCCCAGCACCTTGTGGGTATCGAGACTGGCGGTTTGCGACGGCGTCAGTTGCTCGGCGATCAGGATCGCGCGCTCAGGCAAGTCCCAGGCACTGTCCTGGATCCCGAGGATCAGTTTCAGCACACGCTGGCCCACATCCGCCAGGTCTGCCGCACGTTCGGCGAGCAACGCATTGCCCAGGCCCTGGAACAATTTGGCAGTGGCCACCGTGGCGCTGTTCCAGGCGAACGCAGCGCTCTTGCCCTCGTCCAGCAGGCGGTGGGCCTGCTCCAGCAAGGTCGGGTCTTCAAGCAGTTCCTGATGGGCAGCGAAGATCTGCGCCTGGGCGCTGCCGGCCGCCTTGGCTTGCAGGGTTTGCAAGGCGTCGGTTGCCGCCTGCAGGCCACGCGCCAACGCGGCGCGCTCGGCAGCTAGCGTACTGCCCTGCTCAGTGATGCTCAGTTCGGGCTCAGCCACTTGAACCACCTGGCCGAACGCCGAACCCGGTGACGCACACACGCCGCGCAAGACACTCGCCGACGACACTGGCGCAACCACCTCGGCCTCCTCAGCCGGCGCCGTCACGCACTCGCCACAGCCTTGGGCCAACAACTCGACCAAGGCCGTGATCGCCGCCTCGGCGTCCGCCCCCGCCGCACTGACCTGCAAGGTATCGCCCTGCACAGTCTGCAGCGCCATGATCGCGACCAGCGACTTGGCGTTGGCACTCTGGGTCTGCTTGTGCAGGTAAATGCTCGCGCTAAAACCTTTCGCCGCCTGGGCAAACACGGCTGCCGGGCGCGCATGCAAGCCGTTGGCATTGGGCAAGGTCAGCGGCTTGGAGAACAGCGCGTCGCCCTCTTCTTCCTCCGCACCTTCAGCCGCCTCGCCTGGGGACACCTGCAACAGCGGCTGCCCCACCGCCACCACGCCGTTGTCCGCCGCCAGCAGCGTAAACGGCTCGCCGCTGACCACCAGCATCAAGGTCAGCAGACTGCGGGCATTGAGTGCCACATAGTCGGCATCGAACTCGATCAACACTTGCCCGGCCTCCACCCGCTGGCCTTCCACGACCCGCCGCGTGAAGCCCTGGCCCGCCAGGTTCACGGTGTCCAGGCCGATGTGCATGAGCACCTGGACGCCATTGTCGTCGGTGATGCTGACGGCATGACCACTGTCCTGGATATTGCTGATCACACCCGCCAACGGTGCGCAGAGCGTCTGCGAGGTCGGGTCGATGCACAGGCCGTCGCCGATCAGACGGCTGGAGAACACCGGGTCGGGTACCCGGTCCAGGGCCAGCAGCACCCCGGACAGGGGCGCCAGCAGTTCCAAGGGTTGCGTTGTGGTCATGACTTCACCTGCTATTTTGTTCTGTAAAAATCATAGGGCGAACGACGGTCCAATGTGGGAGCTGGCTTACCTGCGATGCCGGCGACTCGGTTTCTTAGTAAAACCGAGGTGTTGCTATCGCAGGCAAGCCAGTTCCCACATAAAGCTCGCTCACTTGAATCCGAGCTATTTCCACCAATATTCGACTTGCACACCCACATTCGACCCATGCCGCGCCGTGCCATAGGCGCCGGTATCGGACAACGCCGAGCCCGCCGCCAGTTCATTCGCCGCACGCTTGGCCGCTTCGTTCCAGCTCGCATAGGTGTAATACAACCGCACTTCCGGCCGCGCCCAGAAATCCGGGCCGTTGGGCGACCAGGTCGGGGCGAAGGTAAATTTGCTCAGCTTGCGCGTGCCGCCGCTGGCCTCGACCTGATCATGGCCGAGTTCGGTGACCAGCTTGAACTGCTCGCTGATGGCATACGCCGGGCGCACGCCGACCGACATCCAGGTCTGGTCCTGGCTGCCTGGGCGAATGTCCTTCTGGTACACCGCCTCGATCTGCCCGCCAAAACGCGGGGTCACTTGCCAGTCGAAAAACTCGACGGCGCGATAACTTTTGCTGCTGTTATCCAGGAAGGTATTACCGGTGTAGCCCAGGCCGGTGCCGGGGCCTTCGCCGTACTGCAGGGCGAACTTGTTCTTGCCGCCGAGGAAAGGCTTCTGCACGTGTTGCGCGGTGATTGCCCAGCCGCTGTTGGTGTCGCGCCCACCGGCCTTTTCGATGTAGCTCAAGCCCAGCTCCAGCTCGCCGCCGGGGTTGGTCTTGAAACCCGCGACGTTGAAGTCGTGACGGGTGGCGTATTCCTTCTGGTACAGGTTGTCCTTGCGCGAAATGGCGTAGCTGTACTTCAGGTCGCCGATCAGCACGTCCTCGATGCCACCGCCCGTGGCGCTCTGGTTCCAGTAGTAGAAGTCGGAGATATGGATGTCATTACGTTTGTAGTAACGCCGACCGGCCCACACCGAACCGCCGTTGAGCGCGGGCAGGTTCGACCATTGCGCATACATCTGCGGCATGCGCGCCGAGCCGTTGTCCTCGCCCTGGAATTTAAGCGCGCGGTCGTACTTGTTGTACAGCGAGGCCATGGCGTCGACGCTGAGTACAGAGCCGTCGTCGAGGGTCAGCAGGTCCTGGCGCAATTCCAGCTCCGCATATTGCTCACATTCGTTGCCCAGGCGGTATTTGGTTTGCGCCCCCGGCAACTGGAAACATTGCTGTTTGCCACTGACCGTGGAAGTCCCCGCGCCGCTACGCAAGTAACCGGCAAATTCCAGCGCCTGAGCGCCCAGTGGAAGGGTCAGGCAGGATGCGACAAGGCCCAGTTTTATTGTTGTTTTCATGCAGCGCTCCTTTTATTTTTATTGTTTTCTTACTTTTTTTTACCCGACACGATCCCTTGCAGGAGCCAGCTTGCTGGCGATAGCGGTCCGCCGAGCGATAGCGGTCTGGAGGGCGCTATCGCCGGCAAGCCGGCGCCTACAGGGAATGGTGGTGTTTCAGTCTTTCAGGTGCAGGACGAAGGATTCATAGGGGCGCAGTGCGACCGTGCTCGTGCGCTGCGGGCAATCGGGGTAGTTGCTGATCAGCAGGCGCTGTTCGCTGGCAGGGTTGATCACGTCGTCCGGCAGCTGGATTTCGCATGGCGTGCCATAGAAGTTGTTCAGCACCAGCAAGCGCTCGCCTTCTCCCTCGCGCAGGTACGCCCAGACCTGCAGATGGTCCTGCAGCAGTTGGCGGTAAACGCCGGTCTGGATCAGCGGTTCGTGGCGACGCAAGTCGATCAGCGCGCGGTAGTGATGCAGCACCGAATCCGGGTCATCCAGTTGGCTCTGCGCATTGATCTGCACGGCATTGGCCGGGATCCCGATCCACGGTTCGCCGCGACTGAAACCGGCATTCGCCTGGGTGTCCCACTGCATCGGCGTGCGGCTGTTGTCGCGGGACTTCTGCATGATCGCCGCCATGCTCGACGCCTCGGACTCACCGGCATCGCGCTTGAGACGAAAGATGTTCAGGGTCTCGACATCGCGGTATTGCTCGATCCGGTCGAACCCCGGATTGGTCATGCCCAGCTCTTCGCCCTGATACACGAACGGCGTGCCCTGCAGGAAGTGCAACGCGGTGCCGAGCATCTTCGCCGAGACCACGCGGTGCTCACCGTCGTCACCGAAACGCGAGACCACCCGCGGCTGGTCGTGGTTACACCAGAACAGCGCGTTCCAGCCGCCACCGGCCTGCATGCCGAGCTGCCAGTCGGACAGAATCTGCTTGAGTTGCAGGAAGTCGAAGTCCGCCCTCACCCACTTCTGCAGGTTCGGGTAATCGACTTTCAGGTGATGAAAGTTAAACGTCATCGACAATTCTTTCGACGCCGGATTCGAGTAGCGGATGCAATGTTCCAGGCTGGTGGATGACATCTCGCCGACGTTGATCAGGTCATGGCCTTCGAAGACTTCGCGGTGCATTTCCTGCAGGTATTCATGCACGTTCGGGCCGTCGGTGTAGAAGCGGCGGCCGTCGCTGTGGTCTTCGGGAAAGTCCGCTGGCTTGGAGATCAGGTTGATCACGTCCAGGCGGAAGCCGCCCACGCCCTTGTCGCGCCAGAAGCGCATCAACTTGAACACCTCGGCGCGCACCTGAGGGTTGTCCCAGTTGAGGTCGGCCTGGGTGTGATCGAACAGGTGCAGGAAATACTGGCCGGTTTGCGCCTCGTATTCCCAGGCCGAGCCACCGAACTTGGATTCCCAGTTGTTCGGCTGGTCGCGCCAGATGTAGAAGTCGCGGTACGGGTTGTCGAGGCTGCTGCGCGCCTGCTGGAACCACGCATGCTCGATGGAGGTGTGGTTGACCACAATGTCGAGCATCAGCTTGATGCCGCGCTTGGCCGCTTCGCTGATCAGCAATTCGCAATCGGCCATGGTCCCGTAGCTGGGGTCGATGGCGTAGTAGTCGCTGATGTCGTAGCCGTTGTCACGTTGCGGCGAGCGCAGGAACGGGGTGACCCACAGGTAATCCACGCCCAGCCATTTGAGGTAATCGAGCTTGTCCACGATGCCGAGCAGGTCACCGGTGGCGTTACCCGCGTGGCTGTGGAAGCTTTTGGGGTAGATCTGGTAGATCACCGAGTGTTGCCAGTCTTGCATGGTGGACTCCTTTGAAATGTGTGCGGGCCTTGCCGGCGATAGCGGTCGGTCAAGCGACGCGATAACCAGGCCGAACGATCTTCATGCTCAATGCACAGGTCAGAACAAACGGCACGACCATCGCCACCACCATCCCAATCACAAAGCTTGGGATGTACTGCGGAATGATCGAGATGAATCCGGGCAAGCCGCCGACACCGATGGCCGAGGCCTGCACCTTGTTCAGCGAGAGGAAAATACTGCCCAGTGCCGAGCCGAGCAGCGCGGCATAGAACGGAAATTTGAAGCGCAGGTTCACGCCGAACATCGCCGGCTCAGTGATGCCGAAGTACGCGGAAATCGCCGAGGTCGAGGCCATGCTTTTATCCCGCGCATTGCGGGTGGTGTAGAACACCGCGAGTGCTGCGCTGCCCTGGGCCAGGTTGGACATCACAATCATTGGCCAGATAAACGTGCCGCCCTGGGTGGAGATCAACTGCAGGTCCACGGCGAGGAACATGTGGTGCATGCCGGTGATCACCAGCGGCGCATACAACAGGCCGAAAATCGCCCCGCCGACCATCGGCGCCAGGTCAAACAGGGTGACCACGCCTTCGGTGATCAGGATCCCGAGGTGACGCGTGACCGGGCCGATGATCGCCAGCGCCAGCACACCGGTGACGACGATGGTGGTGATCGGCACGACCAGCAGTTGAATCGCGTTGGGCACGCGAGCGCGCAGCCACTTCTCGATCACGCTCATCACGTAGGCCGCCATCAGGATCGGCAGGATCTGCCCCTGGTAGCCGACTTTTTCGATCTTGAACCAGCCGAAAATATCGAAGTACGGCAGGCTCTGGCCGTCGAGCCCGGCGACCGCCTTGCCGTAGTTCCAGGCGTTGAGCAGGTCCGGGTGCACCAGCATCAGGCCAAGCACGATGCCGAGGATTTCGCTGCCACCAAAACGCTTGGCCGCCGACCAGCCCACCAGCGCCGGCAGGAACACGAACGAGGTGTTGGCCATCAGGTTGATCAGGCTCCACAGCCCATCCAGGTTCGGGTAGGCCTCGAGCAGCGTCTTGCCGTCGATGAACATGCCCTTGGCGCCCATCAGGTTGTTCACCCCCATCAGCAGGCCGGCGATGATCAGCGCGGGCAGGATCGGCATGAACACATCGGAAAAGACCCGCACCAGACGCTGCATGGCGTTGGTCTTGTCGGCGCCCTTCTTCTTCACGTCGGCGATGGTGGCAGCGGCGAGGCCGGTCTGTTCGCGCAGGGCGGCGTAGACCTTTTCCACTTCACCGGGGCCGATCACGACCTGGAACAGGCCGCCGGTGAAGAACGAGCCCTTGACCAGGTCGACCTGGTTCAGCGCGCTGCTGTTGACCAGGCTCGGGTCCTTGAGCGCCAGGCGCAGGCGGGTCACGCAATGGGCAGCTTGTTCAAGGTTATCGCTGCCACCGAGGTTCTCGAGAATCTCGCGGGCAATCGTCGAATAGTCGTGGCTCATGCTTGGTTTCCACTTTGATTTTTTTATTTGGGGGCAGTCATTGGCAGCACGCCGAGGGCAAAAGTACTCGTCTGTACGAGTTAAAGCAACAACTCGTCTGTACGAGTTACAAAATGTTTATATCTTGTAGGCTGTCATATCGCTGGAGGCCGCAGATATCCAAGGGTCTGATGGACAAACCCCACCTCTGCCACTAAGGTTCCTGCCGTGAACGCACCGTTCACTTTCATCAAGTCGGGCACAGAGCCATCCCCATGAGCAAATACAACCAGATCTATACGGATCTGCTTGCCAGCATCACCACTGAACGTTTGCAACGCGGCACGCGCCTTCCCTCCGAAACCGAATTGATGGACGCCTACCAGGCCAGCCGTGGCACCGTGCGTCGGGCTATCGAGCAGTTGCAGGAGCGCGGGTTCGCGCAAAAAATCCACGGCAAGGGCACGTTTGTGCTGTCGCCCAACCCGATTGAATTCCAACTGGGCGGCATCGTCAGCTTCCACGAAACCCACGCCGACCTGGGCGACGACGTCCGCACCGAGGTCGTCGAATTCACCCAGCTGCCCCTCGACGGCCCACTGTTGCAACACATCGAGGCCGAGCCGGGCACGCTGATCACGCGTATCAAGCGCGTGCGGCGCATCGGCGGCAAACGGGTGATCCTCGACATCAACCACTTCGTCGCCGACCTGATCCCAGGCCTCGACCGCTCGATTGCCGAGCAGTCGATCTACGCCTTCATCGAGCAGACCCTGCAACTGCAGATCAGCTACGCCCAACGCACCATCGAAGCCCTGCCGCGCGGCAAGGACGATCAGACGCACCTGGACCTCGAAGGCCAGAGCCATGTGATCGTGGTGAGCAACCAGACGTTTTTGCAGGATGGGCGGCAGTTCGAATACACCGAGTCGCGGCATACGTTGGATAAGTTTTATTTTTCGGATATTGCGCGGCGTTAATTATCTACCTGCCGCCCTTCTGAAGGGCTGGGCATGCTCCGCTCTCCCCCTTCAAGGAGAGCACCATGCCACTTGCCGACACCTCCCCCGCCGCCCAGCACCAACTCCGGGCCCTGGCCCCCGTGGTGCTGGATGCCTGCCCGAACATGCAGACGATGGCCCGCGAGGCCGCGTGTGAAATTCTCGCCAGGCATGACCTGGCAACCCTGGATCCCGATCACCTGTACTGGCACCGCTTCAAGGGCGGCTACAGCGACCCGGCCACCTTCACCGGCTGGGGCCATAACGAGAAACCGCAAGAGTCGATGACCCTCACGCAGTTGGTCATTCACCGTTTCAATGTGCACGACCAGGACAACGCCGACCTGCTCGATGGCGACGGCGGTTTTTATCGCGAGGGTGCCGAGGCGCGGCTGTTCGACCACCACAACGAAGTGCGACTGTCGGCTCGCGCAGTGCTCAATGACTTCTGGGCAATCAACTTCTGCGACCGCTACACCACGCGCACGGAGACCTTCTGGCGCACACACTTCGATCACTTCCGCACCCTGGCCAAGGTCAACTGCCTGGCCGAGGCCCTGCACGCCCGGCAGGCCGGACAGCTCAGCGCGTCACAGTTGCAGACCGTCATCAGCGCGTGCGCTGGCAACCTGTGCTGGCCGCCGACGCTGCCCAACCTGCAAACCGAAGCACCTTCGGCACACGGGCTGCGCGTGGCGGCGCTGGATATCGGTGGGCATATCGCCACGGACCTGCTGCGCATCATCGATGCCGACGGCCGGCAAATTCTTTATATTCCCGGCGAGACGCAGACCTTCCACTGTTTCGAGACACCGGCCGACCTGCATTTCTGGCTGCTGAACCAGACCAATCACCCGGATAAACGCGCACGCTTCATGGCCCACTTCCCCCTGTCGGCCCAGGTCCAGCAGGACGACACCGACGCCGTCACCTGGAAGCAAATGCTGCTCACGCCGGTGCTGATCTATCGCACCGGCCAGGCCCTGGCGGGCACCCTGCCGCCAGACTGGGTGGACAAAGGCCTGTACCACCAACTCGACCAGCTGTTTATCGACTGGGGCACCTGGGATCACCACCTGATCAATCAGATCGACCAGACGATTACGGGTGATGCATTCACGTGGCTGGCACACTCCAGCCAAGCGCGCATGCGCAACGATGCCGACTTTTCCCTGCGCAGTAATGGCGACCTGCGCAAGAAACTGTGGATCGGTTACCTGAATGCCTTCGGCAAAACCTTCGGCCCGATGGCCGTGGCGGGCTGGCCAGTGGCGCTGGTGGTCGTGGGCGCCAGCATGGCCAATCTTGGCTTGAATCTCGACCAGGCAATCAACGGCAAAACCCCGGCCGAACGCCGCGCCGGTGAACTGGGCGCGATACTCAGCGCCATCGACACCTTATTCAACCTGAGCCTGCTGAAAGCCGACGGGGTCATGCCGGATATCATCGAAGTGGCCGACACTCGGGCAGTTGAACCGATTGCAGCGACCGAACCCGCAAAGCCTGCCGTCGTCCCTGCCGCCTATGAACCCGCAGTGCCCGCCACCTACCAGACCAACCTCATACTGGAAGGCGAAACCCTCAACACTGCCCCGGGAAAGTTTCACCAGGTCTACACCCTCAGGTCCTCCGACGACATGGCACAGCACGCGATCCTGCTGAACGATGAGGCCTATTACGTGCGCTACCAGGCTGATCCCAACGGTCGCGGTTATTGGGCCGTCGTCGACCCGGACAACCCCCACGGTTTTTCCGGCTCGCTGCCAGTACGGCTCAATCCACTTGATAAATGGGAGCGGGTGCCCGTCAACGGCTTGAAAGGCGGCGGCGGCAATTCCAGCAAAGCCGCTCGGGTGCCGGCCCCCACGCCGATCACAGCGCCCCCGGAGCCGACGATTGCGCCCGCCAACCCACTGCGCAGGGTGACCACGCCATTCGACACCCCACCCTCCACCCGTGCCGAGGTCAAACGCTGGGCACTGGGCCTGCCTGAAACCCATATTCACAGCCGCTTCAGCCACATTGATCGCTTCACCCACTACTTCAGCACAACACACAACAAACTGCTGCAAGCGGCGAAAGACTTCTACAACGAGCTGTCCTGGACCCCATTACCACCTCGTCCGGCTATGGCGACTTTCGAACCCGCCGCCACCCTCGATGAAGTGCTTGAACGCCTGCCTGACGCCATACCGGGCTACGCCATCGGTGAAACCCTCGACCGTATTACCAGCACCCGCCTGGTGATCGAAAAGCTAGCGTTTTTTGCACGCAAAGGCGTGAAAACCCTATACATGCGCCGCCTGCTCAACGACTTCGTCCAGGATGACTTGAACCAGTATTGGCACACAGGGGAAATGTCCGAAGACCTCGACAACTACCTGAGCCGACTGGGCACCGACCCGGCCGGGCAATTCAATGAACGGGAACTGGTCAAGGCAGCCAGGGCCAACGGCATACGCGTGCAGGCCTTCGACTGCGCAGCGCACTACAAATACCCCAACCCTATCGCCGACCTTTCAGAACAAGCGATGAGCAACTACCTCGCCCACACCGTCATGCAAACCGACAGAGCCCTGAACGGCGGCGGCAAATGGCTGGTCCTCACCGACGCAAAAAACATCAACACCTTCAACGGCTTCGCCGGTATCAGCGAGCTGGAAGGGGGAATCGGGCTGCGTATAGAAGAGGTGCTGCCGGGGCAGGGTCACGACGTGCGTATCGACCCCGGCATCGCCATTGATCGCGACAGCGCCCCCAGCCATGAAAGCGTCGGCGACAGCTACGACACCCTGCACGCCGACCTGCGCGTACAAGTGGAAGCCCCGCGGGTGCACCGGACGTTGGAGCAAAACCAGCGACTGCTGTTTCGCAAGGGCATGTACGTGATCGACGAAAACCAGGGCAACTACACCTTGCTGCACCACAGCCGCGACAGGGGGATCGTCTCCACGCCCATCAATCGGCTGATCGACGGCAGCTTTTACATCGAACGTCCCGCCTGGGTAGGCGTGCATGAGGTGCACTTCCCCACCCTGGAAAAACTCTCCAGCGCCCTTACCAATATGGGCATGAGCCTGCAAAGTCGGGTTCCTGCCTGATAGGCAATAAAAAACCTGGCCGAGGCCAGGTTTTTTACTCACTCAACGCAGGCCATTCAGGCCCGCCTTGCTTATTCCCACTCTATTATCAAATTGATCCTAATCCACTGATTTATATAGACTTTAAATTACAGATTACAAAAATTCCATGCCTGATACCATGGAATTCTTTTAGCGGTTTCTACTGAAAGTCACGTCCCCGCAGGGCCGGTCCGGCGAAACGTGAGGGCCGTGCAGCCAGCGTCAAGATGAACGAGCCCAGAGTACCGCCGAAAAATATCCCCTCACATTGCCCCGTTTAGCCTCCTCGGAGACAGGAACAACTACGCTCTCGTGAAACGTAATGCGCTACAGCTTTACGCAACATCGCTCTCCTCCCGTGCGAGAAATAGTTTCGATTGGCTGCGCCCCCCATCTGACGCTGAGCAAGCATTAGCTTTGTGCGAAGCTTTGCGTGTTGGCGTATCCTTACGCATAGGTAAGTGCTGGCCATATTGCACTGTCCCAAACGCCCTGTATTCTGCTCGCGGGGTGCGGTATTCGGCGTCTTTGGCCAGCGTAGAAATGAAAACATCACCGTCTGTCGGAAAGACACCGGCCAATGGTTTGACGATCGCTGACGTGATTGTATATGAGGTTCAAAAGTGTTCAGTACAAGAGATGCAGCGAGACTGTTTTCCAGCAAACGGCTCACGGAAGTAGCATCCGGAAATTTCGACTTTCTCTTGAAAGTGGCAACACATTACAAAGGCGCGCTGAGAGAAGAGTTTACTGCCGCAGAAGTATTTGAGCACTCGTATTCAGCCCTATCAAAGGAATATAGGACCGAATACTTCTTTAAAAACATTGTCGCCGAGCGCTTGCTTTTAGGGAGGCACTCCCTTAACACAGCAACCGTACTGCCAGAGTTCAGAGTTGGCCGAAATAAGGCCGACTGCGTTATATTAAACGGCAGTTCTACGTGCTACGAAATAAAATCAGACTTCGACAACCTAGATCGTCTTCCCGAGCAGCTAGCCTCCTACAAAAAGCTATTTGACAAAGTTTATGTGGTCGTAGGCAAGTCACACTTATCAAAAGTCTTGAACTCTTGCGATAGCGACGTGGGAATTCTGGAATTAACATCCAGAAAGAACCTCCGGACAATCCGAGAAGCAGCGATCTCAACAGACCCAGTGGATATCTCAATACTGATGCGCTCACTTCGCGTACATGAATATCGAGATATTGTGTCGGCACTTTCAGATCAAAATATTGACTATCCGAACACAGAAATCTTTTCCGCATGTGAGAATATTTTACAGAAGTTACCTTCTGCGGATGTTAGAAAAGCATTTTGCACAACCCTTAAAAAAAGCAGAAAGATCGAAAAAGATTTTATCCTATCTCTCCCTCGATCGTTATTGATGGCTGGAATTGGATTTAAATTGCGCACTGAGCACAGGCGAAGCCTGGCAGAAAACCTCAACAAAACCTTTAGTAAGGACACTACATGTATTACCCAATATTACGGGGCAAACAATTTGAACTGATAGCTCTGAGAGAGCTAGCAGAAACAATCTCCCCTGAGCTCTTCCGCCCAGTTATCGAGCCTGTACGTGGGAATTTGGCACCTCTACATAAAACAATTGAAGTGCTACATAAATCGGGTATCAAGCCACTTGTAATTATCAACCCCAGCATTGGGGACTTTTCTAAAAGTGAAAAAATCTTGTTTGAAATCGAAGGAGATCGAGACTCGTTTACTCCGTGCATCAAAGCAAAAAGCATCGCAGACCTCTCTCTACTGCCAGATCTTGGCTTCTCCCTATCTGACAGCGCAGTTTTGATAGATGGGGGTATCGACAAAGTATTTGTCGAAAAACTTAGCTCTGCCTCTTGCGTTCTTGTTAACAAGGAGAAGATCCATCCTGGCGCGTTGTCCCTATTGAAAAACGTTGTTCTATTTGGCGATTTTTTTGATAAAAAAGTTCGAAATGCCGACTACGAGGATAAGTCCTTTTATTCGTCGCTGCATACCGAATGGAAATCCTACCAAAACGCCATTGGATTTGGAGACTACACAATATTAAGCGAGGAGTATAGTGAGGCAGGTGGCCCTGCATATGTGGTAACTATCCACCTAAGCTATATTAACCGGATAGAATTCGACGCCATGTACGTTCGTCATTTTTCGTCATTCAATGATGACTCACCTGCTAACCCAGGCGGAAAGTTCAAATCCGCGCTTGAAAAACTTTGCGAGTTTTCGGCCTCACATCCTGGAATATTCAATCACACCCAAGGTTTTAAAGAACTTGTATCGCTAAGAGGCAATCCGTTCCCTGGGCTAGGCCAGGTCAAGAAGTACTCAATTAAGCATCATATTGAAACTACTTGCGACTTCGTTAGGGGTGCATGATGCCTAGATGCTGCGTTCAGTGTTTTCATGACTCCGTAATAGTTGCCAAAATAAACGCAGAGGGCGAAATAAGCCGATGCAGCTACTGTGGCACCAGTCAGGTTTCCTGCATCGATCCCGCTGGGCTAGCTGATAAACTGGAATTATTCACCTATGGTTTGCGTGAGGATGAAAACGGAATTCCTTTCGCAGACATATTGAAATCATATGGCATTTTGAGTAACGGGGTTCGGCAGACAGAAATACTCGTTAACGATATTTTCGGAAATAATACAGCAGATAAGCGGTTCTCGTTTAATTTCGATGTCGCTAGCTATACCGATCAATGGGAAGACTTCAAGACTGAGTTGAAACACAAGAATCGTTTCTTCCCAAAGGCCACTATACACTCCTCCCTGTTCAGCAGATTGACACCCGGTAGCAATGAAGGTGTGCTATTTCAGCTTTTAGAACAGCTTAAAATACCAGTCGATGTGAGGGAAAGTTTCTTCAGGGCTCGAATATCAGAAATACCTTTGGTTGCGCATCAGATGGGCTGCCCACCATGCGAAATAGTGACCGGCGGGCGGGCGAACCCGCGAGGCATTCCCTATCTATATGTGGCAGACAGTTTGATTACCTGTATAAGCGAGGTAAGACCGAGCAATTCAAGTGGAGTATATGTTGCACAAATCACTCCTGTACGCGAACTTTCAGTGCTTGACTTAACAACACCGAGAAAACACTGCTCTGCGTCAGCTTTCGGAGAAGAGCAGCTATCCGCGGTATTAGGTTTTCTAGGGCTACTTGAGCTTTTCTCTGATGAGCTTTCTAAGCCTATCAGGCCTGAAAACAGCAATCTAGATTACATCCCCACGCAGTTTTTATGCGAGTTCATTAAAAGCGAAGCAAGATTTGACGGAATTGTTTTCAATAGTTCCTTTGGCCAAGGGAAGAACTACGTCTTCTTCGATGGAGACTCGCTAACTCCCGCCGCCCCAATAAAATATATCGTAAACAAGACAGTTCATGAGTACATGCAGGCTTAACCGTAAACGTCTAGATATATTAAAGAAAAAGCCCGCTATCAAGCAGGCTTTTGGATGTTAGCTAAGAGGGCGCACTCCCATTCAGCTTTAATACGGAATTTTTTCCAGTATGTTTATAACTTTAAACAGAGCTTTGAATCTTAAAGCTATAAAAATGCCATTTCAAAAAGGTTGAACATTGCCGCTTCATTCGTGCTGATTTTTTCATCAGCTCGCGACAAGTACAAGAAAGCGCGTCCGGCGCGAGGTGATAGCAAAACTCAAGGCTGACAGGACGCACATACGGATTAACGTTGGTCGATAAACATATTGGCAGCTGCCTCGACGCTCTTGCGGACTACCTCAGAACCAGATGTCGCCTTAAAATCGTCTGGCAGCAAAGAGAGCGACTTTTCCACCTTTAAAAGCCAGAACTGCAAAGCGGTGCGCTCGCCATTTTCCAAGTCACCAAGCCGTGCCGCCACAAACGGCTGAACATGTTCAAGCACTTTCACAGCGTAGGACCGGCGGCTCCCGTCACCGAGCATGGCATCTATTCGCTCGATCCCGGAAAGAACCGCATCAATGTTAAAGATCGCCTGACCCGAGCTCTGCTGCAACGCGCGCATCAGAGCGATGCGGAAAGCCTGAGTATCAATCTGGTAGGTTTGAAAACCGGGAAGCTCTTCGGCCTTTCTGTAGGCCGTGGCGATGAATTCGTCGGCCGCATCGAGTCGAGGTTTTTCCGCCATCGCGATCGCATACTGAAGCCAAAAGAGCGGCTCACCATTGACCCGCTCGTCATATCGTAAACGTTCATAGATGCTGGCGATGACGGTATCCAGATCTCCCTTGCCGCGCAAGGTTCTCCGCAAGCTCGAATACGCCATCATGTTCGACATGAGAATTCGATACGGTCGCTCGCTTCGCCGTTGCGCCGCAGCCAGCGTTACCTCGACCACAGCGTCAGCGATCTCCTCTGGCGCAATGAACGCCGCAATCACAAACGAGGAAAAAATAGAAGATCGAGCCCTGAACCCGTCAGCTGATGTCTCGAAAATTTCGTGCGACAGATCCTCCAGCGGTTTGAGCGCCATAAACGGATCTGCACCGACGACGTTTCTCACGAATGACGCACTGACCGACCCTTGATGCGTGGCGATCAACATAGTCATAGTCAAAATTCGCCGAGTGTCCCTATTTTCAAAGAGTGGGGCTAAGGCCTCCTTCACGCGGTCGCGGACTGCGGCATTTTCGAAAAGATCAAGCAAAAGGTCGCGTAGGTCGCCACGGTGATCGAGATCAGGCGCACGAAGTCCCGCACTCTCGCACAACCGGCCAAATGCGGCCATTTCGGATCTTGTAAGGCCGTTAAGGCTTACCCGGTCAAACGGCTTGGGCAGAAGATTTACGAACTCGTGAAAGCGGACCTCAAACGTACCCGTCCGCACCTCCACCACTAGCTTAGCCCGTGGAAGAGCCTCACGAAGGCCGCGCAAACTGTCTTGTGCGGCCGAATATTGGTCGACAAACACGACCAATCGATCAACCTCGGCAAGTGCCGCAACCTCGCGCTGAAGATCTGGATGACCGAGCTGAAGCTGTAGACAAGTCCAGCCTCTCGACGAAAGCTCGAACGCAAGTAGATGAAGAAAAATCGATTTGCCGTTACCAAGGCGACCATCTACAACAAGCGATGCCTTGCTCTCAACACCATCCGCCGCCGCACGCACCGAATCCGCCCGAGCAACCGCGTACTCCTCACTGGGTTGCGAGCGGGCAAGGCGACTAGGATCGAAATCGCCATAGACTAGAAGATCGAAGACCTCGGTAGCGGTAGGACGAGCGACCGCCTTCTTATCGCGCACGGGTGACAGCGAGCGGAAAGAACGCAGATTATCCAATGAGGGAGCAACTGAGCGTGGAGCTCGCGCAAGAATCTCGGCGAAGCCGTCAGTGCCTACAAACATCGTGCGCCCATACTGTGCGGTACGTCGCAGGAACGTTTCGTCGACGGTGGGCCCTTGAATGAAAATAGTTCGCTCGGCAAGCTTAGGGTTGGCCATCAGTAGGCCAGCTATATGATAATCGGCGAGACTGTATCCAACGATGTACAGGGTACTTGCGAAAGCCAAATCACGCTGAAATTGATCGTACCATCGCGAGCGGACGACATGCTGGTTCACGTAAGATCCTTCGCCGAGAACTAAGCTCTTCATCACATTATCTGACGTGATCAGTCGGATGCTGCCGTGGAGGTGCACTACTGCGCCGTGAGGCAACTTGTTCGGAACTGGCTCCGAGACATCGTAGGCATTCGTTGGCAGTTTATTTTTTAACCGATGCAATTCGACCGCGTCATCGTAGTTGGTCGAGTAGATGCGTCGCCACGGCTCATTAAGCACCGCCGTTTGTCCAGCCGTTAGCTCGGTCAGCCGAAAAATCCTATATAGCTCGTCACGAAGCTTCCCAGAGTCATGTTCGGCAAACTCCTCGCTGAGGACTTGCAGATCGTAGTCCGTATCCGCCGGAAGGTTGAGTTGCTCGATAAAGTGGCGCCGCAATCCCCTGCCGTTGGGCGGAGTACTATTCGCGATGTTGCTAGCGCCGAGGCTGAACCCGGAGCCCAGGAACAAAATAGAGGACTCGGGATCGATCTCTTTAATTACGTCAATATCATGCGTCATCATTCCTCCATTTCCGAGACAGTTTGCCAAGTAGCGGGCAACTGAAACCATCAAGATGGATTCAGTCATCCGTAGTTCTATGCCTGCCAGTCGGAACCAGCCAACCTTGCCATGACCAGACAGCTACGCCGGAGGCCGCATGTCTTGAATCGCCTTGAGTTTCTCTATATCCCGTCCAATTATTTTCTTCGCACAGTCCACGCAGTAGTGATCCCAACTCCTGCCGTTTTTGACCTTCAGGCGCACATCGCCCTTCTCGATACGGTGCTTGGCACTGGCTTGACAGTTATGGGCCCTGCCAGCGGTGTCTATTTCCACGTGGGTAACGAGCGATTTAATTGCCACCGAACACCTCCGTTACTGCTGCCGCGAGGATGCCGTCGAATCCTTGGTCAATCCGCTCGTGCATCTCGCGCGTGAAATCGTGCCGTTGCCTCGCTCCCATACCGACGAGGGTATTTACCTGACTATTGATGGCAGCAATCATCACAACCATGTTCGTTCTACCGAGACGTCGCCTGTCGAGTTCGTGACCATTCGGGCTAATGTTCCGCTCGCCGAGGATCCGTCCGGCTGCCGTTCGAACTCGAATAGGAAGACCGTCGCGCATTGCCTGCCGCTCGCGTACGCGTGTTGTCGGCAGTGGCTGAAGAGTCTGGTAAGCAGCCGCAACGTCGTCCGTGCTATAGCCGCGCTCCTGGAGCACGCGCAGAGCCGCCAGAGCCTCATCGTCAAGCAGAAGTGGAATTTCCTCGACGTGCACATCGGACTGGCCGCGCACCTCCAGACCGTCCAAATCATGAGGAACCGGCACTACCTCACGCTCGACGGGTGCATGATCGGGATCGACTTCCTCCACCGGCAGCAATTGGTCGAAATAGTCGCGGTCGGCTTCGCTGAATTCTTGGAAGTCAGCCCAGCGATTGGCGATGTTCGCGCCAGCATGGAACACGACGACGCCCTGGTTGAGGACGTGGCCGGGCGCGTTCTGCCGAATGACGCGCATGATGCGGCCGACGAACTGAACGAACGGGGAAAGGTTGCTGAAGACGCTGAGCACGGCGGCAACAGATAGGTACGGATGGTCAAACCCTTCTCCGAGCTTTCGCACTTGGACGATTACGTCGAGCTCGTGGCTTTCCAGCCGCTGCATCACTCTCTGGTTCGCCGGTGCGTTTTCTCGCGAATGCACGTAGCCGGCGCGAAGTCCCCGCGCGACGTATGCTTCTACGACCTGTCGGCAGTGCTCGTAGTTAAGGGCCGAGGCGATGATCTTCAGTCGGACATCGTCGGTTTCCTCACGTAGCCGGCGCAGCTCGCGGATGGAAGCGTCCACGATGGTGTTCAGCGTTTCGGTGGAAGTTACAATGCTGCGGCGGAAATCGGCGTCCTCCTCGCCTAGCCTGCGCACTTCGGCAAGCCCCACCTCGATCTCTTGGCCGTCCTCACGGCGCACGTAACGAAGCGTGCGCGGGTTTAGTTGCACAGCCTTGAGGCGTTTTACGTAGCCTTGGCGAATCGCTTCGAAGATAGGGTACGTGTAGATAACGCGCCCCTCCATAAGCTGGCCATCGGCGCGCATCGGCGTCGCGCTGAAGTTGACAATACGCGCTTCGGGGAACTGAGCCTTGAGGGCCTGCCAGCTCTCGGCTACGCCATGATGGCCTTCGTCGACCAGAATCAGGTCGAAGTAGTCCGCTGGCAGTTGACGCAGCCAGCGGTTCGATTCGCCGCCTTGGAGTTGCTGAATATTAGTAATGACGACGTGCGCCTCGTCCAAGTCTGCCCGATTGGTCGTCGTTCCTCGAATTTCGACAGGCTCAGGATAGGGTGCGCCGGCGAGCACCGCGCACTTCTGATAGAACATGTTGGGATTGGATGGGTCGAAATCACTGGCCAACTGTTGAGCGATGGCCAAGCCTGGCGCGACCACCAGCGTCCGACGCGAGCGGAAGGCAAAAGGCGAAATCGTGATGCTCCCGGACTTGCCACATCCGACGGGCAGTATTACCGCGAACTCACGCTCTGCGCTGCCAGTCCCGAAAACCTCTTCCAGGGCGAGGAACACGCCCTTCTGAGGCGTGCGAATACTTTCATTATTCTCGATGTGTGGCTCGCGGTCCTGAAATGGGTTTGTCATATGGATCCTTCCGTAGGGTTGAGGGTTTGTCACAACGGCCGAGATGATCATACAAGATTGAATCGCCCCGGATTCTCTAGACACCTTGCAAGCTCATTGCGTAACGCTTTTCAAACTCTACCGGTGACAGCTGATTGTTGAAACCATGGCGGCGTTTTACGTTGTAGAACATCTCGATGTAATCAAACACATCACTCCGAGCATCTTCCCGCGTGGTGTAGATTTTTCGCTTGATCCGTTCCCGTTTCAGAAGCTGGAAAAAGCTCTCCGCCACGGCGTTGTCATGACAGTTGCCTCGGCGACTCATGCTGGCAATCAAATTGTTTGCCTTCAAAAAGCTGCGCCAATCGGAGCTGCTGTACTGGCTGCCTTGGTCGGAATGAACCACACCTCTTGCTTCGGTTTACGCCTCCAAACCGCCATCAACAACGCATCAATAGCCAAATCAATGGTCATCTGCGACTTCATTGACCAGCCAACGACCTGCCGAGAAAACAGATCCAGTACCATCGCCAAATATAACCAGCCTTCATACGTACGAATGTACGTGATGTCGGTTACCCAAACCTTGTTGGGTTCCACAACATCGAACTGGCGCTTCAGCAAATTGGGTGAGACGACCGCTGGCTTACCGCCGTACTTTCCAGGGCGGCGTCGATAACCTGCCTGAGAACGCAGACCTTCAAGACGCATCAGCCTCGCCACACGATGACGACCACAATCCTCACCGACCTCGCGCAGATCGTCGTGGATTTTGCGATAGCCATAAACGCCGCCGCTCTCCAGCCAGGAATGCTTGATCAAACCCAGCAGTCGCTGGTCGTCTTTGGCGCGTACAGATTGCGGCTCAGACAGCCAGGCGTAATAACCGCTGGGATGGACTTTCAGCGTCAGGCAAAGCCGTCGAATCGAATAGTCGCCCGCGCGCTGCTTGATAAATGCGTACTTCAGCCGCACTCCTTGGCAAAGTACGCGGCGGCCTTTTTGAATATGTCTCGCTCTTCAGTGACGCGCTTGAGTTCCGCTCGCAGACGACGTAGCTCAGCGTGCTGATCATCATCCTGCTGCCGTTCTTCTTGAGGTTTGCTTTAGCGCTTTATCCAGGCATAGAGGCTATGCGTCGACACGCCGAGACGGGCCGCTACCTCAGCGACAGGCAGCTTCTTTTCGGTCACTTGATTGACTGCTTGGATTTTGAATTCTTCGGGATAACGCGGGTTGCTCATGGCACCTCCTGATTGGCCTCATTTTAAGGCATGGAGGTGTCTACGAAACCCGAGGCGATTCACTTTTTAGCCTCGCCCAGGCGCTCTCTGGCTTCCGCAAGTGTGATGCCACCCACGCCATAACGACCGAACGTGATGGTCTCCTGACGGCCATTGATTGAGTAGTTGTAACGAAATGAGATGGAACTGGCAGCGGTGACGGCCACGTACAGCCCGTCGCGGTCGTTCACTTTGGAGAGTTTTTCTTGCGGTTTGAGGTTACGCAGTTTGCGTATCGGTCAGCATGGCAGTTACGGATTCCATGGAAAAAATACCATGCTCAGAAAAGCACTCATACACCACGATAAAGCCCAATAAAAACGGGCTGATGATGAGATTTGATACCATGCCCTCCCCTGCTAAGGGGACATGGTATCGAGTGCCAAGCATGGCATTTGGCTCACTCAATGTCCCGTACCATGCCACATAAACACGGTGCTTGGCGATGCACAAAGCTGCCAGAATTTGCCAGACCCAAAAAGCCAAAAGCCCGCAATTACGCGGGCTTCAGGGCATTTCTTGCTAGATCGTGCCGGACAATGCCAGACGCCCAATCATTCCCACTCAATGGTCGCCGGCGGCTTGCTCGACACGTCGTAAGTCACGCGCGAAATACCTTCGATTTCATTGATGATACGGCCGCTGACGGTTTCCAGCAGTTCGTACGGCAGGTGTGCCCAACGGGCGGTCATGAAGTCGATGGTTTCCACCGCACGCAGGGCCACGACCCATGCGTAGCGACGGCCATCGCCGACAACGCCAACCGATTTGACCGGCTGGAACACCACGAAAGCCTGGCTGACCTTGTGGTACCAGTCAGCCTTGCGCAGTTCTTCGATGAAGATGTGGTCGGCACGACGCAGCAGGTCGGCGTATTCCTTT
>Ga0153921_1000408_pt1 | contig 23997 bp, 31 predicted proteins | sample TSNJ005MetaG_FD_104691 | JGI IMG/M metagenome (GOLD analysis project Ga0153921, IMG submission 104691) | Attine ant fungus gardens microbial communities from New Jersey, USA - TSNJ005 MetaG | ecosystem: Host-associated > Fungi > Mycelium > Unclassified | place: USA: New Jersey, Brendon T. Byrne... | reverse complement strand
TCGCTTGTCCATGTGTGGGTCGTTCACTTGGTGCTGGAGCGATGTTCGACCTCGGGGCCGCTAGTGGCTTCGCCATGCGAAGGAGCCTACCTAGGGGGTCGGACGCTTCGCGGTAGTGGTGCAGTCCACCATCTATCGCTTGGATTGTGACCGAATCCCCGGCAGCGGCGCGACACCGTTCAATCGTGGAAAATCTGGGTAGACCAGCGGTCGCACCATGTCTGGAAACAGTTCATACTCGGGTCTTCGATTCAGATGACTTTCAGAGGCTCGTCGATGGATTCAGGCTATGAACGGGGGGAACGACGCCGGAGCGAGCGCGACATCCCATCAGCGGTCTGGCCACCGGCGAGTCGGCGGGCGCGCGGTCTGTCAATAAGGCTGCGATCATCGGTAGGCCTCCATTAGGGTCCGAGATATCGGTTGGTGCGAGACTCCCACCAACCGATATCTCGGCAACGCGAACGCGCGATGAAGGGCTTCCGCGCTGCCGGCTCAGCGCCACGGTTTCTGTCCGCTTTCAGTCGTATCTCCCCACACACCGCCCGCCGCGGCGCCGTACGACCGTCACCGATCACCGCACCCGAATAGCCTTCCGATTCCAGGTGCGGGATCGGGTCACCGAACAGGCGATCGCTGCAGTGACCGACCGCTCCGTGTGATGCCCTGCTGCATCTGAAAACTGCTGCACTGCAAACAACTTGGCAGCGCCTGGATTTTGTCAGACCTCAGACCGTTGGGGGCCGAACGATGTGGGAGGGCTCAAACTTCCTCCTTGGCCTACATCGGCCGCATGAGTTCGTTCAGCACGGTGGTCGTGCCGCGACCGGTTTGGTGTTGGGACTGACGCAACCGAACTCGCCTGTCAGTCAGTCCGTACATCCAGGCGGGAAGTGACTCTATGGACCCTGAACTGGGGCCGGGTATCGCTCAATTTCTGCGAGCATCCGTACGGCGAAGTTTCGTGCTACAGAAATCCCGTAAGACCACAGATGTCCCGTAGTCGAGCCCCGTGAATCGAGGCTTGTCAAGCATCGTTAGAACGCGGCTGTAAAACGCCGGTATTGAGACGCCGAATTCCGGGAAGATTTGGTCGTCTCCGCCACCGAACGGGCGACATGTAATGGCGAAGTCCAGCATTGCGCGATCGTGTATGTCCATCGGGGTTCCCTATGTGTGCGGCACCTGAAGCGTTCTACTTGCCGCGGCTGGCGGCGAAGGCCTTGGGACGCGTGATTGTTCGACCTAGATCAAGGAGTCGGGTATCGCGGCACCGCGGCCGATGCGGGGAAGGCGGTCCGCGAGTTCCGCGTCAACGGCGGTAGCGATGTCGTCGGCTGTCCAGTCCGTAAGCTCAACCGACGTTAGCTCAACGCGCGGGGGCGAGAGTAACCCGACGGCGCGCCCGTTGAAGCGCAGGATCTGCCCATGCAGCACCGAAGAGAGGTCGCTGAGCAGGTAGACGGCGGCTGGTGCGATGATTTCGGGATCGGGATTGTCATCGTCGTTCCGGTCACTGAGCGACCACGCGTTGCCCATTTCGGTCCGCGCGATCGGCGACAATGCGTTGACCCGCACTCCGGTCCCCTCAGCCTCTACCGCCCACCCCCAGGTGAGCGAAGCGATTGCCCCCTTCGTTGCGCCGTAAGTCGACAGGTGAGGAATGCCGAGCATCGAGCCAGACACGACGTTCACGATGGATCCGGAGCCACGGGCGACCATCGAACGCAAGGCATGAACGCCGCAGAACATCGCGCCGAGCACATTTACCTCGACGGTCCGGCGGATCGCGGTCTCGGTGTCCTCCCAGGCTGCTCCTGCATGGAGGACACCAGCGTTGTTGACGAGGCCGTCGATCGCGCCGAACGACTCGACGCACGTCTCGATAACCCGTGCAGCGTCATCCCAGTTCGACACTGAACCTACGACGGAGATCGCTGCGTCGCCGATCGAGGTTGCGGTGGCTCGCGCAGCTTCAGCGTCGATGTCGTTGACGACCACTCGGGCGCCAGCCGCCCCGGCCGCGATCGCGTAAGCGCGACCCAGGCCCGTTCCAGCACCGGTAACGACGATTGCACGATCCTGAAGTGAACCCGCCACGGACCGCCTGCTCATTTCAGATGGAATACTCATGGATATAAGTATACTCACTTGTAGTGGTTAACGGAGGCCGGAGGCTGATCAATGGCGGTTGAAATTGACGTGACCGCGGTGCTTCAGTGTCCTAGATATGGCTTTGATCAGTGTTTTCTCACGCCCCAGTTGAGCGCTCGGGAGGCGGAGTTCAGAGTTTTCGGCGCTATTAGCGTTCAATGTAGGCCGAGTAGATGTTGACAGAAATATTAATTTAGTACTCTTATTTTTACGTCCGAAGTCGGGCGACTGCGGTGAGGGGCTCGTCGGTTCAGTCCTGAATAGAAGCCAGCGTGGCGTCGTGACGGCGGGTTGCAGCGAGAGCATCCAGGCGTTCGTCAGCCTGCGACCAGGCAGGATCGTGTCTGAGGACGACCTCATCGCGTTCGTCCGGGAGCGGCTGGCCGCTTACAAGTACCGCCGCCGGGATCGAGTTCCTCGACCGGATCCCGAAGGCAGTCACCGGCAAGGTACTGCGCCGAGAGCTCCGCGTCGAGCGGCTGCAGGCCTGACCAAGCTGTCACCGTGATAGCCGGTGTGGAGGTTAATTTTCCCCTCCGCACGGTCTTTTCAATCCAGCCTCAGCCATCTCCGGCGTGTGAACAATCCGCCGCGGTCTCAGCTCTGAAACCGCATACCGCACCGGACGAACTGGATGAGAAAGTGGACAATCACTACGGTCTGCTGATCGGATTGTCGCGCAATGTATGGGAAGTCGTTCCGTTTTGCCTCTGGCGTTCGAGATCAGGGCGATACTTCGTGTCCCCCCGCGACCTCCTCGCCGGGGCAGCCCGTGCTCCTTGGGGCCGCTGAGATCCAGTCAGCCAATATGGATATCGGGGGCAGTCTCGGGTACCCAGCCATGGTGATTGAAGGGGTGTCGCTCATGACACGGTGGGTGGGAGGTGCGAAACCCTTTTCCTAAAAGAGTACACTCAGTGCATGACGAAATCGCGACGGTGGCAGGAAATTGACGTGACCCAGCCCCTCGATGGACTCCGGTATGAAAAGGACGGGCACATCGCCGTCCTCACCCTCGACCGGCCGGACACCGGCAACGCCGTTCGTCCAGGAATGCACGCCTCGTTGCGGGCCATCTGGGAGGACGTCCGCGTCGATCAATCGGTTCGTGCGGTGGTCGTCACGGGGGCCGGGGAGCGGCACTTCTGCACCGGGATGGACATCGGCGGTGACGACGTGGCTGCAAGCTCCGCCGGAAACGGCCCGCTCGACCAGGAGGTGCTGTTGACGGCGCGGCAGAATCGGGTCTGGAAGCCTGTCATCGCCGCGGTTAACGGCACCGTCGCGGGCGGGGGGCTGCACTTCGTCGTCGATGCCGACATCGTCGTTGCCGCTGACCACGCGACATTCCTCGACACGCACGTAAACCTGGGGATCGTCGGTGGCCTGGAGAATATCGGGCTGGCCAAGCGCCTGCCGATCGGTACCGCACTGCGCATGAGCCTTCAGGGTCGCGACTTCCGGCTCAGCGCTGATCGCGCCTATCAACTCGGGCTCGTGGACGAGCTCGTCACCGAAGGTACGGCGTTGGGCGTCGCGATCGAGATCGCTCGGTCGATCGCGGGCAACTCGCCGGTGGCAGTGTCGAGGACACAGGAAGCGATCTGGTCGTCGTTGGAAACTGGGTATGCACAGGCCTTGGCGTACGCATGGTCGCTTATCCGTGTCCAGTGGGGTCACCCTGACGCGCATGAGGGCCCCCGGGCGTTCGGGCAGCGTCGTGCGCCGCAGTGGAATTCAGACCCGGACGCGACAGTTTCGCACACTCACCGTTAGGTGCGAGACGCAAAGGCGCGTCAGGCTTGCTCGATAGGGGTCGACCGCCTGGCAAGTAATGCCGTGTTAATCACAGCAATGGGGTATAGGAAATCGTGCCTCCGCGATGAAACAACCAAGGGAAGGACAAGGTGGGCTCGACGTGAGTGCATCACAGGGTGAGAGGATGCCTCGTAACCTGCACAGACAATCCAGCGGCGACGGCATAAAACTCGCTGAACAAGTTGCGTTGGAGATCGAAGCAGACACCATCGAGGCGGGCTGGCCGGTCGGCGAAGTGCTCGGTTCCGAAACCGAACTCATCGAACGATACGGCGTCAGCCGCGCGGTCTTCCGCGAAGCGGTCCGCATCGTTGAGCACCACATGGTCGCGCGCATGCGGCGCGGTCCCGGAGGCGGGCTCGTCGTCACGGCGCCTGACCTCAACGCCGCGCAGCGGTCTGTAGCCCTCTATCTCGACTACGCCAATGTTCACGCAGACGACATGTTCGAGGCGCGCACGGCCATCGAGACGACAGCCGTGCGGGCAGCCACCGAGCGGCTCACCGAGGAGGGGGTGGTTCGTCTGCGCGAGATACTGGCAGCCGAGGTGCACTCCGACGCAGAAGTGTTGGAGAGCGGCCAGGCCCACGATTTGCATGTCACGATCGCGGCGTTGAGCGGAAATCCCGCATTGCACCTGTTCGCGCAGATCCTCATCAGCCTGACCTTTCAACGCGCCGGAACCAGGCCCCGTAAATATGACGCCAAGGCTGCTGCACATGAAGCGCATTGCGCGCACGAAGCAATTGTGGAGGCAATGATCCAGGGGGACACGGATCTCGCCGTGCATCGGATGCGCCGGCATCTCGAAGCCGTGGCGGCGTTCTTCCCCGAGCGGGACTAGCATCCGCCGGCCGCACGCCGCTTAGATGAGGCAGGCCGAGCTTTGGCACGTTCACCCTGTCGCGTGGCGCCGCACGACCAGCGCCTCAGCTGCCGCGTAACTCCTCAAACCAGACCCGGGCTAGCTCGTCCATGACCTCGTCGCGGTCACTGAACACATCACGGATTATGACGAGATGCATCGTGTAAAGCAGCTGGCTGAACAAGATTTCGACTCGGGCGCGGCGGGGTCGTCTGCCGTCCGGCCTCGCCTGGCCGATAGCATCGATGACTACGGTGACAGCTGCTTGCATTTGGGTCTGCAGGATGTCGTGCAAGGCCGGCTCGGACAGCGCCTCCATCGATATTGACCACTCCACTCGGCGGCGATCAAAGATATCGGCGAAGTCATCGACCCACTGCCGAACCTGATCATGCGTCGGTTCGACCAGTTCGGCCACCCGCACGAACAACGCATGAGTTTCGGGGTGCAGCCGGTGTCGAATGGCGAGGACCAAGTCGTTACGACCGCGAAAGTAGGTATATAGAGTGGTGCGACTGCGGCCTGCATGATCGGCTATGTCACCCATACGGGCCGATCGAAAGCCGTCACGGCCGAACACCGTGATCGCGGAATCAATCAGTGCATCCATTGTCCGACGGTGGTTGGCGTCCGGCGGCAAGCGCGGTATTGGTGAATCTGGCTCCGTCATGTTCGACATCCGAGTGGAGCGGTCTACTTCCCGCGATTGGTTTATCTGCTTAGTCGCATGATCCTGCTTACCCATTAGGCTGACTCCTATCCGCACATCTGTAAAGACTAAAGGGGGTGTGCTTGACCACTCCAGAACGGTCGACGCTCTGAAAACCCTGTTTGAACAGAGCTCATATCGTGAGAGTGAATTCCCGCGCACAAGCTCATTGCCGGCGCTGGGGCAGGCACTCGATATTGCTCGCTACAGGTCGAGTACCAGACGTTTGGATAGCGATCGAGAACAACACACCAAAATTATCTCGCCGGCGGCCTGTTCTTCACTGGTGAGATATGAGTCTCGATGATCTGGTGTACCTTCAAGTACGACGGTTTCGCACGTTCCGCAGGTACCTTCCCGGCATGAGTTGGGAACGAAGATGCCCGCGGACTCCAGAATATCGAGGATTGACTCCTCCGCCGGAATCTCCAAGACCATACCGGACTCTTCGAGCTCGACCTCGAATGCTGTCGAAGGTCCGTCCAACGCCCCTTGGCGAGGCCGAAATCGCTCGAGGTGCAGGGTGCCAGTTGGCCATGCCTGGCACCTGTCTTCTACTGCCGCAAGAAGGGGTTCAGGGCCGCATGAATAAATCGCAACGCCGGGCCGAGGCTCGGCGAGCAACGTATCTAGATCTATGAGTCCAAGGGTGTCTTGCGGCCAAAATGTTACCCGCTCACCATGCTCGGCGAGCATGGTTGTGAACGCCATCGATGCTTTGCTGCGGCCTCCGTAGACCAACCGCCAGTTCAAATTGTCGGCCGTGCATCGGGCGATCATCGGCAAAATCGGTGTGATTCCGATCCCGCCCGCGATGAACAAATACTCATCAACGGGTTGCAGTGCGAAATTATTACGTGGACCTCGGTATCGGAGCACGTCACCGACTTGTAACATTTCGTGGACGCAAGCGGAACCACCACGGCTTTCTGGCTCGCGAAGGACGCTGACCTGCCATTGGAAGGGATCGCCCAAGTCGCCACACAGCGAATACTGGCGTTCAAGATCGAGTCCCAAAATTAGATCGATATGTGCGCCCGGCTCCCAACTAGGTAATTTCTCGTCCCCAACAGGTTTGAGTAACAGGGACACGACGCCAAACGCTTCGGGTAAAATTCCCGAGACGACCACTTCATGGACATCGTCAGTTTCCGGCCGTTCTCCTCCACTCATGAAGTCCTCTCATCCTTTGATGGCGCGCTCACCGGCTGTCGTCGACTGGCTGGGCGCCGCCTGCTCGTGTCGACCACTACGACGTCATCCTGAACGGTGACTGCATATCCTTCCATGACATACGGGCCGGCCTGCAGTCCGCCGTCCGGATCGGTCACAGCATCCGGTGATCCTGGCACGACCTCGACCTCATACTTACGGACACGCGAGTTCTTCGGGTCATACCAGGACTGGCCTGTGCGGATATCGAATTCCCACTGATGCCACGGACAGCGCACCGTGCGCCCGCGTTCGTACTCGATCGTTCCACCGGGGACCTTGGCGGACGAGACACCGAACACGGTGCCGTAGGAGCACAGCGGTGCGCCCGCGTGCGGGCATTGATCGAGAAGGGCAAAGAATTCTCCCTCAATATTGAAGATCCCTATTCGTCTCCCTTCCAGCTCAACGATCTTTCGTTCGTTGAGGGGGATTTCACCGACGGACGCCACTACATATTTCGCCATGCGGGATTCGCCTCCAGTCCGAAGACACGCTGCCCATTACCGCGCATGATCTTGTCGAGCAGGTCAGCGGGAAAGTTCCGAGGGAATGCTCCGGCGGCTGAGTCGAAGTCGAAGTGTGGGTAGTCCGAAGCGAACAGAACATTGCCAACGCCGAACTCTTCGATCATCTGCACTAGGTGCTCAGGCTTATCGGGCTCATCGATGGGTTGGGTTGACGCCCAGATATGGTCTGCGATGTATTCCGACGGCTTGCGTTGCAGGTCGGGAACCTCACTGCGCAAGGTCTCCCAGTGGTAGTCCATCCGTTGCATCAGCGGTGCGAAATGGGCCACGTTTCCCTCGACAAACACGAATTTCAGGTCCGGGAAACGGTCAAAAGTACCCTCAAAGATCAGGCTGCACAACTGCGACTGGAAGCTTTGTGTGTGGCCAGTGTGATATTCGACCTGGTATGACGTCCAGCCTGATCCGGTGTTGGGATGTCCGCCGCCTTGGGACAGATGCACCTGAATCGGCAGCCCGTGGTCTACTGCCGCCTGGTAGATCGGCCAATAGTGACGGTTTCCAAGCGGCCGTAGCGTCTTGCTCAGCATAAGTATCGAAATCACACCCGGGTCGCTACCGACCCGACAAATCTCAGCTGCGGCCAGGTCCGGCGACTCGAACGGGATCGGAATCGCAGCCCGCAACCGAGGTTCCTGATACACCAAATGTTCTAGCTGCCAGTCGTTGGTCGCCTGGCACATCGCGGCGGAGAAGTCCTGATTAAGCAGTTGCATTGGTACGCCGAGGCACTGTAGGACGCCTAGTTGGACATTGAACTCATCTAGCACCTGCTTCTGGATGAGTCCGAGGTCGGAACCGGGAAGGCCCTTTTCTGGCCACGCGTCGGCACGCATCGAGCCCCCGTACAGCGGAGGATATTCGCCCGTTCCTGTTCGTCCGACATGCGTGCGGCCACCGTACTCAGCAAAATGCTTTTGCCATTTACTGGACAAATATTCGTTCAGCGCACCTGCCGGTGGCGACGGGTGAATGTCAACGTCGATAATTCCGGTCGTCACGACCGGCTTGCCTAAGGGTCGGGCGACAATCCCATTGTCAAGAATGGTCATGATGGTTACTCTCCCTTGTTGGTGTCGGACTCGACTGTGAGTCGGTACAGATCAGCCGAATTAAGCCGAGAGATACGTTCGATGAGTGCCGGATCGGAGGTGCCATTCACAAAGTCACGAGGAGCGGAACTGTGCTGATGTGGATAATCGCTTGAATACACAAGCATGCGATCGCTACCCATCCGATCGACGGCAGCGTCGAGCCTTCCGGGCTGCTCCGCTCCATCGGACGGAGCTATGGTGAACCGGACATTTTCACGAATTATCTCAGATGGTGGCCGATCGATCCAGGGAGTTTCGGTACGAAAACTTTTCCACAACTTGTCGAACTTCCACAGGTAAGGCGCCACCCAGTTGAAACCCAGTTCGCTGACAACGACCTTCGTTTCTGGGAACTTCTGGAAGACACCCTCAGCGACCAACGAACTGAGTTGTGCCTCGACGTTGGACTGCTGTCCGACATACCACTCAAGGTAGGTGGACGGCCACCCGGCCGAAGTCGGCGCCTGTCGAAAGACCCCGCCGATATGGATCGCGACGGGCAGCCCGGCGTGTTCCGCGGCCTCCCAGATCGGCCAGTTGATCTGGCGGCCATAGAGAAGTTCAGACTGGCCGAGTAGTAGTACCTGGACGAACCGACGGTCCTTGGCGCGGCTAACGATCTCTTCGGCCGCGAGTTGGGGAGTGCCCTGTGGCACAACAATCGACGCCCTCAAGCGGGCATCGTGGTCCAACCACTCCTCCGCGATCCAGTCGTTGAGTGCCCGCGCGTGAGCCTGTTCTCGTCGAGGCTGCTGGATCTGCTGTACGCCGTAGAGGCAGTTGAGCACGGCGAAATCGGCGAATCCGTCGCTGAACAAATCCGCGACGAGGTCGGCCGCAGTGGTGGCCGCGCGACCGTCGGAACCCACCTGCGCGTCTTTGCGCTGCGCGATCGGAGATCCGGGAGGATGGTAGTTCGGTTCGTAAGACGGGACGAGCTGCGCGACCAGCTGATCATGCCAGTAGTCGTCTAGGTACGGAAGCAAAGATTGGGCAGAGGGCAGGACCGGATGCACATCGCAGTCGACGACAGCCGCGCGGGTATGTTTTGTCTTCGGTGGCAAATCTAAATCTTCGGTGGCGACAGTGCTAGCTGACATCTCGCAGTAAGCCTTTCTGAAGAAGAGGCAAGTGAATGTTCGGTCACGGACATGAAATCGGATCTGTCCGCCGTTTATATACGACCGACTGTTTACGGATCCGCTCGGAAGATCGGGAGCATTTCCTCCCCGGAGGGCGCAAAGTCGATCACGAGGTTCATCCCTTCGGTTATGGTGCAAGGATCTACGTCCGCAACCTGTGCCCACCACCACGGACCTTCCACCAGCTCAGCGATTGCGATGACAACCAGTTTGGGCGTCTCCTGAGACGTAGTTCGCAGGTGGTTGACTACGTAGGAACGCACTACGGCATGTCCACTGGCGACTTCCCAGGACAGGTTGGTCGAATCACAAGACGAACACTGTGTCTGCTGTGGGCCGCCAACAACGCCGCATAGTGAGCATCGACAGATCGGGAATTCGCGTTGAGCAGTGGAGTTGAAGAAGTTTTCCGTCGCCACGTCCCGGGATACCGGTGCGAGGTTGATTGTCGAGGTGGTCATGCCGCACCTGCTGTCAAAACGAGGGTCGTGTGGTGGTCGAGCGATCCGCCGTTGTTCGCCACCAACACGACGTCGTGCTCGACCGATTGACGGGCGCCCCCATGGCCGCGAGCCTGGATAATTCCTTCGGATACGGGCGTTGCACCCTGCAGATAAAAGGATGAGAGTTGGCCGCCGCCGGTATTGAGTGGCAGCGATCCTCCTGGACCAAGCGTGCCGCTGGCGACGAACTCTCCGCCCTCGCCTTTCTGACAGAATCCGTAGTCCTCAAGTGCGACAACAACAGTGTAGGTGTAGCAGTCGTAAAGTTGGACGACGTTGACATCATCGATGGTGACGCCCGCCATTTTCAGAGCAGCCGGCCCCGACTTCACTGCTCCAGAGACTAAACCGAAGTTGTCGTCGCGGCGATCGAAGTAGCCTGGGTTGCATTGCGCAAAGCCTGCCACTGTGACCGGAGGCTGCGGCAGATCTACTGCACGATTCGCGCTGGTGATGATCACCGCGACGCCGCCGTTGCTGACCAGACAACAGTCCAGGAGATGGAACGGCTCGACGATCCATCGTGACTTCTGATGATCGGCAAGCGTGATCGGCTTCTTCATCTGTGCCTGAGGATTGAGCAGTGCCCATTCGCGCTGTGCGACAGCGACGTGCCCGAACTGCTCGCTAGTTGTGCCATAGGTCAACATGTGTCGACGGGCGTTCATAGCCATGAGCGGATTCCCGCCGAGGATCCCGGTCGCTTCGGTGATACCACGCCACCCAGGCTTGGGCGGATGGCCCTCGGAGAAGGACGCGCCGAATGAACGTCCTTTGTCTTGTAAGGGGGCATCGGCGAAAACACACGCGATCGTGGTTGCCTGACCAGTCTCGATTGCCATACACGCGAGCTGGATAATGACCGACATTGATGTTCCCCACGTCGAAACTCCTGCGACGAGGCTCAAATCACGAAGGTTGAGGTCCCGCTGAATCTCGCTGGACCTACTTGCGGCGGTGCCAGAGACAAGTAAGCCATCCAGATCGGATAGGCGTAATCCGGCGTCGGCGACAGCTAGGCGCACAGCTTGCTGGGCGAACTGGTTGGAGTCCGGACCATATATCTTGCCGATTTCGGTCATTCCAAGACCCACGATCGTCGGGTCCGTTGACGGTCGGATCATCGTCAACTGTCCTTTCCCTTGTCAGACGATCTGCGTTGTTGTCGAATGCCCATACCGGCAGGTCCTGTGCTCAAGACTGCACCTCTAGAGCTGAACTGAAAGACCGAATGACCATGGTCGATTGCTCAGCTGCATCAGAGGACTCCGTTGGCGCGGAGCTTTGCGACCTCGTCGCTGTCGATATCGAGGATGCGGGCGTAGACGTCCTCTGTGTCTTCGCCGTAGCTAGGGCCAGCTCGGTGATAGCGGCCACCGATGTGTGAGGGAGTGGCACTGAGAGTCCCAGGCACTTCGCGCACGGGCCAGGTGCCGATCTCGCTCTGTGGAATTTCAACTGTCCAGCCGAGGTGACGGAGTTGAGGGTCTGTTTCGAATCGATCCTGGGCAGACTGACACACGCCGGCAGGGACGCCTGCACCTTGCAGACGATCCATGAGGATATAGCCGTCCTGGTCGTGGGTCGCGGACCCGATCATCGTCTCAATCTCGTCCTGATGGGTCAACCGGCTGGCAAGAGTGCTGAACCGTTCGTCGGTGAGCCAGTCGGGTCGATCAAGCGTGATTGCCAGAGTCTGCCACTGTTGATCGTCGAAGCAGCCGATCGCGATCCACCGGTCTGTTCCTGCGGTCGGAAAAATGCCGTGTGGGGCAGCGGTCTTATACGGGGACCGATTCCCGAAACGCTGCCAGGCGCGGCCGTTTGCCGAGTGGTCGAGAATCGCGGTTCCGGTGAGATACAAACCAGTCTCGGCCTGCGATGAGTCGATCCAGCAACCTTTGCCAGTCGTGTCTCGGCGGTACAGGGCCGCGAAAACAGCGTTGGCCATGTTGTAGGCGCCGAACCAATCCAGGTATGAGTAGCCGATTCCGGCCGGCGGGTACGGCTCCGGTAGGCCCGACATATCGCTGAGGCCGGTGAACGCTTGCGCTGTGGGGCCGTAGGCGCGCGCCTCACCGTAGGTTCCGTGCTGGCCCATTCCGGATTGCTGGACGTAGATTAGTTGAGGATTGATCTCACGCAGTCGCTCGTAGCCGAATCCCATCCGCTCGAGCGTATGCGGTGAGAAGCCTTCGAGCAGGACATCGGATTCCTTGATCAGCTTGACGAGCAGTTCCTTGCCCTCTGGGTCTTTGAGGTTGAGAGAAACCCCGAGTTTCCCCGAGTTGAGCTCCATAAAGCCAAGGCCGCGATTTGGGTTACTAGCGATAGGCATAGCGATCGGCTCGGTTGCCGCGTCCCGTTCGGCCCGTCCGCCTTCGGGAACGACAGCGAGGGTGAATCGCATACCGTCCCAACGAGACTCGTGCTCGACCTTGATCACCTCAGCGCCGTGGGCGGCAAGGAAACGACCCGCGCCGGCGCTGGCCAACATCCATGATAGATCGAGAACCCGTACGCCTGTGAGCGCGAATGGCTTGCTGTGCGGGCTCAGGCCATCCAGCGGGACAGCCTTTTTCGGGTTGACTGCAATGCGGCGCGCTGGGGTGTACGGCTGTGTCGTCCAGGCTTCGAGAACTTCGGCGGTGTGTTCGCCCACCAGCGGCGGTCGTGCCCCGGTTTTCCAGCCACCCTCAGTGTCCACCCACCGGGACGAGGTGTAGGTGAAGGACGCGTCGAGCTCGGGATGTGATACCTGGGCGAACGTGCCGCGGCTGATCCAGTGCTCGTCGACCGTGTTCTCTTCGGGCTTACGAATCGGTGCCCACGGCATGCCGGCGGCTTGGGCCAATCGCCAAAGCTCCTCGTCGTACGGCAGGCGACCAACCAGACCGTCCACCACGTCGGTGATGTGCATGGCGACTTCGGGTCGCGCACGGTGTTCAAGGTCGAGGTACTCAGGACTCTCAAGGTCAACCTGTCCGCCGTACTTTTGGAGGAGAGAGAGTGTGCCCGGCCACCCGTCGACGAACCCTTTCAACCAGCCATAGGAACGGTATGGAAGTAACCATCGACCGTCGAGCGTTCGGGAGAGCGAGGACACTGCCGTGAACCCGCCGCCCTCAGCAGAGGAGGAGTGTGAGCAGGTTCGCCGGTAGTGATCCTTGGCCAGGGCAACCCAGTCTGGGATATCGGTTTCGGTGTTCTTCGAGACGGCATCGTGCACAGCAAGATCAATGTGTTGTCCTGTGCCGCTTCCTAATCGGAAGTTGAGAGCAGCTAATACTGACAGAACAGCCATCTCGCCGGTGATGTGGTAGCTCTGCCACATCTGCGGAGCTACCGGTGGCGTCCGGTAGTTACCGAGGGGGTCTGGGTCGTATCCACAGTTCATCACCATCCCGCCGAGGGCCAGATGTACAAGGTCGCTGCCTGCGTAGCCGGCCCAAGGACCGGTTGAGCCGAATGGTGTGATTTTGACGTAGATGAGGCCGGGGTTCGACCTCTCCCAGATCTCGTATCCGCCGCCGCGGGCCTCCAGATAGCCCACCGACCGCGAATCGATTACCACATCCGCAGTCGCGACCAGCGCGGCCAGGTCGGCCTGCCCATCAGCGGAGTCGACGTCCAGCTCGATCGAACGCTTGCCGAGGTTGTAGTGCCAGAAGTGCAGGCTCCGGTTCCGGTCCGGTTCGTCCTCGTGGAAGGGACCGTAGGAGCGCGTCCGTTCGCCGCCGACCGGCTCCATTCGGACTACGTCGGCGCCCATTCCTGCGAGCACACGGCCGCAGTACTCCCCTTGTTCATCCCCGATTTCGAGCACCCTGATGCCGTCGAGGTACGTCGAAGCCCCTGCATGTTCGCCAGTGGACATAAAGCACTCCAGTCGTCGCAAAAATTGATGGTCACTGAGGCCCGCGCCGCTGGTGCCATTGCACGTCAGGCATATCGCGGTTCGTCGAAGTTTTAGTTAAACACGCACCTTTACAGATGACTTTACATGTGTACGGAGTCATGTCAATGTTGGTTGTCGGTACTCCCACGAGACGGGTTACCTTGCCCTGCAAGGTATTCCTGGTTGACGGGCGGACGCCGTGTCGCGCCGTGCCACAAACGGCGCGAGATCAGCCTTCATTAATTGACAAGAAATTTTCATACCGCTACGGTCGTTTGTGGTATACGACTTCTGCGGCGGACGTGCGCAGCGCGACCGATCCTTGACGCGAGCGGTGCCTTGCTGTCACCGAAAAAGGGGATCCATGATGAGCTTTCAGCCGTGCTCCTACGGGCCATGCATCTCGCATCTCGCCAGCGACGTCGAAGTTGCGGTCGCGGCGCTCGGCGCGGCGCGTTGTGCCGAATCGTTGCCCGCCGAGTTCCGAGTGCCACTGCGCGAGGCGCAGCGTGATCTGCATGAATTCGGCTCCGCGTTGGCTGGCGGGATGACCCCACTGCTCGACGAAAGCCATATCCAGCGCCTGGATATGGCCTGTCGGGAGTACTCGTCGCAGCCGCCGCCGGACGGCTTCGCGGAGTTCGGCGGCACCGTAGAATCGGTCGGATTGCTACAACTGGCGCGCGCCCACGTCCGTCGGGTGGAGTACACCGTTCTCGCGGTCGCTGAGCCGGGCCGGTCGCTCGGCCGGGAGCTCCAGTACCTCCGCCAGCTCGACCAACTCCTGGTGATCTTCGCCTATGAGGCGGAGCGACAGGACGAGGCACTGTTGCACGCGATGGCCTTCGGCGTATGCGGGGGAGTCATGCCGGAGGTCGACTCAAAGGTCCACGCGCACTGAGCATCCGGAAGGGTCGTCTCGATCGAGAGAGTGCGTTGTCCGTCGAGCGGGCGTGTTGGGCTTGGATCGCTGAGAGGAACGAAGCCTTTGCCGTCCGGATCTCGGGGTGACGCCGCGCTGGTTGCGGATCTTGATGTCGACGTTGGAGGACCGCCTCATCCTGATCAGGGCTGAATTCTGTGATCAGGGAGTTCGTTAGGACTCGGCTGGGAAGTAGCTTTCGAGTTGGATTTCGACCGAGCAGCTCAGCACCGTGGCCGCGGTCGAATCGCTCATGTTGCGCCGGGCGTGCGGCCGGTTCGCCCCGAAGAGGATCGAGTCGCCAGGTCCAAGCTGGTGGATCTCGTGCTCAATGCGGTACTCGACTGATCCATCAAGGGGTGTCTCAAACTGCTGAACGGGACGCGCTATCGCCTGCGTGTGGGGATTGAACCCGGGCGGCAGGGTCATGAGTACGGCAACGATGCGGTCGTGAAAGCTCGGTACGAGGAGTTCGAGTTCGATACTGGTGTGGGGCATGTGCAGTCTGGCTCGGTCGCTGGAGCTGAGAATAGTCCCACCGTCGGTGGGCAACTCGAAAAACGAGTGGACGTCGACTCCGAGGGCGCGCGCGATCGCGCTGAGCGACGCGAAGTTCGGGTTGCCCGTCCCGTTTTCGAGCCGGCTGAGCAGTCCGATGCTGACGTTGCTGGCCTGTGCCAGTTGCGAGAGGGTCATCCGCTCGCGACGCAACGCCCGGACGCTTTTGCCGATGAGAGCGATCTGCCGCGCGCGTGCCAGCTGCACCTGATCGGGCTTCGGCGCGCTTGGCGTCGGCTCCGAGCCCACTCCTTCTACGGCGGACCCATCCGCTCCTTTCGGCTGCTGCACAACCGTCACCCCCCGTCCGGCCGGAAGATTCCGATGAACTCGACCGGGGCGTCGCCTTTGCATGCCACGACATTAGGGAGTCTTATGATGAGCGAGTCATGGGCTCGTAGCCGGTAGGTGGCGCTTCCCTTCATGACCTCCAACTCACCCTTGAGGACGTACGTGAAGATGTCGCCCTCGTGCATTTCGGTTGCATGCGCCTCTCCCGGCAGCATGATGTTGTATGTTGCGGTGAGCTGGTGGTGGAGGCCAGGAGTCATCAGATGGGTGGTGTACTCCATGCCGAGCGACTGGTGCTGCCTGCGCTTCTCTCTCCGAACAACATAGGTGTGGGTTGTCGCTTGTGGCTCAAGCAGGTCGGTCACGTAGAGGTCGAGAGCGCCCGCGATGCGGATGAGCGTTTCAACGCTGGGATTTCCGGTGCCGTTCTCGACTTGACTGAGCTGGCCTGCACTGAGCCCGGCCTGGGCAGCCAACTTTTCCAGGCTTAGTCGGCCCCGCCTACTCTCCCGGATTGTTGTGCCCAACACGCGCAGTTGTTCTGAATCGCGCTGGTCCAACGGCTTCTTTCGCACAGCCTACTTAATCCTTCACGACACATGGTGGGAAGCGCAGCGTCCCTGCGCGTCGAACTTATCAGGCTCGGTCTGCCGGGCATACCGAAGCGCCTCTCAGACCAAGACTTCACTAATTGACAAGTAGTTTCAATTCATGTGAACTGTTCCACGGTGAGTAGGCGACTTCTGCATGCGGCCGCATGGATCGGATCTTTGAGGTCTGGTTGTGCGCTCGGCCGCGCTGATCGGTCGGCGCCGTGTGTTGGGATCGACCACCTTGTATGACGCGATGGCCACCGTGGCGGTGATCCATTCGGGGCTGCGCAGGCAGTCAAACTGCACTCGCTTTGACTGGAAGCGAAGGCGAAAGGTTCTCTGACGCGAGGTGTTCTTGAGCGCCAGACAGTGTCTAGACGTGTCGGCCGCGCGGTTATGGGATCGAGATGAAGACCGCTAGAGCGACAAGGCTGTATACGCCACGATGAGTGAGGGGACCACGATGAGTGAGCCGGCCGTCTGGACGCCGACTGTCGACGATGACAGTCGCTTCTACTGGGAGGGGACGAAGGAAGGCATACTGCTCCTGCAGAAGTGCGGCCACTGTGGGCTGCTCCGGCATCCACCGAGCCCGATCTGCCACGCATGCCATAGCGCACACTGGACGGCGGTGCGGGCTGCGGGGCAGGGAACGGTGTACAGCGTCGTGCGCATGGTCCATCCCCCGACGCCGCCTCACGGTACGGACTACCTCGTCGCCGTCGTCGAATTGGCGGAGGGCCCGCGGGTGGTGACTAACCTTGTTGATTGCAGCCTCGCCGAAGCGCGGATCGGTATGGCGGTCCAGCTGTTCTTCGAGCCGGTCGGCGGCGGATACCAGCTACCGCAGTCCCGGCCAGCTGTGTACTTGAAGTCCGCAGAATAGTTCGACGGCGCGGGTCCACATTGGTCGCACCAGCGCCGGGTACGAGGGCTGCGACAAGCACGACCAGCATTCCCTGACTTACCCCACCGGCTTCCTCAACCGGACCAGCCACGCGCCCAGCAGATAAGTCCTCGCAGCTATGGGCCACTGCACGCCGACAGAGAATCGATCATCTTCATCAAAGTTGGCAGACGATGCGAGGGGCACACATCCTGCTCGGAAGAAGGAGAACCGTTTTGACGACGAAAATGCGTGACGCAGCCATCATCGGCATCGGGCAGACAGAGTTCTCGCGCCGGTCCGGACGCAGCGAACTCAAGCTCGCCTTGGAGGCGATCACCGCTGCGGTGGCCGATGCCGGCATCCCATTGCAGCAGGTCGATGGCTTGGTCACCTACTCGATGGACAGCAACGACCCGGCGAAGGTTGCGGGTGCCCTCGACCTCGAGCTCAGTTACTTCGGGCAGGCCGGATATGGGGGAGGCGGTGCGGGACAGGCCGTGCGGGACGCTGCGTGGGCCGTCGGGACAGGGGCAGCGAGCGTCGTCGTTGTGTACCGGGCCTTCAACGAACGGTCCGGGCGCCGGTTAGGACAGCCGGGGGTGAGCTACGCCGGCCCGGGGCTGGACGCGTTCAACGTGCCCTACGGTAACGCCGCCCCGGCGCAGCAGGTGGCACTTGGCGTGCGGCGATATATGCACGAGTTCGGGGTTACGAACTCCCACTTCGCGCCCTTGTCGGTCGCCTTTCGCAAGCATGCGGCTACGAACCCGGCAGCGTACTTTTACGGGCTCCCGATCACCGCCGAGGATCACGATGAGTCCCGTTGGATCGTGGAACCGGTGTTGAGGCTGCTGGACTGCTGCTTGGAAAGCGACGGCGGAGCCGCGCTCGTCATTACGACGGTCGATCGAGCCCGCGACCTGGATCAAACGGCCGTGTGCGTCGTCGCCGCGGCACAGGGCGCCTCTCCTGCTCAACCAAACAAGAACTACTACCGGGACCAAACCACCTCCCTTGTGGAGACGAGAGTCGTCGGACGGAAGCTGTGGGAGTCGGCGGGCATGACGGTCGACGACGTGCAAGCGGCGATCATCTACGACAACTTCCTACCGTTGGTGTTAATGCAACTGGAAGCACTTGGCTTCTGCCGCCCCGGCGAGGCAAAGGACTTTGTCAAGGACGGGGCGGTTGAGATCGGCGGACGCCTGCCGCTGAATACCAACGGAGGTCAGGTCGGCGAGGCGTACATCCACGGGATGAACGGAATGCTCGAGGGCGTCCGGCAGGTCCGGCACACTGCGGTAAATCAGGTGGAGGGGCTGGAACACATTCTGTGCACGGCGGGCGGCGCGGTCCCGACCAGCGGCGTGATCTTGGGGAAGCTTTGAAACGCCGTGGCCACCAGCATGCAAAGTCAACTCGCCCTCGACTGCCCGCGGACTCGAGCCAGCGGCGCTTGACTACTTGATAAGACTTCCCGTTCCCCTATGGTCGTTGAAGTTGACCCATTCGTCGTCGGCAAATGGGACTGCCGGGGGTTGGTTGATCTGATCTGTGAGGATCACACCTCGTTAGGATGATCCCCATGCCGAAGTCGCAATTGCCCAGGGACACTATCAAGTTGTTGAAATCGCCTGATCTGGGATGATGCGGTGGTGGCGTCGACGTACAAAGGGTTCCGGTTTCGGGGAAGATCATCGCGCAATGCGCGTGGCCGCGATAGCGCCAGTTTACCCTCTCGTTCCGTGAGATCGAGTTGATGATGGCGGACCGTGGGATCGAGGTGTCGTACGAGACGATCCGCGCCTGGTGCACTCGGTTCGGGCCCGAGTTCGCCCGGCGGCTGCGCTGACATCAACCAAGCGCCGGTGACAAGGGGCGTCTCGACGAAAAGGTCACCGGTGCGCGGAAATACTTGTGGCGGGCGGTCGACCAAGACGGCAACGTCCTCGAAATTTTGATGCAAGTCACGCGGAACGGAGGGGCTGCGACCAGGTTCTCCAAGAAACTTCTGGAGCGGCAAGGGCACCCGCCGCCGGTGCTGATCACCGACAATCTCGCCTCCTATCAGGTTCCGCACCGGACCACTATGTCGACAACTGAGCACAAGCAGAACAACTACTTGAACAATCGGTGTGAGAACCTGCTGTGGCCGCCCGGGTAATTCGAACCGAACCCACCAATCGACCCGGTAACGCGAACGCACGATGAGGGCTTCCGCGCTATCGGCTCAGCGCAACGGTTTCTGTCCACTTTCAGTCGTATCTCCCCGCACTTCCGCTCATTTCGGCACCGGATGACCGTCACGGATCACTGCACCGAAATGGCCTTCCGATTCCAGGTGTGGGATCAGAGCGCCGAACAGGCGATCACTACGTGACCGACCGCTCCGTGTGATGCCCTGCTGCACCCGAAAGCTGCTGCACTCCAAATAACTTGACACCCCCGCCGAGATCGGGACGCCTCAGCCAAGTAAGCTCAGGATGCAAGCGAACGACGTTTGCGACGGCGGGCGAAACTAGTCACGCAGCCGTCTGGATCGCTGAGTCCAATCATGAAATCTAGATGAGTGTATGACTAGGCGCTGCCATCCCATACAGTCACGTAGGGGATGGCATCGCAGCTGTGGGAGTAGTGGGTTGGTTGCAAGAAGAAATGGTCACCGCAGTTGCAATGCCGCACTAACTTCAAGGGTCAAAAGAAGGCGTGAGGCCTCTCGCATCGGCCGCTGTGCTGTTTGGCAAACGGCGGCAGCGTCATGAAGATCGCGAACGGCACCGGGATGGCGAGAACTTCGGTGTATCCGAAAGAATAGGTGAATTAATATTCATAAGGTCGAGTGTTTGAGGTGAGCAGAACGGGTACGAATTGTGCAGGGGCTGCCGTTGACGAGACCAGATGCCCTACCGTGCATAGTTCGAGGTATTACCAATTACTCAAAGCCGCTGTGCTCGTTATGCAACGAACCGGTTTTCATCGAATGTCGATGCAAGCGGTTGCTGATGAAGCCAACGTAAGCGTCGGACTGATCTACAAGTACTTCGACGGCAAAGAGGCGATTCTGTTGGCCGCGGTAGTCAGTGTTCTGGAGGTCGTCCGTGATCAGCTACATGACGCCCTGAAGTCAGTCAGCGAAGATCCCGTCGAACGATTCGCGGCAGTGTTCAAGCGGTACTGCGAGATAGTCGACTCAAACCTGGACGCTGTCGCGCTGATATACCGTGAGAGTCGTACCCTTGATCGCGCTGGCAGCGCTCGCATCAACTCTCTTGAGATTGAGACATCTGCGCCACTGCGAAGTGCCATCCAAGCTGGCATCGCGGCTGGCGCGATGAACTGTGTCGACATCGATTTAATAGTCGGTGATGCGTCGATGTTAGCCCATGGCTGGGCTCTCAAACACTGGCAATTTGGCCTCTTGTATACAGTCGATTCGTACGCCAATGCGCAATCGAGGCTGTTGCTTCGTTCTTTGCTGACCGCCCCAGCTCAGCGCGCCTACAAACATTTGATGGAGTGAGATGGATGGACTTCGGTTTCAGTCCTTCTCTCCTCTGTACCAGTACAAGTCGAGCCTCAAAGTTGACATGAGTTATGGGTGTATTCGGCTTGCTGTGCAGAAGACATGACGGATACTTGAACCATTGGTGCGAGAACGTGCTGTGGTCGCCTCAGTAATTCGGCCCGACCCCACCAATTGGCCCGGTAACGCGAACGCACGATGAGGGCTTCCGCACTCTCGGCTCAGCGCAACGAACAGGCGATCACTGCGTGACCGACCGCTCCGTGTAGTGCTCTGCTGCACCCGAAAACTGCTGCACTGCAAACAGCTTGACACCGACATTCGTCGCATCAACGCGGTGTATTTCCAAGCTTCACCTGTTGCCTTACCGTGACCTGGGCCATATGGTGATTACAGTTCAGTCGCTGTCGCCCTACTGTGGCGACGTGTTTCGGGCTAGGGCGATCGCGCTGCGATCGGTATCCAAAACTAACTTCACCGCTGTGTATCTCGATGGCCGACGGTTTAATTCGGTGCATCGTTAGAAATCAATTGGAGGAACGTCAATGGGAAAACTCGACGGAAAAGTTGCGGTGATCACAGGTGCGGCCCGTGGTCAGGGTCGTAGTCACGCGGTGACGCTGGCCGAGCACGGCGCTGACATCATCGCGCTCGATATCTGCGCGGATATCGAGAGCAACGGGTATGCGCTCGCGACCGAGGACGACCTGGACGAGACCCGGCGATTGGTGGAGAAGGAAGGGCAACGGATCGTCACGATGGTCGTCGACGTCCGCGAAGCCTCACAGCTGCGGGAAGCGATCGCCGCCGGGGTCAATGAATTGGGGCGACTCGACATCGTGGTCGCCAATGCAGGAATCGCCCCGCTCGGGGCGGACGGCCCGCGCAGGTCCTTCCTTGACGCCGTCGACGTGAACCTAGTCGGTGTCATCAACACAGTCAGTGCTGCATACCCGCACCTAACGGCCGGGGCTTCGATCATCGTAACCGGGTCGGTAGCAGGACTCATCAAGGGCGGTACCGACAGTGCGGCTAGCGGTCCTGGAGGTCGTGGCTATTCGCATGCAAAACAAGGCGTAGCCCGCTTTGCACATGACCTCGCACTCCAGCTCGCGCCGGAGTCCATCCGCGTCAACGCTGTTCATCCAACGAACTGCGATACGAACATGTTGCACAGCGCGCCCATGTACAAGGTATTCCGGCCCGACCTCGAGTCGCCTACGCGCGAGGACGCAGAGGCCGGGTTCCTGGGAATGCATCCGATGCCCGTCGCCTATATCGAGCCGCGCGATATTAGTCAGGCTGTACTTTTCCTAGCCTCCGACGATGCGCGGTACGTGACTGGGCTCCAGATGAAGGTCGACGCCGGTGCCACCTTAGCCCTCACTGTGCCGTTCGCGCACGCATAGAAGGCGTCGAGGCGGAACTTGTCAAGGTGGTTGAGTCCAATAGGTGTTAAACAGCTGCGGTTTCGGAGTCCTCTGCGGCCTCGGATTCGTCGGCTGGTCGGGTGATCCAGACGCTGTCGAGGATCTGCGATGCAACTGTGGTGCCGAAGCGGTGTGGGTACTACTCGCGGGCCGCGGCGTGGACACTTCTGCGGTCAGAGGCCTTGTGGTTGCTGTGAATCGATGGACTCAACTCACCCTGATGAGAAAAGCCAAGTCTTCTGAGAGGCTTGACTGTGGTAGCAGCCGGTAGGTTGAGCACTTGTTCAGTAGGTTGCAGATTTACCGAGTTGCTGCCGTATTCGATAGGGTCAGAACTCGGAAAGGTGTTGCTTGACAATGCTGTTTGGCCGCTTGCAGGGCCACTACCCAGGGCCGCGGCCAGCCGCTGCTTGGTGATGCCGGTCGGTGAGACCTCTTACGTGCATCGCGAGGAATTGGCGGTTGATCGATGAGGGTCGTCGGTGTGGGTAATGTTGGTCAGATGCGCGTCATCCAATCACGTTGCGTGACCGTACAATTCTTCCATTTGATAGGACGCTGGGCGGAGGACCTGAGACCCCAGCCGTCACACCCCGGCAGTCACTGTGACGGGGATTTTGTCAGCTTTAAGGATTGACGGGACGAGCATTTTGGATTGACGTTTCGGACAGAGACGCGAAGGCGGTCGCGTGACTCCGGCCTTGCCTTGAGCAGTTTGGGGATTCTCGCAGCTCTGCGGACTTGTCTAAGTCTGTGGATTTCCCGCCGATGCTGATGACGCGATCGGTAATCTTCGGCCAGTGGTGTAAGTGCCGTATGGAGATCCGAAAGTCTTGGGCAGATTAGGACGGAATCCACCGACGAGCCTCTGAAAGTCAATCTGAATCGAAGGCCCGAGCACGAACTGTTTCCAGAAATGGTGTGATCGCTGGTCTACCCAGATTTGTCACGATCGAACGGTCTCGGGATGCTGCCGGCGATTCGGTCACATTTCAAGTGATGGATGGTGGACTGCACCCGATCGTATTGGCCCACTATCGAAGCCACACAGCGGACTACGGCCAGCGAGTGGGTAGTCGCAGGATCGGTTTTCGTTGCGGCCGACATAATCGAGCTGGGAGGTTGACGATCTGCTACGGAGCGTCGCTCCTCGGGAATGAGAATGCCGGTCGCCGGCAAGAACACGGGTTGCTCGAAGCAGATTGTGAGCGGTTGCCGCGCGTAACACCCAGGAGGAGTTCGCCCCGAACTTTCCCGACGGCATGTGAGCGAGTGGTCCGTCGATGAGATCAGCGAACACAGCTGAAGATGATTGGATGCCGTCGGGCGGTGACCGTGGTCTTGGTGGAAGAGAAAGCCGTATAAGTGGTTTCGGCGACCTCGGCAATCAAATCGATGGCGCGCGCGGCGGCGGAATTCTTGGTCAGCACGACCGAAAATTGGACTTCGCGCGCAAGCAAGCGGTCGAGACGGAATGGGTGCCGTAGGCGGAATCGCCACGGACGATGATCTTTCCGACCGGACCCGCTTTTCGGGCGGTGACGGCTTGGGTGGCCATCAGACCTGCGCCTTTATCTGAACCGGCTTTGCCCGCTCGTCGTCGCATCCCGGTGATGACCGGTGAGGAATCGGTGGTCCCGAGTGTCGTTGCGAGCGGTGAGAGACCTTTGCGAAGGACCTGTTTACCGGCAACCTTCGAGTGTCCGTAGGAGGCGCCTTGTTTTGCATGGTCGTAGACGGAGCGTAGTAGGGAATCGATGTCGATGAACGCGTGTTCGGCGAGTCCGGGGAGAATATCGGTTCGGGGGGGGGGGGGGGGGGGGGAGGGCGGTGGGGGGCGCGCACACCATAGTGTGGCGTGTGGGT
>Ga0153921_1000407_pt1 | contig 24064 bp, 21 predicted proteins | sample TSNJ005MetaG_FD_104691 | JGI IMG/M metagenome (GOLD analysis project Ga0153921, IMG submission 104691) | Attine ant fungus gardens microbial communities from New Jersey, USA - TSNJ005 MetaG | ecosystem: Host-associated > Fungi > Mycelium > Unclassified | place: USA: New Jersey, Brendon T. Byrne... | reverse complement strand
TTCTTCCCGCCGGACTTCCACGAATGGCGCTCCTACCTCAAGGAGATGATCGTCACCGTGCAAATCGCCCTCTGGGGCACGGTGCTGGCGATCGTCTGCTCGGTGCCCCTGGGCATCCTGTGCGCCGACAACATCACCCCATGGTGGATTCACCAGCCGCTGCGCCGGGTGATGGATGCCTTCCGTTCGATCAACGAAATGGTGTTTGCGATGTTGTTCGTGGTCGCCGTCGGCCTCGGTCCTTTTGCCGGTGTCCTGGCCTTGTGGATCAGCACCACCGGGGTCCTCGCCAAGCTGTTTGCCGAAGCCGTCGAAGCCATCGACCCGGGCCCCGTTGAAGGTGTGCGAGCCACCGGTGCCAGTGCCTTGCAGGAAGTGATCTACGGCGTGATCCCGCAAGTGATGCCGCTGTGGGTGTCCTACGCGCTCTACCGCTTCGAGGCCAACGTGCGTTCGGCGACGGTGGTGGGGATGGTCGGTGCCGGCGGGATCGGCGTGATCCTCTGGGAGAACATCCGCGCGTTCCAGTTCGTGCAGACCTGCGCGGTGCTGCTGGTGATCATCGTGGTGGTGAGCTGTATCGACGTGCTGTCCCAACGCCTGCGCAAGCAGTTCATCTGACGTCGGAGGGGTGCCCCAGGGCGCTTTTTTTAAGCATGCAGTTGTCTAGACAAGATGAGCCGGTGTACCGCGAACTCGCTGACATCCTGCGCCGCGAACTGAGCAGCTACCAGGCCGGTGACTTCCTGCCGGGCGAGGTGCAACTGGCTGAACGCTTCGGCGTCAACCGCCACACCCTGCGCCGCGCCATCGACGAGCTGGTGTTCGAAGGCAGCCTGTTGCGCCGCCAAGGCAAAGGCACCCAGGTGCTGGACCGCCCGCTGATTTACCCGATGGGCGCCGAGACCTCCTACAGCCAGTCCTTGTCGGCCCAAGGCGTGGGCGTGGAAGCGATGCTGCTCAAGCGCCGCTACTGCTTTGCCAGCCGCGAAGAGGCCCAGCAACTGGGCATCGCCGAGATGGCGCCGATGATCGAGCTGCAAACCCTGCGCAAGGTCGACCACCAGCCGGTCAGCCTGATCCGCCACCGTTACTGCGCCAGCCATGCGCCGCTGCTGGCGGACTACAACGGCGGCTCGCTGCGCCACTACCTGCGTGAGCGCGACATGCCGTTGACCCGTACCCAAAGCCTGATCGGCGCGCGTTTGCCCAACCGCGACGAAGCCGCACTGCTGATGATGCCCCGGCACTTGCCGGCGCTCACCGTATTCACCCTTTCCCGCGATCGCGACGGCCGCCCGGTGGAGCTGGCGCAGTCCACCAGCCGTTCGGATCGCTTCCAGTACCAAGTGGTGACCTGATGGAGACCCCGATGAACCTGTCCCCGCGTCAACACTGGATCGGCGTGCTCGCCCGCGCCTTTCGCAGTGAATTGCTGCCCCATGAAGACGCCCTGCGCGACGTGGATTACCAACTGATCCGCGCCCCGGAAATCGGCATGACCCTGGTGCGTGGCCGCATGGGCGGCAATGGCGCGCCGTTCAACCTCGGCGAAATGAGCGTGACCCGCTGCGTGGTGCGCCTGGCTGACGGGCGTATCGGCTACAGCTATTTGGCCGGGCGCGACAAGGTCCACGCCGAACTGGCGGCCCTGGCGGATGCGCATTTGCAGGGCGCGCACCCGAGCCCCTGGCTCAGCGACCTGATCGGCGCACTGGCCAACGCCCAGGCCGAGCGCCGGGCGCAAAAAGAGGCCGACACCGCCGCCACCAAGGTCGAGTTCTTCACCCTGGTTCGAGGAGAAAACTGATGAATGCCCAACGCTTGCAACCGGCCTTTGTAGACCCGGTGCTGGATGCCCAGCGCGGTTTTCGCGGGGCCCTCAAGGCCCTCGCCGAGCCCGGCCTGATCCAGTCCTTGCCCGCGGCCCCCAGCCTTGAAGGCCTGGCGCCGGCTACCTATGCGCTGTGCCTGGCGCTGCTGGATATGGACACCCCGCTCTGGCTGGCGCCGTGCTTCGACACGCCGCTGATCCGCGCCAACCTGGCCTTCCACTGCGGCTGCCCGCTGACCGCCAACCGGAAAGAGGCCGCGTTCGCCTTGCTCGGTGAACAGGACTTGCTCGACCTCAGCGGCTTCGACCACGGCAATGACCGCTACCCGGATCAATCCTGCACCTTGCTGGTCCAGTTGACCGACCTGGAAGCCGGTCGCGCCTTGAACTGGCGCGGTCCGGGGATCAAGACCCAGCGTCAGGTCAACCTGCCCGTACCCCAGGCGTTCTGGCTGGAACGCCAACGCCGGGAAACCTTTCCCCGTGGCCTGGACGTGTTGTTCGCCGCCGGCCATCACCTGATCGGCCTGCCACGCAGCACCCGAATTGCACAGGAGCATGCCTGATGTACGTAGCCGTCAAGGGTGGCGAACAGGCCATCGACAATGCCCACCGCCTGCTGGCGAAAAAGCGCCGGGGCGATACTTCCATTGCGGAACTGAGCGTGGAGCAGATCCGCGAGCAACTGCCGCTGGCGGTCGCGCGAGTGATGAGCGAAGGCTCGCTGTACGACACGGAGTTGGCCGCACTGGCGATCAAGCAAGCGGCGGGGGATCTGGTGGAAGCGATCTTCCTGCTGCGGGCCTACCGCACCACGTTGCCGCGCTTCAGCCCGAGCCTGCCGATCGATACCGTGCAGATGTCACTGAGCCGGCGTTTGTCGGCGACTTTCAAGGACGTGCCGGGCGGGCAACTGCTGGGCCCGACCTTCGATTACACCCACCGCCTGCTGGACTTTGCGCTGCTGGCCGAAGGTGAATACCCGGGCCCGCAAACCACGCCGGATGCCACTCTGGAAGCGTGCCCTCGGGTACTCGGCCTGCTGGCCAAGGAAGGGCTGATCAAGAACGAATCCGACGACACCGGCAGCGTCGCCGACATCACCCGCGACCCGCTGGAATACCCGGCCAACCGTGCCCAGCGCCTGCAAGCCCTGGCCCGTGGCGACGAAGGTTTCCTGCTGGCACTGGGTTACTCGACCCAACGTGGTTACGGCCGCAACCACCCGTTCGCCGGCGAGATTCGCATCGGCGATGTGGAGGTGTGGATCGACCCGGAAGAGCTGGGTTTCCCGATTTGCCTGGGCAGCATCGAAGTCACCGAGTGCGAGATGGTCAACCAGTTCGTCGGCTCGGCCACCGAGCTGGCGCAGTTCACCCGGGGCTACGGCCTGGCATTCGGGCATGCCGAGCGCAAGGCGATGGGCATGGCCCTGGTGGACCGCTCGCTGCGGGCCGATGAGTTCAACGAAGAGATCGTCTCGCCGGCCCAGCAGGAAGAATTCGTGCTGTCCCACTGCGACAACGTCGAGGCGGCGGGCTTCGTTTCCCACCTCAAATTGCCTCACTACGTGGACTTCCAGTCCGAGCTGGAACTGATCCGCAAACTGCGCCAACCGGCCGAGGGCACCCGCCATGAATGACCTGACTCAAGCGCCTGCGCGTGACCCTGCGTACAACTTCGCCTACCTCGACGAGCAGACCAAACGCATGATCCGCCGCGCCTTGCTCAAGGCCGTGGCGATCCCCGGTTACCAGGTGCCGTTCGGTGGCCGCGAGATGCCGCTGCCTTACGGTTGGGGCACCGGCGGCATGCAACTGACCGCCGCGATCCTGGGAGCTGACGACGTGCTCAAGGTGATCGACCAGGGCGCCGACGACACCACCAACGCCGTGTCGATCCGCCGCTTCTTCGCCCGTACGGCGGGCGTCGCCACCACCGAAAGCACCCCGGACGCCACGGTGATCCAGACCCGCCACCGCATCCCGGAAACTCCGTTGCAGGCCGACCAGATCATGGTCTACCAGGTGCCGATCCCGGAGCCGCTGCGTTTTATCGAACCGTCGGAAACCGAGACCCGCACCATGCACGCCCTGAATGACTACGGGGTGATGCACGTAAAGCTCTACGAGGACATCGCCACCTTCGGCCATATCGCCACCAGCTACGCCTACCCGGTGATGGTGGGTGAGCGCTACGTGATGGACCCCTCGCCAATCCCGAAATTCGACAACCCGAAACTCGACATGAGCCCGGCGCTGATGCTGTTCGGTGCCGGTCGCGAAAAGCGCCTGTACGCGGTGCCGCCGTACACCCAGGTCACCAGCCTCGACTTTGAAGACCATCCGTTCGAAGTGCAGAAGTGGGAACACACCTGCGCGATCTGCGGCAGCCATGAATCGTTCCTCGATGAGCTGATTCTCGACGACGCCGGTACCCAGAGTTTTGTGTGTTCCGACACCTGGTATTGCGCCCAACGGGTCAAGGAGAACAACCAGTGAGCCAGCCTCTTTTGCAAGTGCGTGACCTGTCGTTGTTGTACGGGGAAGAGAAGGGCTGCCAGGACGTCAGCTTCGATTTGTACCCCGGTGAAGTGTTGGGGATTGTTGGTGAGTCGGGCTCGGGCAAGTCCACCTTGCTCTCGCTGCTCAGCGGGCGTCTGCCACCGCAGGCCGGCCACATCGGCTATCGCGGCAAGGACGGTGGATGGCTGGATCTGTACAGCGCCAGCGAAGCCGAACGTCGCACCTTGCTGCGCACCGAATGGGGCTTTGTCGAGCAGAACCCTCGGGACGGTTTGCGCATGGGCGTGTCTGCCGGCGCCAATATCGGCGAGCGCCTGATGGCCCAGGGCGTGCGCAACTATGAGCAACTGCGTGGCGCCGGCCTCGACTGGCTGGGCCAGGTGGAAATCGACCCGCAGCGTATCGACGACTTGCCCCGGACCTTCTCCGGCGGCATGCAGCAGCGCCTGCAAATCGCCCGCAACCTGGTCTCCAGCCCGCGCCTTGTGTTTATGGACGAACCCACCGGCGGCCTGGACGTGTCGGTACAGGCGCGCTTGCTCGACCTGCTGCGCGGCCTCGTTCGCGAGCTGGATCTGGCGGTGGTGATCGTCACCCACGACCTCGCCGTGGCGCGCCTGCTGGCCGACCGCCTGATGGTGATGCGCCGCTCGCGCGTGGTGGAAACCGGGCTGACGGACCAGATCCTCGACGATCCACAGCACCCTTACTCTCAACTGCTGGTGTCTTCGGTATTGCAACCATGATGAATGCCTTGATCGAGGTCCGTGACCTCTCGAAAATCTTCACCTTGCACCAGCAGAACGGCGTGGTGCTGAACGTGCTGCGCGGGGTGGAGTTCAGTGTGAAAGGCGGTGAGTGCCTGGTGCTGCATGGCCAGTCCGGCGCCGGTAAAAGCACGTTGCTGCGCACCCTGTACGGTAACTATCTGCCGGCGGGCGGCAGCATCCGGGTACAGCACCTTGGCGAATGGCTGGAGCTGGTTGGTGCTGAGCCGCGGGAGGTGTTGCAGGTGCGCCAGCAGACCCTGGGCTACGTCAGCCAGTTTCTGCGGGTGATCCCGCGGGTGGCCTGCCTGGATGTGGTGATGGAGCCCGCCCTGGCCCGTGGCTGGTCGAAGGCCAATGCACAGTCGCGCGCCGAGCATCTGCTGACCCGCCTGAATATCCCACAACGCCTGTGGCAGCTGGCACCCGGTACGTTCTCCGGCGGCGAGCAACAGCGGGTCAACATCGCCCGCGGCTTCATGGTGGATTGGCCGGTGATGCTGCTGGACGAACCCACCGCGTCCCTCGACGACAGCAACCGCCAGGTGGTGCTGGAACTGATGAACGAAGCCAAGGCTGCCGGCGCGGCCTTGATCGGCATCTTCCACGACCGCGCCGCCCGTGAAGCGGTCGCAGACCGCCATTTCGACATGACCCCAGCGCCTGTTGCCCAAGAGGAATACGCCCATGCCCGCTGAACAGATCCTCAGTAATGCCCGGCTGGTGACGGCTGATCGCATGTTCCTTGGCAGCATCGTGCTGCGTGACGGGCTGATCGTCGACATCGCCGAAGGCCGCAGCCAACTGCCCCAGGCCCAGGACCTTGACGGGGATTTCCTGTTGCCGGGCCTGGTGGAACTGCACACCGACAACCTGGAAAAACACATGACCCCGCGCCCCGGCGTGGACTGGCCGTCGACTTCGGCGGTGCTCAGCCATGATGCGCAGATCATCGCGGCCGGCATCACCACGGTGTTCGACGCGGTGTCCATTGGCGATGTGAATCCCAAGGGCAACCGCATGCAGAAACTGCCGGCGATGCTCAACGCCATCGCGGCAGCAGAAAGCGCCGGCCTGACCCGCGCCGAACACCACCTGCACCTGCGCTGCGAGCTGTGCCACCCCGACACCCTGAGCGTGTTCCGCGACCTGGTGGAAAACCCGTTGGTGCAGTTGGTGTCAGTGATGGACCACTCGCCGGGCCAGCGCCAGTTCGTGCTTGAATCCAAGTACCGCGAGTACTACATGGGCAAGTACCACCTGAACGACGAGACCATGGACGCGTTCATCAAGCTGCAAATGGCCAACTCCAGGGAGTACAGCGACCGCTACCGCGCCGCGATCGTCGAGCATTGCCTGGAACGCGGCCTGTCGGTGGCCAGCCATGACGATGCGACCCTGGCTCACGTCGAGGAGTCGGCGCGCTACGGCATGACCATCGCCGAATTCCCCACCACCCTGGAAGCCGCCCGTGGCTGCCGGCAACTGAACATGAAAGTTCTGATGGGCGCGCCGAACGTGGTGCGTGGCGGGTCCCACTCGGGTAATGTGGCCGCCGCCGGCCTGGCCGCCGAAGGATTGCTGGATATACTTTCCAGTGACTACTACCCGGCCAGCCTGTTGCAGGCGGCGTTCGTGCTGGCCGATCAACAGGATGGCGGCAATCTGTCGCGGGCAATCAGGATGATCAGCCTGGCGCCCGCGCACGCGGCGGGCCTCAGCGATCGCGGCGAAATCGCCACGGGTCTGCGGGCCGACCTGGTGCAAGCCAGGAGCCGCGACGGACTGCCCGTGGTCCAACAAGTGTGGCGACAAGCGAAGAGGGTGTTTTGATGGCAGGCAGGTTGATCTATCTCATCGGACCATCGGGTTCGGGCAAGGACAGCCTGCTGGATGCTGCACGACCGCGTCTGGCCGAGCGTGGTTGCCGCATTGTGCGGCGGGTCATCACCCGCTCGGCGGAAGCGGTGGGCGAAGCGGCGCAGGGTGTGAGCCCGGAGCAGTTTGCCGCAATGGAGGCCGAGGGCGCATTTGCCCTCAGCTGGCACGCCAACGGGTTGTCCTATGGCATCCCACGGGAAATCGATGAGTGGCTGGCGGCGGGGCACGATGTGCTGGTCAACGGCTCCCGCGGCCACCTGGCGCAAACCCGGCTGCGTTACCCGAACCTGCTGGTGGTGCTGCTGACGGTAGACCAAGGGGTGTTGCGCCAGCGCTTGCTGGCGCGGGGGCGCGAATCCCTGGCGGATATTGATCTGCGCCTGGCGCGCAATGCGCGATTCGCCGAGGGATTGAGCGCTGCTGCAGATGTGTTCCTGCTCGACAATTCCGGCCAACTGGAACACACGGTCGAGCGCTTGCTGGGCTGCCTCGACGGGCAACCCGCATGCGCCTGACACTGCTGGGCACCGGCGATGCGCGGCAAGTGCCGGTGTATGGCTGTGAGTGCGCCGCCTGTGGCCTGGCCCGCCATGACCAGAGCCTGCGCCGCCGCCCATGCAGCGCATTGATCGAGTGTGGCGGCCAGCGCTGGTTGATCGACAGCGGGTTGCCCGACCTCACCGAGCGCTTCCCGCCCCGCAGTTTCAACGGGATTCTCCAGACCCACTACCACGCCGATCACGCCCAAGGCCTGCTGCATTTGCGTTGGGGCCAGGGGCTGGTGATTCCGGTGCATGGTCCGGTGGATCCGGAAGGGTTGTCCGACCTGTACAAGCACCCCGGCATCCTCGATTTCAGCCAGCCGTTTGCCGAGTTTGAAACCCGCCGGTTGGGTGAACTGAGCGTCACCGCGTTACCGCTGCTGCATTCCAAGCCCACCCTGGGGTATCTGCTGGAAGGTGAAGGGCGGCGCATTGCCTACCTTACCGACACCGTTGGCCTGCCACCCGCCACCCGCGATTGGCTGCAACGCGAGCCGCTGGATGTGCTGGTACTCGATTGCTCCATGCCGCCGCAACCGCAGGCACCGCGCAATCACAATGACCTGACGCTGGCATTGCAGTGTATTGAGGAGGTGGGTGCGCAGTTGGGGGTGCTGACCCATGTGGGGCATACGCTGGATGCGTGGTTGTTGCAGCATCGGCGGGAGCTGCCGCGGCATGTGACGGTGGGCTGGGATGGGCGGGTGATTTAGCGTGGGAAGTTATGTCAAGCGGTGAGGTCCTGATCGCTGGTGGATTTGGATGAAAAGTTTGAGTGGATGTATCTTTGTTGATGCCGGTTTGGAGTATTCATATTGGCGGCATTGTGTAGGTTTTTGTTTTTTTCTGATAAACCAAGGCGCTGCCGCAACGGCTGGTGTGTGTTCAGTTGTTTAAATTGCAAGTAATTTATTGAGTTTCTTAGCGGGTGTTTCATCGCTTTTAAGTGTTTCGATGAGAACTAAATAAGCGCTGTCCCGTGCTTTCCATGCATGGGAGCTTAATGGCTGATGCCGATTGTTCCGGCTCGTCTATTAATTAATAAAGAGTGCTCTTTCTCATGAACGTTTTTGACGCGATCTCCATCAGGCCCATGCTTCAAAACTTGCCGGAGTCTGACCCCGGTCCGACTGGCTTCGGCGCGAAAGCCAAGCCGACCTACACCACGGATCAGGCCGGCAAGCAGATCTCGCGGGACAACCTGCGGTTTCACGATCGTAACGGCGACAAGAAAGTTGATCTGTCCTACACCGTCGACCCCAGTTTCACCGCGCAGCAGCAACAACGCGTTCGTCAAGCGGTGCAGTCCTGGCAGGATGTTGCCAACATTAACCTCAAGGAGCAGGCAGATGGGGCAGACGGCACGGTAAACATTAAAAACAACCCTCGCGGTGACCGTGGTGTTGCCACATCACCTACACGCTCCAACACCAGCACGACCGCGACGATAGGCACGCTGAAAGCAGGGAGCAGACCTGGCCTGGGCAGCCACTTTTCGGTGACCGCGGTACATGAAGTCGGGCACGCCATCGGCCTGCAGCATCCAGGCAACTACAATGGTGGCGGCTCTACCTACAACAGTGGCGCGGTCTATGCCGGGGATACCAAGGCGCGCAGCGTCATGAGCTACTGGTCGGAGAAAAACCAGGCCGGCCACGACTTTCAGTCTTCGAATCCATCCGCGCCAATGATGGACGACATCGCGGCAGCGCAGCGGTTGTATGGGGCCAATCACCAAACCCGCAATACCGACACCACGTATGGTTTCAACTCCAACACCGAGCGGGAGGCGATGACGCTCAAGAGCGCCACGGACAAACCCGTTTTTTGCGTATGGGACGGCGGCGGTGACGATACGTTGGACTTTTCAGGGTTCTCACAGAACCAGAAGATCAACCTCAATGCCGAGTCGTTCTCTGACGTGGGCGGCTTGAAGGGCAATGTCTCGATTGCCAAGGGGTGCACAATTGAAAACGCAACAGGTGGGGCCGGTCGCGACACCCTGATCGGTAACGAGGCGGGCAATCGACTCAAAGGTGGAGCAGGGGCTGATACGTTGCGCGGTGGCGGCGGAGCGGACATGTTTATCTACGACAAGGCCAGTGATTCCACGCCCCAGGATCCTGACTTGATCGAGGACTTTACCAGCGGTACCGACAAGATCGACCTGTCGGGCGCATTGAAAGAAGCCGGCGTGGGCACCCTGGTGTTCACGGACCGATTCACGGGGCGCGCTGGCGAGGCCTTGCTCAAGTACGACGCCGCCACGGGCCGGTCAAGCCTGGAAGTTGACCTGAACGGCAGTGGCAAAGCCGAGTTGTTGATCAACAGTGTTGGCCAGATCAATTCGACGGATGTGCAGTGGGCGGGGGCGACGCCTGGGTTCAAGCCGGTGCCATTACCCATGCCAAATGTAGTGCCGTCCCCGGCGCCGCCCCCTGCGCCTGATTCGAAAACGACCACGCTTGCAGTGTTGAACGAGATGATCGCCAAGACATTGTCGACGTTGCTGCAGCTATTGAAAGGTCTGCTTCAACAGCCGGGCGCCCCTGGGTAACCGCCAGAGTGAAGGCAGAGTCTGGCCCTGTTTCCAGTGCCTGGCTCTCAGCCATCAGCACCACGTGGTGCAGCAGCCGGATGTGTAGCAGATTGTTTTCATGCCCTGGTTAGGGCGATGGGTAATTGTAGGTTTATATGTCTCCGGTTTTCTTCGTATCGCATATTGAATGCAGAGCTGGCCTGATCTGAAACTTCTGAATATAAATATAGTGTGCTTAAAAAATTGGCGATGTGTTTCTGGCTGTTTGGATATTTAAATTGAAACGTTCATAGGGGTGACATTCGGTTTTTTCATGTGAGATTTTAAGGCGGCTGTTAAGTGAAAAAGTCGCGTTGAAAGTCTGTTTCCTGATGAATCAAAGTCTCAACTAAAAGGATGTTGTTTGTATGAGAGTCACTGCTTCTTTTGTTAATCCGACTGTTTCAAGTCATGAGCTATCTACGTTGAATGCGGCCACTACCAGTGATGGCGCAACCTCAAAAAAAACCTTCACCACGGATGATGCTGCAAAGCACATCCTGCGAGAGGGTTCGAGGCATTACGATCGTAATGGCGATAACAAAATCGAGCTTTCCTTCACCCTTGACGATCAATTCTCTGTGCAACAGAAAGCGTCCTTGCGCAAAGCCCTGACATCTTGGCAGGACGTGACAAATATTGTCTTCAAGGAGGGGGCGACAGGTCCGGATGGTTCAATAACCATCAAGGCCAATCCCGATGACAATGGCGGGGTGTCTGGGCTGCCTAATCGCTGGTACGGTGATATGAGCACTACGGTTGGAACGAAAGGCGCTTCTGATGCCCCACGGCATGGCGATGTTTTTTTATCAACGGCCATACATGAGTTGGGACATGCCCTGGGGCTTGGCCACCCTGGGGACTATGGTGAAAGTGTGCACTCTTATGCAGATGCCCTATACACGCAGGACACCAGAGCCCACAGCGTGATGAGTTACTGGCGAGAAACCAATCATACGGGCCATGACTTCAAATCGCGCGAACCTTCAACGCCAATGAAAGATGATATTGCTGCCGTACAGAAACTCTACGGGGCCAATCTCAATATTCGGAATACCGATACTACTTATGGCTTTGAATCCAATACTGACCGTGACCACTTCAGCCTTGAGTCCTCGAAGGACGCCCCGATATTTTCGGTATGGGACGGGGGCGGGAATGACACGCTGAACTTTTCGCTATTTTCCCAGAACCAGAAGATCAACCTGAATGCGGAGTCGTTTTCCAATGTGGGTGGCTTGAAGGGTAATGTGTCTATCGCCAAGGGCGTTGTCATTGAAAATGCCACAGGTGGCTCAGGTGACGATGAGCTCATAGGGAATGAGGCCGGCAACCGGCTCAAGGGTGGAGCGGGTTCAGACAGGTTGACAGGCGGCGCAGGCGCGGACGTGTTTGCTTACGATAGAGCGAGTGACTCGACACTCACCAGGCCTGACGAAATCCTGGATTTCATCAGCGGCACAGACAAGATCGACCTTTCGGGCTTATTGAAAAATACCTCAATCAAGCATTTCAACATTGTTGAGCGGTTTACGGGGCGTGCTGGCGAGATTGTCCTGAGCCATGACCCGCGCAGCGGAAACGGTAGTCTGGGTCTCGACACCACTGGCAGGGGCAAAGCGGATTTTCTGATTAAGAGCGTGGGTGGCATTCAGGCCAGTGACATAGTCACTGGCGGGGCATACGAACCTGGAGTTTCCAAGCCGGAGCCCCAACCAGAGCCCAAGCCAGAACCTCAACCGGACCCGAATCCGGAACCTTTTCCTGCTCCGCACGATACTGTCTATGGCTTCAACTCCAACACCGGTGATCCCTTCCTTAGCCTGCATTCCCAGAGTGGCGCTCCCAGGTTCCTGGTGAGGGACAAAGGTGGCGATGACACCCTGGACTTTTCGGGCTTCCGGCAGAACCAGACCATCGACTTGCGCGAGGGCGCAGCCTCCAGCATAGGCGGCTTGCGCAATAACGTTGGTATAGCCAAAGGTGTCACCGTGGAGAATGCGATTGGCGGCTCAGGCCGTGACACGCTCATAGGCAATACGGTGGATAACGTTCTCACCGGCGGGGCAGGTGGAGATACGCTCTGGGGTGTGGGCGGTAGAAACACGTTCAGGTATGAGAAGGCCAGCGACTCGGCCTATGACGACGCTGACCTGATCATGGATTTCACCAGTGGCCAAGACACAATTGATCTGACGGGTTTAATGACAGAAGTCGGAACGCCCTTGCGGCTGGTGGATAGCTACACGGGCCGTATTGGAGATACCGTCGTCAAATACAACCAGCAGAGCGGGCGTTACTTTGTGGGCATCGACTTACTGGGACGGCGTCAGACAAACTTCCTGCTTAAAAGCACACGCTTGATCCGGCCAGAGGACGTGATCGGTCTGTCTACTCACCTGCGCTGAAAAGCAACGCGCCAGGGCGCTCGCCATCCTCCTGGAGGGGATACCGCCCATAAATCCCTGGGCGGTAATTCCCAATCAGTCAGCAAGCCCTTGACCTCGTCACTCGTCATTTGTGGCGGATGCGGCGTTGGAGCGGTTGATGCGGTTGTAAGGTGGGTCAGGCAGTCGCCACCGCCCCTTGCCGCGAGGCGCTCAAGAAGCGCAGCAACGCCACCAGCGGGAATGCGCTGCCCACCAGCATCACCCCCAGCCAGCCGCCGTGTTCGTACACGCTGCTGGCAATCGCCGAGCCGAAGGCGCCGCCGATGAAGATGCTGGTCATGTACAGCGCGTTCAGTCGGCTACGGCTGTTGGCGTCGAGGGCGTAGATGGCGCGCTGGCCAAGGACCATGTTCATCTGCACGCAGAAGTCCAGGACCACGCCGGTCACCGCCAGGCCGATCACGCTGTACAGCGGGTGCACGAAGGCCGGCAGGAAGCTCAGTGCGGCAAACAGCATCGCCAGCAGCGAAGCGCGGTGGGTGTGGCCGGCGTCCGCCAGGCGCCCAGCGATGGGTGCGGCGATGGCGCCCAGGGCACCGACCAGGGCAAACAGGGCGATCTGGCTTTGGCTCAGGCCGTGGTTGCGTGACAGTTCCAGCGGGGCGGCGGTCCAGAACAGGCTGAAGGTGGCGAACATGCAGCCCTGGTAAAACGCGCGCTGGCGCAGCACCGGCTGGCGGCGCAGCAAGGTGCCCAGCGAGGCGAGCAACTGGCCATAGCTGGCCGCGTGATCCGGTTGGCGCTTGGGGATGGTCAGCATCAGCACCACGCTGATAAACGCCATCAGTGCCGCGGCGGCCATGAACATGGCGCGCCAGCCGAAGTGGTCGGCCACCACGCTGGACACCGGTCGCGCCAGCAGGATACCCAGCAGCAAGCCGCCCATGATGCTGCCGACCACCCGGCCACGGGATTCAGCCGGCGCCAGGTGCGCCGCCAGCGGAATCAGGATCTGTACCGACACCGAACTGAAGCCGATCAGCAGCGACACCAGCAGGAACAGGTTCGGCTGTTCGGTGAACGCCGCACCCAGCAGGCTGGCGATGGCCACCACGGTGGTGATGATCATCAGCCGGCGGTTTTCCAGCAGGTCGCCCAACGGCACCAGGAAGAACAGGCCCAGGGCATAGCCGATCTGGGTCAGGGACACGATCAGGCTGGCCATGGCCGGCGTGAGGCCGATGTCCGGGGCGATCAGCTCGATGATCGGTTGCGCGTAGTAGATGTTGGCGACGATGGCGCCGCAACAGAACGCAAACAGCATCACCATGCCTCGGGTCATCGTGCTTGTAACGGGGGGCGTGGCGTTCATGGCGTTCTCATAAAAGCGAAGGATTGTGGCGAGCGAGGATAAAGACTGGCCCCGGGCGGGAGTAGCCTGTCTGTGGTGATAACACTCATGCCGGGAATTAATGACTGAAACGTTAACTTTCGCGCTGAAGGTCGATGATACATTCAGTCACAACTGCATAAACAGGAAATCGACTGCCATGAAGACGACATTCAACAAGATGCTCCTGGCCTCCAGCCTGGCCGCGCTGATGACCGTGGGCGTTGCCCAGGCCGCAGATGCCCCGCGTGTCGGCGTGCGGGGTGCGATTACCGCGATGGACGGCGACGCGATGCACGTTAAGGTCAACAGCGGTGAAGACGTCACCGTGCACCTGACCAAGGACACGCAGGTGCGTGCGGTCACCCTGGCAAAAATCGAAGACATCAAGCCCGGCAGTTACATCGGTTCGGCGGCCATGCCCAACGCGGATGGCACCCTGACGGCGCTGGAAGTGCATGTATTCCCACCGGCGATGGCCGGTACAGGCGATGGGCACCGTGCGTTCGACCTGAAGGAAGGCAGCAGCATGACCAACGGCACCGTGGGTGACCTGGTGGTGAGCGATGGCCGCACGTTGACCGTCAAGTACAAGGGCGGCGAGCAGAAGATCGTGGTGCCGGATGATGTGCCGATCGTCAACCTGGAGCCGGGTGATCGCAGCTTGCTGAAGCCTGGGGTGAAGGTGGTGATGTTTGCGGCGAAGGGCGCGGACGGGAGCGTGACGGCCCAGGCGATTTCCGCGGGTAAGGATGGCGTGACACCGCCGATGTAACGGCTGTAGATAGATCGTTCCCACGCTCCGCGTGGGAATACATCCAGTGACGCTCTGCGTCCCCAGCACGGTCCAGGTCTTGCGGCGCGACCTGGACGCGGAGCGTCCTATGATGCATTCCCACGCGGAGCGTGGGAACGATCAGCGCGTGGGAACGATCAGCGATCAGGGTGCGGATTACTGCCCGGAGTAGATCTGGTCAAAAACCCCGCCATCATTGAAGTGGGTCTTCTGCACGGTGCGCCAGTCGCCAAAGGTCTTCTCTACCGACAGGAAGTCGACTTTCGGGAAACGGTCGGTGTACTTGGCCAGCACTTTCGGGTCACGTGGACGCAGGTAATTGTTGGCGGCAATTTCCTGGCCTTCCGGCGACCACAGGTACTTCAGGTATTCCTCGGCAGCCACTTTGGTGCCTTTCTTCTCGACCACTTTGTCGACGATCGACACTGGCGGCTCAGCTTCTGCGGAAACGCTCGGGTAGATCACTTCGAACTGATCACGGCCGAATTCACGGGCGATCATTTCTGCTTCGTTCTCAAAGGTCACCAGCACGTCGCCGATCTGGTTGGTCATGAATGTGGTGGTAGCGGCACGGCCACCGGTGTCCAGCACGGGTGCGTGCTTGAACAGGTCACCCACGAACTTCTTGGCCTTCTCTTCGTCGCCGCCATTCTTCAGCACATAACCCCAGGCCGAGAGGTAGGTGTAACGGCCGTTACCGGAGGTCTTCGGGTTCGGCACGATGACTTGCACGCCATCCTTGAGCAGGTCCGGCCAGTCTTTCAGGGCTTTCGGGTTGCCTTTGCGCACGATGAACACCGTGGCCGAAGTGAACGGCGCACTGTTGTTCGGCAGGCGGGTAACCCAGTTGTCCGGCACCAGTTTGCCGTTGTCCGCCAGGGCGTTGATGTCGGTGGCCATGTTCATGGTGATCACGTCAGCCGGCAGGCCGTCGATCACCGAGCGCGCTTGTTTGCTCGAACCACCGAAGGACATCTGCAGGGTCAGCTTGTCGTTTGGATGCTCGGCGGCCCAGTGCTTCTGGAAGGCGGCGTTGTAGTCCTTGTAGAAGTCACGCATCACGTCATAGGAGACGTTGAGCAGGGTGACCGGGGCGGCCTGGACGACGCCAGCCAGTGCGAGGCCGGCGGCCAGGAGAGAGGCACTAACGAGTTTTTTCACTGCTCATTCCTTGTTGTTCGAGAAGGTTTTTGAAACGCATGGGGGCAATATGCCAGCGACTATAACGGGGGGGCGCATAGTCGCTTAAAGATTAAAAAGAACTTTGCTTATTCCAGTTTCTTGAAAAGCGCGCTGCCACACCGTGAGCAAAACGCTGCATTGGGCTCATGGCTGTTTTTCTTGCACACCGGGCAATCCGTTTGCAATTGCTCACCGCGCATGGCGTTGGCCAGTTCGGCGGTGAAGATCCCGGTGGGCACCGCGATGATCGAATAACCGGTGATCATCACCAGCGACGAAATCACCTGGCCCAGCGGGGTCTTCGGCACGATATCGCCAAAACCCACGGTGGTCAGCGTCACGATTGCCCAATAGATGCCCTTGGGAATACTGGTAAAGCCGTGCTCCGGGCCTTCGATCACGTACATCAAGGTGCCGAACACCGTGACCAGGGTGCAGACGCTGACCAGGAACACCACGATCTTCTGCTTGCTGCCCCGCAGCGCCGACATCAGGTAGTTGGCCTGCTTGAGGTACGGGCCGAGCTTGAGCACGCGGAAAATCCGCAGCATCCGGATGATTCGGATAATCAGCAGGTACTGCGCGTCGCTGTAGTACAGCGCGAGGATCCCGGGCACGATCGCCAGCAAATCCACCAGCCCATAAAAGCTGAAGGCATAGCGCAACGGCTTGGGCGAGCAATACAGCCGCAGGCCGTATTCGATGGCGAAGATGATGGTGAAGCCCCACTCGATATAGGCCAGCACGTTGGCGTAGTTGTCGTGGACTGCCTGGATGCTGTCGAGGATCACGATCACCAGGCTGGCCAGGATGATCAGCAACAGGGTGCTGTCGAAGCGTCGGCCGGCCGGGGTGTCACTTTGGAAAACCATGACGTAGAGACGCTCACGCCAGTGCTTGTTGCTGTCCATGGAAGTCGCCTGAATCGAAGATCAGCGAAGCCTAGGGGGATTCGAAGGGGCTGTCCATGCAGGTTTTCTGCATCACCCGCTGACTGGCGCGCACCAGCCAGGTGGCGAGGATAAACGGCGCGGTCAGCGCGGGCAGGTTCAGGCCGGTGAAGCCGGGCGTGAGGATGATCGCCAGCAGGATGCCGATCAGCGGCAGCCAGGGTTGGCGACGATACTGGCTGAGGGCCAGGGCGGCCAGCGCCGGGTTATAGCTGTGCAGGCCGAGCAGGGCGCTGGCGGGCTCGTCCATCAACAGGGCGATCAACACGCCGAGGCTCGCGCCGGTCAGCGCCCACAAGGCCGCGCGGCGGCTGGCTATTACAAGACCGAGGGCGATCAGCAGGCCGGCGAGGGGGTGGTCCATCAGGATGACTTGGGCCAGACCTGTGAACGGCGCGCAGAGTAGCGCCCAGGTGCGGGGTTCGCTGGCGGCAAATGCGGCGGGCGCGGTGGTGCCCAGCAGCAGCCAGCCGAGTACCACAAACGGTGCGGTGTAGGCGGGCAGGTCATCGGGGTTGGCGGCGCGTTTGAGCCACTGGCGAGTGAGGATTGTGCTGAGGCCACCGCAGGCGAGAATCAACGGCGGCAGCAGTGCCGACCAACTGAAGTGCTGGCTGATCAGCAAGCCGAGCAGCACGCCGTTGTAGCTATAGAGACCGGCCTGGCGTTCGGCCTTGGGATAGCCGCGGCGTTGGGCGGTCAGCAAGCCGGCGACACCGCCCAGCAGCGCGCCGCCGAGCAGGGCCGGGGCGCCGACCAGGATCGCCAGCAGGCAGAGCAGGCCACACAGCGGGTGGCGCTGCAGGAATATCTGGCTGAAGCCGTTGAGCAGGGCTTCGGCCCAGTCGGGGCAGGGTTGGTTGGGCATGATCAATAATCTGCAGGAAAGCGCCGAATCTTGTGGCGAGGGAGCTTGCTCCCGCTGGGGCGCGCAGCGGCCCCAAAAGATGGGCCTGCTGCGCAGTCCAGCGGGAGCAAGCTCCCTCGCCACAGGGGATTAGATCAATGTCTTGATCCGCAACGAATTGGTCGACCCTGGCTGCCCGAATGGCACCCCAGCAGTAATCACCAACGTATCCCCACGCTCCGCCATACCCTGTGCCTGGGCAATCTCCAACGCCGTGGAACACACCTCATCCACCTGCCGCAGCCGATCGTTCACCACCGAATGCACGCCCCACGCCACGCTCAAGCGTCGCGCCGTCGACAGGTTCGGTGTCAGGTTCAGAATCGGCACCGCCGGCCGTTCCCGCGCCGCCCGCAAGGTGGAGCTGCCCGACTCGCTGTAGTTCACCAGCACTGCCACCGGCAGGATGCTGCTGATACGGCGGATCGCACAGCTGATGGCGTCCGACACCGTGGCATCCGCCTTGGGCCGGCTGACGTCCAGCTGGGTCTGGTAATCCGGGCCATTTTCCACCTGGCGAATGATCTTGCTCATCATCAGCACGGCCTCCAACGGGTATTCACCGGAAGCGGTTTCCGCCGACAGCATCACCGCATCCGCCCCTTCCGCCACTGCGTTGGCCACGTCGGTGACTTCGGCACGGGTCGGCGCCGGGGAGAAGCGCATGGATTCAAGCATCTGCGTGGCCACCACCACCGGTTTACCCAACTGGCGGCACACACCAATGATGTCCTTCTGGATTTGCGGCACGCTTTCCGCCGGCACTTCCACCCCCAGGTCGCCTCTGGCGACCATGATCGCGTCGCTCAGCTCGGCGATTTCCTGCAGGCGCTGCACCGCCGAGGGCTTCTCGATCTTGGCCATCAGGAACGCCTTGTCGCCGATCAACTCGCGGGCTTCGCGGATGTCTTCCGGGCGTTGCACAAACGACAGCGCCACCCAGTCCACCCCCAGTTCCAGGCCGAAGCTCAGGTCGCGGCGGTCCTTGGCGGTCAGCGGGCTGAGCTCCAGCAATGCCTGGGGTACGTTCACGCCTTTACGGTCCGACAGTTCGCCGCCGTTGAGCACGGTGGTGTCGATGGCATCGGCGTGCTTGGTGATCACCCGCAGGCGCAGCTTGCCGTCGTCCAGCAGCAGGTCCATGCCGGGCTGCAGGGCCGCGATGATTTCCGGGTGGGGCAGGTTGACTCGCCGCTGGTCACCGGGTGTCGGGTCGAGGTCCAGGCGCAGGGCCTGGCCGCGAATCAGTTGCACTTTTCCTTCGGCAAAACGCCCCACCCGCAGCTTCGGCCCTTGCAGGTCCATCAGGATGCCGAGGGGATAATTGAGCTGGCGCTCCACCTGGCGAATCCACTGGTAGCGTTGGGCGTGGTCGGCATGATCGCCATGGCTGAAGTTCAGGCGAAAGATATTCACCCCGGCTTCCACCAGCTCGCGGATGTCGTCGATGCTGTCGGTGGCCGGGCCCAGCGTGGCGAGGATCTTGACCTTCTTGTCAGGCGTCATGTTCAGGGGACTCTCTTTCAGGGCTTTCAAGAATCAGAATGGCGCGGAAATCGTTGACGTTGGTGCGGGTCGGCTCGGTGATGATCAAGCCGTCGAGGGCCGCGAAGTAACCGTAGCCATTGTTGTTGTCCAGCTCGTCACTGGCGCTCAAGCCCAGGGCTTCGGCGCGGGCGTAGCTGGTGGGCGTCATGATCGCGCCGGCGTTGTCTTCCGAGCCGTCGATGCCGTCGGTGTCACCCGCCAGGGCGTAGACGCCGGGCAGGCCCTTGAGGCTGTCGGTGAGGCTCAGCAGGAATTCGGCGTTGCGTCCGCCACGGCCATTGCCGCGTACGGTGACGGTGGTTTCGCCGCCGGAGAGGATCACGCAAGGCGCCGCCAGGGGTTGGCCGTGCTGGATGATTTGCCGGGCGATACCGGCGTGCACCTTGGCCACGTCCCGCGCTTCGCCTTCCAGGTCGCCGAGGATCAGCGGGCTGAAACCGGCCTGGCGGACTTTCACCGCCACCGCTTCCAGGGATTGCTGCGGACGGGCGATCAGTTGGAAATGGCTGCGGGCGAGCACCGGGTCCCCGGGCTTGACGGTTTCCGACTCCGGGCTTTGCAGCCAGGTGCGCACCGACGCCGGGATTTCAATCTGGTAGCGCTTGAGAATCGCCAGCGCCTGTTGCGAGGTACTGGGGTCGCCAACAGTGGGGCCGGAAGCGATGACCGTGGCCTGGTCGCCCGGCACATCGGAGATCGCGTAGGTGTAGACGGTGGCAGGCCAGCTTGCCTTGGCCAGGCGCCCGCCCTTGATCGCCGAGAGGTGCTTGCGCACGCAGTTCATCTCGCCGATGGTGGCGCCGGATTTGAGCAGGGCCTTGTTGATCGCTTGCTTGTCCGCCAGGGTGATGCCGGCGGCCGGAAGGGCGAGCAGTGCAGAGCCGCCGCCGGAGAGCAGGAAGATCACGCGGTCGTCTTCGCCCAGGTTGCTGATCAGCTCCAGCACACGCTTGGCCACGGCCTGGCCTGCGGCGTCCGGCACCGGGTGCGCGGCTTCGACCACTTCGATTTTCTTGCAGGGTGCGCCGTGGCCGTAGCGGGTGACCACCAGGCCCGAGACTTCGCCTTGCCAGCAGTTTTCCACCACCAGCGCCATGGCGGCGGCGGCTTTGCCGGCACCGATCACGATGACCCGGCCGCTGCGGTCGGCGGGCAGATAGGGTTCGAGGACTTGCCGGGGGTGGGCGGCGTCGATGGCTGTGGCAAACAGCTCGCGAAGCAGGTGTTGCGGATCGACCGACATAAGCGGGCTCCCGGGGATTCTTGTTATTAGGGGTGCATCAAATTCGATGTGAAATGCGGTCAAAAATGTGGGAGCGGGCTTGCTCGCGAAAGCGGTCTACCATTCGACATCCATGCTGACTGATACACCGCTTTCGCGAGCAAGCCCGCTCCCACATTCGATCGCATTTCAACGGGGGTTATTTATCGCGAATCGAAAAATTCGCCATATGTTCCAGGCCCTTGATCAGCGCCGAGTGGTCCCAGTTGCCGCCACCGATGGCGGTGCAGGTGCTGAACACCTGCTGGGTGCCGGCGGTGTTCGGCAGGTTGATCCCCAGCTCCTTGGCACCGGCCAGGGCCAGGTTCAGATCCTTCTGGTGCAGGTTGATGCGGAAGCCCGGATCGAAGGTGCCCTTGATCATGCGCTCGCCATGCACTTCGAGGATTTTCGACGAAGCAAAACCCCCCATCAGTGCTTCACGCACCTTGGCCGGGTCGGCGCCGTTCTTCGAGGCGAACAGCAGCGCTTCCGCCACCGCCTGGATGTTCAGCGCAACGATGATCTGGTTGGCCACCTTGGCGGTCTGGCCATCGCCATTGCCGCCCACCAGGGTGATGTTCTTGCCCATGGCCTGGAACAGCGGCAGGGCGCGTTCGAAGGTTTGCGGGTCGCCGCCGATCATGATGCTCAGGGTGCCGGCCTTGGCACCGACTTCACCACCGGACACCGGGGCGTCGAGGTAACGTGCGCCGGTCTCGTTGATCTTCGCGGCGAAGGCCTTGGTGGCGGTGGGCGAGATCGAACTCATGTCGATCACCACTTTGTTCGGCCCAAGGCCTGCGGCAACGCCGTCGGCGCGGAACAGCACATCGTCGACCTGCGGGGTGTCGGGCACCATGACGATGATGAATTCGGCTTCCTGGGCCACTTGCTGCGGGTTGGCCAGGGCCACCGCACCAGCGCTGATCAGTTCAGCCGGCGCCTTGCCGTGATGCTCGGAAAGAAACAGTTGGTGACCGGCCTTTTGCAGGTTGGCAGCCATGGGTTGGCCCATGATGCCGGTGCCGATAAATCCGATTTTAGCCATGACGAAAATCCTCTCTTTATTCGATGTGAGCGCTGCTTTTTGTGGGAGCTGGCTTGCCTGCGATGGCATCACCTCGGTTTAACTGAGAGACCGAGTTGCCTGCATCGCAGGCAAGCCAGCTCCCACACAAGCCCTGCTTTCACATTGGGTTCTGTGTTGTGGGTTAGATCGCGTTGTGGCTTTTGAGCCAACCCAAACCCGCTTCGGTGGTGGTCAACGGTTTGTACTCACAGCCGACCCAACCCTGATAACCGATGCGGTCCAAATGTTCGAACAGGAAGCGGTAGTTGATCTCACCGGTCCCCGGCTCGTTGCGCCCCGGGTTGTCCGCCAGCTGGATGTGGTTGATCTCACCCAGGTGCGCAGCCATGGTGCGGGCCAGGTCGCCTTCCATGATTTGCATGTGATAGATGTCGTATTGCAGGAACAGGTTGGCACTGCCCACCTGCTCGCGAATCGACAGGGCCTGCGCCGTGTTGTTCAGATAGAAACCCGGAATGTCGCGGGTATTGATCATCTCCATCACAAGCCGGATGCCCACCGCCTGCAGCTTGTCGGCGGCGTACTTGAGGTTGGCGACGAAGGTTTTTTCAAGCGTCGCGTCATCCACGCCGGCCGGGCGAATCCCCGCCAGGCAGTTGACCTGGGTATTGCCCAGTACCTGGGCGTAGGCGATGGCCAGGTTGACCCCGGCACGGAACTCCTCGACCCGGTCCGGGTGGCAGGCCAGGCCGCGTTCGCCCTTGGCCCAGTCACCGGCCGGCAGGTTGAACAGCACTTGGGTCAGGCCGTGGGCATCGAGTTGCGCCTTGATTTCAGCTGAGCTGAATTCATAGGGAAACAGGTATTCCACACCACTGAACCCCGCATCGGCGGCGGCTTTGAAACGGGCAAGAAAGTCCTGTTCGGTAAACAGCATGGACAGGTTGGCGGCAAAACGCGGCATGGGGTTCTCCTTAATCGAGCAGTGAAATGGCAGTCGGCGCGTCGTTGCCCACCAGTGCCAGATCTTCGAATTCGTTGACGGCGTTGATCTCGGTGCCCATGGAAATATTGGTCACCCGCTCCAGAATAATCTCAACGATCACCGGAACCTTGAATTCTTCGATCATTTCCTGGGCCTTGCGCAGTGCCGGCTGGATCTGGCCCGGCTCGAACACCCGCAGGGCCTTGCAACCCAGGCCTTCGGCGACGGCCACGTGGTCGACGCCGTAACCGTTGAGTTCCGGTGCGTTGAGGTTGTCGAAGGACAGCTGCACGCAGTAGTCCATTTCAAACCCGCGCTGGGCCTGGCGGATCAGCCCCAAGTAGGAGTTGTTCACCACCACGTGGATGTACGGCAGCTTGAACTGTGCGCCCACGGCCAGCTCTTCGATCATGAACTGGAAGTCATAGTCGCCGGACAGTGCCACGACGTTGCGGGTCGGGTCCGCCTTGACCACACCCAGTGCCGCCGGAATGGTCCAGCCGAGCGGGCCGGCCTGGCCGCAGTTGATCCAGTGGCGTGGCTTGTAGACGTGCAGGAACTGCGCGCCGGCAATCTGCGACAGGCCGATGGTGCTGACGTAGCAGGTGTCTTTGCCGAACACCTGGTTCATCTCTTCGTACACCCGTTGCGGCTTGACCGGCACGTTGTCGAAGTGGGTCTTGCGGTGCAGGGTGGCCTTGCGCTGCTGGCAATCGTGGAGCCAGGCGCTGCGGTCCTTGAGCTTGCCGGCGGCTTTCCACTCGCGGGCCACTTCAATGAACATGGTCAATGCAGAGCCGGCGTCGGAAACGATGCCCAGGTCCGGGGTGAACACGCGGCCGATTTGCGTCGGCTCGATGTCCACGTGAATGAATTTTCGGCCCTCGGTGTACACCTCCACCGAACCGGTGTGACGGTTGGCCCAGCGGTTACCGATGCCCAGCACCACGTCCGATTTCAACATCGTGGCGTTGCCATAACGGTGGGACGTTTGCAGGCCGACCATGCCCACCATCTGCGGGTGATCGTCCGGGATCGTGCCCCAGCCCATCAGGGTCGGGATCACCGGGATGCCGGTCAACTCGGCGAATTCCACCAGCAGTTCGCTGGCGTCGGCGTTGATCACGCCACCACCGCTCACCAGCAATGGGCGCTCGGCCTGGTCCAGCAGGGCCAGGGCTTTTTCCACCTGGATGCGGGTCGCCAAAGGCTTGGCCAGGGGCAGTGGTTGGTAGGCGTCGATGTCAAATTCGATCTCGGCCATTTGTACGTCGAATGGCAGGTCGATCAGCACCGGGCCCGGGCGGCCGGAGCGCATTTCATAGAAGGCCTTCTGGAAGGCATACGGCACCTGGCCGGGTTCCAGGACGGTGGTCGCCCACTTGGTCACCGGCTTGACGATGCTGGTGATGTCGACAGCCTGGAAGTCTTCCTTGTGCATGCGTGCCCGTGGCGCCTGGCCGGTGATGCACAGGATCGGGATCGAGTCCGCCGA
>Ga0153921_1000406_pt1 | contig 24106 bp, 21 predicted proteins | sample TSNJ005MetaG_FD_104691 | JGI IMG/M metagenome (GOLD analysis project Ga0153921, IMG submission 104691) | Attine ant fungus gardens microbial communities from New Jersey, USA - TSNJ005 MetaG | ecosystem: Host-associated > Fungi > Mycelium > Unclassified | place: USA: New Jersey, Brendon T. Byrne... | reverse complement strand
GATAAATTCGGGCCAATTAAGGTGATGCTGCCTGCGATGGGCTGTTTTGCGTTCTCCTTTTTTATAATCAGTTTCGCGTCGAACATGTGGATGTTCCTTTTCGCCGCATTTGTGGCGGCTTTCGGGTTTGGTTCATGCCAGCCGCAGATACAGGCTTTGTGTATGAGATTAGTTCCTAAAGAACGCCGCGGCGCCGCCAGTTGTACAAACTACATAGGAAGTGATATCGGTATGCTGATTGGTCCGGTGATCGCCGGTTATTTGGTGGATTATCTTGGCGGTTATGAAATTATGTGGAGAATAATGACTATCCCGATTGCTATAGCGGCTATCATGTTATTGGTCTTTAGAAAAAGATTGATCAATACGGTGAGTCCGTAAACCATTTGACAGGGGTCAATATCAGCGTTATTCTTATAATAAGCATTGAGACTGTTATGGATTTACACTGACGTGAGGAGTATATAAATGAGTAAATCAATGTATTATCCGCAACCGGAGTTGACTCTGGAAGAAAAAAAGATGCCGTTAGCAAAGTTTTTTGAAAAATATCCTCTGCTCAAGGTTCCACCGCTTCAAAAGCGGTTGCTTGACTTAGGTCCGATGGATCCTGCCGACGCGGTTCCGGTGGAGAATTGGCTGGATTTTCTGCAAGTTGAGGGCTATAGTAACGTGGATTTCGGATATTGCATGATGCCGGACGGTTCAGGATACTATGAGGAGTATTACGTAACTCAGCCGGGCGAGATAACCACCGAAATGTCGAGATGGTATACAAATTGGATTAATTATAAGTCAAAAAGCATGGTCGAGGGTCAGGGAAATCTTCGATATAAGTTGTGGTGTCACCTTGATCACTGGGATCATGCATATGTCAATGGGAAAGATGGTACAGATGGCGTATGGTCTCTTGGAACGCTTGATCTTGGGCAGACGGGCCTTGAAAATAGCTTCGAGGAAATAGCGTATACGATCAACCTCCGGGAGTTCGGTTTAACTGAGGAGTGGGAGAAGGAGCTAAAAGATGCGGGATGCACGTTCAGAGCCGCGTATGAAGCGGTGCCGGGATCAGACGGTCTTTTGTCAGGAGGCCATTTACTGTTGGGATTCCAAAGACCTTGCGCGTATGGCGGAAGAGAACATTTCAGGCGCGAATGGATTGGATATACCGTCAGGAACGGGCAGATCGTACGCGCTGAGGGCACACCATGCAGCGAAGAATACCTGAAGAATGTTTTGACGCATAACATTGTTGAACATATGCATACGCAGCGGTTTTTACCTGAACTTTACGCGGAGTATCATGATAAGCCGATAGACGAGGATTAAGGGATTATACCAGAAAGGAATACTGAATATGAACAAAAAATTATTGCTTGCAATCGATATTGGGACAACAAATTCAAAAGGTGCGTTGTTTGCGTTGGACGGAGATGTCGTTGCTTCCGCTTCACGGAGACATGCCGTGTACAACCCTCACGAAGGTTGGGCGGAGCATGACGCGGAGCAGGTATGGTGGAAAGAATTACAGGAAATTTGCCGGGAGTTGATAAACTCGGACGGCATCTCGGCAAGCGATATCCTTTCTGTCGGGATAAGCTCGTTGAATCCTGCCCTGGTGCCGGTTGACGGACAAGGGAAAGCTCTTTATCCGGCCATGCTGTATGGATTGGACAGACGTGCAGTTCAGGAAGTGGCAGATTTGACGGATGAGCTGGGTGCATATTTGGAAGAACAAGGTGAGGGGAAAATCACTCCTTTAAGTATTGGACCTAAAATTCTCTGGTTGAAACGCAATGAACCCGAAATATTCCAAAAAGCAGCATACTTTATCGGCGTTCCGACTTTTCTGGTGTGGCGGCTTACCGGCAGCATCGTAACGGATATTGCCTGTAATACAATAAGCGGTGTTCCGTTTTCGAAGAAGCGGCTTGTTTGGGATGAGATCATGTGCCGCGCTTGTGGAATTACCGCAGATCGTCTTCCGGAATTAAGGTTTGCATCGGAGTGCGCGGGTGTCGTCACGGAAGAAGCTTCCGCTTGTACCGGGCTTTTGGCCGGGACTCCTGTTGCCGTTGGAACAGGCGATTTCCCGGCGGAATATCTCAGCTATGGTACAAACTTTTCAAAAATGAAGAAAATCAGCTTTGGAACGACTTCCGGAGTGAACTTTGGCAATGACCCCAGCGCAGCTCTGTTTAAAAACTATTCTCCGGCAACGAGAAGAAACAATGTGCCGGGAGGTTCGATGTCCAACGGTTGCTCTACCATCGACTGGGTGCTTTCTATGATTTCGGGGGTTGGAGCAGAAAAACACATCGACAACCAAATGCGCTATGAGATGGCGAACAATTCTCCTGCAGGTGCAAACGGTGTTACGATTCTTCCTTACCTGAACGGTGAGAAAAATCCGTTTTTGGATCCTGGTGCAAAGGGTATGATATTCGGTTTGCGTACAGGTCATACGCAAGCAGATTTATATAAGGCGGCTCTGGAAAGCTTGTCATATTCAATCCGACATATGATAGCCGTTCATTCTCCGGAGGACATAGAAAAAGAGGCTGTAGTCATAGGCGGAGGCACAAGGATGCCAATGCTGCTTCAGACAGTCAGCGACGTGACAGGCTATAGGCTGATAAAACTGAAAAATCATTATGGCGCATTAGCCGGAGGCGCATTTATTGCCGGTATGGCCGGAGGTGTTTTCAGCAAACAGGAAGATATTAATTCATGGGTGAAAATTGATGAAACAATAGAACCCCGAAGCGAGTTGAAAGAGGTATATGACCAGGGGTATCAGACCTATATTGATCTTTATAAAGTAACATCGGATATTATGCATAGATAGTATTTGAATATGATTCTTTAGTTTAGAAAGGTGACTGCGATGACATATAAAGAGAAAAACATGGAATTAGTCCGTAAAATTATTTCTTCCGCATTTTGGCGGGCGGAGCATTTTCCCCAATATTACACAGAGTCCTTCACAATGGATTTTCCTTCTGCCCCTCCGGGAATGCCGTGTCATTTCAGTGTATGGGAAAGCGAACGTTGCTTTGAATGGTTAAATCGAACGGTTAAGAACTGGAATGTGGAACTGGAAGAATTATATAGTACACCGAATCCCGATCAATTTTGGGCGATTGGAATCTGCCGGGGTAATGTATTCTGGGGTGGTCAGGATGGGCGCTTTCAAAGCAAATTCTTTGCGAGAATTGAGCTTAAAGATGGTAAGGTAAATTATTTAAAAGGATGGATGGATACATTAGCGTTTCTTCGTGCAGCAAATTTCAAATTTACTCCTATTGTAAAAGGTATATTTGACCCTCAAGTTGATAAATTCCTCGCGAATCCGCCCGTACGTTTAAAAGTGGACAAACCGAAAATTAATCCAGATGATCCGTATGCAGGACTTGATATGAGCCCTGGTGCTATTGAGGAACGCATTCAAATCAACCTGAAGCAGAATATTTGCGGTATTGAGAGAGAAACATATCGTCAGGCGGAGACTTTCCACCCGGATTATCAGCGTGGTGCATGGTTTGTTCCGGACGACCAGCCGTGGTGCCCTTTTGATGAACACGATAAATCAATCCTCCGGAATTCCGATATGCAGAAGTATATGCCCAAAGAGTTCAGGCCCCGCATACATGCGTGGGTCAAATCAAGCAGTCCATGGATGTATCGTGACACCAGAGGGGTTAATTTCCCGACAGATGACAAACTTGTTTATTTTGCCGAGATGTATAGTAACGGACCGTCAAAGTGGTTGGGGAATGGTAACCATGATGGGCATTACCACCAGGAATACCTTATGGTAATGAAATTTGATGAGGCGGGACGCGAATTGATTCGTGACGAGGTAATTTGTCCGCTTAATAAATATAATAGCGCAAATGTTTCCCTTCCCAGTTTCCCTTACTATTTGTAAAACGGGTATAGTTAAGCCAAACAGCAAAAGTTGTTTGGCTTAACTATACCACCTGCTCAGGCAGTTCATTCTCCTGCGAAAGCAGTTCCTTTCTGATCGTATTCTTTTCCGATCTGTGCGGCAGCGACCGATACTCTCGATAAATAAAAAGGGACAATCCGGCGCAAACAACAAAGCCGGTCAGCACAAATAAAGAAACCCGCGTAAAAGCAACGTATAACAGATAATATATGCCAAAGGCGGCTGTGAGAAAAAGCAGCAGCGCATGTGCCAACGGTGCGATTCGCAGTTTCATACCGATGTCCTGAAAGGAGGACTCGGTTATTCTGGATTTTGCCGCACAAAACTGGACAATCCCAAGGGCCTCGAATATCAGCGCAATTACAGAGAGTGTCGCCGGTGTCTCAACGAGCAATGCTCTGTTAACATCTGCATATTGAACCGCACAAAGGATAAAAAGGAATAAGTTAATTGCCCCCGCGACGCCAAGGGTGCATTTTTTCCGTATCAGCATATGTGGCGCAACATTCCACATATACCACGGTCCACAATAAACATATTTCGTTTTATAGCCCTTTTTGTTATCGTATGGTTCTTCCACTTTAATATAATGCTCGACAAACTGCTCACGATATGATTTCATGCCACAACTCCCTATTAGTCAGGTATTTTCAGTGTGCGTTTCAGAAAGTCAATGAAGGCATTGGCATTCTGAGACGGTTTTTTTGCGTAGGTCAGATTGAAGTCGACGCAGACAGGGGGCTCCAGCGGGACGCAAATGACCTTGTTCTCGATAAGAAGGTCCTGAGACTGATGGGATAACGGATACTCCAGCATCAGGCCAATGCCGATGCCGTATTCCGCAACAGTTCGAATGCCGCGGGGAATAGTCAGTATCACATTGGGCTGGAATCCATGTACTTGACAGGCCTGCACACATAAATCGAACATTGGCGAGCCGGTTGATGTGAGGATAAGCCGCTCACTTACCAAATCCATGATTGATATGGACTTCTTTCCTGCCAGCGGATGAGTTTTTGGAATGAGCGCAATGATCCGGTCGCTTTTTATATGAAGCCGGTTGTAGTTTTTGTCCTCGTATCCGGAAAGCTCAGGTCCAAATCCCATTTCACAAATGTTTTCGGAGATCAGCGAAGAAATTGGCAAATTAGGGCGCTGAATGTTAACGGTGATATGGGGGAATTCCTCTTTGAACATGGCCAGCAGGCTGGCAAGGCTGACATACTCGCTGGAAGCGTCGACTGCGGCTATGTTCAGATGCGTTTTTTCGGTGTGCAGCAGCTTGGCAAGGGCAGCATCCATCTCGCTTTTCAATGCAACGCCGCGTTGAGCATACGGCAGGAATGTTTTACCAAGCGTAGTCAACTCAATGTGCCGGGTCGTTCGCTTCAAAAGGGGAGCGCCCAGTTCCTCTTCCAGCTTTTTGATGCGGCGGGACAGCGACGATTCACTTATAAACAAGCGTTCCGCCGCGACTGTAAAGTTGCGGATTTCGGCAATTGTGCAGAATTCCAACAGAGAGTCGAATTGCATATCCTTCCTCCTTAACGCAATGTTAAGCACCTATTTTTATTAATGCACGTTGCGCATTAATTGCAGTTAAAATCGATTTGACTTGCCAATAGTTAACTGTTATCATTAGGACAATTATACAGAATCACAATGAGTATTGCAAGCTTATTTGTTTGTTATTCAATGTTAAGTGTTATGAATGAAGTGTTATATTGGCGGGAAGGGCAGATGACAGATGGGGAAGAGCTTAACAAATTCAAAGGGCGCACGGAAGCAACAACTCCCCCGTCCCCCGTGATGTGGGGGCGGAACATGACCCGGAGCAGATCCGGCGGAGGGAATTTCAGGAGATTTGCAGAGATCATGCGCAGGTAGCACGGCTTGACGACTAAGAAGAGGAGCGTTGTATGAACAGGATAAGAGCCACTGTAAAAATTCCATTAGAACGTATGGAAGAGATCTTAGACCAACTTCAAAATCTTGGAGTGAAAACCATTGAGGCAGAAATCGTTCCTTATGAACAGTTTGTCTTGGAGAGTAGAATGAATTATGATTGTGTTTTTTCGCAGATGTGGGATGAGAAAAAGGAGGTGGTATATCTCCATTTTTTCTTCGAAGATTCTTCAGATGGAAGATCGGCCAGTTTCCAATTGGAGTATAACTTCATGCAGATCCCTCTAAATCTGCGGTACGAATGAAAGCCGACAACGCGGCGACAATAATAAAAAAGGAGTGTCCCAACATGAAAAAGCGACTTTTTGCACTTTTCTTAGCGATGGCAATGATCGTCTCTTGTCTTGCTGCCTGTAACAACAATTCGAAGGTTCAGCCGCCCAGTTCGAGTTCCGGGCAAACATCTGCTGCCTCTGCCACTACAGAAACACTTAAGGATGGACCGGGCGTTTCCGCGGAAATGGTGGACAATGTTGTGATTGTTCTTCCGCAGGCAACTTTTGATCTGGCTCCGTACGCCACCGGTCGTCCCATGAACATGGTGCGCTTTGCGCTCTACGGTACGCTGATGTTTAGTCCCTACCTGGGGGCCCCTCTGGAGGATATGGAGCACCGTATTGCCAGGAATGTCACAAAGGTCAGCGACACGGTTTATGATGTGGAAATCTACGACTATGTCCATGACAGCAAAGGTAATGATATCAAGGCGGAGGATGTTGTATTCAGCTACGAGTACGGCAACTCCATCGGCCGCTACGCCTTCCTGGGTTCCTATATGGAATCTATCGTTGCAACGGATGACTATACAGTGAGAATAACTTTGTCCAATCCGATTATCGGTGCAATTGAGCAGATTCTAAATGGTGTCCACATTGTCAATAAGGACTGGTTTGAAAACGCCTCCGGTGACGAGAAATCACAGAATCCCGCCACTACCGGCACTTATTTGGTTGAGTCAGTTATTACCGGATCAAGTTGTGTCCTGTTGGTAAATGAGGATTATTGGCAGACCGACGAAAACCTGAGAACCGGACTCGATCAGCGGACTTCCCAGCGCCTGACCTATACGGTTATCGCGGAAATGGCCATGGTATCTATCGCTTTAGAAAACGGTGAGGTCGATATTGCGGAGGCAGAGGGTTCGATCATTGATAACTTTATTAATCCCGACGGCACCGCAAAAGACGGGTATAACGTGTTTGCCTACGACGTTCCCAGATCCTATAGCCTTGAGTACAATTGCAGTCCCGGCAATCCGCTGAGTAACCAGTACCTCCGTCAGGCGATCAGCTATGCGTTGGACACGACGGAGATCATGCGCTCTGCCGGTGTTCCGCTCGGATTGGGTAAAGTGAATTATGATTACGCCAACGATGCGGGAAGTGGTTACAACTACGCTTGGGATGAGGAGGATTACTATGGTTATGACCTCGAAAAAGCCAAGGAGCTATTTGCCCTCTCCGGATATGAGGAGGGGCTGGAATTGCACCTTCTGTTCTCCATCGGCACTCCGGCCAACACGGCGATTGTCATTCAGTCACAGTTGCTGGAAATAGGCATCAATCTTATTGTTGATAACGTTGAATCGGCCTTGTACAATACAATGGTTCTGGATAGCAATCAGTGGGATCTGAACATGAGACAGCCATCAATCACTAACTTCATCACCAGCGGCTGGGCCGCGAGGCTTGACGAAAACGCACACGGCGGAGCCGGAGCCGGAACAGCTAACTTTGTACACGACGATGAATTACAGAGGCTTTTGCACAACGCTATGGAGTCCCAGAGTGCGGAGGATATTGATACGTTCCACTACTATTTGAAGGAGAAGTGTTATGTATACGGTCTGTACACCATGAACAAGTGCCTTGTGGCTCAGGACGGCATCCTCTCCTATGGAGGTCTGTGGGACAGCAATCCGATCTATAGTGCTATCGAATATGCAGAAGGATATATCAGTGCGGTGCACAAATGATTTATAAGCATAGTCTCTGCGTAAAAGCGGTAACTGTAACAAGTCACCAATGCCATTACACCATCCGTTGTTAAAAGGGTGGTGTAATGGATTTCCAGGTAAATAGCTGAAAGGGTTAAATTCAATGATAAAATATATATTGAAAAGACTACTGATAATGGTCCCTATTCTGATATCAGCCGCTATTTTGATATTCAGTCTTATGAACTTCGTCCCCGGGGACCCTGCCTTGATTGCACTTGGCGAAAATGCCTCTTATACGGAGGCGGATGTAGCTGCTATGCAAGCGCATCTCGGGTTGGACCAACCTTTTATTGTCCGGCTTGCATCTTATTTAAAGGGTGTGTTTTTGCATCTTGACTTCGGAAACTCGTATACACGTGGCACATCGGTCAGGTTAGAGCTTGCGGATCGTTTCCCGACAACGGTTTTTCTGGCGTGTTGCTGTGTGCTGCTGATATTGCTGGTGGGCATTCCGGTCGGTGTACGCGCCGCGGTCAAGGCGAACACCTTTGAAGATCGCCTTTCCATGTTTCTTACGCTTCTTGGCAACTGTATACCAAGCTTTTGGTTGGCGCTGATGTTGACGCTCCTGTTTTCCCTGACCTTAGGCTGGTTGCCTTCCAGTGGAGCAAAGTCTCTGAAATATTTTATTTTACCCGCCATTTCCGGTGCTGCCGGAGGTATCGCGGGCATCGCACGACAGACAAGAGCCAGTATGCTGGAGGTAATCCGATCCGACTTTGTTACAGCAGCGCGCTCAAAGGGACTGTCCGAACGAAGCGTCATTTATGGGCATGCGCTTTCCAACGCGCTGATTCCGATTATCACGGTAAGTGGACAACAGTTGGGACGGATGATGGGTGGAATCGCTATTATAGAGACAATCTTTTCCATTCCGGGGCTTGGCTCGTTTCTGGTCAGCAGTATTAAATTGCGGGATTACCCCTCCGTCCAGGGCTGCGTTTTGTATATTGCTTTTACTGTATCCATAATAATGCTCCTTACCGACCTGCTTTATGCGTTTGTTGATCCGAGATTTAAAGCGCAATATGTGGGAACTAAGAAAAGAGGTTCAACGAAATGACAGGAAAATATGAAAATAAGAATCTGAAGCCGGGTTCGTTTCCCTATATTTGGGAGCGCATCTCACATAACACGGGTGCGATGGTGGGTATCGCAGTAATATGTCTGATTATTGTGTTATCAATCTTTTCGCCGTACATTTTGAAGCATAACTACTCGACAATCAATTTATCCAATGCCGGTGCGCTTCCCAGCCTGGATCATCCGTTTGGCTGCGATGAGGTAGGGCGCGACATTCTGGCACGGGTGTTATATGGTGCGAGATACACGCTGAGTATCGGTCTGCTGTCCACGTTGTTCGCGTCGGTGGTTGGCATTTTTCTGGGCTCCGTCGCGGGCTACTTTGGCGGTGTAGTGGACATGTTTCTGATGAGATTTCTTGATATTTTTCAGGCGTTTCCCCAGCTGCTGCTGGCGATGACACTGGTTGCAATATTTGGTACGGGGTTGGATAAGTGTATTCTGGCGCTTGGCATATCCAATATTCCCGGGTACGCGCGGATGACGCGTGCCAATGTTTTGAATATTCGAAGCAATGAATATATTGAGGCGGCTGTATCCATCAAGTGCTCTACCTGGCGGATCATTACCAAACATGTTGTTCCAAACGCGTTTTCGCCGCTGATTATCGCTATGGCAATGGGCATCGCAAACTCCGGTCTCGCTGCGTCCGCTCTTAGTTTTGTCGGTCTCGGCATCCAGCCGCCGAAGCCGGAATGGGGAGCTATGCTCGCCTCGGCCCGCAACTATATCAGAGCATATCCGCACACAGTGATTTTCCCGGGCTCTTTTATCATGTTGACGGTACTTAGCTTTAACCTGATCGGCGATGCGCTCCGTGACGCAATGGATCCGAAACTTAGAGACTGAAAGGAAACAAACCTATGGATATGGAAATGAATACTAATAACTTGCTTTCTGTCCGACATTTAACGGTTGAGTATACCTCCGGCGGCAAAACCGTGCATGCGGTCAATGGTCTTTCCTTTGATATGGATAAAGGGGAAACATTGGGGCTTGTAGGCGAGACAGGCGCGGGGAAGACATCGATTGCCCGTGCCATCATGCGCATTCTGCCGGATCATGCGACCAAATCCGTTGCCGGGAAAATCATATTTAAGGGCAGAGATATACTACAGCTTTCCAACATGGAGATGCAGGCCGTGCGTGGCAGTCAGATCTCCATGATTTTTCAGGATCCGATGACGGCGCTGAATCCCGTCAGGACTGTCGTATCCCAAGTGGCGGAAGGACTCAAGCTGCACCATAAACTGACGAAAGCTGACGCGACAAATGCGGCAATTGATATGCTGGAGACAGTCGGAATTCCAGAAGACCGATCGGGGGAGTACCCGCATCAGTTTTCCGGCGGTATGAAGCAACGCGTCGTGATTGCGATGGCTCTGGCCTGCAATCCCGAATTCCTGATTGCGGACGAACCCACGACGGCTCTGGATGTTACAATTCAAGCACAGGTTCTAAGCTTAATTAAAAGGTTGCGGGATGAGCGCGGCACGTCAATGATTCTGATTACCCATGATCTGGGAGTGGTCGCTGATACCTGCGACAAAGTTGCCGTTATATATGCCGGACAGATTATTGAGTATGGCAGCAAGGAGGATATTTTTGACCGCGCATCCCATCCATACACAAAAGGTCTCTTTAGCACGTTGCCGGATATAAACAAGAGGACTGACCGACTGTCACCCATCAAGGGACTGCCACCTGATCCGACACAGTTGTCGAAAGGCTGCTCTTTTCAGCCCCGCTGTCCGTATGCGATCGGGCGTTGCTGCGATGAAGCCGTGGAATTGACGGAATTTACGCCAGGGCATTATACGCGCTGCTGCAACATCGTTATCGAAGGAGGTGTAGTTGAATGTCCACATTAATTGAAGTACAGCATCTTAAAAAATATTTTGAGTCTAAAAGAGGTACCGTACAGGCGGTTGACGACGTTTCCTTAAAGATTGAACAGGGGACGACCATGGGGCTGGTGGGCGAATCCGGTTGCGGTAAATCCACACTTGGCAGAACGATGATCCATCTGCAGGGGAGCACCGCCGGAAAAATTATCTTTGAAGGCGAGGATGTCACCCATCTGAAGAAGCAGCAGCTTTCAAAGTTGCGAGACAACATGCAGATCATCTTTCAGGACCCCTATTCTTCGCTGAATCCCCGTTTTACGGTCAAGGACACGATTCAGGAACCTTTGATCCTCTCGGGGAAGAACAGAACCAAGGCCGAACTGGAGGAAGAAGCTCATCGGCTGATGGAGCTGGTGGGGATTGAAGAGCGGCTGCGCATGTCCTATCCTCATGAGTTGGACGGCGGCAGGCGCCAGCGGGTCGGCATTGCGCGTGCTTTGGCGCTCAACCCCAAGTTCATAGTTTGTGACGAACCGGTATCCGCTCTGGATGTATCGATTCAGGCACAGATTTTGAACCTGCTCATGGATCTCCAGGACCAGTACGGCCTGACCTATCTTTTTGTCACGCACGATTTGTCGGTCGTTTGCCATATTTCGGATTACATCTGTGTGATGTACCTGGGTCAGATGGTGGAGACCTGCCTGACAGAGGAGTTGTTTATTCGTCAGCTGCACCCCTATTCCAAGGCGCTTCTGTCGGCGATCCTGCCGATTGATATTCACCAAAAAACGGAAAGGATTCTGTTAAAAGGTGAGGTCACCTCGCCGATTAACCCGAAGCCGGGCTGCCGGTTTGCCCCGAGATGCATCTACGCCTGTGACCGTTGTGCGGAGCCGGTCGAGCTGACAGAGGTTTTACCTGGTCATTTTGTTTCCTGCTGCCGGGTAAAAGAAATTAACAGCCTGTAATCTCAATGTTAAGGAGTGAATATGAATAAATACTTTGATTACGACAACATCGGACTGTGGGATCAAAAAACGTGGGAATCTAAAATCAGCCCCACAAATATACTTGCGAAATGGTTGTTTGAGAGCGGTTGTCTGTGGACGCCGCCGGCATCCCGGGCCGAAGACAGGGATCTTCCTGCCGACGCGGTTTATAAAGACCGTACCCGCTGCTACATATTTCCGGATACGATCCGCAAGTGGACGGAGAAAGGGCTGATATTTGAGTGCGGCCGGGCGGGTGAATACTGGATTACGATGATACCAAAGTCAGTACAAACCGGTCAAAACCATGACCCGAAAACCCTTTCTATTCTATGCCATGTTGATATATTGGACGTTTTCTGGTCAATGGACATACTTGCGCGTTATGAAAATTATCTGGAACTGGCGGCACACAAAGAATATATGCTGGTATTCTTTGCGACCAACAAACCCTCGCGCGCCGATATGTTTGGGGTCGCATTGAGGGAAGTGTCACATCGCAACAATGTGAATTTGGGAGACTTTTATCTTGATATGTCCGGAATGTATGGCTCCGGACACCGGTTGAGTGAAGTTCCTGACCTCAATTTTGTGAGTAAGGACAAGAAGCCATTAGAAAATCAGGATGACCTGATTGAGACGTTTGACGATCTGGATATTCCTGTAATAAACATCACCGGCCAATGGGCAAGCAAGTATAGTGAAGTGCTTTTACACTTTCTGCCCGGGCATATTCCTGATATTCCGCTTGATTTTGAGCGTGTGGTTCATAGTTCAATTGGAAAATGTATGGCGGAAGCCATGAAATTGGAATACGACTATGACACATGCAAAGATCCCGGGTTTGACCAGCAGATGAAGGGTATGGGCATCAAGTCTGACTACTTTGAAACCGACAACCGCGGGTGGGCAACGATAACTCCGCTGTCAGCCTATGAAAGCGACAAAAAAGTTCCATGCATGATAATACTCCAGGAAATCTCAAAGGCGGACCCGCGTTCGGTGATATCGGCTTACAGCTTGTGGTACGAATATCTGAAGATTGCCGCGCAGGGGGATCTGATGCTGATCTTTTTCGCGTTAGAGGATGTCGTCAGTAATGAGATGATCCATGATCTTTTGGCGGAGGCGACGGCGAAATATCCATTCCTCGACCGCAGCAGGGTGTATATTACCGGACATTCGCACAACGGACATTACGCGATGGACTTTATGCGCAGATTTCCTAAAAGCATTGCTGGGGTTGCAACTATGGGCAATCCGCACGGTATTGGCGCGGCTATCCATACGGTGGTTATCACCGATGAGATGGTGAGCTTGATGCAAAGCCTTGAAATTCCGACCATAAATATCGATGGACAGTGGGAAAACGGATACGCCAGCGACCTTCCCAAAAGCTACTACAAGTATCTTACGGACGAGGAAAAAGTTGAATATTGGCAGAAGCGTCTTAAAGCAAACAATTGTCCAATGAAATCGGCAGCGGAGATTCTTGCCGCGACAAAGAGCGGGAGCCTTGCGACGCGTATGGTGGGAGTTCCAAACGATAGAAGCGAAGTGGTATATTTCCAGGGAGATGAATGCTATCTGGCGGATGTGAAAAACAGTGACGGTAATGTCCGGTTGAGAGTAGTTACTCTGGAAAACATGCCGCACGCATTAACAGCACACATGCCGTGGCTCTCATGGTCTTTTCTGCGTCGGTTTGCAAGAGATCAGGAAACAGGTGAAATTATAGAACTCTTTTAAGATCTCATAATATTAACTTTAGTATGCTGCCCTCAGATAGAACAGTGAAACAAAACACACTGTTTTATCTGGGGGTACTCCTTTTTTTGGTGGTGCGCCCGGACTAAAAAATTTAAGCTAATTTCATCTTGACAATAGGGAAAAGAAGATTTATACTGAAATCATTAGGTGCCGAAACAATTGGGCGGGGTGGTGCGCAGACTAGGTTCTGACTGTTTCCGGTAAATAAAAGCAAAAGAAAGGATTCATGATATGGAAAAGCAATTATTTTGTGGTGCAGCAAGAAGATGTGTCAATCCATACAAAGAAATAATTGAGCGGATTTCGGGACGTGACGATACATTCCTTGACAGTCTTTATATCCGTATCATTGCGGTTGGTGACGGTGAAAAGAAATGCCTGCTGATTGCCTACGAGAGTGGTTACAGTCCGATTGAAGAGCAGTTTGCCGCGATTGAAGAGCGGTTTGGCATTCCGGAGGAACAGATCATGCTGTTTGACTGCCATTCACACACAAAGCTTTACGGAGAAAAAGAAGGGCGAACGACCATGAACCCCCGGAAACGATTTCATCTGTATCAGGACTGGCCGAAGGATGAGCGGGATGCCATGAAGGAATATGGCTTGTTTGCCAGGGAACAGATGCTGGATGGGATTGAGGAAGCACTGGAACATATGCGGCCGGCCAGAATGGGACATGCAAAGGGCGAGAGCTATATTAACGTCAATCGTAATCAGCGTTACGTCATCGAGCAGCCCGACGGTACGCTGAAGGAGCACTATACGATTGGTGTGGATCCTTCGGCACCAATTGACCACACGGTTTTTGTCATGAAGTTTGAAGACATTGAAACCAATGAACCGATTGCATTCTTTATTAATTACCCGGTACATAACTGTGCGGCCATTGGCAATAATGTCGGCAAGGACGGAGCAAGGGCATGGAGCAGCGACATCGGAGGCAACTGCAGCCAGTATATGGAAGATAAGTTCAAAGGCTGTGTGGCGATGTGGGCCAGTGGTCCGGCCGGCAACATTAATCCGATGATCTGCAACCAGATTGTATATCCGGATCCGATGACCGGAGCACCAACCAGATACGTACCTAAGGATCCGGAGCTGGCAACGGTGGTACTAAAGATGCTGTCAACGCGTCATTTTGCAGATATCATGAGTACGGTCAGGAAAATTGATCATATGACAGAACGGACAGAACTGAAATTTGCAATTGAAGTTTCAGAAACACCTGGTCTGGATGAGAATAATGTCGTGCATGAAGATTTGTATAAAGTACGTATGCAGACGATTCGTATTGGCGATGTGGCATTGCTTGGGGTCAGCGGTGAGCTTTATGATTCCTTTGGTAAGCTGATCAGGGAAACTTCCCCGATGAAAAATACGGTGATTGTAACTCATTGTGCGTTTGGTATGATTATCAGCGAATATATTTTGGATGACTGGGCATTTGAGCACAGTGTGTCTCCGGAAGAACGAATGGGGATGGGACCAAGGGATCAGAAGGAAGGGTGGGTCGGAACAAAACTGCCCGGACTGGTTGATTGTATTATTGGTACTGAGCACAGCCAGATTGTCCCCGGTTATCTGGCTAAGTCCTTTGAGAAGCATACGCTGAGCCTGTTTGACAAGGTTTTGTAAGAGAAACACCCTGCGGGTATCCCCGAATGCCCAAAAAACAGGGCGGTATATAATGAAAGGAGGAGTTCATGGAAAAACAATTATATTGTGGGGTGGCAAGGAGAGTTGCGAACCCATCGGAGGAGGTGATTAGGCGGATTCATCGCAAACCAGACCGCTCTGCGACCATTTTGGATGATCTTTGTATCCGTGTCGTAGCGATTGGTGATGGTGATACAAAATTTCTGCTGATTTCTTATGACAGCGGTTATTCCTGTATTGATGACCAGTTTGCGGAAATTGAGAGTAACTTTGGTATTCCGTCTGAGCAGGTAATGGTTTATGACTGCCATTCCCATACGAAGCTTTATGGTGGCTATCAATTTGGAAACCTGCCGCCAAATCCGCGGAAACATTATCAGGAATTTTATTCCTGGCCGCAGGAAGAACAGGAGGCGATGAATGAATACGGCGCGATAACAAGAGCGCTGATGATTGAGGCGGTTGGCGAAGCGATTGGGAATATGCGCCCCGCCAAAATGGGACATGCAAAGGGAGAAAGCTATGTCAATGTCTGCCGCAACCAAAGATATGAGGTTGAGTTGCCGGATGGTACGGTGAAGGAGCATTATACAATTGGTGTGGAACCGGGATATGACATCGATCATACTGTTTTTGTGATGAAGTTTGAGGACGTGGAAACGGAAAAACCGATAGCATTTTTCATTAACTATCCTGTCCACAACTGCGTCATGATTGATAATCACAGCGGTGAAGACGGAAAGAAAGCGTTCAGCGGCGATATTGGGGGAAACTGCAGCTTGTATATGGAAGAAAAGTACCCCGAATGTGTGGCGATGTGGTCCAGTGCGCCGGCAGGAAATATTAACCCCATTTACGGCACGGAAATCATGTATCCTGACCCGGAGACCGGAGAGCCTGTGCAGCTTTATACAAAGGGAGATGAGATTGGCAAGGTCATGTTAAAGATGTTGTCGACCCGTCATTTTGCGGACATTATGGAAACCGTGAGAAGCATCAGGCACATGACTGACAGGACCGAATTGAAAAGTGCTGTTGAGATGTCCATGACTCCCGGCCTGGACGGTGACAATGTGGTGCACGAGAATTTATACAAGATTCGTATGCAGAATCTTCGCATTGGTGATGTGGCACTTCTGGGCTTCAGCGGTGAGTTGTATGATTCCTATGGGAAGTATATCCGCGAGATTTCCCCCCTGAAGAATACCGTCATCGTCACGCATGTTGCAGTCGGAACCGCACAAAGTGAATATATCCTGTCTGATTGGGCGTTGGAACACAGTGCCTCTGCAAAGGAACGTCAGGAGATGGGACCTCGTGACGGAGATACGAGCAGAAAAGGACTTTCGACCTGTATTGTAGGCACCGAGCATAGTCAGATCGTACCCGGCTATCTCAAACAGTCCTTCAAGGAACATACACTTAGTCTTTTCGATAAGGTATTATGATAGGATAGAATCGCAGAAAACTGGTCAAAATGTCCACAAAAAATCTTTTGCAAAAAAAATAATTGACAAATTGAACATAAAGGAATAGAATATCGTTAGGTACAGAAATAAAAATATAAGGAGATAAGATTATGAGAATTAGAAGGTTCTGGGTAGCAACGCTTACAATAGCAATGTTTGCATCCGCATTGACTGCATGCTCCAACAAAGAGTCAACCACGCCTGCAACCACACCTGCAACAACGGTGAACGACAGCACCACCGCCGGTAATGAGGCGGCTGCAGATCAAACTACCAGCGGCAACGGTTTAGTCGCTGCGGCAGTAGCAACATCGAATGCTGATCCCACTTCTTTTTTTCCACTTAAGAATACAGGGGGCGGAAAAAATCCTTTAAACGAGATTTATGAGACACTGGTGGATCAGGACGGTCCTGGCGGAAAAATCTATGGTAACCTGGCAAAAACATGGAATATGGATGGATTGGATCTGTATGTGGAGATTTATGACAACATCTATGATTCGGCCGGAAATCATATCACGGCCGACGATGTTATTTACAGTTACGAATATTCCTGGAGTCAGGGATATACGACGAGCAAGTACCTGTCCTACACAGACGGGATAGAAAAAATTGACGATTATAATATTGTATTCCATTGGAAAGAAGACCAGCTTGATACCTATAGTGCGATAGATAGCGTCTTGCTTGGCCAGTTTATCTTCTCACAGGCATCCTATGAAGCATCTGCTGATGGAATGGCCACTACTCCGGTAGGGACCGGTCCCTATGTCTTAAAAGATTTTATGCCCGGTTCTTCGGCAGTACTTGAGCGCAGGGCGGACTACTGGCAGACAGATGCCAGCCTGGTAGGACCCCAGCACCAGGCAAATGTCCAGACGATTACCTACAAGTTCATCAGCGATCCTTCGCAGGTCGTCAATGCACTGAAATCCGGCGACATTGATTATGCAGATACGGTTGACGAGGCTTCTTTAGCGTATTTCTTAAGCTCCGGCGACTGGACGGTAGTTCGTACCTATGATCGCAACTTGTTTTGTATGTTTTTCAATTGCCTGGACGGCACGATCTTTCATGATATGAATCTTCGGGCAGCACTTTGCTATGCCATCAACAGTGATGACATAGTGGCGGCGGTCGGCGGTCAGGACTTTGCCCGCAGGGTGTATGAGTATGGTGTTCCAGGTGTGACAAACTATAATGAAAACTGTGAGAGTTGGGAAAACTATTATACAGTCACGGATTTGGCTCTGGCCAAGGATTACCTGGCAAAGTCAGGCTATGCCGGACAAACCGTGCAGATCCATTACTACGCAGGTGAGTTCAGTACCTATTGTGAGGCTATCAGTCTTTGTATTGGTGCGGCCTGTGACCAGTTGGGAATGAAATATGAGATTCATCCGACGAACGCGATTGAGGATGTCATCAGCACGGTTAACGGTAACTGGGATATTGTCGTTTCTAATGTAGGCGGTGACGGCAATGCGGTCGATTACTTTAGAAATAACTTTAATAACGGGCGTTATGAAGGTGCCCTGATTAACAGCTTTGATGAAAAAATTGATGAGCTTTATAACAAGACCTATACGGCCAGTGGCGCGACACCAGAAAATGTCAGTGAGTTTAACCAGTATCTGATTGATAATTACTATGTGTATGGCATGATGGAGCGCATTACATCTGCCGTAATGCGAAGTGATCTGATTGCAGATTCATCAGTCACAACAAGGCGTTCATGGACGCTCCCGGGCTCCTGGGTTTATTATGTCGACTGATTTCCTGATGATAAGATGTGATGGAGGGACTATGATCATATGTGGAAATATATAGCCAATCGTTTCTTATGGATGATTTTTGTTTTAGTTGGTACGGCAATCGTGATTTTTACAATCATGTTTTTTGTTCCCGGAGATATTACGCAAACGTTGCTGGGGTTTGATGCGACGGAAGCAGAACGGGAAGTTTTAAGAGTCTCACTGGGGTTGGACAAGCCGTATATTGTTCAGCTTATGCGGTATCTGTACAATTCATTTATTAAACTGGATTTTGGTACATCTTATGTATACAATGTTCCGGTTATGCGGGAACTGTTGGCCCGAATTCCCAGAACACTGATGCTTGGCACAGCCTGCATTTTAGTGAATGCATTAATTGGGATTCCGCTTGGAATGGTTGCAGCCCTGAATCAGAATAAATGGCAGGATACCCTGTGTATGGTTTTGTCGCTGTTGTTTGTTTCCATTCCGCAATTCTGGCTGGCTCTGCAGTTAGTTGATATTTTTGCAATCAGACTCAATTGGCTTCCGGCGTTTGGCATAGGTGGTATCAAATATTATATCCTGCCGGTTATCGCTGCTTCCATGGCAGGCGTGGCATCCAATGCCAGGCAGACAAGATCGTCCATGCTGGAGGTCGTTCGTGCAGATTTTATCGTTACGGCACGGGCTAAGGGGCTTAAGGAAAACCAGGTGGTAAAGAAACACATGCTTCCTAATGCGCTGATACCGGTTGTAACGGGTCTGGGCGTTGGACTTGGCAAATCGATTGCCGGTTCGGTGGTGGTAGAGACTATTTTTACGATTCCCGGTGTGGGGATGTACTTAATGACGGGAATCAACTCGAAAGATTATCCGGTGGTACAAGGTTCCGTGATTGTTCTTGCGTTTTTCTCGGCAATTGTTATGCTTCTCGTTGATATTATCTATGCAATGATTGACCCCAGAATTAAGGCCCAGTATGCCGGGCGGACAAGGGGGATGAGAAAATGAGAAAATTTCGGAAAGCTGCCAATAATTCCTATATGGCGGCGATGAACTCCGGTCATGAGCGTTCCCAGTCCTTGTTTTCACAGGTTGCAGGGCGTTTAAAAGAGAATAGGGGAGCAATGGCCGGTCTGATTATTATTATTCTTATCCTGATTGCCAGCTTTTTGGGACCGCTGTTTTGTACCTATGGATACAATGAGATGAATATGAGCCAGCGGTTTATGGCGCCGTGCTTAAAACATCTGTTTGGTACCGACGGCTATGGCCGGGATATCTTTGTCCGAATCTTGTACGGCGGACGTTATTCCCTGCTCCTCGGACTGTCGGGAGCATTGGTGAGCTTACTTCTTGGAATCGTTCTGGGACTTGTTGACGGATATATCGGAGGGGCATTTGACACCGTCTTCATGCGAATTATGGATATCTGGTCGGCAATCCCCGGTACGCTGCTTTCGATTATTATCTCCACTGTCCTGGGGTCAGGTTTTGGGAATACGATTATTGCCCTGGCCATTGGTTCGGTGCCGTTGACGGTCAGGCTGCTGCGGGGGCAGATCCTGAGCGTGCGGAAAGAGGAATACTTAGAGGCCGCTGCCAGTATCAATGCATCTGCCACCAGGATTATGTTCAAGCATATTCTCCCGAATGTGATTTCGCCGGTTATCGTCAGTACGACCATGAATGTTGGCGCGATTATCACCGCTGCCGCTGCCTTAAGCTATCTTGGGCTGGGCATTCAGCCGCCGAATCCGGAATGGGGAGCGATGTTGTCAGCAGGAAAAACCTATGCGACCATCTATCCGTGGCTGGTACTGTTCCCCGGCTGCGCAATTGCGATTATTGTTTTGTGTGTGAATCTATTTGGTGATGGGCTTCGGGATGCGATTGACCCCAAAATGAAGAATTGATGGAAAGGAGTATGAAAAATGAATGAGAAGGCATTTCTTTCCATCAATAATCTGACAGTTGAATACACCTCAAATAAGAAAGTGATCCATGCCGTGAATGGCGTGTCACTGCATTTGAATCATGGAGAGACGCTTGGACTTGTAGGAGAGACCGGAGCAGGAAAGACAACAATTGCCAAGAGCATTCTGCGGATTCTGCCGAATCCACCGGCCAGAATCAAAGGCGGTGAGATTTTTCTTGGTGGTGAAGATTTGATGAAAAAAGCAGAAAAAGAAATGTTAGATATAAGAGGAAATAAAATTGCAATGATTTTTCAGGATCCGATGACCGCCCTGAATCCTCTGCTAACGGTTGGCGAGCAGATTGCCGAGGTGATATCGATTCATGAAAAAAATCTGACCAAAGATCAGGCGGAAAAAAAGGCCATGGAAATGTTGGAAATGGTAGGCATTACTGCGGAGCGGTACATCGAGTTCCCCTTCCAGTTTTCCGGTGGCATGAAGCAGCGGGTGGTAATTGCAATGGCTCTGGCCTGCAATCCGCAGATTTTGCTGGCGGATGAGCCGACAACCGCGCTGGATGTGACAATCCAGGCGCAGGTGCTGCAGATGATCAAGAAATTGCAAGAGAAAAACGGAACTGCGATGCTGCTGATCACACATGATTTGGGAGTGGTGGCGGAGACTTGTGAAAACGTGGCTGTCATCTATGCCGGAGAAATCATCGAAAGCGGCACCAGAGAGGATCTTTTTGATCATCCGACGCATCCGTATACCTGCGGACTTTTCGACTCATTACCGAAATTAACTGTGGAAACTAAGCGGTTGAGTCCGATTTCCGGAATGACGCCGGATCCGTCCGATTTGCCAAAGGGATGTAAATTCCATCCGAGATGTAAATATGCAACCGAAACATGTACAGCAGGTGAGGTGCCAAATGTGGAAGTGACGCCGGGGCATTTTTGCCAATGCTGGAAATGTGTTGGGTATGAACAGGAGGGCAAATGATGAACCCGGTTATCGAAATTAAAGACTTAAAAAAACATTTTAATGTTGCGGCAGGCAAGAACCATGCTGTCGATGGAGTGTCCTTCAAAATACAGAAAGGACGAACGATGGGAGTGGTTGGGGAATCCGGATGCGGAAAGTCGACATTGGGAAGAACCATTATCCGGCTGCTTGAGCCCACCTCCGGCCAGATACTTCTGGGCGGTGAGGACGTGACTTTTGCAAAAGGGAAAGCATTGATTCATGCCCGGGAGAAAATGCAGATTATTTTTCAGGATCCGTATTCCTCTTTAAATCCACGTTTTACGGTGGAAGATACGATTGCGGAACCACTTCAGATATCCAAAAAGTATGGTTCTAAAAAGGAAATAACGGATGCAGTCATGGAACTGTTTCACCGGGTAGGAATTGATGACAGATTCCGCAGTGCCTATCCACACGAAATGGACGGCGGACGGCGGCAAAGAGTTGGCATTGCCCGGGCAATTGCGCTGAATCCGGAATTTGTCATGTGTGATGAGCCGGTTTCTGCACTTGATGTGTCGATTCAGGCGCAGGTGATTAACCTGCTGATGGATCTGCAGGATGAATTTGGGCTCACCTATATGTTTGTAACCCATGATTTGTCTGTGGTCAAGCATATCAGCGATGATATCAGCGTGATGTATTTAGGGCAGCTGATTGAGACAAGCCCGGCCAATGAATTATTCAGAATGCCGCTGCATCCATATACAAAAGCATTGCTGTCGGCGATTCCTTCGATTGATATCCATAATGGGATGAAGCAGATTATGCTAAAGGGCGAGCTTACTTCTGCGATTAATCCGCATCCCGGATGCCGGTTTGCGCCGCGCTGCCCTTATGCGAAAGAAGAATGTCATCAGCCGCAAAAGCTATATGAGGCGGAGAAAGATCATTTTGTTGCTTGTTGCAGAATCAAGGAAATTGGATGATTGTGCATATAGTGAAGCGAAAGGAATGGATATAAATATGTCGAAAAAATATTATGCGGTGGTCGGTCAATGGGGGTATGTCCAGACCGACCCGATGGGGATCTCGACCTATCGGTACGATTTGGAAAATGGCGATTTTGAGTTGATTGAGACGATTCGGGAGGACATTGTTTCCGGGCAGCTCTGTGTTGACACCGAGCGCGGAGTGATCTATGTCGTCAACGAGGTTGGACATATCCGCGGTGACTTAGGGGGCGGCGGATATGTCCTCGCCTTTCGCATGGATCCGGATACCGGCAAGCTCACGCTCCTCAGTGAGAAGCGGTCTCTTTCCACCGAACCCTGTTATCTGTGTCTCGACAGTACGAAGCAGTTTCTGCTTGTCAGCCACAACTCTGATCCGTTTCATGTCACAAAAATCCGGCAGTTGGAGGATGGCAGCTATACTTCCGATACGGTGTACGACGACACGGCGCTGGTGATGTTTCCGGTTGGCGAGGACGGCAGTCTGGGTGACGTGTGCGATGTCTCGATTACTTACGGCTGCGGTGCCGGCGGACCTCACTCTAAGAGCTTTGTCCATCCGGTCAGCGGGCATATCATGCACATTCAGGTCATATCCCGCCAGCATTCGGTCACGGGCAGCCCTGATGGGGAGCTTTATGCCGTCTGTGATCGCGGCATGAACAAAATTTACACCTATCGGATTGACCGGGAGAATGGAAAGCTTGTCCAGATGCACGAGTACGACGAATACAGTGAAGATATTGCCTGCAGCCCGCGCTACGGTGCATTCCACCCCACCAGGCCCTATTTTTATGCCAACAGTGAACGGGTTCCCTATATACTTGGTTACCGGTATAACTCGCAGGAGTGCACTCTGGAAAAGATCTGCCGCACAAAGGCGGTATTTGAGGACACAAAAATCATTTCCGGCTGCTGCGACCTGCTAATGCATCCCAATGGCAAATATCTCTACAGCACCAGTATGCCTGCTACCATTTCCATGCTGGCGATCGAGGACGATGGGACACTTACGCTGAAACAGAATATCGAATGCGGCGGTGACTACCCCCGCGCCATTTGCATTTCTCCCGATGAGCGCTTCCTGTTCTCCGGAAATAATCACTCGACGACCATTACGTCGTTTACAATTGCAGAAGATGGTACGCTTTCTCCCACCGGGAAGGTGTTTGCGGGGGCGGCGACCTCAGCAATGAAGATTTTCTCGCTGGATTGATCAGGTTTCCTCTTCCCAGTCGACAAGCAGCTTTTCCAGCATCTCATAGAGCTGCATTTGCTCACTGGGATTTAGGGTACTGAACCAGCTTTTCCTGTCCCTGGCCATGTTCTTTTGAATACTGTTGTTCCAGTTCAGGCCGGATTGCGTAATGCGCAGGATGACCATCCTCTTGTCGTTAGGGTCTTTCGACCGGGTGATGTATCCCTTTTTCTCCATCTTAGTGAGGACTTCACTCATTGAGCCTGGTTTTATTTCCAGCATGTTCTGCAGGTCATACTGTGACATCTCACCGACGGTCGCCAGAATGTTGACAATCTTTTTCTGGCCCATATGGCCGCTGCCCCGCATAAGATATAGTTTGCGGCTGCACCGTTCCCATGTGGCGAGGAGATCATTCTCTGCATTTTCGGTTACCGCTTTTTTTGTTTCAGTCAGTTCTTTTGTATTCATATTTTTCCTCCACAAGTATTTGCAATTGATTAGGTACCTTCTATAT
>Ga0153921_1000405_pt1 | contig 24163 bp, 29 predicted proteins | sample TSNJ005MetaG_FD_104691 | JGI IMG/M metagenome (GOLD analysis project Ga0153921, IMG submission 104691) | Attine ant fungus gardens microbial communities from New Jersey, USA - TSNJ005 MetaG | ecosystem: Host-associated > Fungi > Mycelium > Unclassified | place: USA: New Jersey, Brendon T. Byrne... | reverse complement strand
GACCCCACCCGCGTCGACGATCTGGAAGCGGTCGAGACGACGGGGATTCAGGTGCGGGTCGAGTACGACGAGGGCCTGGTGTGGGTGCAGGCCACCGCCGCGCCGACATCGGCGCGGGCCGTACCGCTGTCGGAAGTTGCGCCGTGAACACCGTCAACCGAGGGCGAGTTGCCCGCCACGAGAGGACCATTCGATGACCGCACCTGAACTGACCGACATCACTGTCGCATTGATCGACGACCACGACGTCGTGCACGAGGGCCTCGCCTCATGGTGCGCCGGCGCGACCCCACCGATCGCGGTCGCCGGACGATACCTGCGCCCGACAAAATTTCTGCGCGATCGAGCAGGTGGGCAGGGTATGCGTATCGATGCGGTGGTGCTCGATCTGCAGTTCGGGGACGGCTCGCCGCTGCCCGCCTTGGACATGGTGGGGACCCTCACCGACGCCGGATACCGGGTCATCATCTACTCCATGCGCAGTGACGCGGCGACGATCTTGGATTGCCTCGACAACGGTGCGGTGACGTATCTGACGAAATCGGAAGGCAGGCAACATCTTGTTCCTGCGATCGAGGCTGCCGTGACCGATCACCCGTATATGTCGCCGAGTATGGCCGGGGCGATGTCCGCGGACACCAGGGAATCGCGACCCAAGCTGACCGAGCGGGAACGTGAAGTGCTGATCCAGTGGTTCCGGACCGAATCGAAAAACTTCGCCGCCAAAGCCCTCTACATCACCGCATCCACCCTGGCCACTCATCTGGGACGGGTACGCACCAAATACGCTGCGGCCGGCCGGCCGGCGCCTACGAAAGCGGCACTCGTCGCTCGGGCCTTGCAGGACGGGATCATCAGCATCGACGACCTCTAACCGAGGATTCTGAATAATCCATTCGCCACAGTAAGCGCATTTCGACGACGTAGTCGTCTGATTGGATGACTACACAGGCCGGGTCTCTGTGTTAGAAAGGATGTTCGGAAATTTCAGTTAGAAGTAGAAAGTTGTTTCCGCCGCGGAGTATGCGAGTCGGATTCTCGGCCGACCTGAAAGTAGGAAACGATGACCGACTCTGATGGTGAGTCAATCGAGTTCGATGCCGGATTTACCCAGTCCTGGCAAGAGTGGTTTCTGTTGAATTTTTCATTGGTTCCATTCGTATGGAAATTGCTAGGCGGTATAATCATTGGTTCAATGCTGAGTGTATTATTTTTCGGACTCGATATTGCGGGCGTCATTTTGCTGTGCGGTGTGATCTTGTGTGTTCTTGTTGCTGCGTACAAACGTGCGATGGCTCCGCCGAAGATTCGGCACTTGCCGTCGCATATCGGGGTTATCCATGACGGCGAGCCTGTCTATCCTGTAACCGGATACACGTCGGACGGGCGAGCTGTTACTTCGGACGACTTCGTTTCAATTTCTCATTCCAGTTACAGCGCGCTTACTAACTCATTAGCGATTGCGGCTTTCGCATGCGGGTTCATTTTTGCCCCGCTCGCCATTGTGTTCGGCCACATCGCTCTGGGGCAAATTCGCCGGACAGGTGAGCAAGGGCATGGGCTTGCAGTGCTGGGCCTAATTCTCGGTTATTTCTGGGTGATTGCGGTTGGTGTGGTAATTGTGAGCGTGGCGTAGTTCGTTCGATTGTGCTGTCGATACTGATGCAATCTCCTGAGCTATCGATAGATTCCGAGTAGTTTGATCTCAGGCAAAACATTTGAACAGGTCGACCGTTACTCGCGAACTGCCGATTCCTTCGTCGATGCAATGCCGATGCCGATGCCGAGAACAGGGAAGGTGTGTCTCCCGACGAAGCGCCTTGCTGGGGAGTGCCGAATTATCTCGATAACTTTTTGTGCTGTAAGAACGTACCCTTGCCGCCTGGCTGAGCGCACTTGAACCGTCACGGTGAACCACCTTGTATAATTTCATGGACAAGTTGTGCGATATGTGTTTCAAACAGTACGAAAAACACGTATGTCGATTCAGCGCCGCGTATTCCCCAAATGTTTCCCGAAATGAGGGCAGGTTGTCCGTTAGGTAGGGCGCCAAAGGTGGGAAGTTGTTGGGATATCCGAGCCTTCAATAGTTCTGTATACCCGTGTCCGTGAGGCGTATCGAAGCTTTCCTGGTTTCCCCAATTGGCGGGATCTATACCTAGGAAGTCATCCATGCTGTCGGGGCGCCAGGAATGCTGGCGTGCATCGATCAGGAATGACGTTGAACGTGGAGGGACGTTCATCTTTCGATAGAGTGATTCGAGCTTGTCGATTCCGAGGTTACGTTTCCGGACTTCTTCTGACGGGTACCCGTCGCTCTTGTTTAAAGAGTACAAAGTTACTGCTTTTCCAAGGTCTCCGTAAGACCCCCATGAATATATTTTTGGGCCACTTATGTTTGTTTCCCAGCAATTCCCAACTATTTGACTCTTCGCGTATGGCCCAGCGCCGAACCGGCGGATAGGGATCGATGGATCGTAGCTTATTACCGGCCAGCTTGGAATTTCATTTTCTTGGAGGATGCTCACTGCGGAAGCCAAGGTCGCTTCGATTTTTTTGGACGCGGATTTCCATTGCGCATCCCGGATTCGGTCATCAGCATCGTAGGATTCGCGTAATCTCGCGTTTTCGGACATCGAAATTTTCGTTAGCCGTTGAAAATGTTCGTCGAAATTCACGTAAAAGTTCCTCTGTCTGAAGGATGGGCCTGAATCCATAGCCTTATGTCATGACCCGAAGCCGCTGCTTCCCACGGACCCTGTGCTGCCTGGAGTTTCGGGTTCGGTCGGAGCGTCTGCAGTGGCATCGTTTTCGCTGATCACGATGACGCTATCGGGCTGGTCGGGAGCGGTTGACGATACGCGGAGGGGCACGGCGAAGCGTTGGTTGGCGCTGTTGGTGGCGACGAGGTGGTGGTCGCCTTTCGCGAGAGCTCCGGGGACGGTGAACTCGAACGCAGCAAGTCCGTTGTCGTCGGCAACGACAGTACCCAGATGAATCGGGTCGGATTCGATGGAAAGGTTATACGTCATCCCTGCGGCACCTGTGAGGATTCCGGTACCTCGGCCGCCGGGTTTGAATTCGTGCCATTGCCAGCCACCGTATTCGTCGAAGGTGTCGGTAGGGACGGTATATCCCAGTTTCCCGATGATCGCCGTGGCGCCGCAGGTTGTTGAAGCGATGCGTCGCACGCCGACACCGGGAATGGTGCAGTTCATTGACGTCGTCTGGTAATTAGTGTGTCGGTTGTACCCGATTTCTGTTGCTTGAGCGGCTCCGAGAGGAGCCAATACTCCACCTCCGAGTGAGACGACCAGCGTTGCACCCATTTTCAGGTTGGCTGATGTGTCGCAGACGAGGTCGACGTTGGCGCATATGGAGGTGAACAGCGATTTGTTGTTTCCGTTGTTGATCCATGTGTCCGTTGCTGGATCTACTGCAGCGCCTCCGATCCTGCGTGCACCGGTGCCTGTGGTGTCGATGAGTTCGGGGAGTTGTCCGCCGATTCGGCTCGGGTTTCCGTAGTAGACGATCGAGACGACATTTTTGAAGTCGTCTATGTCGTTTTCTCGTTGTACTGCGGCTGCGGCGGTATTGATCACGTCTGCCCCTTGCGAGTAGCCCGCCAGGATGATCTTGGTAGCTTTTCCTTTGCAGTCATCGTTGATTTCGCTGAGTTCGGCGCGCAGTTTGCTTGCGCCTTTTTGGAGCGATTTCAGATAGGCGTCGCCGTTTGCCGCGTAGTCCTGGACCGGTATCGCGGAGTAGACAATGCCCGCCCCGCGTAGGTCGTCTGCTTTACCCATTCTCTGCAGAATACTTCTCAGTGAACTGTATTGGGCGTCGATCGGCTTACCCATGCCGCCGTCGACAGTGTCCAGGGGATACGTCGACGTTGACGGCAACGGTCCCTGCGGAGCTTCGCTGGACCCACGCACGCCGAGATAGTTAATCGATTTGCACAAGTCGTCGTTTCTCCGCGCTAACACGACGTTTGACGGTTTGGGCTGATCAGTGGTGGTTCCGTCTCCCAACTGGCCACTCTTGTTTCCGCCCCAGCATTTAACGGTGCCTCCGCGCATCAGCGCACAGGTTTGTGACCAGCCAACTGTGATCGCTTTGACTCCGGAGAGGTTCGGTGGTGTGTCATTGTCGTTTTCACGAACGATCACCGCATCCGGATACGACTCACGAAGTGGAGAGTTGGGAGGGGTGATGTAGCCCCGACCGAGTTGGCCATTGAAGTTGCTTCCCCAGCACTGCATGGTCGAGTCGTGCATTAACGCGCACGTATGGCTTCCGCTGGTTTCGATGGCGATGGCTCCGGAGAGTTCGTAGACCGGGGCGGGGGTGAAGCGCTGGGTCGTAGTGCCGTCGCCCAACTGGCCAAAACTATTCGCGCCCCAGCATTGCGCCGTGCCGCCAGCCATCAGGGCGCATGCCACCCCGGCCGAATCGCCAACAGTGATATCGGTAGCTCCCGAGAGTCCGACCACTTGCAGCGGAGTTGCACTCGGGCCAGGGAAGTCGGGGCCGGGTCCGGACAACCCGGAGCGGGAGCCCCAGCATTGTGCCGTGCCCCCTGGCATCACCGCGCAGGTTTGAGCGCCACCAGCTGCGATGGACGTGGCTCCCGAGAGCCCGACCACATCGACGGGTCTGGATCGGTACTCGGAATCAGTGCCGTCGCCCAATTGGCCCAAGGGGTTGTTGCCCCAGCATTTGGCGCTACCTCCGGCTAGTAGCGCGCACGTCCATGCCGGACCGGTCGCGATAGCGGTGACGCCGGAGAGTCCCACCACGTCAACGGGGGTCGTACGGTTGGTGGTGGTGCCGTCACCCAACTGACCAGCGGAGTTGTAGCCCCAGCACCTCACTGCGCCGCCTGTCGTCAGCGCACACGAATGCGCCCAGCCGGTCGCGATGGCGATGACGTCGAAGAGCCCGAAAACGTCAACGGGGGTCGAACTGTTCGTGGTGGTGCCGTCGCCCAGTTGAGCGTAATCGTTCAGGCCCCAGCATTTGACCATACCTACGATCATTACCGCACATGTATGGGCGCCGCCGGATTCGACTGCAGTAACTCCCGAGAGTGCCCCCTCTGTTGAGACACCAGGATCGGCGACCGCACGGCCCCCCAAATCCGGAACAACAGTCAACCCGAACGTGACAAGGACTATGACCGCAAAGAGCAGCAGGTTCCTGATACGAGAACGTCCGAACAGACCGGCATTCATCAACATGTTCCCATCTGGCAGTGAAGCGGTGTGCTCGTAGATAAATCAGTCCTTGCGACACAAGGAAGTTTTCCGGAATCTATCCGAGGATTGAGCGGTCCGGTATCGGTTGTTCGGATGACAGATACGAGCGAAAGCTGCGGAGACGATTGAACGCCCACGTTCCGTTGCAAACGGAGCGCAGTTGTTGACCCAACGCAATCAACGGTGCTGGTTGTGCGAGCAACGCCGCACCTGTACCCGGGACGGTGGTCAGTGGGAGTGCCGTGACTGCACGCTGCCGGCGGAATGGTGACGCCTGTCCGGCGGTCGGCCACCTTCGGTGTCCCCCGAATCGAACTCCGCTGCGCTCCGTTCTGTGAAAAGCATTGATTTGTTTTCCTTAACGTCTTTGGTGGGCGGTTTCGGGTTGTTGCTCGTAGGTTCGGAGCTGCCTGGGGATGCTGCGGTATGGCTTATTTGTTTTCGCTGCGTGTATGGCCGGAAGGGAATGGCCGCCGCGGTGTTCTCGACGACGCGACTGCTTATTGAGAGATGCGACTTGATCGCTGTTTAAGGACACGACAGAGAGGTCGTCCACCCAGGTGTAAGCCCGATCCATGGCGAAACGAAGGTGAAGGGGAGCGCGTGTGAGGCAACTGTGGGCAGGAATCGATGCAGGTAAAACCCATCATCACTGCGTGGTGATCGACAGCGGCGGAACACGATTACTCTCACGACGGGTCGCCAACGACGAAACCGAGCTGAGCGTCTTGATCGACGACGCACTGGGCCTGTCGGAGGGTGGTGTGGTGACGTGGGCGGTGGATCTCAACAATGGTGGAGCTGCGTTATTGATCGCGCTGATGGCCAATCGGGGGCAGCGGTTGCTCTACATCCCAGGCCGGGTGGTCCATCATTCCGCTGGTGGTTATCGCGGTGACAGCAAGACCGATGCGAAAGACGCTGCGATCATCGCTGATCAGGCGCGGATGCGTCGTGACCTGCATCCGGTGCGGGCCGGCGACGAGATCAGTATCGAGCTTGCCATTTTGACCTCGAGGCGGACGGATCTGATGCGAGACCGTACCCGCACCATCAACCGACTCCGTGCATTACTGGGCACATATTTTCCGGCGTTGGAGCGGTCGTTGGACATCAGTAACGTCAAAGCGACGTTGATCTTGTTGTCGGGCTATCAGACGCCGGACGGGATCCGCAGGCTCGGCCAGGCGCGGTTGGAGGCGTGGCTGCGCAAACGTAAGGCCTACAACGCTACTCAGATCGCCGCGAAGGCGATCGGCGCGGCGCAGTCGCAGCATGTGCGGGTTGCGGGTCAGGATGTGGCAGCGACCACGGTGGCGAAATTCGCGGTTCAGGTCATGAACATCGATGCGGAGATGGCCGAGCTGGATCGTGATATCGAGGAAAGGTTCCGTCGGCATCGTCATGCGGCGGTGATCGAGTCGATGCCCGGGTTCGGGCCGGTGCTCGGGGCGGAGGTTCTCGCCGTTACCGGCGGCGATTTCACAGCGTTCGAGACGGCGGATCGGTTGGCGGGTATCGCGGGTTTGGCGCCGGCACCTCGTGATTCGGGTCGGGTGAGCGGAAACCTCCGCCGCCCAAAAAGATACGATCGCCGCCTGCTGCGGACGTTCTATCTCTCGGCGCAGTTGAGTCTTCGAAATTGTGCGGCGTCTCAGACTTACTACGCACGCAAACGATCCGAAGGAAAACGGCATACGCAAGCAATTCTTGCTCTCGCACGCCGCAGGTTGAACGTGTTGTGGGCGATGCTCCGCGATAACGCGGTCTATCGGCCGGAGCCGACTACCGCATTGGCCGCCTGAGCAACCGGTCTACGCGGAGACGGTGCAACGTCCGAGTCATTCCGAGGCGGCGGAAAGTTGATTGTCCAGGGTGGTGAAGAGCCGACTCCCCAGGTTGGAGATCGCCTCCATGTCGCCTGGGGTTCCCGGTTGCCAGGGAAGCACCAGTCGGTCCCTGGCCTTGTCGACGTACCGCGGAATCACGTGCAAGTGGAAATGAAAAACCGTCTGCCAGGCGTCGGCGCCACAGCAGTTGAGCAGGTTCACCCCGTCCGCACCGAACTCGCTGACTGCTGCCTTGGCGATCCGCTGCGCTGCCAGAGTGACATCGGTCAGGTCATCGGCCGGGATCTCGAACAGATCTTTGCTGTGCCGCTTGGGAATGACCAATATGTGACCATCCGAGCCCGGATTGATATCCATGAAAGCAAAGGTCGTATCGTCCTCGGCCACTTTCACGCTCGGGACTGTGCCGGCCGCGATGCCGCAGAACACACACTGATCGCTCATGGCCACGCAGTTTAGCTCTAAGCTTCCCGGCTCAACCCTTGGACCTGCGTAGCCTTCGGCTCCGCCCCGACGGGAACGGCCTGCGGCCGTGCTTGACAAAACCTATTGAGATTCACTTCTGGCTTTCCGATTCTCGTCGGCGGTGACCTGCGGGCGTGGGGTCGGGACGACGGAGTCGTTCGCGTCGGCGGTGACCTGCGGGCGTGGGGTCGGGACGACGGAGTCGTTCGCGTCGGCGGTGATCATGCCGAGAGTCGAGAGCAGGGACAGGCCGGCGACGGCTTCTTTGTCGTCGAGATTGATGTGCGCGACCTTCAACGCTTCAGCCAGCGCCGCGGTGGTCAACCCGACGGCAGCGACGGGCATCGCAATGGCGCGCTCGAATTCGATCAGATCGGCGCCGGCCTCGTCGGAGAGGGACACCGCGAGGGACTGCGCGAAGGCAACCAAGCGTTCGTCGGTGAAATCGCGCTGCGCGGTCTGGCGACTGACTCGCATCAAGGTCGCGTACTCGGAGACTTTGTCGTCGAGGATATTCCGGGCTTGGTGTCGGTGATCGTGAGCCCGAGATCGAGCAGGGCGGCCCGGAATTCGGTGGATCGAGTGTGGAGCCAGGTCGGTCGTGGACTCATCGCTGCTCCCTTGAGGTGAGGCTGTGGTTGTCGAGGTGAGCTTAGATCCTGATCGGTAAGAACCCCATCCCTTGCCGATCGGTCTCAAGTGGCGACCTGTTTCCCATTTTCTCGCGTCACCAACGTCCGTGCCTCGTACATCTAGACGTATGGAACAACCGTGAATGCCAGACGCCGCGTTCTGTCGATGAACTGGCTTTACGCTACTCATGTAATCGGCTAAACGTCCGGTATGTTCCACAGGTGGAGATACGGGCCCTGGCATGGACTTTCCCTGCACTGCTGTTGATCGCGGCGAGTGCAATAGCCTGCTCCCCACGCGCCGAACCGATTGCCACGGCGGATGAACGCAATCAGGCTCAGGCTGACTGCGAGAAGCTGGGGATCGAGTATTACGCCAATGTCCTCGAAGGTGTTCAGATGAAGTCGGTATACACCCATGACATCCAGATTGAAGACCTGGTGAATGGAGGACTCAGTATCAGCGGCTGGACGAAAACCGACGATTACCATCAGAAGGACAGATCGTTCTTCTGTGTCGTCAAGAAGGTCGATGGCGAATTTCAGCCAGCCAAATTGAAATAGCCGGGGCAACGGTGCCTTCGGCGCCGTTTGCCCGCTCCGCGGCCCCGAGTGGTCGGCAAGGTCGTCGGATGAGTTGCCTCAGTTCAGCAGATCGGGACCTTCGGCCCGTCCACCAACATTCCGGGCACTACCGCGTGTTCTCCTTCGTCGCCCACGCGCTCCGACGACTTTCAACCCGTGGCTTCGCCTGAAAGTGATCTCCGGCGACCCGCGCAATCCTTGCCGCCAGCGCCGTAATCTGGATGACCGGACACTGGATCTGGGCATTCAAAACACAAAGTCTGGCGCACCCGCCTCGCAGACCGCCTACAGCCTCACCGGACTCCACCTCGCAGCCATCCCACCATCCTCACCAACCGCACCGCCAAACCGGTCCTAATTACGACGGCCGAGATTTGGCAATCAGTTCCGCCGCCAGTTCCGGCAGCGGTTTCAAAAGGAACGGCCTGTTTGAGACCGAGACATACTCAACCATGTCAAGCTTGCCATCAGATTCGAGGCGCTCAAACCACGCACGATCGCCGTCGAACGTCACGATATTCTTGACGATCCAGCTGTCAAACAACCCTCCGGCGGACTGGCTGGTACCAGACTTTTGAAGCCACCGATTGAAATCAACCTTGCAAAATTCGCCCCCATCCGTGACCCCGACACCAGTTACATATCCGTCTTCAGAATGAGTCTCGACCATCCACAACTCCGGGGTCATCGAGTACGCGTACGTATAGATGTGCTGCGCCCTCCGTAGCATCCGGGCAGGAACTTCCGTGAAAGTCGATTCGCACTGCACAGCTCGGCGAGGAGGCACATTGTATTTCCGCATCAGGTCAACGAACTGAACCAGCTGCAAAGAAATTTCCTGATCTCTATGCGATGTTGCTGCAATTGACGCCCGCCTCTCAGTGGCAATGCGATTTGCGTGATCTAAGGCAGCTTGCTCGAAATCGTCACCCATGGAGGATTAATATCACATTATCCGAGTTGGCGTGACATTAACTATATGCGACCACGCCTTAAAGTAGGATTCGCCAGCGGAAAATCCACTTCAGCTTGTCTTGAACCGAGCAGTTCCTCGGCGCCTACCGTCTTGCCGACGAGACCCTCGGATCGTCCGAGCCATAAAGAGACTGTTGACTGGGTCCTTGGAATGCAGCCAGCAGCATTCCTGGCTGATCATCAGTTCAAGCCTGTCTGCGATGCGAGCAACTTCGATGTCGCGTTCACCAAGCAACGGTGCGAGCTGGGTGGTCTTCCGCATCTGATGTGAGGCGATCTGTTGGTGGAGCTTCCAGTGATAGTCGAGGTGACACTGGGTATCGAGTAAACACCCGGTTGCGGTCGACTTGCTGTTACGACCGTGATTCCCTGGAAACGACCAATGTTCACACCTGCTGCATCCGTCGTTGTTTACGCCGAAAACTTAGATTATGTCAGATGATCTGCGAGAGATTCTGCACTGCAATGGTTTACGCTTGTGGAGACGTTGATCGCTGCCAAGTCGAGGCCCGTAGCCAACGCTGAGCGCTGCACCGCTCGATACCCTCTTTCCGGGTCGAACGCGGTTCGGGCAACATTGGCGTGATTCTGCACGCCGGGGACGCCGGTGAGTGGACTGGCGAACTTGCAGAACCTGCGCAGTGCCGTTCATACAGAGCGAGTGCACTGTACGTCTCACAGACGGCCGGTGGGCGGACCGGGGCCACAGTAGGAAGCGTGCCCTGCGGGACTGTCAGCCGTTTGTTTATCGGCGTTTACTCGTTCCGGGCAGACCGCCGGAAACGACGGAGCGGATCCCTCCGGCCGGGGCCGGCCTTCCACAAGGCGGAACCTTCCTCGCAACAGGGAGCGGCTTCGGACCTAGCCGCACGTACAGTTGCCGGCGCAGTCGACGCGCTTCGGCCACCAGTTCGCGCTCACGCTCAGACAAGGCGCGAGCAGATGCGACGCCGTTCGCCGTTCGTAAGAACTGCTCCACCTGCTTCAACTCGGCACGTGCAACCCTCTGACGTTTGCTTTCATGTGGCAGCTCTACCGAATTTTGCTTCTTCCGTCGTCGGCCCATATCGGATGTTCTCACACCTCTCCGACACCTGGGGCCGGCTTCCCTTTGTGGATAGCTGCGCCGTCATCGTGAGAGGAATCAAATTCAATTCCTTAATGCCGCAGGCGTATCGCGAAGGACTTTCCCTTGCCAGCGGTAATGATAAAGGTGCGGCAAGGTAAGTTTTCGGCGAGCCCAGTGGACCGATCAGAACGAGGAAGTGACGTACGTGGCTAAAGATGGTTGGGAATTCTCGCGGGTCAGCAATGCGTCGAGCGGCGCACTGGAATGGCTCGCCGTCACGCGACTGGGTGCACGCGCGCGATCGACCGCGAAAAAGTGTGGACGCTGCTGCCGAAAAGTCGCATGTTCCTCGCCAACTGGTTCCTGACCGCGGACTTCGGACGAGAAGACGACGCGAACGAATGGGTGTACGAGAACATCGACTCCACCGAAGCACGGGAGGTGGCACTGGAGGTACCGCAGCCATCGACCGAGGTCGTGACTCGATTGACCCACCCCGAGTCGTCCCTGACACTGAATCAGATCGATCGGCACCCCGTGGACAAACTCCTGGGCAAGCGAGTAGCAGACAAACTCGAAAACCGTACGTGAACTACCTGCACAGCGTCCGCCGCAGCCGAATCGACGAACCTGGTCTTCTACGGCCCATCACGCCAAAATCCAGGAAGAATCTAGGAAGAGCGCAGCCCACTATTTCACGTCGATAATTCGGCGGAGTTGGTGATGATTAAGGGAAGTCAGAACTGATTCCACCATGTGGCAAAGGCGTTCCAGGCTGTGCTGGCCCACCCCCAGACGGGAGGCATGACAAACAGGTCAGGAAAGTATCCGAGCATCGTTCGTCTCCTCAGAGTGGATTCCACCAGGCGGCCAGTGGCAGCAAGAATGCGTACCAGAACAGAACTTCTTCGGGGAAATCAGGTAGGCGTCCGATCATGTGTCCTTCCTTTCCTGGCTTACTTCGTTCATCGCGGCTGATAGTGGCGCGTTACGGTGCAGGCGCTGTGCACAGGAAGTATTCCGGCCCAAGACACCCCCCGCGAAGACACGCTTTACCGCGGTCCACCGCCGGTGCTCGCGCTGTCGTTCTGACCTACGCATATGACTCCCGTACGGCTACCGGTGGTAGGGACCGTGGGTGCTCCACCCAGGCATATGGGGTTGTAGTTCGTCATGACTGCAGGATGTGGTGAGGAGGAGGCGTAGAGGTCCTTTTATGGGGTCGATGCGCTCGGCATGTTCCTGAATCCAGGCGGCCCATTTTCGCGCCTCCTCGCCGTTCTCGTCGTCGAGTTGTTCGGCTCGCTCCGCCACCTCCTCTGCGTAGGTACGCATCGCTGCGGCGGATTGCCGGCGGTCCAGTTCGTCGCGGAGTCGGTCAGCGTTGCGTTCGTAGCTGAGTTTCGTAAACGCCTCCTGCTTGACTTCCTCCCACCGAGTTTCGCGGATCTCTGAGCGTCGTACTTCCTCCTGACGTGACCAGTCGGCTTCGGCTTCAGCGATCTCGAGTTTGCGGACAAGCGTCGGCAACTGTTCTTCGACCGTGGCACCGTCGGTATCTCTGAGAGATGCGATGACCTGGTCTTCCCAGGTCTTTGTGAGCGTCACTTCCAGCTTTCCGGATGCTTGGAAATACTTGTTCGCCGTCGTTCGCTCAGCTCGGGTGTAGTAGTCAGTCTCGGTCGTATACGCCTGCACGTGGCGTCCTCCTCCGCGTTGGTCGAGTTCGCGGATCGTGACGACAAGTTCCCTCGACGGAAACCGGAGTGTCAGATCGGGACCGGATTCACCCCGCCCCCGGTGTGGCACCTTCGCCGGAACCGTCCAACCGAGTTCAGTTGCCGCTGTTACGAGGGCTTGCAGGAAACGCGCAGCGCGAGCGATCTGCGCCTTGGAGACCAATGCCTTCTTGTCTTGAAATGCAGCAACGGCGGGGTGGGGGTTTCGAAGCTGACGGGGCACGGAGAACGCGCGCACGGCAGTTAACACTTCGAAATCTGGCTCCAAATAGACAGTCACGCCCAGAACAGGGTCCATGCGCGTTGGTTCCTGGGCCACACGCTGCCCGTCGGGCAGCAGACCCGATTGCGACGCGAGACAGTTCTGTAGGCGCTGGACATCCTGAGAATCGAGATCAGGCCCCAGATCGAGACGTCCCCCGGCTGCGACGACATCGCGCAGCAACGCCGCAGCCTTCTCACGGAGTTGCTGTTGTTCGTGTTCTCGCTTCAGCTGATCCTGTTTCTCCCGAAGAGTGCGCCTGCGTTCTGCTTCGATGCGGTGGGCTTCCTCCTCGAGACGGCGGGTGCCGTCCGGAGTGATCCGCGCGGCCCAAGTCTTCCCGCTACCGGAGACACGAAGGAATCCGCGGTTGTGGAGCGAACGAGCCGACACACGATGCGAGGGACCTTCATAGACACCTTCTTTGCATCCGTCGGCGACCCATTTCAACAGGTCGAACTGGGTCACGGTCAGATGATTCATTGCTCGCCCCACTACCACTCCTGTCCTCGGAAATTTGCACCATTTTCACTGATTAGGCCATAGATTCGTCAATGGCTGCAGAGCGCCCGTTGGCAATCCCCGCAGGCGCCGAGAAAATCATCACCGGACAGCTCGTATTCGTCGAGGCAGCCACCGGGTTGTGTCTCGCGAGCCTTTGATTGCATCACCCGCACCGGACTGCCCCGGTGACTTGATGCATGACATTGAAGCATTAGTGCGCGAATTATGTGCCATACTGAAGTGGACCCCTGGTTGATCGCCGACTTCGGGCACCGCCACAGGAGGTTCACCCATGGTTCCGGACTCGCCCGCTGACGCCCTCGGCTCGCATGCCGCAGGTCTCCGCGACCTGATCGTTGAGACCGTGCTGTCCAGGCACGCACTCTCGGCCGAGGCGCATCAGGTCTCCGAGTCGCGATATGCGATGGGGTTCGGCAGCCAGTGGCGGGACCTCCTCGACGACACCCGCGACGCGCTAAAGGACAGGGGCTTCCGGTCCTTCAGGCTTGCCCCCGGCGGTCACGAGGTCCCGGTGGTCAACGACAGCTTGGTGTATGTCTGGCGAGTCCCGAACACCCCGAATGCTGTCAGCGAGTTTGCCTCAAGCCCGACCCGCAGAAACGGGTTCGTGGCCGAACCGCTCGACCCGACACTGTGGGATCCCAGCCTTGCCGAAGATCACGAGGTAGTTGCGAACATTCCTGACGAGGGCGATCTCGGTCCCGTGCTCAGGGCGGTCGGCGGCGCCATGCCGCTGGTGCTCGTCATGGTTCAATCGACGCCACGCCAGCTGCATTCGGTCGAGTGGGCGGTTGCCGTGCTCGACGATGACGGCAAGGTCGAGTTGCGCGGGCAGGAGTGCATCTGGGAGCCGGAGCTCGTCACAGACGATGTGGCGTCCGATGTGGAGTCGTTCGATAGCGGCGTGCCGGTCGCGCCGGTCGTAGCGCTGCAAAAGCAAGACCGGACGCAAACCGATGGGTGAGGACAGCCCCGGCTTGTTCGACCGCCCTGCTTCAGGAAGCGGCCGGTTCGAGCCTGCGCGGCTGATTCAGGCCCGCGTCCGACTCGGCGTGAGCAAGACGGAACTAGCTGGCGAGGTGGGCGTTTCGGCCGCTGCGATCGGCCAGTACGAGGCAGGTGTCAACTCGCCTCGGCCCGAGGTCCTCGAACGGTTGGCGAGCACACTCAAGGTGCGCCCCGGGTTCTTCGGTATCGGTCGGCCGCTCGCGCGCATCGACACCGTGAACGCGCACTTCCGCAGCCTGCGCTCCGCTCGCGTCAGCGATCGACAGAAGGCGTTGGCCACAGCGACGTTGGTGTGGGAGCTGACGTTCGCGCTTGAGCGGTACGTCAAGCTGCCCGACGTGGATCTCCCGGTCTTTCCAGTCCGTAGGACGCCGGCTGAGGCCGCCGCCCTCCTGCGGCGGCACTGGGATCTACCCGACGGGCCGGTCAGGCATCTGGTAGCCACGGCCGAGTCTCGCGGCATCGTCGTCTCTGTACGGCCGCTGCGTGAGATCGACGCCGTTGATGCGTTCTCCGTCGTGATCGTCGACCGGCCGATCATCATCACCACGCCCCGCCGGAGCGAGAATGTTTTCAGACACAGGTTTTCGATCGCGCACGAAATCGGGCACCTGGTGCTGCACGCCGACTCAGGAGAGCACAGTGCGGCCGTCGAGAAGGAGGCTGACGAGTTCGCGGCCGCGTTCCTCACTCCGGCAGCGGCGATGGATATGGTGCTGCCTCAGCGCCTCGATCTCGCAGGGTTGGACCGGCTCGGGCGGACCTGGGGCGTCTCGCCGCACTCGCTTGTCCGCCGGATGGTCGAGCGCGGCCGCACCACGGAGTCCTCGGCGCGGCGGGCTTACCAACGCCTGGCCATGACCAACGATCCGTTGGCCGATCCCACGAGCGCGTACCCGGGGGAGATGCCATCGCTCCTGAAGAAGGCCGCAGAACTCGCAGGCGACCACGGGGCAGGTGTTCCCGCCCTCGCCGAGGCGTTAAAGCTCAGCGCCGGCCAAGTCCGTGACCTGATCGGCGATGCAGACCAGCGCCCGATACTGCGTCTTGTCGGCAGCGAGGACTGACGGCCGGGGCATCGCCTGGCCGGCGGCCGGACACCTTCGGTGTCCCCCGAAATGAACTCCGCTGCGCTCCGTTCTGTGAAAAGCATTGATTTGTTTTCTCACTTCTGGCCTTCCGATTCTCGTCGGCGGTGACCTGCGCGCAACCCCTGGCGGCGCAAGCGCCGGCCGGTGGCTCCGAGAAATTTTTCGTCACTCGCACGCTCCCGCCGAAAATTTTCTCGGCCCAGGGGTGGCACTCCGGCCCCCTCATGCCGACCCGATTCTCCTTTGCCAGAAGGCGAAAAAATTGGCGGGGCACGTGGCCCGGTCACTTTCACAGGGCAAGAGGAACAACATGCAGAACATCCGTTTGAGGACCGCCACCGACGTCTTGGCCGCAATCCCGGCATTGCTCGGATTCGTCCCCGCCAATTCCGTCGTGATGATCGCTCTCACCGGATCACCGGCCACCCTCGCGTTCGTTGCGCGCACCGATGTCATCGGTGCCGCTGCGGCAGCCGACTACAGCACCGCACTCGAGCAAGCTGCAGTCACGTCGGTTATCTGGGTTGTCGTCGGCACCGGACCGGTGGCAGCCGCCGGACTCGATCAGATCGAGGCAGCGCAGCGCGAGCTCGACAGCAGGGGAATCCGCAGCGTCCGCACCCTTGTCGCCGAGTCTCTCGAAATCGGAGCGGAGTGGTTCGACACCAACGGCGAGGAGAGCGGACGCACTGCAGACCCGATCCTCTCGGAGGTCAGCATGAACCGAATCATGAGCGGACGTCAGACGTCGAGCAGCCGCGCCGAGATCGAAGCCCGTTACCGTGAGGACACGGCCGCCGACATGGATGCCGGCCGCGACGCTGCAGCCGAGCAGGGCGAGGACTTCGCACGAAACACGATCACGGAAATCGCCGCAGTGGTGCGCAATTTCGAGGTTCCCAGTCTCGACCTCGCCGCCCGCGCCGGATTGTGCGCTGCAACGGACCCGCACCACCACGACGCCATGATCGGAATCGTCACGATCAGCCCGCAAGCCGCAGCGGACGCCTTCGGCACCATCGCCGCGCACCTAGGCGGAAACTGCCGAGTCCAGATCGTCACCTTTGCCGGTTAGCCGTGTAGGTCGATGCCGCCGGACTTGCGCTCGGATAATTGGAGCGCCGGTCGTTGCGGCTTCGGTGCGAGGATCAGGGAAGTGGGTCATTCAGGGTTCAGTCTGCCGCCCCGTTACGGATAGTCCAGGCGCGGTGCTCTCACCTCCGTCGCACAACGCTTACGTTGTGCGAGTCGACTGACGATGGTGGGAAGGAAGAAACTACAGGTGGGAGTGATTCAAATCTGATCACGTCACTTGCCGCCTACGCGATGTACACCCAGTGGCCGTTCGAGCATTGCTGTTTCCGTCCGTCGGGGGTGTACGTGATGACATCTTGTTGGGCGGCTTCACATGGTCCTGCGACAGCGCCACCTCCACCGTTGGTTCCGGGAGGCCGCGGTGGATTGTTCACAGCCTCGAATTGGTCTGCGCAGTACTGGGTCCATGATGTCGACGTCCCATCGCTATAGAACGTCTCACCACGGTTGTAGATGTTTTTGTCGGTTCCGCACCAGCTGATCTGCTTTTGCCGTGGTTGGTTGGCTTCGCGCTCGTTCTGAAGGACGTCGTCGTGCTGGTCCTGGCAGTACTGTGACCATCCGGTCTGTGTTCCATCGGACCAGTACGTTTCGATGGGTCCTAGCCCCAGCTGGCAGGACACGATCACTCGCTCCGGGTCTGCGATGGGTCCGGCGGCAGATTCTGTGGTCGGCGCGGGAACCTCGGTTGTTGGTGGGGCCGATGATTGCAGCGTCATGGGTAAGGCTGATTCCGTGGTCGTCGTATCTGATGAGGGTGGTGTGGTGGGTGCTTGCGGGGCCCCATTCTGGCTGCAGCCAGCAAGTAGCGACAGGGCAACTGCCACGAAAACCAAACGCGCTTTCACAGTGCAGACTCTCCTTCTAGTTGGTATTGGTTGGTACGCAGTATTATTCGAGGCTGCCGAAAATTCTTGATGGTGGAAACATAAATATGCTCTGACTGAACCCACGATCCGGCGGACGAGACCTTCGGCGACAGTACGGTCCCGCTCGAGTATTTCGCCCATTTCCGGTCACGTCGGCGGAGACTGACCGCGGCTGAACGGGGGTCCCGAGACGGCCGACCGGTTCGCGGTCTGGCGGGAGGTCGCCGCGACCGGGTGTTGCCGCCTGAAAAGGCGAACAATCCGAAAGCGTTCGGAGTAGCAAATCCAAACTGATTGCGCGCTGCGTTTTCAATCAACTCGACAGTGCCGCTCGTAGGGGATCGAAATGTGGGGAAGCGTAGACGAATTCCTGCGCACTCGTATCTGGCCTCGTTGTACAGAAGAGCAGTACCGGCGCATCACGTGTCTGGCTTTATCTACCAGGTCGAGCGGTAGCAGATCTGACCCGTTGGTGTGACAATCGCGGTTGATCACCGGCTCGTCGTGGGTGGCGTGTCATGTGCGTGAGTCTTCAGGCTCGATAGGGGTGTGTCCGGTGCAGGGTAGGTAGTCGGAGTTTCCAGGCTGGATTCGCAGAGTCATCCCTCGTGTGTTCGACCTGAAACTGGACATGGTTTCGGGCCAACACAGAGGTATCGGGAAAGCAGGGTCATCTGGTGGTGAAGAAACTGGGTTTACCCGTGAAACCCGCTGACACCGACCATAATCCGTCGGCTCCGGCGGGAACAACAATGCAGGAGTTTCCTTCCGCGCTCCCGCCGGGATAAACCTGGTCCACGTCACTGAGATCATCAGGGATCACGCCGCATCTGTCGCTGTATGCCTTGTTATCCGAGCCGACGAACTTGATAGTCAGATCGACCCAGGCGATCCCGGTGTCATCACCGGTATACGTCGCCGTGACCGGCACGATCCAATATTCCATTCCCGGCGTCGGAAGATCGTTGAACTGATTTTCGGAGCTGACTTCATTGCCTGCCTCGCGTGGGGTGCCGAGGGCGATGTCCCATTGATCGTTGACGACCGTCGCGCCGATCGGAAGGGGGTTCTCGCGGCTGCCAGGGGTGCCCTTGTCATCGCCACTTGACGAGGACCCACCGGCGGAATTGGGGTCGGCTGCCGATAGGTCTGATCCGCTGAACGCGTCGTCAACAGCATCTGTGACGACCGCGAAAAAGACGATGAATCCGACAAGGGTGCCAACGATCGCGACAATGATCGCAGCGATGCTTGTGCCTTTCGCCTTGCCGGATTGGGATACTCCCACGATGCCGAGGATGAACGCGATCGGGAGCAGGATCCATCCGACAATGAGGGCGCCGGAAATGCACGCGAAGATGAAGCCAATCACCGCGGTGATGATGGCGATCAAACCGACGGTGTTCTTTTGTTTCTCCGGCCTGTGGGGTATTGGCGGGTACGGGGCATAAGCAGGGGGAGGGCCCGTAGGGGGTCCGGGTGGCGGCATGTTCATCGTTGTGTCCTCCATCTGAGTCATGTGCCTGTCGCATGGCGATATTCCGCCTACAGATCGTTAGTGCTTGCTCATTCGATTCGCGTGCGTTGTGTATCGGGGTTGCGACTTTCTCGCTTTCCGAAGTGAATGATCAAAGTACTTTCTCAGAAATAAACAGACGTCAGTGAGAATACGAAAACAACACTGGGATATGAAACAACGACTCACAGCGGTAAACCAGCATTCGCTACCGCCGGATTGTTGAAACTGCCAGATCACGATGGTCCATGTGGGCTGCGGGTTAGGCGATGCTGAACCACCAGTAGGCGATGTTGGCTAATCCATTGGCGATTGCATAGATGGCTGGTTGCGCCCATTCAGGCACGCCCCAAAAGCTTAGTTCGGTCATCGCATCCTCCGTCGTCGACGCAGCTTCTAACACTGTTATCGCGCCGAGCTAGGAGGTACGTTACGGAAAATCTCGGGTCCGATCGGTCGATGTGTGCAACCCGTGCGAGTTGAAATCTCGGTTCCGGTTGGCGCTTTGTCAACAGCGAAGGCAAAACACTCGCACGAGGGCAGTGCGAAATTTGAACCATCCGACAAACTTCTCACATGTAACGATCTTTCACTTGTCGTGGATGAAACCATCGAAGTCGCGCAGGAACCTCCTGAGCAGCAGCGTGAAACGGGGTAGTGCAGATGGCTGTGTCGCACAACCTGATCGAAGCAGGACAACTAGTGCCGGGGACAGTCGTCTTGTCGTGCGGTCGGGACTTTCACGGCACGCAAGGGATCGAATCTTTCGCTCGCGCATACGGTCTCTCCAGTCCGCCATCGACATACGTGGCGGTCGCCCCGCGCGAGGAGTACCACGAACAGTACTTCGTCTACAGCGTCCCCGAAGGCTGGCAGCCGGGACGTCCGCGATTCCCACTCGGGCGCTCCGCGCTCTCGATCTGGACGTCACAGTCTCCTTCAATTCCTGCGGCCCTGAGTAATCCCCAGACAACCGCTTACGCTCCAAAGAAACTAGAGGCGACGATCCCTGAACTACCTCGGCCGGGCATGCTTCCCGAGCTTCCGCCCGACTGGCTACACGCTCTGACCGACGAAGCGCTACGAGCGAAGAACGACTCGGCTTCGCCTCGTCCTGTCGAGAGCGCATTGCTCAAGCCTCCGCCGCGCGTTCTGGGGGGTTTGATCGCGCTGACACTGCTCCTGGTGGGGTTCGTATTGTGGCAAGGTGGGGCCTTCGACCCAGCCAATACGCCCGCAGCGCGAGAGCACACCGAACCGTCGACGTCGATGTCGACGACAGAAGCGGGCGGTACTGAGAACTATTCGACCTCCACCCCGGCCGCCAGCGCGCTGACACGCGAACTCAATGCTGCCGGAATCACGGAAAGTCTTATCCAACAACTGCAAACCACGGCGTCTGCCACCAACTACGGCTTGCGACGCAATGTTCCTCTAGAACGAGAAAATCTCGAGGATTTGGCGTATGTCATGATCCTCGCGTGCGCGGACATCGCTGATGGAACGATGACGTGGCAAGAATCCGTCGACGCTGACATCGGCACGGGCGCGAGCCGCCGCGACGCCGAGACAATGAACCGATTTCTGCGCACCTCGTACTGCCCTGCAATCGATTACGCCGCATTGCCCAATTAGCAAGTCGAGCGCTCCGCGCAACGGGATCGGAAACAGTATGGCGATCCGTGCAACAGGGTAACCAAGTGAGAATCGGGACCGAAGGCGTCTCGATGTTCACCATCGTGTTGTCGTGCCAAACTGAGCGCGGGCATCTCGTGTCTTCCGTTCGATCAACCCGTGAACGGAGGGAGTTCAATTTGATTCCGCCACAAGGAAAACGCTGGCGTAGGCGGACTGGGTCTGAAGCGGAAGGGACTATCGGGTCTCGGACGTGCGTGGAAGCGATGATGAATCGTGACGGGATCGATCAACAGTGCCGCCAGCATGATGGCGCCGGCGAATGCCAACCCAAATGACAATCCGAAGGACCCGGCCGCGGAATTGACGCCGGCAGCTTCGCCGACCCGCTGCTCCTCGATCGGGGCGAGTGTGTAGTTGTTGAGTTGAGAGACCAACAATCCCAACCCTGATCCCGCGATCAGCAGGGGGATTATCAGGCCCCAGCCGAACTCTGCCTGCGGCACGATCGGGATCAACGCCGCGGTTCCGATCGTGAGCAGTACGAATCCCCACCTGATGATCTTGCTCGGGCGCCGGTCTCCTGATTTCTTCGCTGCAAGTAACGCCACTGCAAACATACTCAGGGAGAGCGGTGCGAGTGACAAGCCTGCCTGCATTGCGTTGTATTCCAACACCATTTGCAGGTAGATCGGCAGCGCGATCATCGTGCCACCGAGGGCGATCTGTTGGAGCATCTGTCCGGAGATGCCCAGCCGGAAGATCTAAGCGGAATAGTTCCGGATCCAGCAGTGTCGGCTGTCCTCGATGTTTGCGCCGCAGGGCCTCCGTCGGCGGGTGATGGTTGCTGCGTTCTGTCGGTTCATCACGGCGATGATGCGCCCAGTCGAGTCACGAGGGGCCTGGCCATGGGCATGTGGCAGCTACTTCCACATGATCTCGGTGCAATCTCACACCACTTGTGACGGGACGATGAATCCGATATCGGCTGCCGCGGTAGGCTCACGGATCCGGTGACGGCATTCGTGGGAACGGTGGCCACAACACTGATCGAGCTATCAACCGTCGCTGAGTCTCATCAAACAGGGGCGTATAGCTCGGACATTTGGTCGACAGATGTTTGCAGTCTCGCTGGGTAGCGTTTCGGCCTGGTGCCTGGTGATGCTGAGTCGGTGGCGTGGGCTTCGAATAGGGCAACGCCGGTTTCTGTAACGAATACCGCCACTGTCACGGCATCTGACAGCATGGCAGCGACGTCACCGACGGATCTGCAGAAGTCTGTTCCCCAGTTGTAGCCGTGAGTGAAGCTCGAGCACAACCTGTACTGCTGGTCGATCCGTGTCCGTAAGTTCAGGGTGTTCGCGGTCAGCTCTGGCAGCAGATGTCGAGGCGGGTTCGTTTCCATCCACGTTGCTGCCGCTGACACCATAGTGCTGAAGCTGTCAGTCTCTTTGTTGGTCGCGGTCAGCTTGTCGCGTTCTTCGGTTGCGAACTCAAGATGGTCGCGCATGGACGATAAGAACGGTTCCTCGATCGCCATTTTTCCGTCGTCGTGTGCTTTTAGGTCCACACGTAGGTGGCTTGACTTTTGTCCTGCACCGACCATCGAGGCACCGGCGGCACGACGACGACGCTTGTCTCGATCAGGCGGGCAAAGCATCCAGATGCTTTGCGCCGCAGACTCAAATGACGTTCGGCATAGCGACATCACACTTGCGGGGTGATGGTTGAACGGAACCTTCGTACTCACACGTTCCAAGGTTTCGTGAACTACGACCAGCGCGTCGATCGCATTCATCAGTGGAAATAGGGCAGCGCCGGCCACGCCGTGCGGAGTGGCTTCAGCGAAGTCGAGGTCGTCATCGCTTTCCATCACGCTTCCCTTGTCAGGTCTTGCCGGGTTCAGCGACCATGCACTTAGTTCATTGCCCCTCGCGCTCCGAGTCTTCAGGCGTTGGAGGGCAGGGTACTGCAGCATTCCGACAGCATAGAGATGTTCAGGGTTCACGCTGACAGACGATAGCTGTATGGTGCGACAGGATTGGATGGCTGAGGTTGACCCCGGATGGTGAACACCGAGACAGCGGGACCTACTGCTCAGGCGTCGTTCGTCTTGTCGTCGAATGAGATTGAGGTAATCGTTTCGTCGTCGTGGTTGCTGGTGGGTCGGTGACGCGGCCGGACGATGGAGGTGAGTTCGTAGTCGGCGATCAAGTTGTTGTCGCGGTAGGTGATCCAGCGCGTGAGCAATCCTGTCGCGGCGTTCATCGTCAGCGTTCCGTGTTGCGTGCTGTCGTGTGTGTGCGCGAGGTGGATGAGGTAGCCGATCGGCGTCGATTCTGCCCGGGCGATCTTGAAGTTGTCGCGTTGGCGCCCCCAGATCGGGAGGTCGAGTGGGTAGCACAGCCGGATGGCGGGTGGCACGAGGCCGGTGGTGGGGGATTTCGCTTCGTGGACGGTTTCACCTGCGCGGTTGAGGTGTGTGTAGAGGCCGTTTTGGTTCGTTTCTGCTGTTCCGGTGTCGAGGTCGGTGATGGACCAGGTCCGGTGGATTGTACGGATTCGATCTGGTCTGGTGAGGTGATGTCGACCTGACGAGACTCCCCGGTGAAAACATTTCCGAGTAGCGCAGTCGACGGTGCGTCGGGACGAGCATCGGTTTCGATGGTGATCGTGTCGTACGCACAGATGAACGTTCCCTCGACTGTGGCGTCGGTGGGAAGCGTCGCGGCTATCTCTTGCAGTCCGCTCTCGCATGCACTTCCGGCGATCATGGCATTGCCGTTGTTGAGCGGTTCCGAGATCGGTTCGGCCGAGGATTAGACACCCACGATCATCGTGAGCGCCACCGAGGCGAGCAAAGCAGCTGCTCCGAAGCGGCCGGCTCTTCGAGCGGTCGTTCTGGCGGGCATGTCTAGCCCCCGATCCTGAACTCGCCGACCTTGTTGTTGCCACTCTCGTCATAGAGCGGGGCAGTCTTGATCGAGGACTTGAGGACCTCCGCACCCCCGCCTCGTGCCTCGCGGGGAGCTGCCAGGACTTCCTCGCGCGTCTTAGGCGTGGACGGAAGGTCGGAAGCGGCAATATATCCCAGCGTTCCATCGGTGCCGTAACTGAGAATGAAGTCAGGAAGATCGGCGTCGGATTCGACATTCTCCGCTGAACCGAAGGTGCGACCCTGGTCGTCGGTGCGTACCTCAGCTGGTGCCGGCGGGGCAGGCGGGGTGTTCGGGTTGGTGGTGGGGGGGAGTGGTGCCGGGTCGGGTGGGGGTGTTGCGAGGGGTCGTTTGGGGTTTTTTGAATGGTGTTGTGTTTCAGTGGGTGTCGGTATTTGGTTGGTGTTGGGTTGGTTTCGAGGGTTGTGCACGGTAGGGGTTTCGTAAATGTCGAATGTTGTTATGGTGGTGAAAGTTTCGGATATTCTTGTTTTTGGGGTGTTTTGCGGTTTGGTGGGTGGGTGTGTATGATTGGGAGCATGATGATGACGAGGCAGTGGACGCGAGATGGGGCACTTTCGTGACCCTCCCCTCCTCCCCAGCCTCGTTCGGGTGTCTGGTACCGGTTCAGGCGTTGCGATGAATTCGAT